>JAABUP010003404.1_pt1 | contig 28159 bp, 26 predicted proteins | sample 5559201 | NCBI WGS metagenome assembly JAABUP01 (sample SAMN10711887, study PRJNA513373) | rock metagenome | isolation source: Antarctica rocks | place: Antarctica | reverse complement strand
ACAATGCAGTTTCAACTATATGTCAGAATCTCAAAAATCTTCTTCATCTTCTAACAAGCAAATCAAGAGCACATCTTCAAGTTCTGTAGTCATGCAGTAACTCATTATCTATATGTCTATTTCTACTTTTGAATCAACAGAAGCATCACATTTTGATGACATGAATGTGACAGACTTTCTTGAGGCATAAAAGAATATCTGTCAAGATCATAGCCTTATTGAGAAGCTCATGGTGCAGCAATTGTTATTATACTGTAGTGATCTTATTGACGAGCATATCAAATCCCTGTCAGAATATAAGAGTTAAAATTGAAAGCAACTCAAGAAAGACCTGCAAAAACACTATATATGACAGAACATCAAGCAACAATACTATTTGTGTGCATATCTTGAGCAATACAAGCAATTCTTCAGCAAGAAAGACCTTTGTACTTATTGTCTTCAATATTGTGTCATATTGAGTCATCTGATCACAAAACAAGAACTCAACAACTATACTGCATGCTTATGATTTCTGAAAGGGTTGTTAAAGAAGAAACAGACAAAGGTAGTTAAGCAGGCTGAAATAAAGACATCAGTTTCAGACACATTTTGTCTGAATGCTGTGTTAAAGACAACAGAGCAGATGTGCGAGAAAGAAAAGAGTCTGAATGTGTTGTGTGATAATAACACTAGCATGAAAACTCTGCAGAAGTTGATAAATCAGCAGTGAGAAGAAATGACAGTGATTAAGAAGAGAACATTCACTATGCATGTTAGATCTACTATCATGCCTGAGCTTAATATCAACAAGTTGGTCACAAAGTTTCAGAACTTGACATTGTCATTGTAAGCTAAGCTTGATCACTGTGAGCATTTGATAGACAAAGTCATGATAACAGCTGTTCATTCTGCTTCTCTCAAGTCATATCAATTATATTTGTCACAAAGCTATCCTTCACAATCATATTCATCATTAGCAAATTATGAATGCAGTGTGACATCAGTACAGACAAACCAGCAAGAACAATGAAGCAGAACTTCAGAACAGAAAAGTGATTGTAATGTCTGTTGATTTTGCACTGAATGAGATCATCATCAAAGAATATGTTTACATCTTCTGAAGTTGATCAAGGCAGAAAAGATACATTTAAACAAGAGATTGTGTATTGCTTAAGGCTCACAGAACAGAGACAGTACCCTTATGTCATTAAATTTCTCAATGCAGCAATTAGATTCTGTGCAATTGTTATTGAAGAAAAAAGAAAAACAGAACAAGACTCAGGCTGATCATCATGAAGCAAACTTAATTGAATTACAATGCAATTCTGACAGTGATCTAGAAGAGAATAATCTATTCTTTACATTTGAATATCAAGCTCTGAGTGCAGATAGTTTCAATATGATGACAGCATCACAGAAAAGTCAGAGCAAACAAGAATAAGAACATTCTTGTAAGACTCTAGAGCAGAAGATGAAAATCACAAAGCAATGAGCTCAGAAGAAACAGAATCTTTTTACATCAAAAATCCTACAATCTGACAAATGACAAACTTCACAAGTTGTGATCTCAGACACACAACATGATGAATTAAACATGAACAAAGATAGTGACAAAACAATGAACAAGGATAAGAAAGACAGCAGGTCAACAGTTAGATTTCTTGATTCAGAGCACGTTGAAAAAATCTGTGATGCTTTAAGTGTGTTTAAGATCAAGAATGTGAAGTTAACAGATGTTATTTGACAAATGACAGAGCAGAATCCTACTCAAGTTGTGTAGAAGATGCTTCAAGCTGTAATGTCAGACATAACTGTCAAGAACATATTGACATCAGAATTGATGACACATAAATTAATGTTCAAACTGAGCAAATCAGACATTATATTCAAGATTTCAGAGACTGAAAAGGTCAACATCAACAGTCTTTAAACATTTTTGTTATTCAATGTTCTCTACTCATTCATCAGTTTAAGAGCAATTGTGAAGGTTGAAGAAGGTCAAGTATCAGCATTGATCAACACTGACACAGAAGTGAATCTTGTTAAAGAATGCATTCTTCAGAAACTCAATGTTTCTTATACAGTAGATGGCTGTTTGTGATTGATTGACATCAATGATCAAAAGACTATGCTTCATGATCTTTGTGAGAACATTGAGATTTAAATTCATTCAATAGAAGTATTGTAATTCTTGCTAATTGTAGAAAAAGTGAGTCAGCTCATGATTCTTAACATGTCATATTAAGCAGTAACATCAATGATGTCACAATCAGATCTGTCTGACATAGTGAATATTGAAATCAGCAGCCTACACAATAATAGAAAAGTGAAGTTTCAGACTGTCAGAAGAGGCTCAAAGATTAAGTTCTTGTTGCATTTGTTTTCAGAGGCTGAATTCAAGAAGGAAAAAGACTAATGAGCAACAAGACTGATGTTGTTTCTTGTTATTATCAGTCAGAATATTAAAAGTCAAGATCTAGAGTTGTCAGCACAGCAGTACAGAATTTGCTGATGTTAATAGAACAAACTTACAGGTCTGAACTCACAAGTTTGTCACAGTCACAAAATGATCACATCATCAATCAGACAATTCAAAATCACAGTTTAGACAATATAGCACTTATATTTTGATCAACTGCTTCAATTATAGGCAGATGTGCACATTTATCAAGACAATGAGACTCAGAATTTGATGTTTTCTGCAGTCAGGCCCGTGCTACATACAAATGCAAAGCAGACAAAGTTCAGTCAGTAGAATCAAGCAGATCTCAGCAAAGAATGTTCAATTCATGTAATAAACTGAAAAGAGAAGATCCTCAAAGAAAGGCTAGCATTGATTCTGCAGCAAGAACCAAATCTAGATTCATATGATCATTTAATTATTCTGATTCTGAAGTTTTCTGACATCAAGTGAGACATTAAAATGACTTCTGAAAATGTCGCAAATTTAAAGATTGAATCACAATTGACATCAGCTGAGCAAGAAATTCTGATGACAGTGTTATTCAATCAGAAAAGTGTGTTGTCATGACATTTCAGTCATCTCAAAAGATTATGATCAGAAGTTGTGCTGCCTCAGAAGATTCAGACAATATCACATAAGACATGACAGATTTCTGAATTTTAAGTACTGAGAGCATTAAAAGAAGAACTCATTAACATGCTGAAGAAGTGGCTAGACTCTGACATTCTCAAACCATGTCAAGAGCCATATCAAAACTCATGGTTTCTTGTTCAGAAATCACAGAAAGAAAAATATCATTTAATCAATGCTGTCATGCATATTAACAAGGTCACAATTAAAGATGTCAATATTTCTTCAAATATTGAGCAGTTTGTGAAAGAGTTCATTGACTTATAAGCTGTCAGTCTTGTGAATATGTAGTCTGAATATAATCAGATTGAATTAAACAAGAGAAGCTGTGACATAACAGGTTTTATGACAGTGCTTGATCTTCTTCAACATTGCACTTTTATTCAAGAAGAAATTAATTTTGTTGTTCAATTCTGCAGAGCTATGGTTCAGATCCTCAAAGACCTGATTTTTAATGTTTGTTGCATGTTTTTGAACAATATTGTTGTGAAAAAGCCTCAAACTGATTATAACAGTGAGGAGGTTCTGATGAAAGTTTGTTGATATATTCTAAAGACAATACAGAATCTAGACAAGATCTTGATCAATATTGAATGCACAAACAAAAGTGTGTCTGATGAGAAGTCACAATATATCATGAAACAACTCAAGATAGTAGAATTTGTCTGTAAATCAAATGAGTGTTCTTCTGTGATCAACAAAGTTTTAAAGATTGTGCAATGAAGATTGTGTCAAAATCTGAAAGAAGCTTGTGCCTTTATTGATCTTTGTGTTTACTATTGACTATGAATAAATTGATTTGCCATTATCTTGTCATCAATATATAATCTGTTCAAGAAGAACATTGCCTTTCTCTGAATGTTGAAACAACAACAAATCATGAATAAACTGAAGATTCTTCTTTTAACTGAGCTGATAATACAGCAACTAGATTATGATTCAGATGCAGAAGATATGATATTGACTGTGAATTTAAGTAAGAAAGAATGAGAATTCTGTCTGATGCAAAAAGCAAAGAATGGTCAATGTCATCATGTCTGTCAATATGATAGTGGTGTCTGAACAAATGCAAAATCAAGATATAATGCAGACAAACAAGAATGTCACAGGCTGCTGAAAGCACTTAAGAAAGTTTGTGCATATCTATATGAAGTGTTCTTCATTGTCAAACTCAATGCTCAGACACTAGTTTCTCAGTTAAACAGAAGCACTGTTAATATCTCTGATGCTTTTATTGACTGCTGAATAGCCTTAATTTAATTGTTTGATTTTGACATTCTGCATGTTTTTGACAAGAAGCATCAAGCTTTGAATGCATTATCATGACACTCACAGGCAGAAGATGAGGCTGATTTCAATAATAGTGATATAGAAGACTTTCTGAATTCACAACTATTTCACTTAAGTGTGTGAGCCTATCTTGTCAGAACAGAACATGTTATGAGTCAGAAATCAAAGCTAATTATCACTTCTGTTCTGAATTCTGAGTCTGAATACTCTGAGAATCAAATAGTCATGACTACATATCTTGTTACACTTCAACATTTCACTGACATGCAAGACAAGAAATTCACAAAGTTCAAGACAGAGGCTCTGAAGCATATTGTTCAAGACACAAAGTTGTTTCACTGTGACAGCAAGAATATGAGAATTTGTAAAGTTGTCAACAAAGAAGAGAATCAGACAAAGATTATCTGACACTTACATGATCATTCTGAACATGAGAATGTGAAATTCACATATTGATGAGTGTCATCATTATATTGATGAACAAGACTTTACAGCATGATCAAGAAACATTGATCAAAGTTATGAGAAATGTCAATGATGTGCAAAGGCATTACATAATGACACAATCTTTTTGACATTTACTAGTGCCTTATTTAAGAAGATTGCTGTGATTGTAATCAAGATGTTGTCATCTCAGAACAAACACTATCTTGTTATAGCACAGAATGATTTCTCTGACTGAGTCAAAGAATGAGCATTAACACATACAACATCAGCAACAGTCTCAAGGTTTCTATGAAAGAACATCATAACAAGGCATGATGTGTTTGACAAACTTATCTGTGACAAAGAATCAGAAAACAAGATGTGAATCAAGATGCTGATGAAGCTATATGAGATTAATTGAATAGTTGTCTCAACATATAATTCTGAAGCAAACAGCATGATGAAACATGAACATAAGTCTTTAATCAATGCATTATCTAAGATGATCACAGAAGGGCTCAGCAAGTGATCAGATCTTTTAACATTAATATTATGAGCAAATCAAACAACTATTAAAAGAAGCACTGATCAAACACTTTATGAGATTCTTTATAAATATGCCTGTATTCTGACAATTGAAGCACACATTCTGACATGAAGCACTTTGATCTGAAAGAAAGTAAGAATGCATTCAGACTTGCTGATGATTTGAGCAGAACAACTACTTCATCATGATATGAATTTTGAGAAGACAGCGGCACAAATACAGCAAACATGTCAGAGCAGCAAAGAACATATGAATGATGCTAGGCATGCTGTAAATTGAGACTATAGGGTTGAAGACATGGTATTGCTTTATAATAGTTGATATAAGAACAATAACACAGCAGTTCAAAAGCTTAAGTTCTGATGGCTAAAGTCATATAAGATTATCAAGGCAAATTCTAGAAAAGAAAACTATGTCTTAGCAGAATTTGACGGTGCTGAAAAGGCTGATACAGTGTCAGAGTTCAGACTGAAACCATATGTTCTCTGTCATCTCACTGTCAATCATGAGTATAATCAATGTCTTAATGCATATTTCAAAAGTGACAGCTCAGACTTCAATCTAGATGACAATGATGCACATAAGCAAATACTCATGTTGCTTGTTAAGAGACAAACTCAGAAAGCTGACAATGACACTACATATGCTAGCTCAGACTAACCTTCTGTCATGAAGCAAACATTTCTTTGCAATTTTCTTAAGTATCACAACTCTTTCTTTTCTACTGTCATTCATTCTTTTGAATGCAATTATTGACAGTCATTCTTCTATCTCATACTCAAGGTCTTCTTGCATACTTCAGTGAGACTCACATTGCTTCTCTGAACACAATTGATCTCAGTAACCTGAACATTCAATCTCTTTTGTCATGAACATTGTCACATCATGATGTCAAATTCACATGTGACTTCTTTATTGTATAAACGCAATTTTCAAAAATGAGAGAGGGAAGAGCAGAAAAGTGAATTTTCTAATTATCATAAATAAGAAAGTGAATTTTAGCTATTGATTGTTGTTTCTATTGTTGTCTCAAGACTCATACATGCCTGTCAGCATCTTTTCTTCTTCATCTTCTTCATCTTCTTCAGAAATCTTCAGTCTCAGTTTAACATTCAAAACAAGACTTTATCATTCATTCTTTCTAAGCATAAGAAGAACAGAATCATCATGTCAAAACCATTGCAAAGAATCACTAGATTGCAGACTCATGAGATTGTTTGCTGATACTCACTGTCATCAGCAACATCACTCACATCAGAAGAGTTGAACATGTCACAATCACTAGTCACAGCAGAACAGCAGCAAGAACTTCACCTTCAGAAAGAACAGAACTTTGACACATCAGTAACGGCACTAGTCTACATCAAATCACAACTCAGACAAGATCAATATTCTCTTTTAAAAGAGCTAAATACTATTCTTAATCAACTTTAAGTGAGTGTTCTTGACATACAGAGTGACATAGTAAACTACCTTCAACAAGAGAAACTCTGACAGCATTACATAGACAAGAGAACATTTCTGAAGACATAAGACAATACTTTAAAAAAGACAAAAAAGCACAGATCTCAGCAGAACAAGATTAAAACAGTTATAGCTATTATCTGACAGTACTGAGGTGATCATGTTTGAGAGAGATATCTGATCAATCTGAATCTCACATATGTGAAAGTGAATGAGATTCAAAAACTAGCTAAAGAATGTAGAGATTGAGATGTGACAAGTCAACTAGTTCTTATCATGATGTATCAGTGTCTAGAATTCAGAACACAAGAACAACAAAAATCAGCTCAGGTTTATCCTTCTGACTGAATTTGAGCAGTCTCAGAATATCAGAACTTTTGAAACTGAAACTTTCAGCTTGTCTCTGATACAGACCTCTATGATCATTCTGATCTTAGTGCTGCAGTTAAACATCTATTGTCTTGTTTTAGATCTTCTTCTTGTTCTTCATTCACATCACAGCAATGTCTTGAATTTGGTTCTTTTATGCTTCAATTGATTGAAAGTTCAGATCTTTCTTTCTGTCTCTCAACATTCACTACTTTTATGAGAACTTAATGTGTCACTACATTTAATGATGATGATGATGAAGAGAATGACAATCAATCAGTATAATGACAAGAGAACTTCATATTGACTAGGTTTCAAAAAGAGCATGATAAAACTGAATCTCAGAATTCATGCAGATTCTCAAACAAACTCACAGGTCTGAACCTGTGAGTTTTGCCACAGTCAGAATCACTAAACTCATGGTGTATAAGAGGCGCAAATGTCTCTTTTCATCTTATTAACATGATTGATCAGGCAGACAAGTGAATTTCTGTTGTTGTTACAACAATTGAGAAGCTTAGAGACAAAGAGAATAGTGAAGACTGTGCATGTTATCTTCACAGAAAGAAACTAGCAGCTATCACAGAATTTCAGATCAGGCTTTTATGAAGTGATGTGATAGATTCTTGCCTGCGCACATATTGAAATAATTGATTTTGAATACTAAAACTGAAGACAGATGCTGCAACTTGACAATGATTTTGAGTCATTGATCATTCTTCTCAACCTGCTGATAATATGAGAGTCTACAATTACCTTCACCATGATCTGTTTTTAATGATTGAGGTTGATGCATTATTAAACTGAATAAACTTCAAGAGCAGAGTCTGAGAAAGGAATGAGTCAGTTGTCATTTCAAATGCATTCAGCTGGTTATATGAGTTCAATTCATCACAATCATCACTTTTTATCATCATCAATGAGAAGTTTCAAATGTACCATCATCATCTTTGAGAAGTTAAAGAGAGGCAAAACTATAGCTGGCTTCAAAATATGTTCTACAGCATTATTCAACAGACTGTTTGTCAATCTTCTGCATACTATCTCATTTATGTTGCTCTTTGCTCAGATCATAATCATTGTCTCATCTCATACTCTTACTACAGCAAGTTTCAGACTGCCTTCAATAAGACTTTCTTCAGACATATTGATCTTAATATTTCAAAACTAGTGAATGAGAGAAAAGAACAGTACATGATTCAAGGCTTTGTCTCACTGAACAATGAAAAGAAAGAAGACTGTACAGAAATGCTCTTAAGAATGCATCATCATCTTGATGAATGATGAGAGAATGTCTGAAGAAGGCTAGCAGCAAAGAAAAAGGAGCCGTTGAATGAGTTAATTCATTGAATAACCTATAATGAATGAACAAAGAAGAATATGCAGAAGTATAAGACAGATTTTACCCCTCAACCATGTCTTTGAGGAGAAATCAGGGTCTTATTATCACACCTATCACATGAAGCACAGACAGCACAAGAAACCTGTTGAATTACATTGCTCTGATATGTTAAAATTGCAGAAAACCATAAGACACTAGACATATCAGAGTTCAAAACATGAAGTCAGCTTTCTGCAGCACATCATGATCTTGTTTTTGACTCATCTTCTTTCTTTGTTCTTCATAATATGTTCAGCACAATCTTATATTCATTTTCAGCCACTGTTCAGCTTACTGGTCTGGGTTTAATATCTGACGCACTAGTTGATTGTGTTTACTGAATCAACCTCATTGTCATGTCTCATCTGCATGATCTGTTAAATGACAACAATGCAGTCAGAAATGCTTACCTTCACAACTGAATCACAACAGTGAGATGAGTTATCAAAAGTTAATGAAAAGAAGTAGAACAAATAGAGCGTTATGTCTTTTGCAAAAAGTCATACTTTTATTGTCACAACAAGAAACTGACACCTTCTCATTCAGATGACTCTTCTTTGAAACTTCAAGATGATAAAACCAGTATTATAACAAGTAGTGAAGGCAAAAGACTGACAGACCACTATTAATGATGATAATGAACATAACTGCAAGAACACAGCAATAAATTGAAAGAGAAAGACTGTTGTGAAAACAAAAGAATGATTCATGAGAGAAAGCAAAAAAGGGCTAAATTGAAGGCTTCATCATATAGAAAGACATCAAGAATACACACATCACAGAGGGTTTCAGTTCATTAAACAGCACTTGTTCTGAACAGTTCTAGATAGGCCCTTCTTGTTTAAATTACTACTTTGTCTTCTTTATCAGATCAGTGAGCACATCATTGTACAAATAACTTTTATAATCATTCTTGTTGTGAGTCTATTGTCATTACCTAAAAACAAGATGAACAGTCATTTTCTTAACACTTGTATTTCTGCATCTTTCTTGAGTGACTGCTTAGATACAAGTACAGCATATTTTTTAAGTTTGTGTGTCAAAGTAAAAAGCCTTGTATAGGTTCTCTGAGTCTTTCAGCAAAGTTCAAAAGGTCATGAAAGTCAAGAAACACTTGATGCACAAAGTTTAAGAATTGTATTCATTTAAAGATTAACACATTTGCGTTGTTGATCTTTATTGTAATCTCTTTGTCATTCATCATAACTTTCAGAATTCAAAGACAAGAAAACATTCAATGTCATGAAGAAAAGTGAAAGTGACACTCTATTGTTTTGACTTTCTCATTTACACTGAGTGATGAGACATGTTTGTCAGAATGACTTGATTGATTCAATTTAAAAAGAAACGTATCTAAAAACACTGTTCACTGTGTCTGAAGAATTTTTTGAGGTAGAGTTGAGTTACTGAAAATGTCAAATCAAAAAAGAAGCTAAATATGATTCAAGTTGTAGCCTTTGAGAATGTGCATTGTGTAATGATCTCTGTTGAGCAAAACATTTTTGACTGATCTTACTGATGAAGCCGTGTAGGTCAACAGAGAAGTCAGAATTGTTGATGTAACAGAAGACTCATATTCGCTATTGTTTGACATCAGAGTTAAGTCATCATCACTGAACATGCACTGAAGTGTCATGCTTGCAGAAAGAAAAAAAAAGACAAATCTGTGAAGACAGCAAACATAAAAGAATAGAGATCTGCAGGTGATGAAAAGAATGAATAGCTAGATTTAATTTTATCAAAACCATAAATAATTTGAAGTAAATATTAAAATGAAGCACATGACAAAGATAAAAATGTGCAAAGAAGAATTTCATCAAAGGTAATAATACAGTCTTTATTAATGAACATAATAACTGATCAATCTCTGTTGTGCAGAGCAGCCATTGTCATTCAGATAAAAAAGAGGTTTGAAGCTAGATTCTGACTTGTGTTTAACATGTCTATTGAGTCTGTAGATTTCAAATCGGGATTTTCATGGTTCATTAAATCTGTGAATTCTCACTAATCTACTTTCTTAAGTGTTGTCAATACAAATGACTACTTTCTCTTGCTCATGTAGTTATGTTTTTGACTTTGACTATCTCAGTGTACTCAGTTAGTTTTAAAGAGCAACAGCATATAACTGTCTTCTTTCTTCTGTCATGATTGTCAGTTTGGCCTACAATACTCATCTCATCTCATCACACTTCTGTTTAGGCCTGCAGCATAGGTCATAATGAAATACACAACTCAGTACTTGAAGAAAAACCACTATTCATCATCACAGACTTCTGAGTCAGCATCTATGACACTGAACAGCTTGCAAATCAATCGGCAGCATCTGAGTCAAGACTCAAAGGTTCTTGTCTATCAAGATCAGCAATATCAGCAGTCTTCAAATCAAGCATTGCATCAGATGTTCAAAATCAGGTACAAAATGCTATTCAGCATGAGGCAGCAGTTCATAACACTGACGTTGACAGTGATAGTAATTAATGCAGCGGCTGACAACCTCAGTGCATACTACAGTATGCCTCTGACTACAATGAACTACAGCTCTTCTCATCTACCTCATATCAAAGCTGTCAAGTAAGAACAGACACCACAGACATCACCTACAGGCAGAAACCTGATGGCTTTGTTTACACTTTTTAAAGAGCAGAGGTGCATGCTGTACTTGATACTCAACAATCAGGCCAGCACCTCACAGGTCAATGACATTTAGAATCACGTCATAAACTGTCAATCTCAACAGCAATCATCTCATCTGTTAGCCACTACTCAGCAGAATACAATGTCATCACTCATACAACATACCTTTATCTGACTGGCTTCAGCACTTCAGACCTTATCTTCAAATTCAATGTTTGCTTCAGAGCAATTAAAAGAGTCTTTGCTCTATGTTAACACAAAGCAATTTCATAGAATTCTGAAACACTGCATGATAAGGCAGAAGTTGAAAGAGGCTCTTAACCTGATGTTCAAAGAGTAAAGATCATACTTGCACAAGAGCATGCACAAGCATGCTATAGAAAGATTACAAGAATTTGACAATCATTTTCTTTCAGTGAAAGAGATAACAGATATAATGAAGAAGAAGAGTGAGAAACCACTAATAAATGATGAAGACAAGAAGAATGCAAACACAGTAAAGCATAAAGAGCAAAAGAGCATGAGCAACAGAGAGCTGATTGCAAAACAAAGGCACAGTACAAGTGCAGAGAAGAAAACAAGATGAGAATGACATACATAACCTCTCTTATCAATCTCAAGTCTGTGAGGGCTGAAGGGGTAGCGGCAGATTGCGCTTTTGATTTTTATATTCATACAGTGAGCATGTTGAGTAAGAGCTGACTAGCTAAATGAATAAATGAGATTGAGAAATGATAGACGGCAGTTTGTGCAGCCTTTACACTTATGAACAAATGAAAGACAAAATAGCTAGATGTGTGAAGAAGACAAAATGAAAGGCTTGCTAATAGTCTGCCTATTACTACATGTGCTGTGCTCATGAGTGCTTATGTAAATGTGTTGTGTTTTGCGTGAACTGCTCATTGTCTGCTGCTGAGCTTAGCATTTGAACTTGTACATAGCACTTAAGCAACATTTAAGACTTATAAGGTGACAGTCATACTTGAGGTTTTGTGTTGTGATAAACTGAACACATCTTAAGCACTTAATTGATGATGTTCTCAGCACTCAGTTTGCTGAACCAGTTTGAGCCTGAGACTTGAAATTTCTTTCTATACTAATTTTCTCATTTGACAATTCACACTCAACAGTGACCTCTTTGAATAAACCCTATAAGTTTAAAGAAGCTTTTCACTTACACACTCTTGAAGCCATGTATAAAGAGATATCACTCAATAAAGATGTTAAAACTGTTGATGTAACAGAAGAATCACATTCACCATAGTCTGTCAGTAAAGTCAGATCATTGTTATAAGACATGCACTGAAGAATCATGCTTGTAAAAAGGCAAGAAAAGAATAGAGCAGCCATTGTGGTTCAGACGTCAAAGGTGTTTGAAGATAGCCAATTTGAATTCAACAGAATCATTGAACCTGTGAATTTCAATTGTAAAAAGGTTTCAGCTTAACATGTGACTGCATGAAGATGACATCTGAAGCTTGAGAAATTAAGCTCAAGACGGTCACAAGCGTTTCTATGCCCTGCTTTACAATTCTTTGAGAATCAACTTCAAGTCAATACAGACTCAATCTTTATTCAAAGACATGAGCAAATCTAGATGAGAAAACACTCAATGGCTCAGAGTGTGTTCAATATCTCTACCTACAAGTCACTCAGTCATAATGTTTAAGCACAGCAGTGCTTATCATAGAGAAGTTCATTATGTCTTTATCATTGAGGATCACATCTCATGTAAAGCATGTATTAAGACATTCAGGCATATAAAGCACCTTCAAAGACATGCTTGAGATAAACCTGACAGAGATCATCAAAATTATTATTTATTGACTTTGAGTTACACAGATTGCAAGCATTGTAACACACCTTTCATCAACAAATGTTCCTTAACAGTGCACAACAGACATTTCTGCACAAGAGAAGAGTTCATTGTTATGCTGCAGTCAGAGTTAAACACAGAAGGCAAGAGCATCAACATATCTCAACAGCTGTTACCCTCAGACCTTTCAAAAATTTCATCAGACACTTTCACATCTTTCAATCTAAAGACTATCAACCACTCAAACAAGTCATCTCATAACAGATGATACAGTGAAGCATCTCTGCCTCAATCACAAAAGAAGTGAAAGAAATTGTAAGAGAAGTGATCAGATGCAGCAGTCACATTTTAATGACTAAAGAAGTGAAAGAAATTACAAAAAAAGTGATCAGATACAGCAGCTACATTTTAATGACTAAAGAAGTGAAAGAAATCACAAAAGAAGTGGTTAGATGCAGCAGTCACATTTTAATGACTAAAGAAGTGAAAGAAATTGCAAGAGAAGTGATCAGATGCAGCAGTCACATTTTGATGACTAAAGTAAAAAAAATCACAAGAGAAGTGATCAGACACAGCAGTCAGATTTTAATCGCTAAAGAAGTGAAAGAAATCACAAGAGAAGTGGTCAGATGCAGCAGTCACATTTTAATTGTTAAAGAAGTGAAGACATTATAAGAGAAGTGATCAGACACAGCAGCTACATTTTGATTGCTACAAAAGTGAAAGAAATTGTAAGAAAAGTGATCAGACACAGCAGCTATATTTTAATTGCTACAGAAGTGAAAGAAATCACAAGAGAAGTGAGCAGATGCAGCAGCTTCATTTTAGTTGCTAGTGAAGTGACAAAAGCTGTCAAAGAAGTGGTGCTACCTAGTGTCTTCTTGATTATAAAAGAAGTTGAATTGCATAACAGCTTCATCTTGATCATTAAAGAAGTGACAGAAGGTGTAAGAGTGATGTAACACAACATCTTTGCCTTGATTGCAAGAGAAGTGAAAGAGAATGACATACTCAGCTATGAATTTTACTGAGAAAACAAATGACTCAGACATGACCCTTTTGTGTTAATTATTAAGTAGCTGGTCAACTTGTTCCTTCAGTCTTTCACTCAAGCTTATGTATTAAAATGAGACTTCATCGTCAACTCATCAGTCTTTGGTTAAATCATGTAGGTCACATTTATAAACTTTTCATCTTCTTCAACTGTCTCAAGCTGTGCAACATCTTCACATCAGATGATTGCATTCACAGAATCTAGTCTTTTGTCACTCTTTACTCAAAAGCTTTTAAAAGCACTGAGTGGCTGCAGATGAGACCTCTTTAATAATGTATATCACTCAGTTTCAATATTCAGCAAGCTAAAAGTGATGATGACAAAGAAATAATTCCTCAAGAACCTCAGCCTTGAATGAGAATTCTTAAGCTGAAAGACACTTAATGTAACTGACAGCTTCAGTGATAGAACAATAGGTGCAATAAAGGCCTTGAGCTCTTCTATGTGTGTCTTTGACAAGTTAGTATCATTTGATTTTGCAAAAGACAGTCACTATACCTTCATAAATTTGTTCACAAGTTCACAAGTCAATGATGTGAAATGATAGACAATTAACCTATCAGTTGTGTTCATGAGCTTCTGTGCATTTGTGTTCTGTTCTGCCTTCTTGACATGTTCTTGAAAAACGGCTTGCTGTAATATCACATAGTTAGAATCCTCAATCATCATTATAGTATCTGACATGTTGTTCAAGATGAGGTTGAAAGAGAAAGTGTATAAAATGATGAGGTTGAAGAGTGCTCAAGTGCCATTATCTTTATCTTTTCTCATTTGATCATCAGAAAAGTTCACTGTCTTGTGTAGTGTTTAGCAAACAAATTAATATCACACATTGACTAGACAGAAGAAGCATGACAAACACAAAGTCACAAAGAATCTATTAATCTGAGAATTTTTATTGAGCTTCAAAAGCATGCAAGTTCTTTAGCTGAGACGGGCTGCTGTTTTTGCTAGACTTCAAATCAGAATTTCAATGAATCATTGAACCTACAGGTTTCAAATTGAGGGTTTTGTGATCTATTAAACCTATGAATTTCCCTTGACATTCTTTCTCAAGGTGTTGCTGATGCAAACAACTACTTTTTGTGACTCACATAATTGTGTCACAACACTTTGCACAGAAAAGATGAAGAACATAAGCCTGAGTGATGCATCTGAGCCTCAATTAATCTGACAACGCTAACATCTGCATTTAGTAATTAGTTGTATTCAGTTTTAGTGTAGATTACATAGTAAATAAACACTGATGCATCATAGAAATCACATGTTCATGAATTTCAGTGGAAAATTGTAAATTTCATACAGACTATGGTGTTTATATATTTCTTATGCTAATCTACCTCACTGTTGTCAACTTTGAGACTCTTTAATGTCTTGTATTTCTTTATTAGATTCTTCACACCCTTGCTACTTATTGTAGACATAAATTCAGTCCAACCCTGTACTCATAGTCATATAACCCCGTCTTTAATGTACCTCTGTAAGGTACAGTTGCTGTGTACTCTACAGAGCAAATGATTCACTTTCTGCTTTTCTGCTTTCAACTCTAGAAAGGCTTTCTTTACAGTGGCCTGTTCTGCAGCTGAATCATCTGTAAGTATGTAGTGAAGGTTTCATCTTCTTATGCATCAGGTTTTCAACTGTTGTAGAGCTTTCTTCAAGATATCAGAGTTTTTATGAGCAAAAAGAAGGTGAATCACAGAAATTCAGCTTTCAAATTTATTCTGTATCATTATTGTATATAAATACCACCTTAATGCATTTGTACAATGGGTGAAATTCATTATTGTAAGATGTCTGCAACATCAAAGCTTTTTAATTTGATTTGACAGTTCAAATATGACGTCTTTAAAGTTCAATTTGTCTTTAATAAAGATTTTGAGCCACTGAGAAGTCTTTCTGAACAGGAATTCACTTCTTTCAATATTGATGATATAGATAATTTAAAACAACACAGTCTGAATAGGTTTAGACATTCTGACAACATCAAATATTGTTCACATAGGGTCAATTGATGTTGAATTCATTAATTGACATTATAATGAGTTCTTTATTCAATAGAAAAAGCTTTTTCCTTATTGATTTAATGTCAGAGACAACAGAAATCAAGGATGTTGACATGGTGAATGATAACAGTGAGGTATGTGTAAGTAGGTAGGTAGGTAGATAGGTAGGTAGATAGGTAGGTAATGAACACACAATTTCTATGACACATCAGTGTTTATTTACTATGTAATCTACACTAAAACTGAATACAACTAATTACTAGGTGCAGATGTTAGTGTTGTCAGATTAATTGAGTTCACACATTTAATCTATTTACATTAAGTGACAGAACTTCTGAACAGAACTCACAAGTGTGCAGTCAGAGACAGTAAAGCAAAGGTCAGCAGTGAAGCTTTTGCTAAACTGCTGATCTTCTTTCTTCTTCATTGTAACTTTCTGCTGTCACTGAATCTTAAAAGTGTTTAAAGAAGTTGTTATTCACCTTTTGTGTGAACACCTGTGACATTGTTGCTGAGTCAGACAATATCAATTGATCAGTCTGATCAAAAAACAAGGGTTTTCTATACATGTTAACAAAATTTGACGGTACAGCCATTCTGTGACTAACAGCAAACAATCAATTTGACACGTTAGCTAGGTAAGAGAAGCATGACAATACAAGACACAAAATTCTTATTGATGTTAGGATTTACATTGAGCATCAGAAGTGTGCGAGTTTTGTCATTGTTCAGTCAGACAGACTGCAGTTTCGACTCGAGGACCAATTGGTCCTGTAGACTTCTAATCGGGATTTTCATGGTCCATTGAACCTGTGGATTCCCAATCGGGATTTTCTATGGTTCATTGGGCGTGTAGATTCTCAATCGGGATTTTCATGGTTCATTACAATCCCTTCCTCATGGTACTAGAGGTATCTGTGTACTGTGAGGGAGGTCTCAGCTTACGCGTCCGTATCTGATGTCTGTCAGTGCTTGCGCATTCTCTTCGTCTTTTGTTTTCAAGGCCTCAGCCTGCTTTTGCTTCTTCTGCTCGTACTCTGAGCCACTTCACAGCTATAGTATAGACCCTGTACAGTCTCAGCAGTTTGACACGCTGTTGAAGCCACTGTTTGTTAATGGGGCTTCTGTTAGCAAACCTCCTATACAACAGCTACTCTATGCTCTTTGGCCTACCCTTGCTAGCTTATAGGCAAAAGAGGCATGCAACCATTCTTGCCCCTCAAAGCCTGCAGGCGCTGCCATGTCCAGAAGTACTAGAATTTCCGCTCTGACAAGACCATTACTAACGAAGATCCAGATTGGTTTGCAGTAAGGAAGGCTCCTGCGCCAGATGTGTCAAGGCTGATTTGAAATGTGTTTATGGTCCTTCCCGACGACGGCAAAGAGCGCCGCCATCAAAACGTCAAAGCAACAAGATTAGTTCAGAAAGAATCGACGACGCATCTAGCAACTCAGAAGCCGAGAACCGGTCTTCAAGTACGTTCTTGATCTGCGAGCTCACACATCTCTGCCTTCAGGTACGCGAAAACGCCTTGATGGTTGTCAATCATCTTGCTTTCGTTCGAAGTAGAACGTATATCGGCCAGAAGAGAATTCAGAAGTTGCACCTTAAGCTGACATTTGATTTATCTCAATGATTCATCAAGATTTTGAGCATTGGTCGCTATCTGTCAGTGCTACCCTGGCCAGCGTCGCAGTACACAGACGGATTTGCTAGTGCTTTTGATCAGGCTGATGGGATGCAAGCATCGACGTTGCTTCTTCTTTCATGCTATACCTACCTCTTGGAAACCCATGACGACATACTCAGTTGTTTTGTGAGGGTGGTGGAACGATGGGGCGGCACTCAGCAAGTACAGTACGATGATCATGCTGTCAGTAGCTACGCTCAGATACAACAAATCAGAGTGTCTGCGGAGCGCATGGTTCAGATGCTCAGGAGATCGCAAGGCATCCTTGATGAGCTGAGAAAGGCCATACGATCGTCTAGTACGATCTGAGACAGCAATACTGCAGACTTGAGTCGCAAAACATCTCACTCCATAGATGTGACCAGATCAGCCGTCCTTGCGGTGCAGATCCGAGAGTGCGACCTGGACAGTTGCATTGACTGCCTGCACAAATTTCTCGCTATCAAGCTTCTGAAACTTGCGCACTTCGCAAGTCCCTCAGCAGTACCTCTTTACCTCTCACAAGGACAGCAAATAAGCAGTCAGCAGAATATGCCGGAATCGGATCCGAAGTTCCCTACACACCTTACCTCTATGGAGTCTACGAAATCGAAACAGACCTCAAGTATACCCTCACCTCAGCACACTGAAGTTTCTAGTACCAACTATCCTCAAAGATCGACAGATACCAGGGCAGATATTGGCACATATAGCTGCACCTACCACGGCTGTACTCAACGCTTTGATACACCATCGAAGTTGCAGAAACACAAATATGAGGGTCATCGCCAAGTCAGCCCCACGCACACACGATTCGACTCAGAGGGCGACATTGGCTCACCTTCTACTGCTGCTCTTGCTGTCAGGAACAGTCAGGCCGGCCTGCACAAGTGCGAGCGGATTAAGTCGAGCACTGGTAAGCCTTGCAACAACATCTTCTCACGGCCCTCGAATCTCACTCGGCATGAGGATATCATACACGATGTGCGTCAGAAAGTTAGATGCCAGTACTGTACTGAAGAGAAAACATTCAGCTGTAGTGACGCGCTCGTTCAGCACATACACTGTGTACACCTTGAGATGAAGTTCTCTGAAAAGACGAGCCGGAGAGGAGCTCTGGTCCCTGTGTTACATTCAGCGACGGCTTTGGGTTCGGGCCAGGCCTAGATAGAAATACTATTTCTTTATTGAAACACCTCAATTGGCAGTACTTACATGTACCTCTCTTACTATCTCAAGCCTACTAGGGCCGGGGGGGTAGCGGCAGATGCCGCTTTTAGTTTTTGTATTCATGCGGCAGGTGTGTTGAGTAAGAGCTGGTTAGCTAGAAGAATGAGATTAAGAGATGATGGGCGGCGATTCATAGAGTCTTTGCGCTCGCTGACGGGCTCAGGACCTGCGGGCAGGCGAAAGATGAGATGGTTGAGTGTGTGGAGGAGGCGAAATTGAAGGCTTACTAATAGTCTGCCTGTTGCTGTGTGTACTGTGCTTGTGAGTGCTCGTGTGGATGTGTTGTGAATCTGAAATAGGCAAGAATCAAGAGAGTGTATAAAGATGATTCTGTTTAAGCTATAAAGAAAGTGCAGTGAAGAGAACACCAACCACTTCCAACTCCAAAGCCTCTTGCGCAGCTGATTTGTTGACATCAAGTGTGTTGTGTGAAACGCCCTCAACCTAGGTGGCAATCGGTTTCTTCACAAGAAGGAACTGTCTGAACACCTGCAACAGGGTGGCTTTCACTGTCGGTGTCAGTAACGGCCCCTCGGGACAAGGTGAGTGATGGCCTTGATGCACTGTTCGTCCGGCAAGGTGTTATCAGACGGCAACCAGCCTTGCTGCCTCAAATGGTGGCCGTCTACATTATGCTGACAAGAGAAGACCTTCCAGCCCATCGGAGGTGTGGTCTGATTCCTGGTGCGGTTATCAGGTGCTGCGCCTTTCATCTCACGCCGCGTCATCGGCCCTCAACCTACTGAACCCTGACCTGATATGGGCACCACCTTCTCAGTATGCCCACCACACTCTGAAAGTCTAGTGCTGAGAGCAAAGATAGGGAATATTAAATCAGCTGTAGACTCTAACTTGGTTTGTACTCATATTAACCAACTATAAGCAATCTACAAGGGTGATCTCTACTGAGTGCTAATCTGAGGCATTCATCTCAATTTCAAGCACAGTGAGGTTCTTGTGATGTTCATGATGTTTAAGCACACTTGTGTCTGATACAACTGAGTAATTTTAAATGAACTACTTGTTGAAGAAACCTATTTTAAGCTCTTAAATTGAAAGCTAACTTTGTAAAATCATTCTGCAATGATGATCAATTACACAGCATATAAACTGAGACTTGAAATTTCTTTTTATGCTAATTTTTGATTTACAGCAATTCACACTCAACAGCAACCTCTTCAATTAAACTCAACAAGTTTAAAGAAACTTCTCACTCACTCACTGCTATTTCAAATAGTAGAGGGCTTGATTGCTTCACAACATTTAAGCAATAGTAGTCTTCATCTGATATATTGCTATTAAAGGTTTCTGTAACATCTTTTCACTTTGTGGTTTTTAAATCTTCAACTCTTTTTGCAATACACTCATGACTGATCAAGACCTGCTCATGTGAATTGAGCAATGTCTTATAAGAGTGAATCTCACAGACCTGAACCACAATCTCTTGTCAGTTTCTGAGTGTTATGAAGAACTTCAAAAACTGATCACTGTTTAGCATGATGAAGAATACATATGATTGCTGTTGATATTCAGTCATCTTATTTCTCAGTTTAAAGGCGCTTTTATGTTTATACAGTTAACTATCATCAATAATGAGTCTGAACTCATGAAGTTTCAGAAGATCATTTACAAGTGAAATGATTTCATCTTCAATCAAGCCACAATGATATAATGTCTTCAAGATCTCACTCAAGAGAAACTTTTGATTAAGAATCAAAAGATCAGAGAAGTCTTTAGCAGATCTTCATAACTTTTCACAGTGCTTATCTAGATGATAGTTAGCTTTTTGCATTTCAGAAAAGAGAGTAAGCTGATACAAAGTGAAACATATTTGTGTAAATGTGCAATTTTCATGATGCTTTCACAATCTTCACCACAATATGTGTATGTATACTTCTTTTTCTCTTCTTCTGCAAATATATCACTCATCACACTAGTGCAGTTTATTTCTGAGTTCTGTTCTGCAAGATAAACCTTTATCTTTGCAACAGAACCTTTTATACTCTTTTATTTTGAACACAAGTCAGTTGCATCTCTGCATCTGATTCAATTTCTGAGCTTACTCATATTGAATTCTGAAAGAGTTTCTGAATGATAGAGTTCATCTTCATTCTCATTCATTCTTGTAACAACAACAAATATAATGCAACCCTCATATTTATCAAGAAACTTCTTGAGGTTCTTTTTAAACACTTGCACATGAAGATCAAGCTTGTGTAAAAACTCAAGCTTTCTCAAAAAGTTCATCATGAGTGTTAAAAGTGACTGTCTTGTTAAAAGAAACACACTGCTGAGATGCTATAAAGCCTGCTCATCAAGAGAGCCCAAATTGAGTCTTTAAGTGAAAAGGTCAAGTGAGACCACATTTGAGCCTTGATTTAAGTGTTAAATGAAGCTTAAATCTTTCACCTCTTGCTGATGACTTAATTGTTAACTAAAAGATATTTGCTTTTCAATCTGAAGGGGCAGTTTGACAGACCTACAATGAATGATACCATGCTCAAGACTTAAGCCTCACTTTCTGAATGCTCTGTGTTGACTGAAGATACGTTGTTTATGACTCTCATTTCTCATAACAAAACATCAGCAGATCTTCTTAACAGATTACAGAACTGAGCTATGCTCATGTTTCAAGAAATGTTTGAGGCCATTCTTCTGAACCAGTTCACATGCACATTCTGAAATAGATACAGAGTCTCAAAAATAAACCTTCTCAGAGATGAACTCATAATTAACTAAAGTCATGCAGCGACATGACACTCACAAGACTGTTGTTTTTTACTCAGATACTGTCACATGTCATCTGACTTCATCTTAATCAAGCAACATTGAACAACAAAAGCTAAGAGATGAGTATCAAAAGCAGCTATCAAAGCATATTAGTAAGGTGCAGAAAGATTCTCATTTGACTTTAACTGATTATTCTTAAAAGAGCAGGTTGAGAATTGTAATAGAGTCATCACAAGTTCATCTGAACTCTGACTCAAATAACTATACAGTTAAGAAGCTGTGGCAGAAAGAGAACATTTATTCATCAAAAACATAAGCAATCATTCTACTGAAGCTTACAAGAAGTTATGTCACAGAATGTACAACAGAACAATTGTGACTGTATCAGTTAAAGAAGCAAACTACATAAACTTGCATGACAAACTGCTATCATTACATGTACACAAGCCATCTTCTCATAACTGAATCTTTTTAACTTCTTATAGCTGTCAAGTGATTCTGATATCAGCTTCAGTGCAAAGATAAGCAAGTTACAAGAGAAGAAAATTGAATTGATTCAACAGCTAAGTAAAATGAAAGACCTAACAGCCACAGAATTAAAGCTCAGAGAGTGTGTTGAAAAAGAAGCAAGTCAGCTTCAGAATGCTACTGAAAAGCTTTAACAGCAGATTCAGAACAATGCAATAACTGTGGGTTATTTTAATCTGCAACTCAATATAATTCTGTGCATAGTGAAGAAGTTAAGAAAGAAAATGTCTCTGAACAGCTCTGAGATGCTTTGATAAATCACAGCCTCAAAGTGAGAATTAGATTTTGATGTTTATGCACTCTGATTTGAAGATGACTGTGATCTTTCTTGTCTCTTTTCTAATTGTTTGTAACTTTTAACCACTCTCAGAACACTTTCTTTACTTTAAAAGCCTTAAGCATTTAGATTCTACTCTCAAAACTGCCATCAACTTTTAGGGCTTTCATCTCTACTCTCAGAGCTGTCACAAACTTTTAAAGCTGTTATTGTTGTGAAAATAGAAAGGGTGTATGATGAGAGGAAGCAAAGAAGGGCTAAATTGAAAAACTCCGCCATATAGAAAGGGGGAAATCATGTACAACACACAGGAGTTTAAGTTAATTAGACAGCACTTGTTCTGAACAGTTCTAGATAGGCTCTTCTTGTTTAGACTACTACTTTGTCTTCTTTATCAGATCAGTGAGCACATCATTGTGCAAATAACTTTTATAATCATTCTTGTTGTAAGTCTATTGCCATTATCTAGAAACAAGACAAACAGTCATTTTCTCAACATTATCTTTACTTTTAAAGCTGTCATCAACTTTCAGGGCTGTCATCTTCACTCTCAAAACTGTCATTGACTCTTAGAGCATTCAGAATCTACTCTCAGAGCTGTCACCTTCACTTTTAAAGCTGTTATTAACTTTTAAGACATTCAAAATCTACTTCTAAAGCTGTCATCAACTTTTAGAGCATTCAGAATCTACTTTTAAAGCTGTCACCTTCACTTTCAGAACTGTCACCCATTCAGAATCTACTTTCAGAGCTGCTACTTACTTTTAGAACTGTTATCTTCACTCTCAGAGCATTCAGAATCTACTCTTGTGCAGAATCACTTTTAAGAAAAAGATGACTTGACAAAGCTGAAGTTCTTTGTTCAGAGATACAACCTTATTCTTATTTATTTAAGCTTAACAAATTATGTCTTTTCACTCTCTTTAAACAGATATATTATCTATGAAGTGATTGGTCTAATGCATGTCAATATTAAATCAAAGTGTTAGTGAAAATTTCCGCATACTCTTTGATTAATGATCATACTTTTAAAGTCATTCTCAAGTTCATGAAGAAAGTACTGCTGTAAGAAGACAATCTTCAGTGAAGCACTCAATACAAAAACCAGATCAACAAAATAAAAGTGATCAAGTCTGAGAGGTGCAAATATTGAATTTTTGAGCTGAGTCAATGACATCATTATTTGACTAAACTGAGTGAGAGGCTTTGATATTCACTACTATTGAAGAATGACATCAATGCAATTTTCTTCATGCATTGAATCAGGTTTGACACAGTGCTCATTAAGAGAGATTTAATGCTGACTTAACCCTTTGTGAGTTATCACTCTTTATCAAACAAATTGCTGCAGAAGGTCAAAAAAACACTCAGTTTGTAGTTCAAGTGCACACATGATAATAGAGAATGATACTCATGATGTATTTTCTGTCATAAATGCTCTAAATCAAAAAAAGAAGAGTGAAACAGAAGTCAGAACAAGCTTCATCAAGGGGTAGTTGAAAAGCACGCCGCTGCTGTGGCTTTTGTTGTCTTCTGTGCTTGTTCTTTATGCTGACTTCAGCAATCTGTGTGAGGGTCATTTGATCCCTCAGAAAATTCTGCTTGCATGAATCAATTCAGTCAGACTATAATCACACAACCAGTGGTTGACGCAAGATGTCTTTCACAGATATGACATGAGAAACAGAACAAAGTAAAACACAGAAAAGACAAAGACCGGCTAAGACAACTGTGAGGTCAAATATGATTCTCAAATTGAGTAATTGTCATTGAAGACTGCAGTGTCTGAATGACCATGGCTCATGATAGAGGTGTTGTATACTATGATCCTGTTACGCTTAGCTAAACTTCTCTTGCTTTTGATGCAAGCTCTTGCATTCAACAACGATGATTTGAAGCCTTAAACATCTGCTTTTCAAAGATTTTTCTTCTTGAGCTTAATGAAATGATAAAACCCATCCCCTTTGTTTTAACCTATTAATAAATTTGAATAATTCACCTGTCAATACATTATCATAGATTGACAACAACAAATAATTGCAATCATCTTTAACTTCATTTTGCTTTCTTCTCAAACAGGTCATTCTTTACTGTTCATGTTCACTATGCTTTAAGTGTCAGTACAATCAGACAAAGTCAAGAAGAGATCAAGCAAGAAGAACTTAAGAAGTGCTGACAAAAAGAGCAAATCAAGTTCTCTGACAGAGCATGATCAGAAAGAGCAAAAGAATGACTCTGTGAAGATGAAGATGCAAGCATATTGAGATCAGCGTCGTCAAAAGTCTCATTCACCACACTGTGTCAACAATGAAGTCAGACAAAGAATGCATCTCTATTGCTGTACTTGTCAGATGAAGAGTGAAGTCAGAGACAAATAAGTCAAAGAAGTATGTACTACTTGCAAGCATCATCACTGTGTAAAGTGTCTTCTTGTCAAATCAAAGAAATAAAAATACATGTGAATGAAGAATCAGTCTTTGTCCCACTTAGTGTTTCAAATTCAGTACTTTGATAGTGTTCTCAAAGAGCTCAAGATTTGCTCAGACTAGAATTACAGCTCAACACTGAGCAGCTCATTTTCTTTTCTCATTGATATCAATTTCAATGATGACTGCAGGTATGTCACCTTTATTTATCAGTCATGCTGCTTGCAGATCTGAGTAATGTATGCTGTCATAAGAAGGTGACCTACAAAGCTTTGATCATTGCACACACATTATAATGTCATCAAAATCTGTCTGAACACACATGTGATTGAGCAAACATCATGAAAAGATAATGAACACCTTAACATGTTTATCATGTGACTCTATAAGGCTTGCACAATGAAGTTTAAATGATTGTGTGCATTTTGTGATTGACTTAGTCTTTTCATCATGATGAACAATGACTGAATCTGAAAGTACTATCTCTTGTACTGTCATGGGTTTGCAATGAGATCAACGCTCAATTGATAATTTCTAAATACAAGAAGAATACTATGAAGAGAAAAAAGAAGAGCTTCATACAGAAGCAAAAAGATAATGTGCTTTAGTCTTAGAGTCTTAGTAAGCAACTAGACCATAAGACCTTAGTATGGGTTTAACTCATGACATCACCTCTTTCTTTCTCTTCAAGGTTGTGCTTTAAGCCTCTGAAAAGGTTGTTGTATGATTGTCAATGTCTGTTGACATGTGTTTGCCCGCTTCATATGGGTAAGGTTTGCAGATGAAAAATTTTTTCATTGCTTGTGTGATTTCTTTCAACAATTCACTTGAGCTTATTTATCAGTGAAGTGAGTTATAAACCCCTCACCTCATGTACAACTTTTCTTTTTCTTTCTTCTTCAACTTCTTCATTCACAACTTTTGTATGTGAAACCTCTCTTGATTGATATGTCAGCACTGACTCTTGTACAACAAGCTCAGCAGCAACAACATCAACAACAACAACAATGTAAGTGTCATACAGGTATGTGTCTTGAAGCTGACAGCTCACAGGGCCCTCATCCTTTATGATGCATACATTGTCGCCCTCACTCTTGCAGCTGTTGACATCAATTCAGTTCTCTTTGATGATCAGCAGCAGCTTGCTTAATACACTCACTTCTCTCAGACAAGAGCCATTCTTATGCTGTTCGGTGTGAATGTTCTGTTCATATGGCTACACATCACATTGAATCAGGTGAGAACTCATCAGTCATCATACATCAATGCAATCCTGATTCAGAGTCAGAATGTATTGATTCTCACTGATTGTGCCAACTGTTAAACACATGGTATGGCGTTCTTTTTGAAATGTCGTCATACATCAGAACATTTTGATGAGTGTTGCAGTAACTGCAAGTGACATGATCATGCATGTTACTGTTCTGTACACAACAATGACGTTCTCATTGTCATCTTGAATGATGAGAACAACAACAATGATGTCAATGAGAGTGAGCCTGCTGCTCAGTCAAGAAGAATCACATCAGCATCACTGTTGATGAGAGCAATTGTCATCTATGTCACTTCTTAAATACATACAACTCTTTTTTCTTCTTTGCGCTGTGCTTGTCTAGTTGTACAGACTGTGTGTGACACTTATAGAGCCTAGTTGTATGAGCTGTGTGTGACACCTGAGCAGTGTGCCTCACCTCTTTGCGGTGCTCAGAACAAGTAGCTTCAGCGAAATCAAGAAGGCATCATTAGTAATTAGCATAGTAATAAATCAAATAAATTCAACACTAAATTTTGAACTCCGTACAATTCTCTGAACTCATGAAGCACCTCAACCTTCTTGTGTATGGTTAAGATTTAGTCAACTCAGGTTGCATTAACTCTCATTGATTTAACGCCACTGTGTCTTTCAGAATGAATGTCAATTCTCATGTGAGTCAGGTATAACTGACTCATTTCATCAAGTACTTCTTCTTGAATTCTTCTCTACATCATATGAATCTTTTCTTTAGAATCTTCTCTATTTCAAACTCTTCTTCATTGCTTACAATTTGTGATGAGAGTTGTGAGTCTGTTGTACACTGAGAAGAAAGAGCGTTCATGGCTGCTGATTGAAGCATAACGGAGTGAAACATGTTATGAATACCTGACAGTGTGTTTAAACAGAAAGAATGTGAGTTGATCTTCTTAACAATGGTGTACTTGTCATTCTTTGCATTAAACTTCTTGCACAGATGATCTGTATGAATGTTCTTAAGATTTAGTCAGATTTTATCTTCTTTCTTGAAGTCATAAGACTGCTGTCTCTTCTGATTCACCGTTTCTTTCTGTATCTGCTGAGTGAGAGCCATAGTCATTTGTGCTCACTCTGTGGCTTCTTTCATCTTTTGTACAATCTGATCAGCTTTCTGTACTGAACTTTTCACAGATCATACAGGCTTCAACTTCTCAAGTAGTTGTAAAGGCTTCATGTAATACTCATGAAACAAGAAGAAAAGACTCACTTCTGTTGAGGTGAAGTCATGATTGTTTATGACTAGCTCAGTCATGAAAAGCAGGCTTGCTCAATTGTTCTGACTATAATTTGAGAACATACAAATGTACAGCTCAACATTCTGGTTCATTCACTCAGTTGCTCTGTCAGTTTTCAGGTGATATGCTGTGAACATTCTTTGTACAATCTTCAAAAGTTGACAGACTCTTTTTCATAGGCTGCTCACAAACTGAGTGCCTCAATTCAAGACTATTGTGATAAAAAGCTCATGAGCCCGATAAAAATGTTGTACAAATGTCTGAGTCACTCATTCTGCAGTCATATTCTTGCACAGTTCAAGTATTACCCTCTTGCTAAAACAATCTGTAATTATCAGAAGGTTCATACAATCCTCACTTGACAGTAAATCTACTACAAAGTTGATGAATATCTTTCACCAAATCCGCTTCAATACAGGTAGAGGCTTCAAAAAGCCTTGTCAACAGTCTTTTCAGCTGTTGTTTGTATGACATTTGTCACAATTTCAGCAGAATGTACAGACATTCTGTAGCATCTCAGATTAAAAGAACTGTTGTGATAAGAGAGCATCAGTTACATCTCTTTCTGAGTGTTCAGTCATTGTTGAGTCATGTGTATACTGAATCAGTCTCATACAAAGAGGTTCTGATGATGACACTCAGTGCCTTTCACAAAAGAGTAGCTTTTCTTCATCACTCAAGAAGCATTTTGTTATGAATACCCTCACTT
>JAABUP010003403.1_pt1 | contig 28160 bp, 20 predicted proteins | sample 5559201 | NCBI WGS metagenome assembly JAABUP01 (sample SAMN10711887, study PRJNA513373) | rock metagenome | isolation source: Antarctica rocks | place: Antarctica | reverse complement strand
ATATTTGATCATTGCATCGAATTAATTAGGGAGGATGGACTACACTTGACCACCTTACGACTTGACTTTTACGATTAATTACTACATTACTATCCCTTTAAACATAATGCACATATATATATATTGAAAGGAATGATGGGTTGGATAAGAGAGAGAGAATTAATAAGAATACCGATAAATAGGAACCAGGAACAGTAACAACAAGTACTCTCAAATGTAGTCGAGTAACCCGGTTAGGGGGCTAGGGTTTGGGTTAGCGGTCAGGGTTAGGGTTAGGGAGTTAGGGTTAGAGGTTTTTTTTTATAAACGCGGCATGAACAGCATACACTCAGGTTAGGGCGAGTACTAACAATTGCACTCGGGTTAGGTCGAGCATTAGAGAATGTAGTTAGGTTAGGGCGAGTACTAAAGAATGTAGTCAGGTTAGGGCGAGTACTAAAGAATGTAGTCAGGTTAGGGTAAGTATGTAAGAATGTGTTTGGGTTAGGGTTCGTATTCTAACTGAGAGAGAGCAATAATATATGATAATAAGAGAGTGGAGTATAAAGTGTAAATACGATCAGATGTAGTAAGTAATAGAGATAAATAATACTATAAGAAAAATGAGTAGGGGTTGGGAAGAGGTATGCATAGACAGTATATCTGCACAAACAGATGTATCGTATTAATAAATCTGAGGTGATCTTGATGGGTTGGGAATTGATTATTGTGAGTTTATTAAAGTGGCATACTCAGACATTGCGGCTGGGTGTTGTGGCATCACTCGGCATTTGATGTAATCATTAATGCAAGACATCCTAATATCTCAATCTACAGCGTCTCGTATTCGTATTCGTATTCGTATTCGTATATAAAGCGTATGCAGGTGCAGATCGGAAGCAGTGGAAAATCAGTGGGGAGCTAGGTTGGGATTTCTGATTTAATCGAATGGACGAGGAAGAGACAGAGATCTTAATCAGGTATTCAAACTGGATCAACCCAAGTGAAGATGTGGCATTGCGATTTTCGAATATTGCCACGATATTGGTTAGACTGGTGTTCAATTTTAATCGATAATCGAATTGATTCGAATGATAGCTGCGATGATATAGGAAAGTCACTAAGAACGTTATTTGCACGGATCACTGGATCGACCGAAAGTATTACTTTAATTGGAGGATAATCTGAGATGAAGTCGAAAAATGGAAAGGGTGCGGAATTTGCATATGAATCGATGTCTGACATTATTTGCGGGCAATGATCAAATAGATGCGAATTGAAATTCATCATTGGCTGAACAACTATCGGAGGATGAACCGACGAGATACTATAATGAATGTTATTCGACTTGATTTGACAGCGAACGAAAGGCATTAGGGATGATTGCACATTAAATATTGATCTTTTGGTTGAAGAGGGTAGGCTAAGAAGTAGACAGCTTGATGGAAAACCAATTGGGTGATAAGAATATTAAATTTAATCCGGCTGTGACTGATGCGAGTAGTAGGAAATACCTATAATGTGTCAGATGAAGACGGCATCGAAATGCCGGGATCTCAGCTCAGGGTATCATTGCGGTAATTATCCATTGAACAGGATAATCTATTCAACTTCTCCATGTTCTTAGTGCGTTGCAGGACAGAGGCCAGCTGCTCGATGTCATGGTCTTGACGTATGCATATAATTATGAATAATTTATTAGCAGACGTTAATCGCGACAATGAAGAACAACAGTGCAGGTGCACAATATGCATGTGCGCAATTATTCTATGCGAATATGTTTTGACCAGGTCTCGTTATTAATGTTAACGATGGATTTTAAAGATTCAAAATGGTTAGTAGACCCGACCATGTTTGTCACCGATTACACATCTGATGATAAATCGTCTATATGCACATTGCGATTTTACATGATTAATTTTGGACGTATCTGCTCAATGATTAGTCCTACTCGAATGTCCTCATCCGGGTAGGACAGGTGCGGATCATTTGCGACCGGGAAACCCGGAATCTCTCTCGTTCGAACATTGACAACTTTCTACGCCCGGCATACCACCGATGGATGGAGTGGGTGGACTGAGTGGACTGCATTGAGCAATGGGATACGGTGATGCGATGCTCGGTTGATCTGTGGATGATTGAGCAACGGGTGTGGAGGACTGAACAAACGACGGGGCTGGGTGTGGACAATTAAAGCATGGTGACACGATTGATTAGGGCCAGACATCGAAGACTGACTAATACTAGGGTTTCAGCATTGCAGTAGTGCGTTCCCTATATTTACAGACCTCGACTCCGCCGATTCACAAACCACAATCACACGAACCCGAACCTCGTCAACCCTCACATTGTGCGTTGCATTGTACTTGGATTACAAACAATGCAGATGATGTTGGAGCAAGACCCGCGAGAACATATTTGGGAATGAATGTTGAATGAGGATTTGATCCGGGTTGAAGCTAGGTGGATATACGGGGAACACGATTGGTGAATGGGGCATGACTCCGGATTAGACACTCAATACACGAATATAATCAGAGTGACTCCGAATACTCGATGGTACGCCCCAGTCAGGACGAGAAACTCACGATACTCAAGTCCAGGGACACCGACCATGGGAATCTCTTACATCATACGTTACATTGGACTCGTATTACGAGGATCCGGATGAGGGTGGTCCAAAACCCAACAAGCGCGTGTTTGGGAAGGAAATTCCGATGATGATTTGGTTGGAGAGGAAACCGGGCAGCCATACGGGGATCACGACTTGCGAGTGGGATGTGGTTGATAGGCTGCACTTTGACCACACTCAACGACGGATGTTACACCGCAGTCGGGATGGGAGACCTACGACACTCAACGCATAAACCCTGATTCTAGCAACCCCTACGTCGCGTGTCAGACTGGCTTTACGTCACGGGGCGAGTGGGCAATATTGGAGCAATGATCTCTGGCGACATGAATGGGGAGGTATATCCGATGACGACCTGCCTAGCGAAGAAAAAGGCCAGCCATACGGGGATCACGATTTGCGATGGAGATGTGATTGGAGACGGATACTGGGTGCATCGAAAGTGATCTGAATAATGGATGGTACATTTCAATCGGGATAATGACACACGGTACCCAAGTGCACGAAAGCTGATTATGGCAACCACTTACATTATGTCTTACATTGGCCGTTTTCAGTGTGGGGTGGCGGTCAATATTGGATCAACGCTCTGATTGGACATAAACGGGAGGGCATACCATGATGGTCCGATTGGGAGATACATATCGTATGTATGCGGGGATCATGATTTACGGCTGAGCTGCGATTGAGGAACATATAAGTAATGCATTGAAATGGATATGAACAACGGATGGTACATCGAAGCCGGGATGAAGGATATGTAATGCCCAACCAGACGAACCCTAGCGACGGTAACCTCCCACATCTAATCGAAGAACACTTGAACCAACCGAATAAGATGCGATGATATTGTTCGCTCGGATGTGACCAGTCTTGGAGCAGCCACTATGGACTTGACTCTTCGTGTGGTTGCGCATTGATATTCAGGTAGGCTTTTACAATTCCAGTGAGACTGATAATTAATATTGAACAATGCAGATTAGCTGACATATTCTTGCAGACCTTCTAAGATCACGCTCCTCATATTTAAATACACCGTCGTCATCAATCCCTTGAAGTCGGTATTACACATGCTCTATAGTTACGTGTCAGATCAGTACTATAACTAAAGAGGTAACGACATCGTCAGAGACTCTGATACTATCGGCATTATATAGTAAATAGTACACCGCAGAGTAAATAGAGTGAACACTAGCATAGAATAATCCATTCCGCAAACAATGTTATCGATAATGACTAGAATGAGGACGGCATATTAAACTGTTTCAATGCAGCATATATATTAATATAATCGAACGATGACCATAACCACATAAGGCGATAGTCGTTGAAAGTGCACATTCTATTCGTACTTAGTAATGACATTTTAGAGACTAATACTCTAGATAGTGTCGATTGGGAAAAGAAAAGAGGAGCCCTCCGCGAGGAGCCTCCACGGAGTGGTCGCCGAAGGCTGGTTAGGCTAGGGTTGGGGTTAGGAGGTTAGGGTTAGAGGTTTTTTTTATAAACGCGTTATATACTAGTACTCACAAATATAGTTAGGTTAGGGCGAGTACTCTAAAATATGTCCGGGTTAGGGCTAGTACTAAGAATATATTTACAATATACGAGGATAATAGATAATAAAGAAGAAGAGATAGAATACGAACTAAATAAGTATTAATTACTATATAAAAGAGAAGAGAGAAGTAGTATTAATATAAATTCTAGAAGTATATAAAGTAGAGTAAGACTAAAGGAGTTTAAATAAAATAAGTAGAAACTAAAAAAAAATATAGTAGAAGAAGTATAAAATAGTAATAATAATAATAATAAGTAAGAAAAGAAAAAAAGAGTATTCTAATATTCGAAGAAAGAAAAAAATAATTAAAAATAAGTAAAATAATAATAAGAGGGTATAGGAAAAAGAAAATATCTAAATAAAAAATAAATATCTAAATAAAACCTAAAATATACTATAGAAGTAGTAAAGAAGAATAAGAAAGATTAAGACGAAAGTAATAAGTAGAAGAAAATAGTAATACTAGAAAGAGAATAATTTTAAATTAATTAATAAATAAGAAAGTAGAATAAAGAAAGAGCCGAAATATAATAAAAATAGAATAAAAGAGAAAAAGTTTAAAAATTAAATAAAGAGAATTAAAGTAGTAGACGGAATAATAAGAAGAAGAAGGAGAAAAAATAAAGAAACGAAGAATATTACTAAAATAAGAGAAGAGACGAATAAAGAAGAGAAGTAAAGAAATTAAAAATATTAAAAGATTAAAGAATACGAAACAAGAAAATAAATAGAAGGAGGTAATAGAAACTCGATCTCGAATGGAAAAATAAAATATTGAGACGAAAAAGAATATACTAGATATTTCATAAAAGACAAAACTATTAATTAAGCCACATTAGACACTCTTGGCAGATACGACGTAAGTACTAAAGGTGATATATTCGAAAACACGAACTTGTACTCCGCACTCCATAAGTATACTATAGTAGGAGACCGCACGCACGAGCAAGGTGGGCATTAAGTAGTGCCCATCAGAACCCAACGAGGGTACCGAGAATTGTGGAACATTCGATAATAACGGGAACACCGACTGAAGGAGAATTTGACTCTAATCCTACTATAGGGAGGTTGACGAATAGGAGTCTACGGTGGCTCCCAGCGGTAACGATTGGGATTCCACTCCTTCGGCTCCTATAGCTGCCGGTGGTGGTGACTCCGAATAGAAGCTGCTGCTCATACACTTCATTACATCTACTAACGAATACCTTTAGATACTAGCTATCACACGGGGGTCTGGGGCCGGGTCGTTTGCGCCGATTACTATGGTAGATGCAAATAATACTAGGAGACATATAATGGCCGACGAAGATAACATATTAAATAGTCGAATCGGATATGGACTAAGACGTAGTTAGGGAAAGATTATCTGTCCGCTAATGTTACGCATTCGCTTGAGTACCACCTTTTAATTCCCATCGAGTCCTACCGCTAAATAGTACCCTTAATCGTAAGTACTACGATGGGAAAGAAAAAAATAATACGTGCCACTCGTGCGATGATATTCCTAAATTGGAAGTATACTAATAAGGGACAGTTGGGTAGAAACAACCTTAACTTACTCGATAGAGAAGAAGGCGTGTATAATATCGGAGTTGGTACCTCACTTAAGTGACAATGCAATCCACGGATAGACCTTAAATAACAGACACACTATCGTCCTGAACTCCAACTATCCCATCTACTTAGCCTGTTCCGTCGCGGCTGCCATGTTTGCGCACGAGGTGAATTCTATGGTTACTCCCCAGATGAACGGAATAATCACCACTAACAACTGATCGCGCGAATATGTAAATTCACCGGCACAGGTCCATCCCATACGCCACTCTAGACGCGGAGGGAATTTTACTAGGCAAAGGAGATGGTGAAAAAAAAAGATTTCCTCCCCGCAAGCGACATAGTGAAAAAAAAAGGGATTTCCTCCCCGCAAGCGACATAGTGAAAAAAAAAGGGATTTCCTCCCCGCAAGCGACATAGTGAAAAAAAAAGGGATTTCCTCCCCGCAAGCGACATAGTGAAAAAAAAAAAAAAAAAACCATCCGTTCGTTATGCGTTACGTACGGGGTGGGTGGGTGGCACACTACAGCCACAGCACTTCACATTGAGTAAGGGGAACCAGAGGCGCTCGAGCTAGGATACTCTGCATTGAGTTAAGGTGATTAGGGACACTCGAGTCACATTACCCTCTAGTAGTAGAGAGTAACCAGAGACGCCCGATGGACGATAATAGAGATGACGAAAAGATAATAGAGACGATAATAAGAGAGACGATAATAAAAGTCATCGGCAAATCTCAAAAGTTTATATTAAATCCGGATTTGCTAACTCCGGAAATACGGGTAAAATCGTGATTTTATCGCAGTTAGCAAATGCGCGTGCTAATATCACGATTTTAGCAGGTTTAGCAGGTTTAGCAGGTTTAGCAGGTTTCGTAAAATCACGAATTTTTAGCAAATCACGTGATTTTAAAAAGTTTGATTTTTTTGATTTTTTTGATGTTCATGATCGACCAAAACACTCGGGAAGGCTATAGGGGATGGACCACCAACAGCACCTAAAATCAGACCCCAAATTCGGTCGATTCGGCCGATTCTCTCGCGGGGGTGGTGCCCGGGGTGGTGCGCGGGGTGGTGCTCGGGGTGATGCCCAGGGTTTTGCGTATAGCGATGATGGTGTGCGTTAGGCCACGGTCGCAAGGCCTTCGGGGGTTCGTGCGGCCAAATTTTAGGGTTGCTGTTCCCGGTGTTTCGGGTGTTAGCAACCCCGGGTTGCTAATATGGCTGAAAGCGTTAGACATGGGCGGAACGTGCGAAACGTGCTAAATCGTGCTAAAACCTGATTTTTCCGATAATATCTAAAAAAGCGTGCTAAAATAAACTTTTGAGATTTGCCGATGGTAACGATAATCAAAGTAACGATAATGAAAGTAACGATGATAGGAGTGACGATAATAGGAGTAACGGTGATGAAAGTAATAATAATAGTAGAGACGATAATAGGAGTGACGATAATAGGAGAGATAATAATAGAAGTTATAATAATAGGAAAGACGGTGATAGGAGTAACGATGATAAGAGATATATAGGAAGAGTGTAGAGAAGACACAGCTATATACGAATAATTATACTAAGTGGAGGGAACGAGGGATAAACGACAGGTAGGGAGTAACCTACGAATTTAATGGAGTTTGTTAATTATTTAATTAGATGACGGGATTATGCTGCGCAATGGGTCGGGTTGGGTGGGTTTTAGCCATTTTATCACCCGACCCAATATGGGGTGGGTAACCCATGTCTTGGCCCTAGGTGGGTCGGGTTATACTACGGGTTACCTATAGGTGAACCTATAATACCCCGAGTCTTTATTAGCCAATTAATATAGGGTAGATATTATAATAATTATTGTAATAACCACCTCATCAACCACCTTATTAACCCCCTCGTTAACTACTTTATAAACTACCTTATTAACCACCTTATAAACCACCTTATAAACCATTAAACTATTAATCTATTAATCCATTAATCTATTAATCTATTAATCTATTAAATTCATTAATCTATTAACCTAACTAATAGGGTAAATATAGGTTAGCCCTAAATATGGGTTAGCCTATGGGTAACCCCTTTTTGGGTGGGTTAGGTCTGGTTTTCATATGATTTTAATAACCCGACCCTAACCCGGCCCCAAGTCCTATTTTAACCCTACCCACCCCACCCCAAACCGGGTTACCCGGCCCCATTACGCAGCATAGACGGGATAGATGATGACAGTAGTAGAGGTAGTAGTTTCACTTTAACAAAGATGGATGAGACAGGGGATTCGTATAGACACATAATATGACGCAATTAGCGGGGGCCTATATATTGAACCGGATGATATACAGTAGGTAAGTTATTCAAGTGAAGTAATATATATGAAATAGCACGACTATTTATGTACGACGGATTGTATTGGGTAGTGTAGATGGAGTAATGTTATTAGCAGTTAAACGCGAGAATAAATATAAGTACCATCACGAGCCATCCAGACCTCGAATGCACTACTCCGATGGTTATAGCAATATTTACAGGCAAAGGACATAGTGAAAATAGTTTTGAAATTTCCCCCGCAAGCGACATAGTGAAAAAAAAAAAAAAAAACAGCCTTACGTACGGGGTGGGTGGGCAGGGACCCACAGCCACGGTACTCCACATTGAGTTAAGGTAGTCAGAGACACCCGAACGACGGTGATGAGAGTGACTATAATGAGTGTGACGATGACGAGTGACAGACAGGAGGAGTGACATAGTAGAGGACACAGCTATAGACGAATAGCACGGTACTTTACATCTGGTTTGGGTGACCAGAAACACTAGAGAGAAGATGATAGGAAGTACGATGTGGGTAGTGAAAGAGAAGATACAGATGTGGATATGTTATTATATCTATTTAGGGAAGAAGGGATACATAATAAGGAGACATTGCGACGAAGAAGCAACGAACTGCGAGGAACCTTCGATTAGATGATAAGATCGATGATGGCAGTAATAATGGCAACCACATAACAACATAAGCAACTGCCTTCAAGGAGTTGGAAATTAGATTAAGGGTACAGTGACACCTAATGAGAGAAAGTATCTCATGTAATAATCAGACGATAACACAACTGGATGCACCATCGAAAATAATGCTAATCACACATTCCGGCAGCATTGATCGTGTACGAGATGCCGGAGTAGGGTTGCCGATGAAGGCTGATCTGAGATGGAGAGAATAAAATATTCTAATGATGAAGAGGTATACCTTTACAGTAGTAGATGGAAAGAGAATAGAATGCGACGGTGAAAGATGATGGAGGGTGAAAAAAAAGAGGGGCCGTCCGCCAGGACCCCCCCGGGAGGGCCGCCGGAGGCAACACAAGAAAGCCAGTACTCGAGATTGCGTTTATTTACTGAGAGTCTCGATGGGAAGTACCTATAGTGTTATTCGATGATACATCTGCGATAGCTTACACATACGAATAGCAATTATTTCGTATATACAATTAAACGTAGAGCCCTGAGTGTATATCTCGACATGAATGTAGATGCCGAACAGTTGTTGATGTAAGGTGATCTGATGGACGAGAATGCTGAAATTCGACAGAGTGGACATACCAGCTTGGGTTTAATAATACTCTTTTGTCAGTAACTTCTGGTAAAGACCTCTTGTCATAGTTGGCGTTCGAATCCTTATAGATGTTGCTGGTCATTAGGCTGCCGACGTTTGCTATTTGTCTAGTGTTGGTGTGCTTAGCGGATTTGTTGATAGGCTTCGTCTCTTGCCTTTTGCGCGAGCGCTCTTAGTCGAAATAATACATCATCGTCATCATCGTCATCATCTCTGTTATCTGTCAATATTGGCAATCGTATTTTTGCTGTCGGAGTCAGTGGGCAGTTAGGTACAAAAAGACTATCGTCTATCGTCAGCATCATCCGGGATTAATACTCCATGACCAGGGTGGTTGGATGATACTGTGCGTGAGGATGTATTTTGGGAGAAATAACTCTGGATTAGTACCGATGCTGCATTCATAAATTACACTACCACCAATCGCTTGCATGGGTCTATGAAAGTTGGAGGATTATGATTTTGACCCGCAGAGGACATAGTGATAATTTTTTTATTTTTCTCCCTGCAAGCGACATAGTGAAAAAAAAAAATCATTCGTTCGTCCTGCGTTACGTACGGGGTGGGTGGGTAGGGAACACATGCAGGAGCAGACCCAATTGAATTAAGTGAGACGAGGGGGATTGATTGTTTAGTCGCATGTGACAATGGGAGACACATGCAGGAGCAGACCCAATTGAATTAAGTGAGACGAGGGGGATTAATTGTTTAGTCGCATGTGACAATGGGAGACATATGCAGGAGCAGACCCAATTGAAGTAAAGAGCCCAGATGGATTAAGAAAGGGTAGGTCATGTGAGCAGAGGGCGCAGCAAGTGGGTATAGTATACGGCAGCCAGGGGGAGGGTACTGATGTTGAACGTAGTATATAAGAAATAATCAGACGAGTAGGTAAATGACAGAGTTGGAATAGTGGAGAGTCAAGTAAAGGTAGTGGAGTGAAATGATTTGAAAATATTGCTAGAGAAAGCAAAGTTGGACATTGCGATGAAACACTCCATGATAGTACTCTATGTTCTTGTATTGACCTGGAGCCCCATTTGAACTGAACCAGTCGTATACGAGCACCATCCACACTAGCCCTAACCCTTTTATTCACATATTGCTCACAACCGGCAATATCGACTAATTAAGGAATCTGGATTTGAAAGCCGGATGAATATTATGCTTCGCAGTGGAGTGACGGAGTAGATGTGAAATGATTAAATGACGGGATGGATCGTTCTGGGTATTATACGGGTAGGACACTCTTATGTCGAGGACCGAGTTGGTTACAGTCAGCCAAACCACAACGCGAACAATCTCGATCAACTCTCACCCCAACCATGTGATCTGCACACCTCAAGCGAATGTATCGCAAGGGCTAGGATCTCCATGTCAGCATTGTTGAGACAAAGGAGGTGGAATACCACCGAAGTCTGCTGATAAGGTGCATTCAATCCCGCGATTGCGACAAGGCTTCCAACGATACATGCGGGTCACCGGAATTAATGTTGGCCGGATCCATCGCATGGAGTTACACAGAAGAACTTGCAGATAGGATAGCTCGAGGTTGGATGATGGGGGTGGTATTCGGGATACACGGGTCTCATGGAGTCAGACGGATATTTTGCAAGGGGATACTCGTCTCCACACGACTCACGCCGACGAATACAATGCATGAAGACACTGTGTCTCGTATATAAATAGGGATATTGGCTGGTCGACGGAACGATCTGGTTGTCATCGTCGCAAGACTACACACGGAGCCCCGAGTCGGCATTTTGGGTACCCTACTCTGGATTCACACCACCCTGGCCCTGTGACCTGCCGATTATGGTGATACACCGAGTTTATATGTACGAGGAATATTTCCACCCGCAAAGGAGATGGAGAAATATTTTTAGATTTCCCCCCCGCAAGCGACATAGTGAAAAAAAAATCATTTTCGTTCGCCCTGCATTACGTACGGGGTGGGTGGGCTGGTCCACACAGTAAGAGCACACCCGATTGAGTTTAGTGGGAGGAGGGGCTGGGGATCCGAGTTGGATGACACCAGGAGCAGACTCAATTGATTCAGTTGAGACGATGGCGTTTAGGATCTAACTTAGGTGACAGTAAGAGTACACCCAATTGAGTTTGGCGACACGAGGGGGTTTCCCTCGCCCTTGATTGCGCCTTGACGCTGCCCATCAGTAAGCCAGGTTGCCATTAGTGGCTCAAACAACACTGTCCTCCGCAGTTCCTTTGGGTGGTGCGCCATGTAAGTCGAAAAGGTCATCGCAAATCGTAGAAACGGCTTTTCCGGGTGTTCGCGCTTTTCGATAAGACAAGGCTTAGAACATGAGCAACCGATATTCGAAACATTCGCACAGTGGACAAATTTCCGGAATTCTTCAAGCTTATGGGATTCACCTAAGTGCCGAGCAAAGAGAACTTCTGCATCTTTTGAAAAGGACAATTGAAGATAGCGTGAAGAAGGGTATTCATGTCGGCCTATATCTCGAGGCAGGCTCTTGGATTACGGAAGATCAAGGAGCCAAGCCGGGTTTCGGGGGACACAAAACCCACAACAGTGCTCCAATCTCCACAGTCTCACAAGACTATACGCTGTTATCCGCAAGGGCTGAAGATAACCTGCGTTAAAGTCAAGGAGAAGGATGCGAACATAGAATTGGAAGGAATCCGCCTCCGATCACGAGGGCCAGCCGAAGTTCGAAGCTTCTCGTTGCCATCGTGTGCGACTGTGTTGAATCATCGCCGCCGGATGGTTTCTTTTCGTCGAGTGAGACTAGTAGAGTTCGGCTAATAAGCGACTAGTGGGTCGAGGACGCCAGTGAGAGCTGTGAGCATGGTGGATTTGCGCGGGGTTGGCGAGGTTGGGGGATCGAGGAGGCACTTCTGGAGCTTGTCACGACAGATTCTGAAGCGCAAGTGGAAGGCCGAAGCACCGCAGAAAAGGCTGCCTACATGGCACTTAAGAAATGTTGACCATGTCGAACAGTTAAGATAATACCAACGGGCGCAGACAATATACATGGTTCTAGTCAGCACCCACGTACCCTATGGGCGTATGTTTTCATTATTGCGGGAGGGGATGGGTTGCATGGTAGGGTAGGGACGACACGAGGGGGTTGGGCAGTTGGGTTAGATGACATCCAGGAGCACATCCAATTGAGTTTGGTAGAGGAGACGATTGGGGATCCGAGTTGGGTGACACCAGTAGCACACTCAAATGGTTGAGGCGAGAGGAGATGGTTGGGATCTGAGCTGGTTAGACTAATCGCTACAGAACCATGAAGAGGGAACTCCTGCTAAGAGTTTCTCCTAGGCGCCTGTGGGCCGCAACACCATCAAATCCCCTCTCCACTCACAAAACGAAACCCAATCCAACGCTCAACCCGTAATCATTCTTACACATGATTATTCCCACACGTCCTAATCGGACACTTCCCATCCGCAAGCTTAGTAATACAACCCTCATCCTGCCACTCATACACCTAAAATTAAACCCCACCGGCGTTACCTCGACCAGCTTCGTGCGTCCCGAAACCAAACAATCGTAGCGCCCCTGAACAGTGTCTCCGGCGTCGCCCGCCCGTTCTCGATCGCCTTGCTCACAACATCCGTGCGGCGCTTCTAACCATCGCTTGAGCTATCGGGGATGAAATACGAGCCGCCGTACTGCGGGAGGATCTTCTTGTTGAAAAAGCAGGCGGGTGTTTTGCCAACGGTAGGACATAGGGTTAGCAAGACGCTGCCCTGCTCCCAGGGCGTGCTACCTTTCTCGACGAGAGCAGGGGTTTTCCCGTTAATGACGGCGCCGTGGTCGTTGGCGGTCATGGCGGTCGAGAGGATGTAGAGCTCCAGCGCCTTTGCGATTTCGGCCATTTCTTTAGGAATGTTGGGGACGTCGCGGGTAGAGAATTGGCCGGAGGAGACGAAGGAGGCAAAGGAGTGCTTTTGGTCATCAGTTCTTTGAGGCCGGCCTGGAGTTGCTGGCTGATTGCGGTGGTAGCGTCGGCGAGCTTAAGGTTCAGTTCGGAGGTCTGGATGGCTTGCGTCTGCGTCGGGTGAGGGAGTTAGTGAGATATATCGCGCGGATGCAAGGCTAGGTATTGATCATACCCCAGAGCCTTTCGGCATCAGCGCCTTGATGAGACCGGGGGTCTGCTGGGCTCCGGTGATGAATGCTTTGGCAGCTGCTGAAGCCCCGATGGTCGCACCGAAAGCAGGATTGCCGATGAAGGCCAATCCAAATGCCAATGCGGTCAAGACGGCGGTGAATGATACGCTCGCCTTCCTATCCGGGTCGACTTCTTGAATAATGGCGTCAACGTTGAGGGCTGCCCTTGTAGTGGCGTATTGGACTGCCGTAAACCAGTCGTCGAAGAAAGTAAAAACGTCTTCGATCCGTTAGACATCGGACAGAAAGGCTCGTGCTTCTAGCAATCTTACTACCTACTGAAAATGGTGTGTAGCACATATCGATGCTGCGCTAGGCCACTCTTCGGCAATGTCGGATCCAACTGGGTGGTTTCAACACAACCACCGCCTGAGAATTTGGTGCACTCGGCATCGCTTTGTCCCGTGGTTGCCCGTAAGAAGCAATTCTGATCAAATAGCCGCAGTCAGCATCATATACATCATAGAAAATTAAGGGATGGTCCGCATTGGTGCGCAAATCCACTACATGGGCAGATGAGGCAAAGCATGCTTCAGAGTTGCCATGTACTCATGTCTGATAAGCAAAGGGATTTTCATAGCAACTACTTACGACCAAGGTTCGTTGGCATAGCAACAATTGACTCCACCGGTAGCTCTTTTGCAAAGTGGAGGAGTTTCCCACGCATTGAGCCAGTCAGTCAATTTCAATTGGCCCCAGCAAGCCGTATTGAGGATGGACTCCGGATTGGCGTCGAAGAGGACTCGAGGTTCGAGGTCGAGATCGGTCCGTGGACTGGGTGCTGATGCTGCGAGGTTAGGGGCAGCAATGAAGATGCAAGCTAATACCCTGTACCTTCCCGAGGCTTCAGGTGAGTGGACGCGGGTGGAATGCGGCTCGATGTGTCCTCGTATTGTGTCTTGACACCATCTGCCCTTGCTGATCGTGCGACAGCATCCATGACATATGAACAGTTTCAGGCGAGCATTGCATCATCAAATTAAGGGAAGATGGGCTCGATCAATCATGCTGCCTTATTCTCTGTCCCGGGCCGCTGCAATGTACGGATAGCATCGGCGTGAGCCCACGCGAAGTCTTGGCATCTTGGAAGATAAAACAAGCTTACCAGCGATGGCAGTCGAATCCCGTTCCAGATATGATTTTTCGTTCCCCCTCACAGCCCATTAGTTCTCCTCCCAGAAGTCAGGCGTCGTTTCCCCCTCGCTGAGCCGCCATACCCATATTATATTCACAAGGAGCATTGCGACAAAGCTGAACACCGGTATCCCGCCTGATACCAGGTGTCCACGTGCCCTCCTTATTTGGTCGTGTACTCGAGACACGATACTCCAGGGCAGCACGGACAGCAGATCAGAAAGAAGATATTGGAAGGGATACCACTTGCATGTAGCGCGTGGAAACATTGCTAGCTGTCTTGGAAGAACGTAGAGAATCCAGCACTTACGACGGCGAGTGTCAGATACTAGGATGAGATGACAGGAAGGAGAGCCTAACCAATCAATCGCTCACCACATTTTCGCAGGGATCACATAGAACCCTCGTCCTTAGAGGGATGAAGCCCTTCTTATGGCATTAATATGGGGTGCCTGCCCTTTGAAAATTGCAGGTATTATTATTCTAAATATAACTTTGTGAATCGGCAAATTTCGCGGTTTGAGGCGACGATGCTAGGCAACATAGTCAGCTTTCGTCTGTGAATTCGTCAGTCGCAAGATCGGTTCTTCAATCTTTCCGCTGGGCGAGAGGGGCGTGGTATACGAAGAGTTACTGGCAACAGTCGTGCGGTCTTCATTGATATATTCCATCCATAAGTCGTCGCAAAGTTCGGCTCCAGGCTCAAACTCCAGCGACTCAACATTGGAAATACGAGTCAAGTAAGCTTTTGCTGCTTCTCGCCCTTCAGTATTCTTTAAGTCGTCAACGACCGCTGCGAGTCGCCATCATATCTGCTGTGGTACTTCATGAGTCTTTTCGGATGCTCACCGCAAGAGTTGGACTTGCGGACCCTTAGGTCCCACCGTGGAAATACACGTGTGCCATCCGAACGTCCATAATAGATAGATGATAACTCGTTTCACATCTGTTTCGATGAAACGGTCTATGACAGTTTTTGAATCGCTCCCAAAAAGCCGTCGAGTACACCCGATTGAGTTTGGCTAGAGGAGAGGGTTGGGGTCTGAGTTGGGTGACACCAGTAGCACCCTCAATTGGTTGGGGTGAGACGATGTGTTTGGGATCTGGGTTGGTTGACACCAGGAGCACTCCCAACCAAACTTAGCGACACGAGGGGCTTGGGAAGCTGGGTTGAACGATATGCAGGAGCACACTCAATCCAATTGAGTGACACGAGAGGGTTGGTCAGTTGGGTTAGATGACATCCAGGAGCACACACGATGAGTTTGGTGGGAGGAGACGATTGGGGATCCGAGTTGGGTGACACCAAGACCACATTCAATTTGGTCAGGCGAGACGACGGGGTTTGGGATCTGTGTTGGTTGACACCAGTAGCATACATAATTTAGTTTGGCCAGAGGAGGGGGTTTGGATCCGAGTTGTTTGACATCAGGACCACACCCATTTGAGTCGGCCGAGACGAGGGTCGGGGAGTTGGCTTGATGCAGAATCATACCCAATTGAGTTGAATGAAAGAGAGGGACTCGGTTGGATTGGATAATCGAGGATAATCAATCGAATTGGATGGGATCCAGGGGCTGACCCAAATTAGTTTGGCGGGAGGAGAGGGTTGGATGAGACCACGAGCACACCAAATTGAGGTTGGTGAGACAAAGGAAGGAAGAGAGTTGGGTGAGATGTAAGCGCACACTCAATCAAGTTCGATAGGATAGGGGGTGTGGGATCTGAGTTGAATGAGACCAGAAGCAGACCCAATTGAGTCAGGCGACTCGAGGCGTTTGGTGATCTAAGTTGGATGAGATCAAGTGCACACTCTATTGAGTTCGATGGGGTAGGGTGTTTGAGAAGGAGAGTTGGATGAGATGACTAGTAGACCCAGTTGAGTCGAGTGGAATGATGGGCTTGGGGAGGATGATTGAAGAGCATACCCAACCGAGTCAGGTTTGATGAGGTGTGTGTGGTTGTCTTGGATGATTCGGGATCTACACTATTAAGTTATATGGGACGAGGGGTTTGAGGAGGATGATTGGATGGAACGACGAGCAGATTCGATTCAATTCGGTGAAATGGATGGAGAGACTGCCGAGTTGGTATGGGTGAGGGGAAGCCACAATCGAGTCGATCGAGATAGGTGGGATAGGGTTTGAGGAATATTTGTGTCCGGGGAATGAAGGACAGGACACCTGCCTAGGATGGGACGAATGAGGACCATTAATTGAGTTGAGTGAGAGAAGGAGTAGACTCGATCCAACTGGATAAGATGAAGGGAACAGATTGACGATTTGGTAGGGACGAACTGCGGACTTACCCGAATCGAATGAGACGGTAGCGAAAAGTAGTCGAGGTCCGAATAGTCCCGTGAAACGAGGAGAGACACACTTGAATGGGTGAGTCGAAACAAGATAACAAGAGAAGGAACAGACACCCGATTTGAGTGTGAAATAAATGGGATATGTTCCAATCGGATAGACGGTACAACGGACACAATTGAGTCAATTTATCTAATGGCAGAGGTTGTTGGGTTGGATGAGACGACAGTATGGGTGGAGAAAGATGTCCGATTTTTTAACCCGCAAATGACATGGCGAAAAAAAACATTCTCGTTCGTCCGACGTTGTGTATGGGATGGGTGGGCTTGCATACCCGTCCAGTAACAGGCCCACATGAGTTTGGCGGGAGGCGGGGTCTGTATGGCTGGGTGGGAAGTTGGATTGGATACGATGAAGATCAGGTCCAATCGAATCAGACGCGATGAGGTAGTTGGTGGCTAAGTTGGATGAGACGAAGAGGAGAGACGTCTGCGCTAATGGGACAGAATGGAGACTCTCCTATTAGAAGAGCAGACAACATACACACCCGAGTAGATTCAGACGACAGAGAAAGAAGCTATACTTAGGACGAGGGGCTGACATCTAGCTTGGGCGAAACGAGCGATAAAAGACAAATGGGTTGAATGAGGCAAGATGAAGGCATGTCAGAGCTGGTGGGATAAGGGGCGGATCCAGTCAAAGTACGTGAGACTATGACCATCAATTTCACGGACATCATCACAAGTGAAATGCCCAGCATACGGCATAGACTATGCGATGGGATGTGAGCCAGCGGAAAGTAGTTGATATGGTTTGACAGGCTTGAATTTGAACAGATGACCGGAATCAGCCGAATCATCGAGCCTCCGTTCGTATATATCTCAATTGTGTGAGCCGTTAGTCTCCCGAGATGACGAGGATATGTTTCGCTGAGTTTCTTCAATGTCCAAGTCCCCGAGGATTAGAGGATCGTCGGTGGATTCCTGCTGTGGCTTCTTAGTAAGTCAAACAAAGATTTCAAAACTGACACCGAAGATTCACATTCGACTTCCCCGGACCCATGCCAGTCATCGGTAACCCTTAGCAAGTTAATAGGCGACGATGGGCCTCTAAATTCAAGTACTCAACAAGGCCTGCCATACACGTCCTCTTCATACCTAAGCAAACACCGCCGAAGCCCCGCTAACCATTACAGGGCCTTCTGGTGCCCTCACCTGTCTACTGACCGCATGAACTCGTTGTTGTTTCCGCCCAACCCTCTATCAACAACCGTTGCCTTGGAACATCACTAGCCCAGTCATCTGATATAGGGAGTAGGCCCAACTGAGCTAAGTGAGAAGCAGCGGAGAAGAGAGTTGTGTCGCACGAGAGATGTATAGGGAGACATTCGAGCTAAGTTAGACGAGGGTGGGGATATGTAAAAGAGGTTAGCTGACATGGTCGGTCGCAGGGACATCTATCTGAATTTTACTATTTTTTTCTCCCCGCAAGCGACATAGTGAAAAAAAAAAAAAAAAAACCTCCGTTCATCCTGCGTTACGTACGGGGTGGGTGGGAGAGTCACCACATGTAGGAGCAGACCCAATTGAGTTAGGTGAGACGAGGGGGATTAATTATTTAGTCGCATGTGACAATGGGAGACATATGTAGGAGCAGACCCAATTGAGTTAGGTGAGACGAGGGGGATTAATTATTTAGTCGCATGTGACAATGGGAGACACATGTAGGAGCAGACCCAATTGAATTAAGTGAGACGAGGGGGAGGTATTATTTGGTCGCATGTGACAATGGGAGACACATGTAGGAGCAGACCCAATTGAATTAAGTGAGACGAGGGGGAGGTATTATTTGGTCGCATGTGACAATGGGAGACACATGTAGGAGCAGACCCAATTGAATTAAGTGAGACGAGGGGGAGGTATTATTTGGTCGCATGTGACAAAGGGAGACACAGACACAGCCGACTGGGACAATATGGAGAGACACTGTGTTCGAGTGAGACAAGTGACAGCTATATTTGGGTGTAACGAGTGGCAAAGACAATTCAATAATACAAAGGGTGGGAATGCCTAGGTTGGGTGGTACGAAGGGGGGTATAGTCGAGTCTAATCAGACAAGTAAGAATGGCAATTACGTGTGGTGGGATGGAGAGACGTTTGGGATTGGTGTGGTAAGTAGAGGCGGCAGTTAGGCGGATGAGACTTCGTTAGCAGGTTGGATCAGGCGGGTGAGAGAAACTATTGATCTGGATGAGGCAGTTATGGCATATAATCTGGACATATGAAATAGGTGGAAAAGACCCCGGGGTGAGACGAATAGAAGATGTGAATGGAATACGTGAGTGGGAGAGGTGAGTGGGAGGTGTGTAGGGGATATATGTGGGGGAGATGTGTGGAGTGTGCAAGACATATGGCATAGACAGACGCTTTGGATGAGAGGAGTCGATTGATTTGGATGAGGCGATAAGAGCTGACTGTGGCAAGAGATGAGAAGAAAGGATATTAGGGTTAGATGTGACAATTAGGGGATGTGATTGAACATGAGAGGTTGGAACCAAATCGGTGCTAGTGAAGACTGGCCTCGGTTACCGCTAGACGACACAAATCATGCATATGATTTTGATGGACGAAATTTGCGAGAGGTCCACTCGAGTTCATCATGATCGATATGGGTGAGAGAAGGGCAAAATCCAGTTGTCTTGATTAAAACAATATAATAGGGTTGGTTGGAACCAATGGGAAAGAACTGTGCGATGACATGCAATGAAAGAATGAAAAGACATCTTGGAGTTGTGTGGACCGATGGTAGAGGTGATTCAACAATGAATAAGAGAGGCGACGATTAGATTGGGTAAAATGAAAAAGAGGTACTCCTGAGTTGGATATAATAAGCGGCACATACCGTCAAGTCACACGAGTCAAGGATGTGATTGTGATGGGTGAGACACGAAGGAAGACATGAGCTTGATCGGACACGACAATTAAGCTGGACTGGGCGATTCCATTCAAGTGGGATAACATAATTGTCTCGAGGTGACCGATTATAAGTTTGGATCATATATGATGGAATGAAACAACAGAAACTGACTTACCTAGGATCACTACGCAGTTGACCCCAATCAGCGGAAACATTGGGTCCGGTTCCAGATTGGTAGAATCGACACCGCAGCCGCGCCTGGACTTCCAGACCTTACCAGGTTCCATGCGAGGTCTCATCAAACTCAATGGTCCTGTAATTAGTCTAAATCAGACGATGTTATTGTCATTTTCAAAGTACCCGTAAGTCTATCGCTCATTATTGTATTGGGCATGATCCAACCATTCTCTCAAATCTGTCAATCCGATCCCTTTACCCTTTCTATCCTTTGGCTGCGGTTGAAACGATTTCTATATCGGACTCCGTGTGACCTGCGGCAATAATTAAAAACGTTTTGCGGTTAGTAATATTGTATTTACTTTGGTCTGATCTTGTCATTGCTCCTGTTCTGATATGGTTCCTAACGTCAGCTAATGCGAGACCAACGAACAAATAATAAATAGAATACGATGCGCGACACAATGTGATACATAATTTCCGAGCACCATTGATACCACCTTTACCCCTCTACTCGATTTGTTTATGGGAGAGCTCACTGTCAAGGTATCCGGATATGAGGGAAGGGTTTGAACATGAATGGTGATGATAGAGTCGCAACTTTCGAATTCTATCATCTCAATACACACCAACCCCGATGTGACACATCCTTTCTCTTCTATCCGATCGGTATTGATATCGACGGCTGGAATTTGGTCCTTGGACAATGTGAAATACATGAATCACAATACGAATCCATTAATCACTCTGACCCTAACCCTGGCAACCTCACCAAGTTATTGGTAGTCGATTAATAGTCGATTGGTAGTTGATGAGTCTGTCGAACCACCGATTCACTCGAAGGATGATGCCAGGGATGCTTGCATCCCTGGACATCATCTGGCTCCATGGCAATGAGACTGCGGACGTTTTCAGCTTCACGGTTGGCTTATCCTTTCTTCATTCACTTACATTTGGCCGTTCGACATCATTACAGCCTGTTACCGCCCCAACTATACACGGTATACGAGGAAGGATTTAGGTTTTGATGTTCGGATGCAGCGATTTATATGTCTTTCCTTGACAACGGTATCTGCTCGCTTGACACGATTGCATCTTGTTTCTTCTTGGATTCCGATTGATTACCTGAGATCTTGCGTTTCAGTCTTCTAATGTCTCCGCCTCTCATCTTTATTCTGGTACTTCCGTGATCGAATATTGCTTCTACTCCCGCTGAACTTTGTATGGTTAATGAAGCACGCCTCATGTTTTGATGTTCGATTTCACACCGATCAGCAGATCTAGACCACCAACAGACGTGGCTTTAGCCTGCTTCTGTTCTGTTGCATTCTCGTTAATGATCAAAGGGATGCTATGCTTTGGCCTTCAAATGCCTGGTTCTACGTTGATGGGACTACCCGCGATACAGTCGCATACTGCTTCTCTTTTCGTTGCAATCTAGGGTGACGATGAGTGTCGCATTCGTTTGGCGCTCGGATGGCTTCGGTATGTGTGATCTCTTCACCCCAGATGATTGCAAATTACTTCCGTACTGGGTTCATTCGGCCTAGTTCCACCGTTCGGATAATCCAATCCCCATCATCTCCTCCGCACTCCCATTATGATAGCCTTCTCCTGATTTTATTTTTCCTTCCTTAACGAAGAAACGGGACCCTTCATCCGCTGCACCATCAATCACGGCTACGGCACTCGCAGGCGTTATAGGTGATGGCAAACCATTTTGATGCCACTGCCGTTCAGCTTGGCCTTCCTTTTCGATAACTTCCTCAGCATCATCGCTACTTGATGCTGGTGTTAAGCTCTGACTTGGGCACCCGATAATTTCTTCAGTCTATGCTTCTTTGGAGAAGCATGGACCGGTAGTGCTGACCCATTCATCTTCGGTGTACCAATGGTCGCAGGTTCTGAGTCTTATTGCGGAAGAATCCTGCGATTGAAGTTTGGTTTTTGGTGCTGGAGGTTGACTTCTTCAGTGAGGGTGGTTTGTCTTCCAGCCTTCGAGAGCTTGTCGATTGTTATATCTGCTCCCGATGCATTTACAGCTTACTTCTGTGTTGTTGTTCTCTTCTCGGTTGGCGGATAATGTCTTATATTTTAGTGTTCAGATTCACGTTGCCTGATCGTCCCACTGACGCTGTCATTACAGCTACGTATATTCCAGGAGTAGTCATTGTTTTGGTGTTTATGTTTTATGTCTTGATGTGTTTTAGTTCACCGGGGGTGGAATCTGTTTGATTGACGAAGCTGGTCTGCTGTTTGGGTTTCGGTCGATTGTAGGTTGGTATGCCCTTCCCCTCGCCATGATTACAGCCTACTTCCATTGTTTTATGAAGCATCATATTTTGGCTTTCGGATGTTTCTTATTCGGTGAACCGTCTTCTAACCCCAAGACGGCCACTACAAAACAAGAGCAACCAGACATTCTCCCCTCATCAAAGCAAAGCGGCACCCTTGGTATGGATGGTAGAGTGAGCGTCAGGCCCCGGGTCTGGTAAAGAGTTCACCAACAAGACTGTTACTGGGATCGAGAATCAAGCCATTGGTTGCGCCGTCCGTCAACCACAATGCGCGCTCCTAGGGATCCACCTTTCCCAAGCCACCAGTCGGCATCCCACGTTCCCTTGGCCAAAAACCGATCGCCGTCAACGTCGCATCGCTCTTCGCCAGCTGTGCAGCCTGCACCTCGACCTTCTGGAACAAGCTATCAGTACGGGTCTGCTGGCGGCGCGACTGCCTATTTATTACGCTCCTGTCAGATTCATTTTCGGAGACGGAATTGGCATTGCGTCTCAGCGTTAAGATGCCTGTAAACCGGTGGACTTGTTGACGGGAGGGGAATGTTAGACTGACGAATATTTTATTGTGTTTCGGCTTTATTATATAGACGAGTGGTGAAAGCTTACTCTTGCTCCTGTCGAGCCCCCTTTGAATGACCAAAAACTCCATGGGTTTTGGCGTTCTCATGCTTTTGGCTAGGTGAGTTTGCTGATTGTGGGTACTATATGTTTCTCTTACGTCGAGGACGCTACTGGTTGACAACGAAGGTACTGTAATTTGGCGTTTTAATCATTATAAACCCGTTCGTTCGATGTCGTTGCATTCATGTTACTGTTAGACGCTGTTTGGTTGACGAAGTTGAACTTATATTTTGGCGTCCCGGTGTCTATACGTCTATAGGTCAGTGGGTGGGAGAAATGCTTTAGTGGATAAGGGGGCATTGTGTCTTAGAGTTTGAAAACTTATAGTTCGGTGGACCTGCTGCCTGTGAAGGGAGTGTCTCATCGACGAAGAGAATTTTTGTTTTAATGTTAGGGTACCGGGCCCGCTGTTGCTTATGTCTTTTTTTGCTAAACTTGTCATTTCGGATTGAGGAGGTCTTGGGCTTTGGCGTTCAGACGTTTGTTGATGCCGGGTCTCTTTTCGGTTATGGTTTCGATCGATGAGGAAGCCACTGCATTCGAATACTGATGGGGTTATTGCGGCTTACTTATGCTATTGTTGAACTCTACCGGATAGATAAAGCAGTTCCTAGGGCTTTTGTTTTCATACGATCACAGAATAGTTGATACACATGGAAGAGGACGCTCGATTGTCGAAATATTTATCATATTTTGGCGTTTGGTTGCATATGTGTGGGTGGATCAGCTGGTAGTGGCTACGTCGTGTTCCCGTCGTGAATATATCACAGAATACCCAAGGTCTAGAGTTCGGGGCTTATGGGTCATCTGCTGTACCCGATTTCAATTTGCTTTTGTTTTTATCGAATTATTATTGGTCGATGAAGGTGGCTTTTTTACTATAATTGGCCGAGGACATGTTGTGTTTTAGAGTCCGGACGCTCGTCGGCCAGTCGATTCAAAATGTCTCAATCTGCTTCTACTCCTGTCGATCTCCACTTGATCAACGAATAAATCTTTATAATTTCACGTTCGCATGTCATGATTGCAGCTTGCTTCTGTTCCTACTGGACTCTGCTTAGTTGATAGAGAAGGCTTCCTTCGTCTAATGAACTAATGAGGCTTTGTCTCTTTGCATTGATATACTTGTAGATAGGTGTCTCTCGGCTGTGATGAGCCGCCTTCATTCACTGTACCCTTTCTTATCGATGCATCTTAATGGGTTTACACGGACAAAAGAAAGGAGAGAAATAGGGAGCGGGTGCGGGATCTTGATACGGTTGGTCCAGTCAATATAACTAATGCCTAGTATTTACATTGCGATGAGGCACACTGCATTAGCCCAACTTCTGACTAGGCATGTTTTCTTAGATGCAGAGCGTGTGACGATATTTCGATCTGCTGGTACGAGTTAAAAGGGTGCAGTATAGTCGACATTGATTCATAAATTTCTATTGAAATTGAGCAAATGAACTCGGCCGACACCAACTTTCACTTATTTCTAGGCCGGCACATGGTTAAGGGATTATGTGATGATAAAAACTTAAAAAATTTGACCCGCAAAGGACATAGTGAAAATATTTTTGAAATTTCACCCGCAAGCGACATAGTGAAAAAAAAAAAAAAAACGCTGTAGTTCGCCCTGCGCTACGTACGGGGTGGGTGATCCGGAACATACAGTAAGAGCACGGCAGATTGCGTCAAGGGCATTAAGGGGGACTAAGATAAGAGCACGGCAGATTGCGTCAAGTGCGTCGAGAGGGATTAACATATATAGTCTATTATATATATAATAACATTATAGATTTCATTAGGGGTAATAAGGGGGACTAATTTGTGTAGTTGGCTATACGAGTCGAAGTATAATAGAATATGTTACGGGTGACGAGAGGGACTGAATCGTATATTTAGCTCACTTAAGCCAGAACACAGCAGATTGTGTCGGTGTCGATATGGACCAATCCAAGTAGCTGTATTGTGTCAGTGGTAACGAGAGGGACTGGTTCATGTATAACCTTCCGCCTTCGAGAGTAGCAGATAGTTGATGATCACCTTTTATTAAGTATACTAAAATGTGCGGGATATATATAGCTGAGTCTATCATATGAATAAGGTGACCAATAATTGCCGGGGAATGAACAGGGAATTTGATTTATTGTCTACTTCATGTCAGGTGTGAAACTTGAGCCGTCTTGCGAGAAGGGATAAGGTATTAAACAAAGTCGGTCGATCACCCTCACCCTAACCCTGCTAGCCTCCCACATCTAATCTCGACCAGCGGCGCATGCATATATACGTCGACAACGGTGTAAAAAGTTATCAGATGTCACGAAGTACAATGGACAGCCGGGTTAACATGAGATTAGGCTTTATAATACTAACGAACACATTAGTACGCCGACATCCAGTGCATTAAATAGAGGTGAACCCATTTACTAACCAAATACACTATCATCCTAACCCTGGCAACATCCCACACCCAAGCCTAGCTGATACCTAGTGCCCGCATGTGCAGCTAAGTCTTTACACAAAGGTAATAGTGATCTAGCCATCACTATGCTTCTCAAGATTTTCCCTCACGGTGCTCCCGGTCCTTGACTAGGATGGGACTCCTTCCTCCGTTCAGTAATCACGACTTCACGCTCTTCACAAACTATGGCGCACATAGGACCACCCGCATAATATTTCTAGAGTGGCTTGTCGATAAGATCCTCACTATGCTTCCCGATATGGCCTTTGGATCGGGCGAGTAGGTCACTTTTTCATTGCCATTTAAAGAGCGAAGCGATGAGTAATAGAGAAATTTAATCGAGTAATGACCGACAATCTCTTCTTTATCTACAAGGATCGACAGCGGCGGGTGGCAAATAAATATAAGCTTAATAGGATCATGAATTCTTCTATTTGCCTTATGAAGGGCGAAGCGATGAGTGGTAATGCCATATAACACAGCCGATCAGGAAATTGTTCCTTTCTCCTGTGAAGAGCGGATCGACGAGTGAGAAAGTGATGGACTATTCGAACGGAATGAGTCTATCCCTTTATCTTTAAATACCGGCAGTGAAGAACGACAAATACATATCCCAAGGCTAACCAGGATATTGTTCTTTCCTCCTATGAGGAGCGGAGCGACGAGCGAGGAAGGAATGGATTCTTTGAACGTAAGGAACCTGTCACTTTACCTGGGTTTTCGAGGATTATCTTTAAATTTGATGGTAAATTTTGTATACTGGGTCGCTTGTTTCATAGCCTTACACAGCATCAGCGGATGTCGGCTGTGATGGCTGAGATGGACAAAATTTCATATCAGCTGAAAGATCGTCAGTTTCTTCAACTCCATGTGGCGGGTCGTTCGTCTGGTGAACGTTCTATGCAGCGGCGTACTCAGGCTGTGATGGTTGAGAATAACCACGCCTGATCGGCCACTTAGGTAGTCTCGTATGTTATACTTCGTCATGACATGGGTCATGTCTGTATAAAAGCAAGTGAGAATAGGAGTTTGACCATGGAGGTGTCAGATTCCTCGACCGGAGTAACACATCGGTTTTTTGATATCAGTCCATATACGGGAAACTGCTTATATAAACGACGCGAAGTAACATCAGCGACAGTTAAATGACAATGATGCTCCAACGAGTAAGCCCCTGTCAATGGTCAAATTAAGGGCCTAAGCAATCCAATTTCCCAGCGATATTTACTGTGCACGAGGTACCCAGATATCAGTTCGACTGAAACAACCGCAACACTCTTGCTATAACGGAAGTGGTATAGGGATTGAGTGAAATCAAGTGCGGGGGGTGTGGCAGCAATTAGGTTGTGGGGTTCTTGATTTGAGTCGCCGACTCCGTGGATCTGGCAAATTCGGCTCCTAAACTTTTGATTTAGTGTTCGTGTGGATGATTTCAACAGACAAAGTCGTGGACGTGTAATAGTGTATTTTAGTGTATGATTCTGACACAATTTATATCTCATCTTATAGTCTGAGAATATACGTCGGTTCGTGTTGCTGTCACCTGCCACCTTTTCCGTTCGTCGGCCTCACTTCGTAGCCCTGTATTAAAATCAGCGATAATACTAGCAGTCTTACTCGACTCCACTCTATAAACCTTTTCAGAATATCATGTCGCGCCTTAAGAGAGGCTACTTCGCTCGGAGCCGAGAAACCCCAGTAGAAATTGAACGATGGATCTAGACTGTAGTAGGAGATTGATGTATTAATTTATGATAGGCAGTTGAATATCTGTTTCCATCCGTTGGCGAATATTAACGCTCATAGGAGAAACTGGCTTGATCAGATGTTGTTCCACTGGACGGGCGGGATCCTTGAAAGTTTTGGCGGGAATAGATGACGAAGTTCATGCAGTTCTTGCCCCAAAATCATCGCGTCCATCGGAAGGCAAACTATACACCAAGGTCGACACCTGATAGAGTTGCTTAGATATTCTCCTCCCTTTTCAGAATGTCATCATTGTCCATGGACTTTGATCTCTCGAATTCACCCTTGGGACAATCAACAATCTGTACAGGTTCCTTGATCGCCCGGTGGGTCTAATGGCCTCAATAGAGGGAAAGGTTGGGCGATTTCATCCAGTTCCGTGGGAGGACGTCCTCGATGTCGGGCTCGCCTCCCTTAGCTGAGGTGTACGTTCTGCCTCGATACAGCTTGTAATGACACGTCTAATATCCCGGCGTCCTTGTTGACGAAATTGAACTTTGAGATGTCGGTGCTTCATACGATCGATTGGTCCACGGCGGAGGCTATCTTGGGTTTATAGATAGCATCTATTTTCGTTCAGAAGGTGGCAAGTTTGGACCCACGTTGGATGGGGTTTAGGAGCCGCCGGGACACTGCCAATATGAAAGACCGAGGAAGGACCACTATCAACATATGACACCCCGACTTCTTAATATAGTCCAGGCGGGATGGCACTAGTGATCCTGGTTGTCGCTCACATAAAGATCGGAACACCAAATGATGGTCTGGATATTTATGAGGAACACTTGCAGGCAACAAGGTTTTGTGTATTTGGGTGACGAAACACCAGTTTTGCGCTATTATTATAATGACGTACCGCAGAGGAGATAGTGAAAAATAAAAAATAAGAATCCTCCGCAAGCGACATAGTGAAAATATAATAAAAAAACGTCCGTTCGTCCTGCATTACGTACGGGGTGGGTGGGATGGCCCATCCAGTAGGAGCACGACAGAATGCGTCAAGGGTAACGAGAGGGATTGGATTAT
>JAABUP010003402.1_pt1 | contig 28164 bp, 29 predicted proteins | sample 5559201 | NCBI WGS metagenome assembly JAABUP01 (sample SAMN10711887, study PRJNA513373) | rock metagenome | isolation source: Antarctica rocks | place: Antarctica | reverse complement strand
CGGTTGTTCCTGTTGTGTTGGTATTCGTACGAGCGTCTGTGGCAATGGCACGTCCGGCCCAGCCGTCTTAACTTCATTTCCTTCTTCTGCCTCTTCCCCGTTGTCTGTCTTTGGCTTCGGTATTTTCGCTAAGATCCTTGGTGTCAAACGTGCCATGCGTGTCTAACGTGGGTCAATCCTCACCTGAAGCCATATTGATTGCCCGCAACACGTTGTGCCAATTCGCCAAAACCGCAGCGACAGCTATACCGCGAAAGGTCAGCGGTGAGCTGCAGACCCGTTCAATATGATTTGAAGGCACCTTCAGTGCCATCTGCCAACGTAGCCAGCTTCTCCTCCAACGTCTGCATCTGGCTGGCCAACCCTGCGCTGAGGTCTCGCAATTGCTTCAGGTTGTCCAATTCTGTTCGTTTCTCCTTGATTCGTGCTAGAAGCATTGGCGATTGCCCTGCAGATGGTTGCGCGCTGCCAACCGAAGGGGCACGAAGATTGGAAGAGAAGGGCCGGGATGAGTAAGACATGGTGCACGGAGAGATCTGATAATCGCTGCTGCAGAGAGTGGAGGTCTGATCCCTACAGTAATTGAATCATTGAAGGACCGTGTAAGGCCTAACTTGATACGGAGTTGTCGAAATGCACGAATGGCACAAGAAGGTTACCAGAGTCCACCGGCATTTAAACCCTGTCTGATTTCGGAGCGCTAGGCAAGATTGAGCGAAAGGTAAACAACTGTTTTCGAGAACATCAACACCTCGAATTGCACTGCGAATAATGCAACCGCACCATGCTCAAGCTTCAGAACAGACATGAAGACCTATGAGCTCCATCAACACCAGATTTCTCCACTCCTTGAAGATCCCCGATTCTCTCGCTTCACCGAAGACATTGAAGGGCGCCGATGGCGCGGTTGAATGACCCACCTCCGCCCATTGAATCCATCGATGCTTGTAAGTCGGAGATCTGGAGCATCTATGCAATGTCCTCATGAAGAAAGTCGCTGATGATGTTGCTATGCAGTGAAACGACGATTTGTCCGGCAGAACCGCGAGCTCACAAAGTTCGACTCATCACCGCCACTCAATGCTTGCGAAGACCATGCTGACTGCGATCCAGAGTAAACTCCACGCAGTCTCTGCGCATACGAAGCCTCGAGATCGAAACATCTCGCCTACTGTCAGAAAATCTGGGTCTCCGAGAACAGATCATCAGGCTACAAAATGAGGTACAACAAAATCGGAGCCGACACATCCCGGTTGGGGCCGTCAAGGACAAGCTCGAAGCAAAGCTCGAGGAGCTCGGGCAGTTGGTATCTGAGCTGGGGAAAGCACAACTCAAAGCGGGACAATCCGATACATCGCCTCGACGAACAAGCGTGAGGGTCTATCCAGCACGATCGCCGGATCAGAAGAATTGGAAGAATGCGCTCACGCTGTCCGAGGTCACTGGCTGTCAGGATGGGAGGTTGCCGCCGATCCTGGAGGATAAATATTATCCCCGGAGGACCATGAAGTATGTTACCAGACAAGACTGCAGTTTGACGGAGTACAGCATTAATGCTTCTCTAGCGCTGAAGAGCTGGTTGGCATACTGTCAATTCCCGTCAATTCGGCCGATTCGCCAGACCTTGGACCACCGCCGGTAGCACACTTCGACTCAGAAGATCCGATCAAGTTTGATGCAAGTCTGAAGTCGAGCGTACATGTCGAGCGGGTAAATGATGCAGAGGATGGTCCCGCAGTACTCTCTGCGAACCTGGAAACGCGTAGGAAGCGGAAGGAAGTTCCCTATGTTTCAGAGTCAGGAGTGGCCCAGAAAGAAAGGTCTGGCTTTGGGGACGCAAGACCGATATCACCGAATGAACAAGATCCAATACCAAGCCAGCATCTGAATCCAGGGGCCAAGCGCAAGTTGAGCACCAGAGAGGAAGAGGAGCCAACGAGCGACCCAACGGCCGTTGGGAAGGATGACTTCAAATTCAATCGCAGACACGGAGCTGGGACTCTCAACAGCGCATCACGGGAGGATGACGTGGCGGGAAGACATCAAAACCCTGTCAGCACTAAGATCACCGAAGATCTTGCTGCAGCACGAGGTGTGAATCGCAGCAAATCCAAGGATGGAACTGTAGCGACGGCTCCGAGCGCGAGGAAAGCTTTGGAACCAAGTAAGTCCTAAAGCCGGGGATGTAGATATATTATGCTAATGGAGTACCCAGAGAGCGCAAATACGGATCCCGTACCATCTCCAGCAAAAGCTAATAGATCAACGATCAATGATAAGATCTTTGACGTGAAGAAGGAGGCAGTAAAGAAAGCCAGAGAAAGGGACCGCTACAGGGAAAGAAAACCAGCAATTATCGACATCAAACCTCCTGAGCCGAAACATGAAGCAGTCCAGTCAACTCAGTCAAGTCCAGAGCTTCCAGAACCTCCACCTGAAACGCCAGCTGGCCTTGATCTATTCTCGCCACAGTCGAGCGAGCCATCAGCTGCTCGTCCCGAGTCAAGAGACACACCGCCACCACCTGATCTGAATCCATCCTCATCTACTGGAGATGCTTTCAACCTAGCAGGTCGAGCTACCAGACGTCCTAGAGGAGGAGTGAGCTATACCGAACCGAACCTGCGAGACAAGATGAGGAGGCCCACCAAGGCGCTCGCTGATGCTGTTGGTGCTGAAGAGCGGATCCAGCGAGCAGGTAGCGCCAAAGCTGAAGGCCGTAGACCGGAAAGCGACGATGTAGCCAGTGGGGCGGACATCGCGAAGTTGAGAACTGTGCTAATCAAGAAAGAAAGTGGATCGGAGACTTCTTGGAAGCATCTTCCCTCTGAATCAAGCCAGCAGCAGAAGTATCGTGCGGAAACGACAAGTCCGTTAGGCGACAGATCGACGAGCGTCAATGGAGACTTGCCTCCCAGCGTTATCACGGAGCGCAGGCACCGCATCTCGAGCAACCACAGGCCTGAAGAGCCATGCTTTGGCGATAAGCATACGTCTGCATCAGGTACTGCCATAGCCGCACTTGTGGCAGGCACTAGGAAACCCAAGGAAATGGACAGCCGGAAAGATGAGAAGGATCTTGGTGAAGCGTTGGAGAAGCTGGACATCTACGAGTTCCATGGATCATCACCTGCCGATACCGAAACCACGAAGGTCAGCAAGGAAGACTTGGCTGCCTCGAGATCGTCACGAAGGCATTCCTCTGTGCCTTCGTCTTTGCGGCAGGCTGTCCAGGCGGCCGCGACTGCCGAGCCAGCGAAGGATGATGCAGGTCCTGTAGTGCGGCCGAAGCCTTCGTCGAGGTCGATCGGACGGCGGCGAGGGACGCTTGGTCTTGATGCTGCGCTGATGAATGGGGCAGCAGACCCAACCAAGGACGAACGGAATGTACTCACGCAAGCCCAGAGCATCACGGACTTGAAGGATGTTCCTGAGAAGATGGGAAGGGCAGAGAGAGCTGCGTCGAGAAGACGTAGCATGATGCTGTAGAGGCGGAGTTTTCTTGGGGGTGTTATTGTCTTACTGCCGCTCTTTATCCATTTTGGAATAGGTTTCTACTGTAGTGAAAAATGATCTTGGTCGAACAATTTGTGACCCTGCTCAATAGGGAGGTTTGTTGGCCATTACAGGTAATGCACGTAACTCTACTACCTCTGTGAAAGGACGAAACTCTATAAAGGCGTAGACGTTAGAGTGGTATACTTCCTGAGGCGGAGTTCTTGACGATGTTCATTGCGGCTGCTATCCCCTTTGACGGTCGACTTTCAACCAACTACCCAAGTGACTAGTGCATTGCTCAAATCTCAGCGTGCTATCAATCCATATCACTAGACATCAATAGCAGCCCCTTATGAAGGCAAGCTACCCAAGATCTATTGAACCGTTGCAACCATGTCGAAGTAGCAGAAGACCATCTAGCCTCCGCTCAGGATACAAGAGGAAGAGACCACGCGCTCCGGACCATGGAGCCGCCTCATCAACAGCTCATCATTTCATTCCCTTGTCTGATTGAGCTACGGACCGTTAGTTCCCAACTCACGCTTTGCCAGGCGAGTCATCGCTCAGTTCAAGACTAAGCCACGGCGACCAGAGTCGCTCTTTTCTAGTGAACAGGTATGCCGAAAAGCTGCCGACGGTCGTAATATCTTCATTTTCGTTGATACCAGAGGTATTTTGGGTCCGAATCAGGGCTGCGGAGTATACGTCGAATTGATTTGATAGCTGACTTTGTTCTGGTTTCAGATCCTGCCTTGAGTGGGGCCTCATGTTATGCAATGTTCTTGCGACTGGTCGGGCCTCGTGTGAACAGCGACTGCCGCAGACTTCAGGCTTAGTGTCGTTCGTCCAATCTCAGCTGCTTCTTAGGGTGGCTATCAAACGCTATCGTGCATGCCCTACTCGCTCGAGCGTGATACTGAAAATGCTTCGTCGACTATATATTTCACCCACCAGGAGTGCTACGCGGATAACTTTCGCTTCAAGCGGGAGTTTGTCGGCATGTTGAGGAAGCGGCGACATTCCGCAAGAGTGCGGAACATCTAATTGTAGGTGTCGGCAAGAGGAAGTGAAAGTTTCAACAACTATTGGTACCAATGTTCGTGGAAGGGAAGACGCAATCTCCTTTTCAAGACTTCTTGACTGCGTTCTCTGAGCTTTTCGGCGTTCTCTCATAAGCATTTGGACTTCTCCTTCGCCGCCCTTCCTTTCTCTTTCCACGACCATCCCCATCCTGAGGCCTAGGACCGCCGTCCCCGTCGTTATGATCATGATTATGACTATGCTGATGTTTTTTCCTTCCCTTGCCACCCATCCTCGCTGTACTATTGTCCGGCTCGGTACCGCTCTCGCTGTCCGACGACGATGAAGAGCCTGAATCATCCTCCGAGGAAGACTCGCCTACAGCGCGGCTTTTATGGTAGATGCAACAGACTGCAGATCATGGCATCAGCTTTCCTCTCTTGAAAGTGCACGGAAGAGCTGTTGGCCTGCTGTTGCGTCACGGCTACCGTGGCAAGATACTCTACGCACCTTTTGACGTCTTCTTGCCCATTCCCTCGTTATCAACCACATCCTCTGCCCATCTAATTCTTCTGTCCTCCACTGGCTCGCCCCTTAGTCGAAGCGTTCCGGCTGGCACAACGATTGTGGATCTAGCATCCTCCTGCTCCAGCTGAGTCGTGCTGCCTGTGCTTGGTGTGGCCTCTCGTGTGCTGCCTCTCAATGATGCTGCCATGTTGTGGTGCAACTACTATAGCTAGACTTGAAGGTTTCCGAGGAGTCTGATAGACCGAATAATAATGCGTTTTGTTTGGAAGGGAGGTCGTTCTAAGGTAGTTAGACTGCTTCTAGTGCTCTACTAGCGCCCGCAGAGCCTCCGCGCTTTCAACCCGGCTTACCTGAACCGTGCTCTAGCCTATGATGGCTAGTCGCTCATAGGGCTGACTGCTCTGTGAGGCATTGTCAGGGCTAGGGAGGGCAGTGATTTAGTGCTCCCACTGTGCTGGTCTCCTGGGCTTTGTACGGACTGGTTTCATCTGTCTCAGACCAAGCGTGCTGCTGAATTCGTTCGGTGATGAACGGTACTTGTGCTCCAATTACTAAATGTTAGATCATGGAAGCCTTCACAGTATTGAAATGCCAGCTTATTCACAGACAGTAGAAGCTGGCGATGCGTTTGTATCAGCGTCGTCTGCGTCAATTCAATCTTGAACCAGCTAGAGGAAGCTACTGTTGACGTCCTACATCGAAAATCTCTGGAGAACTTATCCCAAGTAACTCAAGCCGCAGAGCTAAAGAATCATTGCATTGAGTGCACGATTGAATTGAATATCTCATTGAATTGTGAATCAGGTCTAGACATTCCGCTAGTTACAAAGCCGGAAACTGCAGGCCGTGAAAAGACGCTCCGCTATGCGCCTCATAAGTGACGCTGAAACAAGAGCACGCCGCATGTGCTGGGCTTCTTTACGTACCCAACGTGCTTTTCATAAGACCGGTTACATCTCGGCACGTTTCATTCCATGCCATGAACCTTGCCGGGACACCAGACATTCAGGTTTCAAGACAAAAGGCGGGAGATGCTACCGAGGGCTCAGTAAGGAGAATATTGGCGGATCTTAGAGATCATACATATCCCAGCCATCGAAACCATCCGCATTCGTGTTTCCAGCGGGTTTGCTTAATCTTGGACTGTATGATGCTTCTAGGTTGTCGTGATTTGGCGCTGCATATTCGGTTCTGAGTTCTTCCTCTAGTCATAGCTCGTCGTCCTGATCGATCTCTGCTGGTTTTAGCAAGCCGCCGACCTTCATCGCCCGTTCCCGCTCTGCATCTTTAGCATCTTTCTGCTCTTTCTCCCGGTCTTCAGCGTAGAGCTCGGTGTTGTCGCCAGAGAATTCCTTGAGCTGGATCAAAAAGTCACGTAGACTGAGCTTGAAGCGCGGTAGATCGTCGTTCAGAGCGAATAGACCCTCTACAAAGTGTTTTATTTGGGCACTACATGGAAGGTCAGTTGAGACTCGCAAGTGATGGACTTGAATGAGCTTACACTTGAAGGTTGGGGAAGGCAGTCTGCAGAAGATTGCCGACAAAGTCTCGCAAGAAATCTTTGTTCGCTGTGCCGGCTGGTGCCTGCTCCGGGGTGTAGAGTGGTTCCTGGATCTTTCCTGATTCGACGAAATAAAACATCCGAGCCAGAAGCATTGATTGCGACTTGAAGCCTAATGCCATGTTAGCTTTGCTGACCTAGGGAGGCTCTCGAGAATACCTACCGGCTTTGTGGTCGCTGTCCGTAAGCACGAAGAAAACGTCCTGCAAGATGGGGATGAAAAACTGCCGGAAGAACAAGCTTGATGTTTGTTGATCTGTCTCAGCCATGTTGTTCAGTAACTCAATGCACATATTGAGCCCAGTGTTCTCGACTTCGCGATTATCGTGCTTGCTTGCCCACATGCAAGAGTCAATGACAAACTTGAATTGTCGGCCGTCGAGCTTGAGCAATGCTACATTGTGATGTCAATGCAAAAGCTATCCAAAAATTCCAAGAGGCATGCTTACCAGGGAAGCAGTAGAAATTTATAGCTTTCAGCAGCTTGAAGAATTCAACTCGGTGCTCTGGGTACTCGGAGAAGTCTTTGTTGATCATCTCGAGAGTACACTCAAAGACATTTTCCATGATGGTCGGCACTTTGTCTTCCATCAAGTTCTGCAAGACATTAGCATTATCTTCTGTTAATACCTAGATGACCGGATCTGACCGAGTATCTTGAGGTATGAGGGGTCCAACGTACATGTAGCTTGGTAACGATGGTGGTCATCACATCCAGGACCTCCGCGTCTCGCGCATCCGGCACATTGCGATTGTAATCAACCAAGACAGCATCCAAAAGAGCCGGAACTATGTTGGTACTCACCATCTCCAAGTCATCTGCTTTCTGGACGTAGGTGTCGATGAGCTTCAAGATCTCTTTCTTGATCGTTCGAAGCCCTCGGACTTTTGGCATCTTGGTCGCTACGTTGCCTGCGAGCAGTCAGTACATGAATGAAGCACCTCAGTCCACCTCCGCTCACCTTCTCGTGTGACCGCATCGGAGATCATCTGGCTCGTAGCACGGTACATTGACAGCATGTCCAGATATATGCGCCCAATCTGCGGATAGAAATAACTTCCTATCGATGTGCAAGCAGCTACATTCGTCTTCATGATGTTACCGACAACTTTGATCGTGTCACCGTCTTGCAATATGGATGGATCTTGGTTGGCCTGCGCGATGATGGCGTCCCACTGAATGATGGTCAGCAAAGAGGAACCTTGCAAAGTCAAAGATGGCTCACAGCGGTGTTTGGATATGACATGAGTTCCTGAATAAGCCTCTCCTGCACGTTCTTCTGCCCTTGTGCGCTGATCATGTACCCACAAGCCTCATAGAAGGTGTGGACCTGCTGAGGCGAGAGATCGCATGTAATCTTCCGCATCGTTCGCACGATCTCTTCAATAAATGGCTCGGTTTCGCCAGGCTGCAGAGCTACAAAATGACGCTTGCACTTGTTCGCGATTTTAATGAACGTATCGCAAGCCATATCCTGGACACCTGGGAGATGTTAGCGAATCCCTTCAAGGCCAAATTAGCGGATTCCGTTACCTTCGTGTGTCTCATGCATGAATTCGAATAGCTTGTTGACCACCGTCTTTAAGAACTTCCAATGCGCTTTCAAGAATCGCGGATATTGTCCAACAATGTACATGATGTTGCTGGCCACTACCGCTTTGTTGTCCTTACCGCGCTTCATCTCAGTCAAACCTAAAAGATCCTTGATGACCGTGACCAGGAATCTCTTTTCTGTCTCTTCGTTCATCGCACCTGATATCGAGCCGATAGCCCAGCAAAGTGTGTTGCAATTTGCCCACGACCACTCTGAGCCATCAACTTGCCGCGCGAGCTTTTCAGACATGATCGTCTCCGTATCAACAACGTCAAGGTGCGTAAGATAGACCAAGCACTCTCTTGTCGTCTTGTAGAGTTGAATGGTATCGCTCTCCTTGACAAACTCACGAACGATCTCCCCTTCATCATTCTCGACGATCAAGACTTCCTCGGGTCTCACCATCTTCTCGATCATAACCTGCCGCAGGTTGGACAGGACTTCGCTGTACTTATGCTTGCGAAGAGGGTAATTTGCCAGGACGTTAGGATGCGGTGCGCCACCATTCGACAGCCCACTGACGCCCATATTGATGAGAGGGTTGATGTCGGTGATAGGCAGCTGCTGCATCTCTTCATACAGTTCCTGAACCAGCTTCGTCCAATACTCCAAGCAGATCTTGAAGATCTCACGATCTTCGATCTGGCTGATTCGGATTAGGTAGAAATGGGCATGTGTGAGGTAGTCGCGATTTGGTAGGTTCTCAATGATCTATGCCTTATTAGCAACAGCACTTCAGCTTTGAGTCGATTACACACGTTGAGATGAACAGTAAAGAAGTTGCACAGAAACAATGCAAGGTTTTGCACGAACTCCTGATCCCTTGAATTGCTCTTCGAATATGTATCCTTAAGGTCCAGGGCCAGGGGGATAATCTTCGATATTGTAGTCAAAACTTCCGTGAACGTTTGTACGAGTTTCTCATCGTAAGAATACTGCGGTCCTATCTGCAGTCCCCCAATCTCTGTCAAGCACTTCAGAGTGATGTTTCGGAAATCTGGTGTGTCTAGAAACCTGCCTCGCAAGGTCTCGATGATGGGAGTCTCGAAGATGTAGCCTAGGGGGATCCAGTTGAGGAAGCGGAGCAGGGTCTCCAGGGTCGCCTTGATCAGACTTGCCTGATTGGCGGTATTCAGGACCTCGGAGCAGAGTTGGAAGATGGAGGCGAACTCTGCACACATTGTACTCTTCAGATTCTTCGTCTTCGTTGAAGTCATCTGGTCCGCCGAATAATCGAAGACTTCCTCGGATAATAACCTCAGGATCGCCATATTGTTCTCGCAGATTGATAGGCTTGTGTGACATGATGAGATGATTTCGTTTATGAAGGTCGGCCAATTGTGCGGCCATTCTTGCTTGAGAATAGAAACTAGGACGAGGTTGAGTTTGTTCAAGAAAGTGCGCTGAGTTTTGAGACTCTCTTCTGAGTTCGAGGTCTGGATGATGAAGTTGACAACGAAATTTCGAATGCCTTGAACTCAGGTTAGTCCTTGTAAGGGACGTGGTAACGTGACACCTAGAATTTACCTTGACATTGCTCCCTTGGTAAGACTTTCCATCTTGTCATGATGACATTATCCAGTACCTGGAGACCCAAGTCTGCTACTTATTAGCTCCTAGCCTTGATAACGATCGGGCTGCAACCAGCACTTGCACTTTGTCTGCGGATACGTAGCCTCTTGTAATATCTTGTCCACCAGTAGCCATGAGTCCGGGTTCTCCTTGAACTGTTTTCTCTTGTTAGTTCGCACAAAAATTATACTGCATGCGCTTGGAGATGGTAGTGTATACCTGATTCATCGTCTGCTGCGCTTGCTTTTGCTACAGAGGACACAACGTCAGCTCGACCATAGGACCTAGCAGATATGAAACAGGTCTGGATACTTACCACATCACCCCTGCCTTCGTAGAAGGTCCGAACAGTCTTGTCCAGCTCCTCTATAGACATCGACATCTTGTCGGAGTGAGCTCGATGTCTGTGCTAACGGGAAGCGGTCTGTCGAGTATGTCCAAACTTGGCTCGGCAGTTGTAGTACAGTGCCGCAAACCACGTCTCCGAAGTCAGGCGGTGAAGCTAGAGTTCTGCCGTTGCGTGGTGGTGGGGCACAGGAGGCTCTTGGAGGGGTCTTGTAGATCCGATACTGACGACGGCGGTCATTCAGCAGTGTAAAAGGCTGTACCTGAGCTGGAAGCTTCCGATATGGTGAGAAAGTACTGGAATTGCGGTGAGAGGAAGCAAGAGCGTAATATGTAGACCCGACAACATGAATACCGTGTATTGATGGTCTAAAACGCTCGCCGTGTTGTTATGTACGAATACGGCAAATACCGCCGCAAACCGAGTTAGTCATCTTTCACCAAAGATCCTAGGCCTTACCTTAGGGCACGCATTCCTTCAACTTCTGACAGCATATCACTACCTCAACTTACTGTGCATGGTATCAAATTTGCAGTTTGCTGTGGAATAATTGTAGGAGAAAATTCACTGATTACGAAAGCTATGCGCATAAGTCTAGTGTGCAGTGGCTGCCTCCCCGAATATGATTCAAAGTCCTCCAGCTTCCATGTGCGCTTCTCGATCTCTGTGTCTATCTACGGGAGTCAAGCACCTTTTGGTGCTGTGCCTTGAAGAGATTGTGGCAAGCTGAGCAGAATCCTTGTATCTCGTTAGTCTGCTGTTTGCAATAGCATCTCCTTCCCCTGTAGTATCTGTCGCAAGGATGATGTCTGCTGGCGCCAAAATGGCCGCAGACGGTGTAGATCAGCGTGACCTGATGGCACATCCTGATGTCGTCGTGAGTAGTGTAAAGGTCTAGTCGACTCTGGGTTCTGGTGAGCGGTGAAGGCTCTGGAAGGCTAGATCAGTATCTAGAATTTTGGAAAGACAGGTGTTTGATGGTTGGATGCTGAATAGCTACTGAACTATCTTCGGAGATTTGGAATTATATATACTCTCCATCGCCTGTGTACGTGCCGTAATCCCTATGCAACAATGGTGCTGTGCGCCCACTGTTCTTCAAAGAATGAACAATGGCATTGTTTCCCAACAACGCCCGGACAAAGCCATTGTTCGGTACCGCATACCATCTCCTAAACATCGCATATGTAGGTATTCGTCTCAAGCCTTGAAGGATCCCTGGCACATGGCGTCTTCGTAGTCGTAGTCCGGCTGGAATTCCCAATAAAGAGTTTCCGGATCACTTGCCATCTTGAAATTGTACCCTGCTTCCTCGTCACTAATGATTCTCTTCGGAAGTCCATTCGCCGCTGCCGCTTCCGCCAGCAATTGCACGTGACAACTCCTCTCCATCATCCCGAATAAAAAAGCTGCCTCGTCAACAGTACCTCCCACGGTCAATAGCCCATGATTCATGAGTATACACCCTTTTCCACTTCCCAATGCACTGGCAATCCTCTCCCCTTCCTCTTCCGCAAGCACAACCCCGCCATAACTTGCATACACGCTCTGCGCATTGAAGAAATTACACACGTCTTGATTCAGCATCTCCAACGGCTTGGCAAACCCACTCCACGCCTTCCCATATACTGTATGGGCATGACATGCGGCGTGAACGTCAGGTCTTGCCTTATGCACCGCCGCATGGATCAAGAAGCCTGCAGCATTTGCGGGGCGGGTCCCATTACCACCACCAACGACTTTACCGGACAGGTCGAGTAAGATCATGTCAGAAGCTTTGAGGAGGCCGAAGTGCACACCGAGGGGGTTCATCCAGAATGCGTCTCGATATTCGGGGTCGCGGACGGAAATGTGGCCGGAGATACCTTCGACGTAGCCATGACGGGAGAAGTAGCGGAAGGCCGCCGCCATATGGTTGAGTTGCCATTGACGCTTCTCGGCGAAGGAGGGGAAGGTAGGGATGCCTGTCGACCGTTGCACTAGTCAGCGAAGTTTCAAATGCTCTGCACGGTCATGCTCTGATGATACCAGGGAGCGAGACATCGCCATGCGAGATCGCTTGTAAAGGCGTCAAGCCTTGGGCGCCGTGTACATGGCCGTCATCTATCTCTGCCTTTTTCGGAGTGACGATGACTGCGGAATGATTGTCCGAGATCGCACTGGGACTCATGATAGTCAAGGGTAAATCAATTTGTGTCAATGGTTTGTTTTACAGATCAACACAAGTTGTGCAGTGTTTGTGACATTGATCGCGGGGACATGCCCGCTAAGGTTCCCCAGTATATACATAGCCGATAAAGAACCATTCCATCATCAGTGATTGTCGATCTTTAGCCCTGATCAATACCAGAACAGGTGTACTCAGCCTTAAAAGCAAAGATGGGCTGACTTTTGTGGACGTTGGTAGTCACAGGCCTGAGTTTGAGGGGTGTTCAAATATGGAGTGGAAATGAATCATAGAAATAAATTAATGTTTACATTCCAGAGATAAAAGTGATGACCTCAAACCGAACAGATCCCCGGATAAGACATGTAGCAATACGGAAACTTCTAATTCCAAGCGCATCAGTGCTTGCTTGATTACTGTCCGTAGATACTAGAATGAATATGGTGTGTCGAAAAGACAAACAGAAGGTCAACAAAGTACTCGTACATCATCCTCGATATCTGAAAAAACAAGCCCCTTCCTTGCCCGCCACTCTTCAAGCTCTCACAGGTCGCGCGGCAATCTCATCGCTCCTCAACGGCCTGACCCTCTTTCTGCGCACACAGACACTACTGCTTGCGGGTGGCGGGGCAACTGAGCTTGCCCAAGCTGTACATCCACCAGCACAGCTATGAATAGTTGAGACCACCACCGTAGAAATAGTAACGGGGACTGTCGATCCGAGAGAAGTGGTCATGGTGACATAGCTAGTCGGGTATGTTGTTACTATTGTAGCGGTGGTCGGAGTGGCGGTAACTGAGGCTGGGATTGAGCTATACATCATGCTAGCAGAGCTACTGATTGTGGATGGGGACGTATAGGTCACTGGATAGCTGCTGTAGCCATACCCATTGTCAGTGGTGGTGGGCGCTGATCCGTCGGTGGACGCCGGTGACCATGGCAGGTCAAGTTCAGAGTTCGCGCAAGTTGGAAGGTCCGGTAGCGTAATATTCCCAAGACCAATACAATAGTCATAAGTGGCAATGCTACATACTAGTCAATGGAAGGAAGCCTCGAGGGTGATTTGCAGCGGATTTGAGACTCACGTTGTGTTTGCACAGTCATCGAAAGAAACCTGAGAGTCACTGCAATTTTCTGGAGGCGCAGGAGGGTCAACCAGACAAATGGTGAGCTCGTTCTGCCGCGCCGCGCAGTACGGAACTGTTGAAGCATTGATGGCAGCATTTCTGTACAATTGTCAGAAACCCTTGTAAAACGATCCGACCAAGGAGAACGGACACATCGATTACACATTGATCTTGAAGATCCGCGGAAACGGTATCGCATGACCAGGAGACTACCTGATTAATTCTGTGGTCATTAACGATTCAGGCTTCGGCATGCGATGTTCATTACCTCTGCTTGATATACTGGGTCTCCTGGTGCGTAAGTCTGCTGGCGAGTGATGAGATCACCACTGTCGACGTGGGTCAGGACGCTTGCGTCCTTAACAGCAGCTCGCACTATTAGATTATAATGAGAGAAATAGCTGCCCTCCACGGGGAGAGCTCCAAGAAGGAGTATGACCACCGCAAACAAATATGTGGTAAAGACCGTGGGGCGGAGCATGATGAAAAGGAGCGACGACTCGGACGAAAAACAGAACGTTAGATTCAAGCGGCAGAAAACAGAACGCGAAGCTTGGGAAGATATAGCTGTCTGTTATTGTTTATTGTTGTTGTGTGTCGCGGCAGCATACCTCTGCAGTGGAATGGAGATGTCAGGAGAAGCGAAGATATGCACCTGTGCTCAGCATTCTCGACGTCGCGCCGTGATGTTTGCGTAAAGATGAATAGGCTAATGACATGGGGTATCTGGTATTTCAATTCCACACGAAAGACAGCAAAACGCCAGAGGCAATTGGCGCGCATAAGGGAAAGCATAGTGCCTCTTAGTTGTACGAAAATGCACTGCATCTGAAAGCTCACGAAACACTGCCCGCTAACAATGTGCTCTAAAATATTTCTATTCCATACCTCAGCCTCCAAGCTTAGACCCGGAGATCTACCCACGACGAACCGGGAGTCTCAACCTGCGCACCGGTTCAGGATCTTATGCTCATCAGCATGACAATATGCTCGTTATGGTCGACTTTGTAACGTCTCACGGTCGACGATTTCCGAAAATTAGCCCTCGGAATGGCTCTTGATTGCTTCAATTTCTTGACGACTGGCTCAATCCAGACTTCAGAGCTTTTGCGTTAGACCTAAGTCGAAGGTCTTTCGGTGGTACAAATTTCGACAACTGGAGAAAGACACGTGAGAGACCAGATAGCGAGTGCACCAAAGGCTTAGGAACGCGCTGTTGAAGATAGCTCTGGTCGATATTAGTGGACAGCAAGGATTGCTAGTCTCGAAGCACCGATACAGGACTGTTTTCAGAGCCGCCACATCTTCGCCACACCTGGCCGCCGTCATACACCGGTCACGCAAGTCTCGAAGTCGTGGTATTGCCATCAGCTGAATAGTAGTGACAGTGGAATCGTCACCTTAATCTCCACGTCTCGGAGGTATGAAAGGTGTCGATCAATCTCTAAGTACCCCGGGATCCCCCCTGCAGCAGAGGTTGCGGTGATCACTGAAATAAAGCCGGTAAGTCGCCGTTATTGAGAGACTCGGCTTTGCAGGAGGGTGCGTGGTTTATTAGACTTCCTGCGAAGAAAGGAAACTTTAGGCGTAGGATGAGAGAGCGTTGCGTAAGGGAATTTTGTTTGCTTTGACGAAAGGTAGTAGCTGAGACTGGTAAATGATATGGTTAACTTAGGAGACCCGACCCAGACGCGGACGCGTTTCCTGTGCATATGAGGCTGCGTTTCCACGTGATGGTTCGCAAGCTCAACAACAGCTCCTCGGTGCCCTCCTTATGCCCTGTATCCGTCAATTTCGGAGGCGTCTCCCTCAAAGTTGTCCCAGAAGCGTCCAACAGCTCTCCGTGCGACCTCTGAATTATGAAAGCGACCGCGAAAGTAGTTGAAGACAGCGAACTCGTCTTTCGAAAGGATGTACGTTTCCGGCTGCGCCTGGATACGTCGCCAGATATCGCTGATGGCTCGCTCAAGCACCGCACTGACGGCTGGATCAAGGGCTCTGTCTTCGCCGTTCCTTGCGATCTCCAAGGCTCTCTTAACCGTAAGCTGGTTAGAGCCTGAGGATCCGTTGCCGCCCATCCCAACTAATTGATGTCGACTGCGACGCTCCCAGGTACAAGGGGAATGAATAGTACAGAGTGTGCGCCATAGGAGGATAAGCACAATAATTTAAGCACCCAATTCTAACCCCATGACCGCGTGAAAGAGCACTGGCAGACCCAGAAAGAGCTCCGGTTTCTGACTTACACTCTCACAGTTACCCTTGAGCCTACCTAGCGGGCTATATCTGGGACATGAAGAATCCCGCTTGTACTGACGCACTATTGGCCGATTCCACGTTTCCGAATAGAAAACATCGAAGAGCAATCCTGATCGTACCCTAGTAGATAGTCTGCCGTTAGAGCCGGTGCGTAGTCTCGTAGAAGCTTTCGTGGCTGTTCGAAGAAGGAGATTCAACTGCATGCCAATTCCCAGGGATTCCCGTCAAAGGAAGGCTGCCTCTGCATGCTTTGTTACCATGTGATTCGCATGCCTTCCCACTCAGTGTCAAGCCTATGCGACTAGACCGAGAACGTTGCATATGAATGAAGCTTATATCCAACATGCGAGGAAAGCGACAGCTATCCTTGAGAAATTTAAGCCTCCTGACCACCCATGGAGACCCCAGATAGGTAGTGCCTTAGAGACGTCGATGGTGACGGGAGTGGAATGGTCGTGCCTTCGTAGCATGAAGTTTGGTTTCAGCGGCTAACGGCGAGCCACACAATTACATAGCGAGGCTTTTTTGACTTTGCATTGCCGTATGCGATGGCATTTAACGTTCGCCGAAACCCTAATCTCGAAGTGCCGGCGTGCCTGTGTATCAACGAATTACACTCCTGGGAGGCGCGAGACTGAAGGGCCGCTCCGAAGTAGCCGCACGGGTACTCATCATACGAGATGTGAGATGTGATCAGTGACAGTGAGTGGTACCGCTGCTGTGGGAAGGTAACAAGATGACTGCCGCTCTTGTTGACATACGAAGTAGTCCTATGGACTTGTCAATCGAAAGGCTGCAGATGATAGATCCCCACAAACACCCTTCGCGCACAGACTTATCGTTGCTGCCCGAAAACTTTCTTTTGGCGATTCATGCAACAATGACAGCTACCTGCATGCTGATGCACAGTCAGTTATTGGGCCAAGTGAGGTTTCGTCCCATGGTTCATGCAGCTGCGTGCTTGCGAGTGGCTCATGCGCGGGCTTCAGGACCAAGGCCAATGACCGTGGAACTACATCAGCATGCGACCTCGGAATGACAATAATATCCTTTTTCAAGTACGGAGGACTTCTGCATAAGACAGTTTCGAATTCGTTGCCAAGACATAACAATCTGCCAGTACATAGGTGATGGAGGAAGACGTTGCGGCAAAGCACCGACGCCTAACATCAGAACCAAAGTGGTTGCGAAGAGCCGCTGGCTGAGTCAGAAACATCCATCAGAGACAATTTGCAGGTGCGAATACAACAATGAGGATGTCTCTATCAGACAACAAATGGCAACAACTCTTTGTTCGAGTGCGGCAGATTGCTACATCCCCAAAAAGGCTGGCTACAAATACGGAGACATGCCTACTACTGTGGCCTCCTTCAGACAACCATCTATCATAACGTAACTTCGCATTCGCGCCTCAACATAAACTTTCACTTTACTAATAATCCTAGCACTTCGATAACGACAATATGCAGCTCATGAACTCTATATTTGTGGCCGTGTTTCTGCACGCCCTGCTGATCGGTGCTATCCCGCCTCGCCGCCGGAGGGCACAAAACGAGACCTCAACATTGGAACCGGTGAGCACAACCAATATCACTCTGACGGCACAGACTCAGCCAAGTATTGACGATATCTCTACGACTCTGATGCATGAGACTGTCATTGCTCCTGACGTCGCGTGACGGATAACAGCTTCATTCAGCCAATTGATACCGGCTTCGTTGGCTTGGCCCCGATAACCATCACAAGGGCCAACACCTCTTGCAACCATAGCATGGCTCAACATTCACTGACAAGGAAGAGTCTCTTAAGTGAAACATCCTTTATTACAGTGACAGCTACAAGGAGTGACACACAGATCGCAAACACGACACCCGCACAACCACAGATGAGCCAACCAAGTGTAATCATAGGTGGCGGCTCTACGGCTGAGGCATCAATTCAAGATTCTAGGGATTCTACAACTTCAAGTATTCCGACAACCTCCGGCTTATCGAAGCACCTTTCCGAAGCAAAGAGCTCCATCAGCAACAATCCCTACCCCTATCCGCATTATCATCCGCAGTCCTCCACGAGCATCGAATCATTACACAAGGAAACAACATCTCCTTCAACGTATAATCCTTATCCGTATCCGCATCGTCATTCCACAGAGTCAGAGTCAGCGTCAGCCGCAGCAGGTTCACTGACTAGGGAGACCTCGTCAACATCAACGTACTAGCCGTATCCTTATCCGCATGATCATCAGTAATGATCTACCACATAGATTTGCGTCTCATGTGGTCCCCGCTGTCATCGTTTGCATAGCTCGCTTTCTGTTCCCATTAACTCAAGAACAATCTCTATTCACTTACTGTATTTCTGTTAGGTTTACTCACTCCCCAGCTGTTCGTTGTTCGTTGTGACAAATGATCTATGGTCTTTACAGATGGTGAATGATTATAAGAATAGTATATAAACAATCATGGTGGTAATTGAACTTAATCCGCAAACTTGTTTCTGTCCATCATCAATCGAACTTTCAACCTAGTAACATAGTCAACAACTATCGCATAATCTGGGCCTTCAGGATCGAGACTAATCCTGGAGAGCTAGGAGCACAAGCGTGATAAAGGGAGGAGAAGAGTCTCTTTGCAGCCCGAAGAGGCGGAGAAGCCTTACACGGCTCAGTCCCCTCCACTCAGAGAATCTACTACACGGGGATCCTATCTTCCTATGGTCCTCAGCACCGAAGATGCAGCGACTTTCGGTAGTTCCCAAAAGACCACGTATCATACTCCACGTCAAAACCCCAATTGAACGTGAAGAAGCCGAGATCGTCGTCCTCATGCGTATCTCCTCTATCCTCTCCGGAAGTGGTCGTGTTGTTTACAAAGGCGCATGGACCAAGCTCCAACGATTCAGCGTGGGTCGCCACGAAATCCTCGGGGAACCGATCGACTTTCCCGAAGATCGCCAAGATTATATTGACGAAGCTCTCACAGGACTGATCAACTACCTCGTCGATCATGACAACGACATTGACGACCTCACTAAACTCATAGCAGCCATATGTAATGGCACCGTCAATCACCGAAGTCTTGATTTTCCCATGCCACGCTATAGCCATACCCGTTATGATGCCACTACTGGTCTCGAGGTCCTCAGAGACATGGCAGAGCAATATGCGGGCAAGAGCAAGCTAATCCCCCAGAAGGTATACGAAGAAGCTGAAATAATCTTGAAACATATGCAGAACCGCACCCGCGAACTACGGAACGATCTTATCGGCATCTGGCCGGGAGGTATTCCGTTTTTCAAACATCGAAGTGAAGAGCGAATGCTCATTCTGGCAGAGCAAGAAAGACAAGAGGCCGATGAACATGCAACAACCGAGCAGCAACAGCAACAGCACAGCGAAGCCGGCGCGGAAGATATAGACCTTTCGATGTGGCCAGCACCCATCAGTATGAGAGCTTTGGCTCGGCGCGAGGAAGAGGGAGAAGGGATGCAAACTGACTCAGCAGACTAAAGCTTATGAAACAACCACTCGGAAGAACTTAGGGTTACGGCGGACCAGCATTGACCACGGTCAAGTTCCGATGCTGAATCGACTTGAATTTTCCATGTGCCTCGTCTTCTTTGCAAATTAGTCACGTATTATCAAATGCTGCGTTTGATCAATAAAAGTTTAGTCCCTTAGCCTCTTGTTGTAGATGAGGCGAACTATTAGGGCCTGCACGTGCCTCGATGTCTTGGCATGCAAAGCGGAGCTTCCCGGAGCTATGTCATGGCAAGTTCGACGTGAGACCCATTCATGTAAAGTGACGCGACAGCTGAATGATGTACAACTCCATGATGACGTCCCCATAATTACCACTTAGTGCGCTCTTGAAGCGACGAAACCACTAGGCAAGGAAAAGACTAAGGAAAGAAAAGAGCGAAGCCACGATGAGAGCGTTTCGACTTTTTCAAGAGCAGGCCATAATCCGAAGCTTCAGACAACAAGGCCGCCATGGAGGACAGAGATCAGAAACCATCGCTACAGCGTTCAGAGCGTCGGCGAGACAACGAACAGCACTCTTCTCATCTTCACCAGTCTTCCAGCTCTGTTCTAAACCATCGAGATCACCCCTGTTCCGAAGAACCTTCGCAAGGCGACTAAATTTTACCAAACCAAACTTCAATCCCACTCCCAATCTTGGTAGTCCAGAACCTTCACTGTCACTATCGCAACGTCTTCGGAAACTGTCTCGCGAGTATGGATGGTCTGCTCTAGGCGTCTACCTACTGCTGTCAGCAGTTGACTTCCCCTTCTGCTTCATTGCGGTCAGATTGCTGGGCACGGATCGGATAGGGCATTGGGAGCACATCCTCGTGGATCGATTCTGGCAGATCATAGAGCTACCATTCCCGAATATACGAGGAGAAGGAAAGCAGTCGGTGGAGATAGCGGGGGTCGGAAAGACAGTGGAAGCGTATGGGGAGGTGGACTCACAGTCGAATGAAGTTGGGATTGCCGGCTATGATCATGGTGTGAAGGAGGCGGAGAAGAGAAATACGTCGGCCGAGGCGAGTAAGTATTACCCCAGGGCTGAAACGACAAGGCAGAGCGCAGCGAGAGTACACAGCTTTGTCAGTGAGCTGACGAGTGGTGGTGTTGTAGGCATCTGGACGCAACTGGCATTAGCGTATGCCATTCACAAGAGCTTCATCTTCATCCGGGTGCCGTTGACTGCGGCGCTGACACCTAAGGTCGTGCGGGTGCTCAGGGGCTGGGGTTGGAACATTGGAAAGAGAAAGCCAAAAGCGGTGAAAAGCACCAAGGACTAGGGGTACAAGTACGAAGACTGAGGAAGTTGAAGATGTACAATATGTAACGTTATAACATGACAGGGAGTACTCCAAATACATACTCTAATGCTGGAGGAGGGCCTCCTGATCCTCCTGCAATTCCTCCTCCACCCACCCCATCTGCGCCAGCGGACCCCGGTCATATGCCACCAACTCCGCAAGCCCATTGCGCTAACGTGCCACTCCATTAGCTAACACCGACCAGCAGAGCATGAAAGATATCGAGACGAGCTAACCTTGATTTTGTCTTTAAGCTTGATAGCCACGCGCTCCACCGCGCGGCCCACCGCAGAGGTGGAGCGGCCAACCACCTCCACCTTCTCGAGCACCTTCTTCGCTATGCACTGTATCTTGCCCATTGTAGTGGCGTCCTGTACTTGAGCCGTTGCTCGTGTGGTATGTTGTTGAGCTTGTAGTGGTGGTGGTGGTGATCTCGAGGTTGTTGTGTGGGTGTTTGTGGAAAGAGTCGACGAAATGAGATTAGGATCGGGGGTTGGTGTGACGGCGAAATCGGGCTAAACCACGTTCGGGCGGGCGTCATGCTTTTGCTTTCAGTGAATTTGAAGCCTCACACTGTCAGTCAGGGCAGTCATTACAAGATGTCGATGGTATATTTAAGTTCATTTTCATATCTGGCGGCCCTCATATTGGCATGCCAACGAAACAATCATAGTCAGAGACTCGAACACTGGGCGAGGATTACAGGTTACCTTTGTCAGAACATGGTGACGATGCAAGCAACATCACCAACGTTGCGGTCCCCTACGTCTTGCACTGACAGTGACACAGAACCTCTCTTCCAAGCTCCAAATCGCCCTACGGAGACCTCCATATACAAACACCAAGTGCCAGAAAGCACTCGTGTCAGGAGTTCGATTTCGGACTTGGCCTGCCTTTTGCAAAAAGCTCCGAGCTCTTATACCGCACCCCGATCTTTGTCAATGTATGCTGAGGGCACTGGAGATCAAGAAGGACCGTCCCGTCCGCCTTTATGCTAACAGCGTACAGTTGCTGACGGCATGTTGTAGGCAACACTGTCTCGTCAACGCCTCCAGGCAACGGCGAAGGGGATTATGAAGAGTATTAAGTGAGAAGAGCTATTTCTAAGAGACATCCGTCGCTGGAAATGTTCGACGGGCTTCAACGCACTTAGTACCGACGAATCAGAGTGAGCGTCCGCAACGGTATATTTCATATGCTGAGAGGCGGCATCAGTAATGGACGATGGAACCGCTGAGGAGATTTGCAGGTGACAAGAAGCCGGGTCCCGCTGCGGAGGAAGAATTTAAGGAGGCGCTGAGGGGCCTCAACAAGATCTGGTATGGGATCATCAAGTACGGCGAAGCTGTGAGTCTGAACAAAGCCAGTCCATCAAATGCTGGACGGCGGCAGCAGCCGTGGACAATGGGTCATTGAACAGACTTGCGATGCCGGCTGAATGCTCGGGGGAGAAGAGTTCAAAGAGAGTGCTGAGGGGCCTCAGCAAGATTGGAGAAGGGGGCTTGAGGGTTTAAGCCCCTCAAGCGTCAACAAAGCTAGTCCGTCTTCTACTCAAGGGCAGGGCAGGGCTGGATGGTGTTTTGCTGGCCGGTTCGTACGTACGAATCCTCGAAGAGAGTGGAAGAAAGGTTAAGGGTGCCGATAGGAGGCTTTACCTGTGGCGGTTTCTTCCTCAGTTGGGGGTATAGTAGCTGTTTCTTTTTAGATGTGCGAATTTTCTTGCTGGGAAGCACAACTCCAGTAACCCCAAGAGCGCTCTTGGTGGTATTCTGGAATTTCGAGTTTGGAACCCATTGCAGGTTTTTGGTATATGAGATTAGGGTTGTATATCGTAGATTAGCCATGAGTGGAGCTGGAAGGGCGACCGCTTCCAGGGTACAGTACGGAAGTCCTTAACATCGCAGCTATTCAAAGCAGGGTCCCCTTAGGAACGAAATTTAATGGGAGTGATGAGGGACGCCAGCAAGTCTCAAGAAGGGCGTTCAGCGCCAACAACCTTTAAGCGTCAGTCAAAGCAACCCATTATACACTGACGAGATCCACTCTTTCAGACACCACAGCATGTTGCGGCCGAGGGAGATCAGTCACTAGGATTGCTGGAGGACCTTAGGGAAGTTCTAGGGAATGAATGCTTGGGTAGTTCTAGATTAAGTTCAATAGTCTCTGTATTGTACGGTGGTCTCATCTTCTAGTCGAGACTGTTGTCATAGCAGAGAGCGAGATCTGGGTTATCAGCTCTCTAGTATACAAAAAGCGATCGGAGACCAAGCGTGATAATAGACATCAATCGGTAATTCAGAGCTTTAGGTCCTATTCTCGAGGAACGGTAACGTAGCTGCTCTATTGTAAAGGTTGTGGAACATAGAATAAAATTGCTTGGGTATCCAACTGATATCCGGTAAAGGGTTGGTCCAATTCACTAAGAGCATGACCAATGAGGGCTGCTTCACTATGTGAATCAGCACACAAGCTCATCTCATTGTCAAATCTATAGCTACTCACAGCTACACAATGCTCCGCATCTTCCATTGATCGATATTGCCTCCACACCATCGCTCGCCTTTGCCTTGGTTTCTCTTCGTTAGCCACTTCTCTACTAGCAAACCAAAATGTCGACGGCCATGACGTGCTCACTTGAAGCTCGACCAACCGCAGACGAGGTCGATGTATCTGTAGAGGTCAACGGCGCTGAACAGCCAACATGGCAACGAAATGCTCGGCTTGAGCGATGGATTCTCGAAGACAATACGCTCATCGATCCGATTAGGGACCCCTCAGACAGACTCATCTCCGAGGAAGATCTTGAGAAATTGTGTCAAAGGATTCGCAAGAAGTGTAGCGAACATGATGACATGCTCAGAGAGAGATGTCTCCAGCGACGCGCCAAGCAAGAGAGCGAGTTGCTGAGTATCCAGCCTAGCACTCAGGTCCCAGATGCGAGCGGTCACTCTTCCCTTTCCTCGCAAACGGTCATCAGCCCGATCAGGGACGTCTCAGACAGACTCATCTCCGATGAAGATCTTGAGAAATTGCGCGATAGGATTCGCAAGAAGTGTAGAGAATATGATGACATGCTTAGAGAGAGATGTCTCCAGCGACGCGCCAAGCAAGACAGCGAGTCGCTGAGTGTTCAGCCTAGCACTCAGGTCCTAGAAGCGAGCGGTTACTCTTCACTTTCCTCGCGCACCGTCGTGTCCGATCATGATGTGTCTTCTGCGTCCATCTACGCCACGATTCAAGAGCTTCTCTCCATTCCCATCACGCAGACCTCAGAGGCGTTCAGAGGTCCCGACGGAATGCCGTTAGGGATTGAGGTGGCGGTGAACGCGTATGCAAGAGGCGAGTATAGCACCGGAGAGATCGAGTTGGACATGTTGCCGGAAGGATTGAAGATACTTCAGCCGAAAACAAAGAAACGAGCGACCTCCGATGATGTCTCACTGGGTTGGCGTGCGACTTACTATACGGCGGTAACCAGAATGAATGACGATGAAGCCGAAGAGCTGTTCTCGGAGAAGGCAGGCGGAGAGGCTCTGCGAACGGTGGCAGAATCGGACGAGACTGCCACCGTAGGCCCGTCTGTTGCGACACCAGCAGACGAGGCTATCCATGCATGGCTCACGTCGGGCAAGGGGGTCCAATCGATCGCAGGCTCCATACACGGTGATTCCGAGCCTTCTTCGTCCCCAGGAAGCCCGTCAGATGAGCTTTCTGCAACATCCCCGGTATTAAAACGAGATCTGCCTATCCTTTTTCCCATCGTACGGATGCCAACAAAACCAATACCTTTGCGCCTGACCTCCGCATCCACTTCGAAAATAAGGGAGCCGCTGTCAGCACCTCTTCCGGGTGAGTCTGGTGCTACTGAGTTGTCTTATGCATACTCGACAGTACCGCTCTCTGCACCTCTTCCTTATCGACCTAACACTATCGGGCTGCTTCATCCGTACTCGAGGGCGAGCTTGGATACGACTGGACCAAATTCGCCATTCATCCAGAGGAATCGGACGCTCGAGCGGAGGTCTTCGCCAGAAGCTTTGATGAGTTATGCAAAGGCCGTGGAGGACTTGTACAGTCTAAAGAGGATTGAGGCCGACGATGATACTGATGACAAAGATATTGTCTCTGGCGTTTGGCAGGATGATATGAGAGAGAAGAGAACGGATCGCAACATGAAGATTTCGGAAGGATATCCAATGAAGAACAAGACCAGTGTGCTGAGGAGGTTAGGTACAGAGGGAGGGCAGGCCGAAGAGCAACTAAGAACAAAAACAACAAGGAGATCGAGTAGTCTGTACTCCCGCGAATTGGATCACGCCGTCAGCACAGAAAATGAGGCAATTATAACGGATATGATGCATCATCTTGATACAGGCGCAAGACGAAAAGGAAAAGGAAACTTCGGGAAGGTAATAGGAGAATCTTAACATATACGCAGCTAAGGGTGAAGCTGACACATCTATAGATGCTTGACGAAGGGAAGAAGCGGGTGGTCGATTTCCTTCTTGATTGAGATGACTGAACGGATGTGGGAGGTCCATGCCAGAGATCTCCGGCCAGGCCTTGAGCTCCATGGCTTGAGCGGCATATTCGTACGGCTACTGTGGATGGTGTTGACTGCTTGTAGAGTTCTTCACGATCCGGTTACATCAGCGGTGAAAGATGGGCTCGAAGTGTCTCTCGCTTAAAACGGCTAATCCCGAAAATCATGTCTTTTGTTCCGCTTTTCGTTGGCGGACATCTTGTACTCGTATCAGATCTCAGATCTGCAAGGCAACAATAAAATTGATCTTGATGTTATCAGCAAGTCATGGAAACAATGATGCGAACCAAATTGAGCAGAGATGTAGCGCTGCCGTGCTCCTATGCCTCTATCAGATCGAAGCCTGGAGGGTCCATGATCACTAAAGGTACCCTAGCAACTCGCGGAAGCTAGGCGCTCTCAACTCATACCTAGAGAGGACTTCCCCACTATGCGATTGGCTGACTCATTTTCATCTTTGGTTTCAGTTTTTCAATTTGGATTTCTTCAGGCGAAGAAACGATTCCTACGATCTTCTAATCATCACCGCAAAAGCCCTAAGCCTCCTCCGATGAACGAAGATGTCTTCACCTCCGCAGAAGCCGGAGGCTGAAGCGGACAAGACCGATGCTCAGAGCGTTGAGCCAGGAGACTCATATACAAAGTCTACTAATGGAGTGACGTCCTCCGCAACCACAAGCAATGGCAACCCGCTGGGAAAGAGTAACAAGGGCCAGCAACGTCTGGACGTTCCATTGGGCCACTCGTTTAGGGATTCATCGGACACTCTTTCGGATGTATCGACCGATTCCGCAGATCATGAGAACGAGAGACGGACCGGACGGCTTTTGCTCACCACTCCAGGTACAAGAGTTGCTTCAAGGGCACCTGCTCCCCCGAGAACATGGCGTGGCAAATGGGATGCGTTTTGGTTGAGGAATAAAGGAGTGGCGTTGGTGCTGTCGTCGCAACTGTTTGGGGCTCTCATGAGTGTCACGACAAGGTTGTTGGAAACTGATGGGAGTCATGGAAAGGGCATGCATCCATTTCAGGTGTGTTGAGTACCGATCACTCGTAAAAGACGGAGCAGGGTCGTTGATAAAAGCTTCAAGATTCTGTTTGCGCGCATGAGCATTACATTGATCCTTAGCTGCATATACATGTGGTATGCGACAGTACCTCATGCCCCTTTTGGCTTGCGGGAAGTTCGAGGTCTCCTTGTAGCACGTGGCGTTGGAGGATTCTTTGGAGTTTATGGGCTGTATTGTACGTCAATCCCCTTTTCTTCCTAGCATTCCCACTTACCGATATTTTTACTAACCATGCAATCTCAAGACTCCCTGCTCTACCTACCCATAGCCGAAGCAACCGTGATAACCTTTCTCGCCCCTATCGTCGCCTGCTGGGTTTGCTCCACCCTCCTCCACGAACCGTTCACCCGCACAGAACAAATTGCCGGCCTTGTCTCCCTTTTCGGCGTCTTCCTGATCGCCCGCCCGACTTCCCTCTTCTCCAGCTCACCCTCACCCTCCCCTGTAACCAGCAGCAGCGCAGATGGCGTTCCAGCCACTAACGTCACGGTCCCGGCTTTCGGGTCAACTGCTCTAAACAACGTAACCCCAGCGCAACGAATGTCCGCAGTAGGCGTCGCCATGATCGGCGTCATCGGCGCCGCCTGCGCCTACACCATGATCCGCTCGATCGGCAAACGCGCACACGCTCTCATCAGCGTGAACTACTTCGCCGCATGGTGCACCGTGGTCTCGACACTCAGCCTGATCCTCATCCCCGGCATCGGATTCCGGCTGCCGACCTCCGCGAGGGAGTGGAGTTATCTGATTTTCCTCGGCTTGTGCGGGTTCGCCATGCAATTCCTACTCACGGCCGGGTTGCAGCATGAGAAGAGTAGTCGGGCGACGAATATGTTGTACACGCAGATGCTTTTCGCGCTGGCGTTTGATAAGTTGGTTTGGGGTACTACGCCGGGGTTGTGGAGTATTGTGGGGAGCAGCTTGATCCTGGGGAGTGTGATTTATGTTGCGCTGCTTAATGATAGTGCCAAGGTGAGTAGGAAAGTAGAGAATGGCGAGGAAGAGAGAGGGCTTGTGGATGGGGTGGATGCAGAGGATGACGAGCTAAGTGAAGGGACAAGGCAGACCAGAGGCGTTCGACAGGTGCAGTTGAGGACCATGAGGGTCTGAGAGCTAATATCTTGCCCTATAGCATGATCGCCTACGAGCTTTCCTGTATAGCTGGCATGGGTTGCATATATAGTAAATACAGCATATAGAACAATACAAATACAGAATCCCCTTATAGCCTACATCTGCTCAATCCTTCCAACCTCCCTCCCCTCTCCAACCCGCTCATCCTCATACCACCCAAAAAGCCTCGCCAAATACTCACCCATCAACCCCATCGCAATCCCTCCGCCAGTAAACCAACACCCATTCCGAAACCACCACCAACAATCCCGCACACTCTCCAACCTCACCCGTCTGATCATCCACCCCAAACTCCCCGCCGCGCCCCCACAGCTCCCCACGAAAAACACCGGCCCCGCCCCCACCGCCATTCCCGCCGCGGCAAGCAGTCCCACCTGCACGACCGCGAGGCCGGAAAGCACGAGTTTCGTATTCGCCTCGTGGCGCAGGGCGATGGATTTGATGCCCGCGGCGCCGTCGTCGCGGATGTCCATGTGTGCGTAGATCATATCGTACAGCACGGTCCAGGACACACAGCTGCCATACAGACAGCCCGCGGCGGTGAGTGCGGCGGGGTGTGAGAGGAGGTCGATGCCGAGAGCGGGGAAGCCCATGATCGCGCCCCAGGAGAACGTCAAGCCGAGGACGAATTGGGGGTAGTGGGTGACGCGTTTTGCGAGGGGATAGGTGGCGACGAGGGCGAGGGAGGGGATGGCGTAGTAGAGGCATGCGGTTGGGAATTGGAGGAGGATGGCGAGGCCGGTGAGGAGTTGGGCGGCTGTGAAGAGGAGGGCGTGGCGGGGCGTGATGGCGCCGCGGGCGAGGGGCCGGTGGCGCGTGCGGGTGACGTGTGGGTCGAGGTTGCGGTCCCAGAGGTCGTTGATCGTGCAGCCGGCGCCGCGCATGATGAGGGCGCCGGTGAGGAAGAGGAGGGT
>JAABUP010003401.1_pt1 | contig 28165 bp, 28 predicted proteins | sample 5559201 | NCBI WGS metagenome assembly JAABUP01 (sample SAMN10711887, study PRJNA513373) | rock metagenome | isolation source: Antarctica rocks | place: Antarctica | reverse complement strand
CGAGACCTCGAGACGATCGAGCGGATTGTCGGTCGGGTCGGGCACGATCGCGGCATCGATGCCGGGGAGGCCGCGCAGCGCGGTGAGCCACAGGTCGAGGGCGGCGCGCTCGCGTTGCCTGATGCCGGCGTGATCGCGCGTCGCCCACGCCTCCAAAGCAGCCATGACGCCGACGATACTTTCCTTGCCGACCTTCATGCCGCGGCCGATGCCGCGGTTCTGAAGATAGGCAGCGCGCACGAGGTCCTTGCGGCCCGCCACGAGGCCCGTGGTCGGTCCCCCCAAAAATTTGTGGCCGCTGTAGATGACCACGTCGGCGCCCTTCGCCAAAAACCCCTTGAGGTCGTATTCGGAGGCGGCATCGATGATAACGGGAACGTTCTTGGCCCGGCAGATTGCAGCGAAGTCGACGAGCGGGATCATGCCATATTGCACCGTATGGTGCGACACGACGTAGAGAGCCGCCGCCGTCCGCTCCGTGATGCCATTGTCGAGCTGATAGGCGTAGCTGCTGGAGACCGTGCCGACCGGCACCACGGTGGCGCCGACAAGACGGATCGACTGGTCGATAGGCGCGCCATAGCTCACCATATGGCCGACCTGGATCAGCACCTCGGTCTTTAGCCCCGCGGTGTCGTTCGGCAAGCGTTCGACGGCCAGCAGGTCGTCGCGCGTCATGGAGCCAGCAATGGCGAGCGCGATGCCGCTCGCGCAGGAGGCGGTGACGAAGCCGGCCTCGCCGCCCGTCGATCGGGCGATGACCCGGCTCGCTTTCCTGTACAAGGCATCCATCTCGACGAACTGCGGCGCGATGGCGGCCATGGCCGCGATGGCTTCCGGCACGATCATCGAGGCGCCGAGTGTCGTCATGGTTCCCGACACGTTGATGATGGGCCGCAGACCGAGGGCCGCGCGGATGTCCACGTCTTCGGGCGTCCTGTCGCGATGGCTCATGACCTGCCCTCCTTGATCTCTAAGATGGCCTCGATTTCGACCGAAATATTGCCCGGCAGCGAGCCCATGCCCACGGCCGAGCGCGCATGCCGACCGCTATCGCCGAACACGCCCTCGAACAGGTCCGAGCAGCCGTTGATCACGCCGGGATGGTCGGTGAAATCGGGCACGGCATTGACCATGCCGAGAAGCTTGACGACCTGCACGACGCGACCGAGGTCGCCGAGCGCCATATGGGCGACCGAGAGGAGGTTGAGGCCGGTCAGGCGCGCGTGTTCATAGGCCTGCGCCACATCGACCTCCTGCCCGACCTTGCCGGTCATCAACCGGCCGTCCGCCTGGCGCGGCCCTTGCCCGGAGAGGAAGAGCAGATTGCCGCTGAGTTTGAAGGGAACGTAGGTCGCGATCGGCATCGCGGGCGTGATCAGGGACAGCCCCATCGTTTCGAGCCGGTGGTACGGTGACATGGCGGTCAAGGGTCCTTTTCGAGGGGTGTCAGGCGATGCGCGCGGCTGAACCGGGCCAGAAAACCCCGCAGCCGTTCGCTGGTCTGGTGGGGTCCGAAGATCTCTGCCGGCGGCCCCTCGGCATTCACCACGCCGTCCGCCATGAAGACGATCCGGTGCGAGGCATCGCGGGCGAAGCCGATCTCATGCGTCACCACCAGCATGGTCATCCCGTCCGCGGCCAGCGACAGTACGACGTCGAGCACCTCGCCGACGAGTTCGGGGTCGAGAGCCGAGGTGATCTCGTCGAGCAGCAGGATCTTGGGTTCCATGGCGACCGCCCGCGCGATGCCGACCCGCTGCTGCTGGCCACCCGAAAGTTCCGAGGGCAGGCGGTCGGCCTTTTCGGCGAGGCCGACGCGGGCGAGCCAGTGCAGCGCCTTGGCGCGAGCCTCAACGCTCCCCATGCGCCGGACCTTGGTGAGGCCGAGCATGATGTTTTGCGCCGCGGTGAGGTGCGGAAACAGGTTGAAGGACTGGAACACCATGCCGGTCTCGGCCCGCATCCGGGCGAGGTCGCGTTCCGAGCGGAGTTTTCGCTCCGAGCCGTCACTGTAGCCGACCTCCCGCCCGTCGATGGCGATCGAGCCCTGGCCGTAGGTTTCGAGGAAGTTGACGCAGCGCAGAAGGGTCGTCTTGCCGCTGCCCGAAGGGCCTATGATGGTCACCACCTCGCCTCGTGCGACGTCGAGGTCGACGCCGTGCAGGACCGGCGTCTGCCCATAGGATTTGCGCAGGCCCGTGATGCGCAGCAGCGGCATGGTGGCTTGGGACGCGGATGGGGACATGGCGCTCAGTCGCGGATGTAGCTGAAGCGGCGCTCGAGCGCGCGGCTGCCGAGCGACAGGGCATAGTTGATCAGGAAGTAGAGGAAGGCGCCGAAGCAATAGAGCGCCAGCGGGCTATAGGTGCGGCCCACGACCTTCTGGATGCCGAACATCAGGTCGCCGACCCCGAGCAGCGAGATCAGCGCCGAGCCCTTGACCGCATCGGTGACGCCGTTCAGCCAGGGCGGCAAAAAGCGGCGCAGGGCCTGCGGCGCGATCACATAGGCCAGGCGTTCGGGGAATGGCAGGCCGATCGATTTGGCGGCATCCATCTGGCCCTTGGGGATCGAGCCGATGGCGCCGCGCACATTCTCGATCACCTGCGCCACCTTGAACACAACCAAGCCGAGGACCGCCGCCGCGAAGGGCTGCAGGTTGAGGCCGGTGATCGGCAGGCCGTAATAGACAAAGAACAGCAGCACCAGGATCGGGATGCCGCGGATAATGTCGCTGAAGCCCCGGATCACCCAGCGCAGCGGCACCGGACCATAGATGAGCGCGATGCCGAGCACCACGCCGATGGCGGTCGCGACCACGACGGTGATGACGGAGACCTCCAGTGTCACGAGGAGGCCTGGGATCAGGAACGGGATGGCGTAGGTGATCTGCGCCAACATGTCAGCGGCCGATCGCGTAGCGGCGTTCGAGCATACGCAGGCCGATCAGGATGGCATAGCCGGTCACGAGATACATGCCGGTCACCACCACATAGACTTCCATGATGCGGAAGGTGTTGAAGTTGATCCACTGTGCCCCGTAGGTCAGTTCCGGCACGGCGATCACCGAGGCGACGGAGGTGTCCTTGAATAGCGACACGAAGGTGTTCGAGAGCGCCGGCAGGGCGATGCGCAACATAGTGGGCAGGCGCACGTGCACCAGACGCTGCCAGGGTGTCAGCCCGATCGACTTGCCGGCGTCAAGAAGGCCGCGCGGCACCGCCTCGAGGCCCGAGCGGAAGACTTCGACCAGATAGGCTCCCGCATAGGCCGACAGCGTCACGATGAAAGAGGTCGTATTGCCGTAGGCGATGTTGACGACGGTCGGCAGGCCGTAGAAGACGAGATAGACCAGCAGCAGCAACGGGACGTTGCGAACGACCTCGACATAGGCCGCGATCAGCGCACGGACGATGCGTCCGCCGGACACGTAGAGCACCGCCAGCGCGAGGCCGATGACGCAGCCGATGGCGATCGACAGGAGCGCGAGTTCGAGGCTGAGGATCAGCCCCGACCAGAACTTGTCGAAGTTCCGCCAGATCAGAGTGAAGTTGAGGTGATAGCCCATCCGGGCGCCCTCATGACCCGATCAGATGGTGGGGAAGCCGGGCACGCGGGGCGGCAGGTCGACGCCGAAATATTCCTTAAAGGCAGCGTCGTAGACCGCGCTGTCATTGCCGAACATGGCGACGTCGAAACAGGTGTTGACGAAGGTCAGCCAGTCGAGATCGCCCTGCTTCACGCCCGCCGCGTAGAGCTGGCTTTGCCAGGTCTTGCCGCTGTCGGCATAGCGGCCGGGGTTCTTGGCGACCATCCAGCGCACCGTGGAGAGATCAACGGCCGCGGCGTCAACGCGCTTCGATTCGAGCGCCTGCACCACATTGGCCTGGGTGTCGACCTGAAGCACCTGGGCTTGCGGCAGCACCTGATGGACGTAGCGGTCGGCGTCGACGTTCTGCAGAATCGACACCTTGGTCTCCGCGCCACCCTTCAGCAGCGCGTCGAAACCCTTGTTTGCCGCATCGGGGCGGGTCAGGAGGGCGATGCCTTCGACGTAATAGGGTCGGGAGAAATTGATGAGCTGGGCGCGCTGCGGCGTCACCGTCATGAATTGAATGACGATGTCGACCTTGCCGGTCGTGACGTTGGGAATCCGCTGGGCGGGATCTTCCTGCACGAACTCGACCTTACTGTCGTCGTCGAACAGCCCTTTGGCCAGGATTTTGGCCATGGCGATGTCCATGCCGACGAGCTCGCCCTTGTCGTTCTCGAAATGCCAGGGAGCGTTGGTGCTGCCCGTGCCCACCATCAGCTTGCCGCGATCGAGCACTGTGCGCAGCGTGCTGCTGGACGTCGCCTGCGCATAGGCTTTTTGCGCGACGAGCGGAGCCGTGGCGAGCCCGGCCGCCCCGGCCAAGGCAGTGCCGGTGCCGAATTTGAGAAAATTGCGGCGTGCGGTTTCCTGTTCCATGACCTACTCCCCGACACCCGACCGATGCCGCTCCCCGGCGGTGTCGACCGGTGGGGACACAATCGTTTTTGTCTTATATAATGGACATATATCCACTATTATGTATGAGCTTAGCATGGCTATTGCGTTGGGCAAGCCCAACTTGCGGTGGGAGCGTCATTGAAACCCGAAACCATGGCTGTCTCCGAACGGGGCAAACCCGCCACCAAAGCCTCCGCCCGAAGCGCGAGCCGCGAGCGCGGCCTCGATCGCGTCGTCGAACTGTTCGCCCATTTGCACCGGGTCGGGCATCCGCTCAGCATCGGGGATCTTGCCCGCGCCCTGTCGGCACCCCGCTCGACCCTTTATGGACTGGTCAGGATCTTGACAGATGCTGGCTTGCTGGAGGGCGTTGGCCCGCGGGGCGAGGTCTTTTTCGGTAAGTCGCTCTATTTTTATGGCATGGATTTTCTGCGCCAACATGATGTCCTGGGCCGTGCGCGTGCCGAGGTCGACAGGCTGGCGCGCGAGACTGGAGAGACGGTGCAACTCTGCGTGTTGCACGAGCGCAAATATTCAGTCGCCTATATGAGTGCGGGCCGGCGGCCGTTCCGCATCAGTTCGGAGATCGGCGTGCAGATCCCGCTGCCCTGGACAGCCTCGGGAAGGCTGCTGCTGTCCGACCTTTCGGCCGACGAGATCCGGGCCTTCGTGCCGGCCGAGGACTTGCATCCGCCACGCGGGGCGCCAATGACGATTGATGCTTTCATCGATTCGGTGACCGAGGCGCGCCGGAAGGGCTTCTGCGTCACCTCGGGTCTCGTCGACCCGTTCACGCATTGCATCGCGGGACCGATCCACGATCGCCTGGGCCGAGTGGCGGCGACCCTTTGCTTCGTGGTGCCCGTCGACACCGTTCCCGAGCGGATCGATGCCCTGCGGGATGTCTTGCTTGTCAGCGGGCGGGCTTTGTCGCTGGTGCCTGACAGCCAGGCGCATTGAAGCCTTCACTCGAGCCTGCTCGACCGAACCTCCCCGATTGAACCGTGCGCGGAGATTTGGGGTCACCTCAAGCTGGGCGTATTGGAGGATTCCTCCTCGGCTGGCGGAACGCTTCCGAGCGCCTCCGGCTGATCTGGCGTAAACCGCTTCGCGCCTGCGTCCCGACTCATACAGCCGGCCAAAGCCCGAGAAGGCGTCCGCCTGAACATTTCTGGCGTAATCGGCCAGCCAGGTCTCGGCATGGGTGCCGGAGCGGTCGAGCGAGTAGAAGTAGGCTGCGACCGGCATCTAGACTAGAGCATGCTGTTTTCAGTATTAGCAAAGCCTGAATTCCTGAGACAGTTGGCGCATTCTGCTGGCGAGAAGAGGTCGAGGAGATCGCCGAGCTTTCGCCAGGTGTCCTCCACGGTCCTGGGCTCGGCCTTGCGGATCAGGTGCTTGAGTTTAGCGAGGAACTGCTAGATCGGGTTCAGGTCGGGGGACATCCCATCGAGTCTGATTCTGGCGCATCCTGGCCGTTTGCAGAAAGGCGGGTTTCCGGTGAGAAACCGTGTCGGCCCTGCGGTTCTTCCTCAGGGTCACGCTCGGCCGCACGGGCTTCGGCGCGTGCCTGGCCGCGACGCCGTCGCCCGAGCGCCTCCCCGTGGTGCTGAGCACCGAGGAAGTGGCGCGGCTCCTCTGCTGCGCGCCGGGGCTGATCAAAGCGACACCCGCACCGGCTCAGGCCGGGACATCGGAATAACCAGGGTGGATGGTTCCCGGGGTCGCCCCCGGGTGGGTTTCTGATGTCGTTTGACAGTGCCAGGGCGCGGCGGCCAAGCGCTGGCTGACCGAGCGCGAAGCCGATCTGCTGCCCGTGCCCTACTTCCACGTGGTGTTCACCCTGCCGGCGTGGTCTTGCCGGACGGGGGCCGCGTCGAGGTCACCACCGAGGACGACCAGCGCTTCACATTTCCTGGATCATAAAGGCTTCCTCACCGAAGGTCCCGGCTTCAACGTCTTTGCCGTGATTGACGGCATGGTGGTCAGCCAGGACGAGCGGGTGACCGGGCCTCTTAAGGAGCCTATTTCCGCATTCTCAGTACTGCTCAAAGCAGCGCGAAAGGCGCGCCAGGAGACCCTGTTGCCCCGACGATCGGCAAAGGGGCGAAGACATAGGCGAAGCGCCACCTCTTTCTTCCTGCAAGCGCGTCGAGGTTCATGCCCTCGTGCAGGTAGATGCCATGTTTCATGATCAGGTGCTGGTGCACGGGATGGAAGACGTCCGGATCGATCGGGGGATAAACATCGACCGCGAAGTTGTCGGCACCGACCACGGCCGGTTCCTTCGGGGCGAGCCATTCGGCCGCGTCGAGACCAAGGCCCGGAGCGCCGTCGTAGAAGGTTGCGGCTTCGGTACGGAACCGCGAGCCGTGTCCCGTGCGGATGAGCACGGCGTCGCCAGGCGTGAACACGTCCTCGCTCAACCCCTGGGCGTCGAGACAGGCCCGAAGATCAGCCACTGTAATCTCTTCGCCAGGATCGAGCACGCGCCCTTTTAGGGCCTGCACGTCGAGCAGTAGGCCGGGCGTGAAAAAGATCGGCGCGTTTTCGATCCCGAGCTTGGTCAACCCATAGGGGGACCAGATGTCCGACAGGGGAGTGCCGTTGTAGAAGCGGATGTTACCATGGTCGGACTTGTCGCCGATCTGGCGCCCGAGGTGCCCGAGCGCGTCCATGTGGGTGCCGATCTGACCGATCTCGGTCGAAAGGAACTCGTCGTTCCAAACGGTCCGGCTTCGCCGGCCCTCAGGACCCCCTGTCGGTCCGCCCGGCATGCGAAGGCCGAAGATCCGGCCCGGCGAGAGCGGGATGCGGGCGTCGTACTCGTGGCCCAGCCGGACGATGTCGGCGGTCTCGACCAGTGCGAGTGCCTGTTTCACCTTAGCCGGACCGAGCAGGTTGCCGTTGCCGCGCTGATCGTCCGTGCCCCAACGCGACGGATACCAGTCCGACCCGAGCGCGGGGCTCGGGTCGGTGTCATGCAGGCGGTCGTCTGGAGCTGACATGGTTGCGATCCGTTAGGCTGTCCTGGAAGCGGCCACCGGCTGTTCGGAGGAGGTCGACCCGAGTTTCACGCGCCGCTTGGCTGCAGTAACCGCGAGCCCGACCGCCAGGATCAGCATGGCGCCGTTGAACAGCGGCTCGACGAAGAAGGGGGCGCCAAGCTGGTTCAGTCCTGCAACCGTCACGGCCAGAACCGCGACGGCCAGGATCGTTCCCCACACGTTGACGCGGCCTGGCCGGATCGATGTGGCGCCGAGCAGGGCGGCCGTGAAGGCCGGCAGAAGATATTCCTGGCCCACCGAGCTTTGCCCCACCTGCAGCTGCGATTGCAGAATGATTCCCGCAAGAGCCGAGACGAAGCCGGACACGATGAAAGCGCCCGTCACATAGCGGCGGGCCGATATTCCGTTCAGCTCCGCCGCTTTCGGGTTGGCGCCGAGGACGTAGAGGTGTCGGCCGAGCGGCATGAACTCGAACACGACCCACATCGAGAGACTGAGGACAAGAACATAGATCGCTGGTAGCGGAACGCCGAACCAAGCCCCGGAGAGGCCGAGGAAGCTGTCGGGCAGTGTGGCGACAACCTGTTGGCCGCCCGTGTACCAAGCGTTGAATCCATAAAGCAGCGTTCCGGTCCCGAGCGTCGCGATGAAGCTGTCGATGCCCACAACTGTCACAAGCATGCCGTTGCAGAAGCCGACCAACGCGCCGAGGAGCAGAACGACGACGGCGGCTTCCGGCCAGCCGAGACCCTGGCCCTGCAGGCCGATGACCAGGACCTGGGATATGCCGAGCATGTAGCCGACGGACAGGTCGAAGTGGTTGGCCGTCATCGGCACAAATACGGCAAGGGCCAGCATGGCCTGGATTGCCTTGTTGTTGATGATCGACCGCATGTTGAAATAGGTGGGAAAGGTGTCCGGCTTCAGAGCCGAGAACAGCGCGATCAGCACCACCAGCAGCAGGAGCAGACCCCAAACCGAGATGACCTGCGAAGCCGTGGTGGTCCGGGATGACTGGCGTGCCACCGAAAGGCTCACGCGGCGATCTCCGCCTCTTTCGTCGCGCCTGTGGAAAGGGCCGTCAGGCTGGCCACGTTGATCTCCGGGCGCCGAATCTCGGCAACGATCTTGCCCCGATTGAAAACCAGGGCGCGATGGCAGATCTTTTCCACCTCCTCGAAGTCGGAGGAGACGAGCAGAACTGCACGGCCACGCTCATGCGCCAGATCGAGGTCACGGTAGATCTCAGCTTTGGAGCCCACATCGACGCCGATCGTCGGCTCTTCCAAAATCAACAGATCGACCGCCGATTCCATCCAGCGCGCCACCACCACTTTCTGCTGGTTGCCGCCGCTGAAGGTCACGATGGCGCGAGTCGGATCGGGTGGTCTCACGGAGAACCGTGCCAGGGCCTTGGCACCTGAAGCGAGCTCCCGGCTTCTGCCAACGAGACTGAATGGCGAGATCCTCCTGGCGCGCGCATTCACGTAGAGGTTTTCGAGAGCCGTCAACTTGCCGGCCAGGCTTTCCTCGCCGCGCCGGCTCGACACGAAACCGATGCCCGCGTCCATCGCTGCCGCCGAATTGGCAAGTTGGACGTCCCGACCTTTCAGCCTGATCCGTCCCGATTGGGTCGGCAAGGCGCCGAATAGCGCGCGACCCACGGCATGGTGGCCGGCCCCCCGGAGCCCGATCAGGCCGAGCGTTTCACCTCGGTGCAGCGCGAACGAGACCGGACCAGCGACACCAGCGCCATCCTCCTGCGGCACGACGAGGGATTTCACATCGAGGAGCGTATCCGCCGACGGGGCCACTGTCGCGAAATCCGTGGCCGCAAGCGCGCCGCCGACGATCCATCCGACGAGCTCGCTCCGCGTCGTGTCGGATATCGACCGAAGGGCAACCCGGCGCCCGTCCCGGAGCACCGTCACGCGGTCAGCGATGCGGAACACCTCGTCCAGCCGGTGCGTGACGTAAAGTAGGCCTATGCCGCTCGCCTTCAAACGCAGCAGCTTGTCGAGAAGCAGGTCAACATCCGCTGCCGGCAGCGCCGCGGTCGGCTCATCGAGCACTAAGAGCTCGCTCTTGCGGGCCAGTGCCCGCGCAATGGCGACGATCGACTTCTCGGCCGCGGACAGTCGCCCGACTTGCAGGTCGGGATCGATGTCGCTTTCCATGATGCGAAGCGCGGCCTGAGCCGCGGCCGCGGCCGTTTTCCAATCAATGATGCGGCCTCTTTGGGGATAGCCTGCAAGGAGGGCGACGTTCTCAGCGACCGTCATGCTGTCGACGAGTCCGAGATCCTGGTGGATGAACGTGATCGGCAGGCGCGCTGATGTCGGTTCGACGACTTCGCCCCTCCATTTCACCACGCCGCCTGTCGCCTCGTAAATGCCTGCCAATATCTTGATCAGGGTCGATTTGCCGGCCCCGTTCTGGCCGAGCAGCGCGTGGATCTCACCCCTTCCTATCGCGAAATCCACACCATCGAGCGCGAGTGTCGCGACGAATTGTTTCTTGGTCCCGATCAGTTCGAGGAGGTCCGGCTCTGCCCCGGCCCCCTCAGCCCCGATCGTCACTGATTCACACCCCAGATCTTCAGGTAGTGGCCCTTGTAGTCGTTCTCCGGCACGAAGAGGTTCTTGGTGCCGCCGGCCTTATCGACGTTGGCTGAGGTCACAAGGTAGGGCGGCTGTACGAAGCCGCTCGGCAGTGCCCCGTTGAAGGCGCGGTTGAACTCGTCGACCGCCTGATAGGCCTGGAGTTCGATGGGCTCGGAGACGGTGACGGTCTGGTACTGGTTGCCCTTTCGGATCCGCTCGTAAGCGGATCGGTTGCCGTCTGCACCGATGAGCTTCACCTGGTCGGGGGAGACACCCGCGCTGCGCAGGGGCGGGATCGCAAAATCCAGCGCGTTGTCGCCCACCGATGTGATGTAGAGCGGCACGCCGAAACGCTGGACCCAGCTCGTGGTCAATTGCGGCATGCGCTGAGCCACCTCGGATGCCGGGAAACTGACATAGTCCAGCACCGTGCAGCCGGAACACGCCTTGATGGTGTCGCGGGTCTCGCCCGATTTCGTGGCCGCGATCTGGTATTCGTTATGGGTGACCACCACCACCTTGGCCTTGCCGTTGCTGTCCGCAATGGCCCAGTCGGCCTCCGCCTTGCCGATCTCGCGCGGATCCTCCTGGATATTGACGAACAGATGCAGATCGGGCGCCGGCCCGGGAAGCGAGGCCGCGTGCAGGCCGATCACCGTAATGCCCTGGCCTACCGCTGTCCGGATCGGGTCCTGCAAGCTCGACGCGTCGGCGAAGATTGCGATCCCGTTCGGCTTCAGGGCGATCCCTTGGTTGAATCCCGAAAGCCAGGTCGCCGGACTGCCCTTGCCGTCGATCACGGTCAGGTTCCAGCCGAGTTTCGCGGCGGCCTCTTTCATGTAGAGGCCGTACTCGCGAGAGATGTCGTTCTGTTCGTCGCCCGAGAGGAACACGAGCGTCTTGCCCTGCGCGGGTTTGGGAGCGCTGGTCGGACCCTGCCAGGTCGTTTGCGGTCCGGCGTAGCGCTCGACCGCAGCCTTGGCGTCGGCGACGGGATCGTCGGCCCTGGCTGCCTGAATGGAGACGAGGAGTCCTGCAGCCGCGAACAGGCCGGCAAATTTCACCTTCAATTCCATGGTCTGTTTCCTCCGAAAGCGTCTCTGTCGGGCGCGATTTTGCCCAGTGTCACTAAAGCCAGCAGGCTGGTCAAGCAAGTTTTGGATCGATCTAAATCTTGGACAGTTTGCCCGGTGCCCGCCTATGGTGCGGACGGGAAGACAGTCGCGACCAGGAGGATCCGTACGGCGATGATCGAGGTCGAAGCGCGACGCCAAGCCACTTTAAGTGACGTCGCGGCGCACGCGAGCGTCTCACGCGCCACGGTCTCCTTGGTGGTCAGGCAGAGCCCTCTTGTGGCGCCCGGCACTCGCGAGCGGGTCGAAGAAGCAATTCTGGCTGTCGGTTACGTTTACAACCGCGGCGCGGCCCGCTTGCGGACAGGCCTGTCCGGGACCATCGGGGTGATCGTGCCTGAGATCACCAACCCGTTCTATGCCGAACTCACGGCCGGGATCGACGAGACGCTCGATGGGGCTGGCCGGCTCGCCTTCCTTGCAAATTCGAACGAAAGCCCGAAGCGCCAGGAGCGCTTCGTCCGTCGTATTAAAGAGCAAGGCGCAGATGGGCTCATCCTGTGCGCGGCCGTTGGGACGTCGCCGGCGCTGATTGCCCAGATAAGGGCGTGGCGTATCCCCTGTGTCCAGATCCTGCGAACCGTGGACGGCGTCGAAGGCGATTTCGTCGGCCCCGATTTCCGGCACGGCATCGCGGCCGCCGTCGGGCACCTCGTTGCCCGTCACCATACCCGCATCGCTCTTCTCCCGAGCATCAAGGACACATCCGCGTCGCGGGACCGCGTCGATTCTTTCGTGTCGTCCATGCGCCACCATGGGCTCGAGCTGGGGCCGATCCGGGCATGCAGCTCGTCATGGGACGCCGTCGCGGTCGAGGTGGGCCGGCTGCTCGACGATGGGCGGCCGCCCACCGCTTTTATCTGCCACAACGATCTCATGGCGCTCAGCGCCGCCGGAGAGTTGACGCGGCGCGGAGCGACGCTCGGCTGCGGTGTGTCGGTCATCGGATTCGACGACATCCCGGAGGCTTCCCACGCGGTTCCGGGTCTCACCACCGTGGCTACGCATCCGAACGAGGTTGGCAGCCGCGCGGCAGATCTGGTGCTGCGCCGGATTGCCTCGCCACGATCTCCCTACGAGCGCCTGCTCATCGAGCCGCAATTGATCGTGCGCGCAACATGAGGCTCCGCGAGCCGTGGCCGCTCTCGATCGTGACCGGGTTCCTGGGCAGCGGAAAAACGACTCTGATCACCGGGCTGCTCCGGCGCGCCGACATGGCCGACACCGTCGTGATCGTGAACGAGTTCGGGGAGATCGGTCTCGACCATCACCTCATCAAGCAGGTGACGGATCACGTGGTCCTACTGCCGAACGGGTGCCTCTGCTGCACGATTCGGCAGGACGTGGTCCAGACGCTGCGCGACTTGCATCGCGCCTGGCTAGCCGGCGATGTCCCCGATTTCGAGCGGGTTCTGGTGGAAACAACTGGCCTCGCGGAGCCTTCACCGCTGTTGGCGTCGCTGGTAGGCCATCCACTGCTGGTCGATGTTTTCGCCCTGAGGGCAGTCGTGACGGTCATCGATGCCGACTACGGCCTGCGTCATCTGAATGACCACTCTACCTGCTGGCAGCAAGTCTGTGTCGCCGATCACCTCGTGGTCTCGAAGTGCGACCTTGCCCCGCATGACGACGTCGAGGCTCTGCATAGGCGACTGGTCGACATCAATCCTCTTGCTGCCATCAGGCGCTTCCCGGCCGACGAGCCGCCCGATTTCTTGTTCGAGCGCACAGCTCGGCCGCCATCCCGTTCCTCACTCGCCTGCGCCCCTGCCTACGGTCATTTGGCGCAGATCCAATCCATCGTCTTGAGGTCCGAGGGACCGGTCTCGTGGCGTAAATTTCAGGCTTGGCTCAACGACGTGCTGGAGCGATTTGGATCTCTCGTCCTGCGGGTGAAGGGCTGCCTGAGATTTGATAATCGGCCGGTGACGATGATCGTTCAGGCCGTCCATCAAACCTTCTACCCGCTGATCGAGGCCCCGGGCCACGTAGGCGCAACGGAGGGCTTCTTGGTGCTCATAACGGTTGGGCAGCTCCAGGCCGATGTGGCGCGAAGCTTCAGCCTGTGCAGAATGGAGAATCGCCGGGGTCCGTAAAAAGAGCTCGCGGACGGGTGACTGAAGACCGGCGGCTGGCCCAGCCGGCGAGATCTACCTGGATCGACGCTGTCGGCATCGCCTCGAGCTCTTGAGAGCAGACCTAACCAGCATCTAATTCGGGCCAACAGCGCCGGCCTCCGTGCCGATCAGCGAACTTGCGCGTCGGGTCTGATCAGGCCGGAACCGAGCAAGCTCCTGAACGACCTTTTCCGATGCCGCTGTCACGCCCCTGAAGGCCGTGGATGGGTGCATACCGATCGGAGCAAGGCGACGTTTTGAACGGCAGAAAACTATCCGATCCTAAAAAGGCGGCGATTGACGCAAAGACGAGCCGACGATTCGGAGAAGGACGGACCTCTAAAGTTTTTGGCTGCGCGAGCGATCTTTCGAATGGCGTCGACATGTCATACGCAGACTTTGATGCGGTTCCGCTTGCACCGTGCGGAGGTGCGAGAGGCTCGCGGCCCTCGAACAGGCGGGATGATGGATCGGCAGCGTAAATGGGCCCTCGGTTCGCGACTTCGAGCCCGAGCGCGTCCGGCAGCTCTATGCGGTTCGCATGTCCGGGAAGATCCCCATCGGGGCATCGGCGTACCGAACTCGATTCTCCCCCTACGTCAAGGACGGCCTCATCAAGGACGCGGTGCTGTGGAGCCCTGTCGGTATCGACTACCCCGCCCTTTGCATCACCAAGGCCCAGCTCGATGGCACGCTCGACGCTGCCACGGGGGTGGTCAAGGCCGGGCGCCTCGGCGACCTCAAGTTCACCGCCAAGGACGAGATCCTGCTCGGGCCACCGCTGGTCTTCAACCAGGACAACGTCGACAAATACAACTTCTGACGATCAGGCCCGGCTCGTCTGGCCGGGTCGCCGAAGGCCGTCGGTTCGCTGGCGATCATCGCGCGCCTTCACGCGCGTCCCCTGTTCCAGCCCCGGCCGGCATCGCCGAAGGCCTTCCAGCCTTCGGCCGTCACGGCCACCGTATCCTCCAGCTTGATGAAGCCGCGGCGCGGATGCAGCAGCGTGGTCTCGATCGACAGGACCATGCCCGCCTCGAGCGGGCGGTCGGCATGGTAGGCCTCGTAGGGCACGGCCGAACGCGCCGTCAGCCATGGGGCCTCGTGGCTGACGATCCCCATGCCGTGCGCCACGAACTCGAGCCTGTCGCGATGAGGCGAGCGCGCCACCAGGGCCTCGGGTCCGGCCAAGATATCGCCGCCCCGCGTGCCGGCGCGGACGGGTTTGCGGGCCGCCATCTGGATGGAGTCGATCTCGGCGAGCAGCTCCTTGAGCTCCACGTCGGGCTCGCCCAAAACCGCCATGCGGCAGAGATCGCCGATATAGCCGCCGATGTTGCCCCCGGAGTCGAGCGACAGCACGTCCCCGTCTCGCCAGGCCTGTCCCGAGGGCGCGCGGTTGAACGATTGCCCCATGGTGATCAGGCAATAGTCGAAGGTAACGCCCCGAGCCGTTTCCTCCATCTGCAAGGCGTCGGCGATGTCGGCCTTGGTGGCTCCCACGCCATGGCTGTCGATGGCCGTAAGCATGGCCTCGACGACCCTCGTCGAGGCGTCCTCGAGCAGCTTCAACTCCTTGGCCGTCTTGACGGCCCGGAGCAATTCGAGCGGCAGCGTTGCGGACGCGAAGGACGCCCCCGGCAGGCCATCGCGCAGAACCTCGTAGGCGTCCACCGGCAGGAAGCTCGTCTCGATGCCGATGCGCCGGATGTCCAGCGCGCGCCGACGCAGTGTCGCCACGGCGGTCGCTGCCGTCTGACGCGAGGTCATATTGCCGAAGTGCGTGCTGTCCACCCAGAACTTGCCGAGTTCGCGCTCGTAGTCCTCCATCGGACTGGCGATGTAGGTAGTCTCCCGCGCGCGACCCTTCATATAGACCAGGCAGGGCAGGTAACGGCTCAGCCCGTGGGCGTCCATATTGGCGTAGAAGAAGTACCGGTAGCCGCCGAGCATGTACTGGATGTTGTGCTTGGATGTGACCAGCACGGCGTCGAGCCCGGCCTCGTCCAGCAGTTCGTCGAGCCGGGCGGTGTCGAACGGCATGGGCGCGAGCCCCGCCGCCGCGGTTGCCTGTTCGTCGGACGGCGTAATCGTCATCGGGACCTCTCTCCTCGTTGCCGATGCGTTCCGGCTCAATCGGATCGGATCACCCAGCCGCGATCCTGAAAACCTCAGACTATCCGTTCCACCTGCAGCGCAGCGAATCGCATCTCTCCGCGGCCTGCTCGGGCGCACGATCAGCCTACCCGCGTCAGGCCCCGCGGGAAGCGCTGATGCTGCGTTGATCTATTCCGCGTCCGGCTGCCTCATGCCTCCCGTAAGTGACGGTCCAGCACCAGGGCAATGCGCTTGACCGCACAACGCGCTACGGCCTCGTGCTTGTGGTCGCCGCTAGGAAAGGCCGCCACGCCCTCACTCATCCCCTCATTTTCACAGCACCGCGAAAGTCTGCGCCAAAGCCCTGTTTTGGTTGATGCCTTCGATGAATTGTTTGATCAGCGGTTCCAGTCGGGTTCGCGGCATGTTGGGGATCAACTCGTAGAGCATGCAGCCCTGTCGGAAGAAGCGCCAGCTCGGCCGAGATCTCTCTCAGCGACCGCGTCCCACCTGGAGTGTTCGCTTATTCATGGGCTCCAACTCACAAGATTAGGAGCCTCCGGGAAACCCGGGGCGGTGCGGAACCGAAGGACGGGGAAAGCCGAGATAAGCTTCGTCGAGCTCATGCAAGAAGCAAGGCGGGGAAGCGTAGGGGCCGAGGTCATCCTCGTCGCCGATCACTCATCGATCGTCCCGTCATCAGGTCCCGGCCACCCGCGAGCCCGAAGCTACCGGCCAATGTCGGTGGAGTCTTCGCCCCGACCATGGCCGGAACGCGGCGGATGACGACCTTTCCGATCCCACCACGCTCGTGCCGCTCGCGCTCGGGCGAATCACTGTCTCGCGCCATGAAGAGACATTGGCAGGCCGCCCTGAACCGGACGTTCGGGTCAGCGCCCATCCAGGCCGTTGCGGACCCGATAGGCGTAGCCAGACAGCAGGCATTAGAGCCTTAGGCAGCCGCGGCGTCCGGGTGACTGAGAAGGCGCAATGCTTGGACTGAATGCGGATGGCGGCTGGCGATTCTGCAAGTCGCGATCACATCTTGATCTGCAGCTTGACGTCGCCGGGCCGGCCCTCGGCCGCCCGCTCGAAGGCCGCGATGCTGTCGTCGAACGAGAAGGTCGCGCTGATCAGCGGCTTCAAATCGACCTTGCCCGACGCGATCATGGCGAGCGCGCGGTCGAACACGTTGGCGTAGCGGAACACTGTCTCGATGCGGATCTCCTTCGCGGCGATCGACGACACGTCGAGGCTGACCGGCGAGACCGGCATGCCGATCAGCACGAGGCAGCCTCCGGGGCGCAGCAGCGCCTGGATCCCATAATAGGCCTTCGGCGCCCCGCTCGCCTCGAAGACGACGTCGGCGCCCCATCCGTCGGTCGCGGCCGCGACGGCCTCGGCAAGGTTCTGCCCGCGGACGTTTACGGTCGAGACGCCGGGATAGCGGCCCGCGATGGCGAGCTTCTCGGGCATGAGGTCGGAGACGATCACCCGCGAGCAGCCGCCGGCGAGCGCCGCCAGCGCCGCCATGATGCCGATCGGCCCCGCGCCCGTGACGACCGCCGTGTCGCCCGGCTGGATTTTCGCCCTCACGGCCGCCTGCAGCCCCACCGCGAAGGGCTCGACCATCGCGGCCTCAGCGAAGGAGACGTTGTCGGGCAGTTTGAAGGTGAAGACGGCCGGGTGGACCACCTCGGGCGTCAGCACGCCGTGAATCGGCGGCGTCGCCCAGAACACGACGCTTGGATCGACGTTGTAGAGCCCGAGCTTCGAGGCGCGCGAGGACAGGTCCGGGATGCCCGGCTCCATGCAGACGCGGTCACCGACCTTCAGGCTCGTCACGGCCCGGCCGGTCTCGATCACCGTGCCGGCGGCCTCGTGGCCCAGCACCATCGGCGCCTCGACGACGAAGGAGCCGATGCGGCCGTGGGTGTAATAATGCACGTCGCTGCCGCAGACCCCGACCGTGTCAATCCTGATCCTCACGTCCGTGGGGCCGACCGCGAGCGGCAGGTCGATGTCTCGCAACGAGAGTTCGTGCTTGCGTTCCAGCACCAAGGCCTTCATGTTCATCTTCCCCCGTCATCGAGCCCTTCGCGGGGCATCATCTGTCGAGCTGCTTCCGAAGACCCTCCGCAAGGGCGTGAAGCAGCAGGCAGCAGGAGGCGGCGCCGGCGTCGAGGTGACCGCGTGAGCGCTCGCCTAGACGGCTGGCGCGGCCGATCCTTGCCACGAGGTCGCGCGTCGATTCGAAGCCGCGCTGGGCCGCCCCGTCCATCGCGGCGAGGCAGGCGGAAAAGCTCTCGTTCCGCGCCGCCGCCGCGTCGAAGACGTCGCGCGCCGGCACCAGCACGTCGACGAGGCTCTTGTCGCCGGGCTTGCCTTCGCCGAGATCCACCACCGCCGCGACACCGGCGCGCAGCATCGCGGCGAAGCCGTCGCGGTCGAGCGTCGTCCGGCCGCGAAGCTCCGTCGACATGTCGAGGAAGAAGCTACCGTATAACGGCCCCATCGAGCCGCCGATCTCGTCGAGCAGCGTCTCGGCCAGCACGCCGAAGCCCTCGCCGAGACCCTGCGGCAGGGCCGCGAGTTTCTGCCCGGTCCGGCGAAACCCCTTGCTCATGTTGACGCCGTGGTCGCCATCGCCGGTTGCGCCGTCGAGCTCGTTGAGTATCGGCGTATTGTCGACGATGGCCTTGACCATGTCGGCGAGAATCGGGCCGGCGGCCTTGAGATCGATCGTGTCGGCCATCATGCGTCTCCCGTGACTGTGAGGCCGATCGAGCGGGCCGGCGTCGCGATCAGCCGGTCGAGTTCGCCGTCGAGCCGGGTGAGCGTCACCGACGCCCCCATCATCTCGAGCGAGGTGAAATAGTTGCCAACGAAGCGGTGCCGGATTCGGATGCCAGCCTCGGCCAGGATCTCGGCGACGTGCGAATAGAGGATGTAGAGCTCCATCACCGGGGTCGCGCCGAGGCCCGAAACCAGCACCGCCGCATCGTCGCCCCGTGCGAAAGGCAGATCGGCCAGGATCGTGTCCATCATGGTGGCGGCCATCGCACGCGCCGGCTCGGTCGGCCTAACCGCGATGCCAGGTTCGCCGTGATGGCCGATGCCGACCTCCATGGTGCCGTCTTCAATGGTGAAGTTCGGCTTACCGGCCGCCGGGATGGTGCAAGCCGAGAGGCCGATGCCGACGCTGCGCGTCGCGTCGATCGTCTTCTGCGCGACCGCGATCACGGCCTCGAGATCCGCGCCTTCTGCGGCGAGCGCCGCCGCCACCTTCCACATCACGATCTCGCCCGCGACGCCGCGGCGCTTGCCGCGCTCGTCCTTCGGCGCCGAGGCGGCGTCGTCGTTGGCGACGACGGTCTTGACTTCGAGCCCCTCGCGCGCCGCGAGCCGGACCGCCATCTTCACGTTCATGTTGTCGCCGGCATAGTTGCCGTAGAGGCAGGCTATGCCGCGGCCGCCGTCGGCGGCTTTGAAGGCGGCCTCGAAGGCCCGCGCCGTCGGCGAGGCGAAGACCTCGCCGATCGCGACCGCGTCGAGCAGGCCCGGGCCAACATAACCGACGAAGGCCGGCTCGTGGCCCGAGCCGCCGCCGGTGACGATGCCGACGCGTCCGGCATTGCCAGGGCCGGCTGCCTTGATGACGCGGTTATGGGCCGTTCCCGCGAGGAGATCGGGATGGGCGGCCTTCAGCCCCGCGAGCGCATCCTCGACGACGTCGTCGGGATCGTTGATGATCCGGTTCATGGCGGTCGCCCCCCTATTGGATCGTATAGCCGCCGTCGATGGCGAGGTCGGCCCCGTTGACCATCGCGGCGGCCGGGCTCGCGAGGTAGAGAGCGGCCAACGCCACCTCCTCGGGCTGGGCGAAACGGCGCGACGGGATCAGCTTCTTCATCGCCTCGCCGACCTCGCCGGCCCAGGCCTGGCGCCCGAGTTCAGTCTCGACGACGGTCGGGCTGATGGCGTTCACGGTGATGCCGTGCGGGCCCCATTCGAGCGCCATCACCTTGGTCATGCCGACGATCGCGGCCTTGCTGGTGCAGTAGGCGACGTGGGCCTGTAATGCGACGCTCGCCGCCTGCGACGCCATGTTGATGATCCGGCCCGAGCCCCGCGCCACCATGTGGGCCCCCGCCGCCTGGGCGAACAGGAACGACGCCGTGAGGTTGACCGCGAGCGTCAGGTCCCAGTCGGCGCGGCTCGCCTCGGCGGCCGGGGCGAGGCGGACGATGCCGGCATTGTTGACCAGAATGTCGAGCCTGCCGAAGCGCTTCGCCACCTCGTCGACGGTGCGGCGCGGAGCACCGTCCTGCGCGACATCGACCACGAGGCCGATATGGTCGGGCCCGAGGCGTGCCGCCGCCGCTTCCACGTTCGGGTCGCGGTCGACCAGCGCCACCCGGGCACCGCTCTCGACGAAGGCGGTCGCGATCGAGAGGCCGATGCCGCTGGCCCCGCCGGTGACGAGCGCCGTCAGCCCGGCGAGCGAGAAGGCCTTCTGGGCCGGGGATGGTTCTGGCACGGGCGATGTCTCCTTGAAGATCGAGGGTGGGATGTCAGCAATCGACGATCGTCAGGGCCGCGCCGGCCTCACGCAGGCGCTCCCGCTCGGACTCGGGCAGTCCGGCATCGGTGATTACGGCGTCGAAGGCCTCGAGGCCCGCCATGCGGTTCAGCGCCGTCACGCCGAACTTCGAGCTGTCGACGATTAGGATCTTCCGGCGCGCGCTCGCCAAGAAGGCGCGCTTGGTCTTCAGAACCTCTTCGTCCTGATGGTAGGCGGCGACGCCGTCGACCGCCGAGGTCGACATGAACAGGATGTTGGCCCTGAGCGACGCTACGGTCGTCTCGCAGATCAGCCCGAAGAAGGCGTTCAGGCGGGCATTGTAGGTGCCCCCGAGGCTGATCAGGCGGATGCCGTGCGCGTCCTTGAGCTGGTCGATCATGGCGATGCCGTTGGTGATCACGGTCAGGGGCGTCTTCGACGAAAGGTGGGGGGCGATGAACAGCGTGGTGGTCGATTCGTCGAGGATGACGGACTCGCCGGGCTGGACGAGCGCCGCCGCCGCGCGGGCGATGGCGCTCTTCTGCCGCTCGGCGAGATGGGCCCGGTACGAGAAGCTGCTCTCGACCGATCCCGATTCGTGCAGCGTGACGCCGCCGTGCTGCTTGCGCACCATCCCGCGCTCGGTCAGCGCGTCGAGGTCGCGATGGATCGTCATGCGGCTCACGCCGAAGCGCGAGGCGAGGTCCTCGACCTGCGCCGACCCGGCCCGGATGATGAGTTCGAGCATCAGCTTGCGCCGGTTCTCGATGGCCCGCGCGCTCCGGGTCGGATCGCTCGGGCCGGTCGTGTCGTCGCTCATCGGGGCTCGGTCTCCTCACCGCTTCGACGGATCCATGCTGCCACGGATCCGCCGGAACGGCTTACGGGCCCGTTGGCGACCTCACCTGCTACTCGTTGGCGTAGTGGCCCGAGGCCATGTTCTGCTTGATCAGATCGGGCAGGCCTTCGACGAACTTGTCCGCATGATCGAACAGCTGGTCGTAGTACTTGTCTACGTTGGCCTTGGTGATGCTCGGCATCTGCAGCATGGCCTCCTTCGGGACCGGCTTGCCTTGGACGTGGTCGACCGCGACCTGCACCGCCATGCCGAGTTCGAGCGCGCCGTTCTGCAGGTTCGTCTCGATTATGTCGCCCGAGCGGATGGCACGCAGGCCGTCCTTGATGGCGTCGACGCCCGACACCGGGATCTTGCCGGCGAGGCCCTTCTCCTTCAGCGCCTGGATCGAGCCGATGGCCATGTCGTCGTTCTCGGAGATGACGTCGATCTGCCCGTTGTAGCGCGACAGCCAGTCCTGCATCAGCTTGTAGGCCTGGGTGCGCTCCCAATTGGCGGGCTGCATGGCCAGGACCTTGATGCCGGGGTTCTTGGCCAGGACGTTCTCAATGCCCTTGGTGCGATCGATCGCGCCCGACTGGCCGACCGGGCCCTGCATGACGACGACGTTACCCTTACCCTTCAGCGCGTCGACGACCGCCTGCGCCTCCTGCTCGCCGGCCCCGACATCGTTCGGACCGACATAGGAGACGAGTTTTTCGGCTTCCGGCCCGGAGATCGACAGGTTTGTCGCCACGACCGGGATGCCGGCCTTGGTGGCCTCCGCGATCTGCGGCCCGAGCGTCGAGGAATTGACCGCCGCGATGATGATGACGTCGACCTTCTGGTTGATGAACTGCTGGATCTGCGAGATCTGCGCGTTCACGTCGCCATGGGCGCTCTGCCACAGCAGCATACCGTTGTTGGCCTTGGTGATGGCCTCGGCACCCTGTTTGCCCCAGGCGATGAACGACGACATGTCGTAGACCGTGAAGCCGATCACGGGCTTCGCCTTGTCGGCCATGGCGGGCGTCGCCAGAAGTAGGGCGGCCGTGGCGCAGAGTGCGGCCTTCAGGCCGATGCACTTCGAAGACGTCATTTCGGGTTTTCTCTCGCGAGCTTGGTTGTCGGCCGGCGGGACGGCGCTCAGTCGTCCTTCCGGTTCAGCGTCGAGTCGATGAAGACTGCGCCGATGATGATCACGCCCTTGATGATGAGCTGGTAGAAGGGCGAGACATTGAGGATGTTCAGGCCGTTATCCAGAACACCGATGATCATGAAGCCGAACACGGTGCCGAAGATCGAGCCGCGGCCGCCCATCAGGCTGATGCCGCCGATCACCGCCGCCGCGATGGCGTTGAGTTCGTAGCCGGTCCCGGTCGTGGCGATGCCAGCGGTCGCGCGGGAGGCCAGGACGACACCCGCGAGGCCCGCCAGGAGCCCGCTGATGGTGTAGACGGTGAGCCGGATCGCCCGCAGGTTCACCCCCGCGACGCGCGCCGCCTGCGGGTTACCGCCGGTCGCGTAGATGTGGAGCCCGAGGCGGGTGCGCGACAGCAAAAGCCACGACACGACGACCGCCACCACCATCAGGATGACCGGGACCGGGAACCCGTAGAGCTGGTCGCTGACCGCCAGGAAGGCGTCGGACAGGCCCGATATGGGCTGGCCGTCGCTCAGCACATAGGCGATGCCGAGCGCGATCGTCATGGTGCCGAGGGTCGCGACGAAGGCCGGCACGCGCGCCACCGCCACGAGCAAGCCGTTGAGAAGCCCGACGGCGCCTCCGGCCGCGACGCCCGCCGCGACCGCCGCCACGGTCCAAGGCACGCCGTCGCGCTGCGCCACCATTGCGGCCACGACGCCCGAGACGCCGACGACGCTGCCGACCGACAGATCGATGCCGCCGGTCAGGATTACGTAGGTGGCGCCCGTCGCGAGCAGCGCATTGGTCGACACCTGCAACAAGACGACGTTGAAGTTGGACAGCGTGAAGAAACTCGCGTTCGAGACGCCGAGCACGCCGACGAAGACGAACAGCACCAGCACCAGCGCGTAGCGAAGCAGCAACGCCTTGACGTCGAGCTTGGCTTTTGCCGGGGCCTCGGAGGAGAGATCTGCCGAGGAGACCGTGGCGCGGTCAGGCTGCATCTCGTGTCTTCCCCATGGCCAGCCGCAGGATGTCCTCCTGGTTCACCGCGTCGCGCGTGAGTTCCCCGACGATGGCGCCGCCCCGCATCACCAGAATGCGGTGGCTGAGATTGATGAGTTCGGGCATGTCGGAGGAGGCGAGCAGGACCGCGACGCCGGATGCGGCGAGGTCGTGGATCAGCCGGTAGATCTCGCTGCGCGCCCCGACGTCGATGCCGCGCGTGGGCTCGTCCAGGATGAGGAGGCGCGGCGTGCCGGTGACGAGCCAGCGGGCCAGTGCGATCTTCTGCTGGTTGCCGCCGCTGAGATGCGCCACGGCCTGGCCGAGCCGCGCATACTTGGTGCGCGTGCGCTTCAGCACGTCGAGCGTCTGGGCGCGTCGCGCCGCGTTGTCGACGAAACCCGCCGCTCCGGTGAAACCGCCGAGATGCGGCAGCGTTACGTTGTCGAGGATCGAGAGCGAGGTCAGGACGCCTGCGAGCTTGCGGTCTTCCGGCACGAAGGCGATACCCCGCCGGATCGAGTCCGCTGGCGACGAGCGCGCGACCCGCGTCCCATCGAGCGTTACCTCGCCTGCCGCCTTGCGCAGGCCGAAGATTGCTTCGAGCAACTCGCTGCGGCCGGCGCCGACGAGGCCGCCGAGGCCCACGATCTCGCCCGCATGCACCGTGAACGAGGTGCTGGCCGCATAGCCCGCGACCCTGAAGTCTCGGACCTCCAGTACCGCCTGGCGCCGCGCCCCCACTGTCCGGCCGGGGAACAGGTCCTCGATGTCGCGGCCCACCATGTCGGCGATGATCTGCCGCTCGGTCAGGGTCGATGTCGGCGCCTGACGGATGAAGGCGCCATCGCGCATGATCGCCACGGTATCGGAGATCTGCTCGATCTCCTCCATGCGATGGCTCGTGTAGAGGATGCAGGCACCTCGCGCCCGCAACATGCGGATGGCGCGGAACAGTTCTTCGGTTTCGCGCGAGCTGAGCGACGAGCTCGGCTCGTCCATCAGCACGAGATCGCTGTCGCGCGAGGTCGCCTTGATTATTTCGATCATCTGAGTCGCGGCGACGCCGAGGCGACGCATCGGCGCATCGGGGTCGATGTCGAGGTGGAATTCCTCGAGCAGCCGCCGCGCCTCGGCCACCATCTCGCGCCGTTTGAGGAAGCCGAGCGCCGAGACGCGCTCGCGCCCGACCAGCAGGTTCTGCCAGACCTTCATGTCCGGGATCGGCAGCAGTTCCTGAGGGATGATCGAGATGCCGAGCCCGCGGGCGTGGCGGGGATCGTAGACGAGGACTGGCACGCCCTTGACGGTGAGGATGCCGCTGTCGGGCGCAAGCTGGCCCGAGATGATCTTGAACAGGGTGGACTTGCCGGCGCCGTTCTCACCCGCCAGCACGTTGACGGTGCCGGGCATGAAGCGCGCCGTGATCTCGCGCAGCACCGGGATGCCGTCGAAACCTTTGCAAAGCCGGTTGAAGGCGAGAGCGGGCTTAAGCCCGTCCAGTCCCGAACGCGGCTCCTCACGTGTCGGCTCGCCGGCTTGCACAGGCATCCCGCGGTTCCCCCTACCCGTCATCACGTTGTGTGACGTTCAGGTCCGAATGCGGTTAAAATATCACACTCAACGCGTAAGACGTACCACTTGAATGATACATGTCAAGCGGTTGTCGGTGTGCCGCGAACTGGGTCCTCGCGCTCGATTCCGGCGACGACAGGATCCCCGACGGGGACCGGTGGCACTTCCGCTCACGCCTTCCGGAGAAGCGGCGGCATGGTAAAATGCACCGGCGCCCGCGGCGCAGCGCGGGCCAGGTTTCGGCGCGGCCTCGTGAAACGGCCGATTAGGGCAACGGCGGTTTCTCTTGAATCTGTTGCCGCAGACCGGCCGTTCCGCTCTCGGCCAGCATGCGCCAAGAGCTGCCGTTGGCCGATCGCCAGCTTGCGGACATCCGAGCGCGGCTACCGACCGTGGATTGGCGACTCAACTCGGACACGCGGCCGTGCCCGTTGAGTCGATAAGCGCGATCCGAGGACCTTGACGCTCGCGCCTGCGAAGATCGCCGGGAAGGTCGTATCAGCCCGACGGCGCAGGCGCACATACCAGCGTGCGACGCGGCCCTTCGAGAACAGCCAGGCGTAGCCTTCGAAAAGCCCCGAGTTCTGCAACGCGTTCGTGGCGATCACGATGGCCAACTCGAGGTACAAAGTCGTTGGTGCAATCAGTGGTCTTCTGATCGCGGTCGTGGCTGTGGTGCGTCTCTGGCGCGGGTAGGCCAGCCTCACGACCCCGGCTCCGGGCCGCCTAGGCATCCTTCTCGCTGACCGACCCGCGTGATCTGCCGCCCCGTATCGTCGAAGCCGAACGCCAGAAGATGGTCCTGCGGGTCGGCGGCGCTACAGGTGTTCAGCGCTTGAGCCGCCCGGACCGTGAAGGCGAGAACCTGCCGAAGCGCTTGGCAGCCTCTCTCGCGATCTCCTGCTTTCAGGGCTGCCACCGCGGCCTCAGACGCCTCGTTGAACGCCGATACGGCATTACCATCCTTGGCGAATTGGCGGTTGATCACGGCGCACGATGTCGAGGCGAAATCATCGAGCGAGGCCGCACCTGCGGAGCCGGTGAGGAGGAGTAAGAGGAGGGCACTGTCACAGATTGAGCGCATGAGAATACCGTAGGTGCGAGAGAGCGCCCGCGTCCAGGCTAGGAGTCCGACAAACGTGCGCTGCGCCATCTACACGCGGAAGTCTCATACGGAAGGGCTTGAGCAACCGTTCAATTCGTTGGACGCGCAACGGCTCGCGTGCGCGCATTATATCGCCAGTCAAGCCTCGGAAGGCTGGAGCGAACTTGAGGGTCGCTATGATGATGGCGGTTTCTCGGGCGGAACGTTGGCGCGCCCGGCCCTCCGGTAATTGCTCAGTGCGCCGAATCCCCCGTTGCCTCAGCCGACATGCTCCCTTGGCGGTGCGAGCTGGGGAGCGGGGTATGAGGCAGGTCAGCATGGCGACGCGCGATGAGGTCACGGCGGTTCTCGTCCAAAGATATGCGGAAGCTAGCCGTCACGACCGCGGTCGCATCCTCGACGAGATGGTGGCCATCACGGGCCATCACAGGGCGAGGCACGCCCGACGGCGCGGTCAAAGCCTGCAACCAAGCGGGGCCGGCGGCGGCCCGATCCGTTCGCAATGGTGACCGACACGCTCCGGGAATGGTTCGAGTCCGAGCCCTGGCGATCATCGGGCAAACTCCTGGAGCGGCTCCGGGCAGAACACCCGGACAAGTTCACGGCAGGCCAGATCCGCACCCTGCAACGGCGCGTGAAGGCTTGGAGGGGCGAGGTGGCGCACAAGCTGGTGTTCGGGGACGGCGTGACCTCCGTCGACATCACAGCGGATCCAACGATCGCGGCCGTGCCGGGCTGACCATCCCGCTCAGCACTCCAGGGTTGCCCACCTCACCGCAGCAGCAAGCTTGGCATGGGCCCGTCTACGCCGTCGAGCCCTGCGCCGCCGGCGCACCGCTCCGCGGCTTCGGGGCTTGACCGCGTAGCCAGTCCCTTGCCGAGAGATGGCCGTTCCGACGAAGGGGCAGAGCGTGCTGGCAACCTTCAAGCCCCTCGTCAGAGGCCCGAATGGGAGCGATTCCTCATGGCAACGACAATCAGCCTTCGGGAACATTCTCGGATGAGGCAATACGAGTCTCACCGTGATTGCCGCGGGACACCACGGATCCCGGCGACGCCTGTCATAGCTCGGGGTACGAAGTGCAGGACCATTCCCCTTCGCACCACCGGTATGCTCGACGGCTACTGAGGCTGTTGCGCTTTTTATAGACGGGAAATTCGCGATGCCTTCAACCCATTCCCTCCGGTGATCCCTTGCTTGCTCGTGAACGGAACCGGCTTCACGAAATCAGAGTTGCCAGAGACTACTCGGCGCACAAGCGCCGAGAGTTTGAGGGAGGAAACGATGAGGAGAATCCTGTTCACGACCGTGCTGTTAGCCGCGAGCCTGCCACTATCTGCTGGAGCTGCCGACCAGAAGCGCATCATGGCGTACGGCGACTCCATCACCTGGGGATGGAAGCCGATCGCCGAAGGCGTTCCATCCGATCGCTTTCCCGCCGATGTCCGATGGCCCGGCGCCATGCAGGCCATGCTCGGCCCGGGCTATGTGGTCGTCGAGGAAGGCCTCAATGCCCGGACCACCGACGTCGCCGATCCCACTCTGCCGCAGATCACCGGTGCCGGGCTCGATGGCAGCGCCTATTTGCCCGCCGCCCTGGCCAGTCAGGAACCGCTCGATGTGGTCGTCATCATGCTGGGCACCAATGATCTAAAAGCTCAATTCAACCGCACCCCGGAGCGGATCGCCGAGGGCGCCGACAAGCTGGTCAAGATCGTGAAGGACATCAAGGGCGGCGTCGGGACGACCTACAGCAGCCCAAAGGTGCTGCTCGTTTCCCCGCCGGTGTTGGGCTCCAGCATGGTGTTCTTCAAGGAGCCGTTCGCCGGCGGGCTGGCCAAATCGCAGCAGCTGGCGAAAGCCTACGAGGACATTGCCCATAAGGAGGGCGTCGCCTTCCTCGATGCAGGAAGCGTTGTGAAGACGGACGGCCCCGACGGCCTGCACCTGTCGGGTGACGCCGAGCAGGCGCTTGGACGTGCGATCGGTGAAAAAGTCAGAGAAATCACGAAATAACGCCTGCGGCGCCGGACCTCGAGCGGATGGCTCCCGCCTCAGCTCGCGGCCCGGTTGGGGTTCCGAGGGATTCTCTGCAGCCTTGCACGCGAAGGAAAGACGAAGCTCTTTGGATTGAAGCGATTGGCTCGGATGGGACGGAAGCGTTCGAGGGGTTGGTCAATTTCGTTCCAGAGGTAATCGCATCGTCGCCTGTTAGAGCCCGTCCGATAAGGGTACGAGGGGTTGAGTAGCCGGGGTGAAGGTGATTCCAGAAGGGTGCTGAAACCTGACCTGGAAGCGCCATGTGGACCCCGACCACCCGGCGGCGGCAGCATAGCCGCGCGGACCTTCCATACTGTCAACGCCGGTCTGATTCCAGGCCAGCGGGGCGGAGTAAAACCAGGCCAGTGGATCGGGCAAGCCGACATGGAAAGGGCCCCGATCGGGGCCCTTTCCATGTCGGCTTGAAGTTTTGGATCAGG
>JAABUP010003400.1_pt1 | contig 28166 bp, 31 predicted proteins | sample 5559201 | NCBI WGS metagenome assembly JAABUP01 (sample SAMN10711887, study PRJNA513373) | rock metagenome | isolation source: Antarctica rocks | place: Antarctica | reverse complement strand
CAGCTGTATCAGGCTGAGGAAAGCTCACAGCTCTGCCTGCTGAGGCTGACAAGCTGACACGCAAAGGAGCTGTATCAACCTGTGCAGCATCATGCTGCTCCTTGTGCTCAGGAAGCTGCTGAAAACGCTCAGACAAAGTGAGGTCTGCAGGCAAAGCTGGCAAGCTACCCGCTGGTCTGTCCAGGACAGCTGTGTCAGAAGCCAGGCCAGTGAACTGATCACCAATGTGGGACATGTTGCTGAAATCCCATGAGGGGGAAACTGGCTGTGGCTCAGCTTTCTGCCTGTGGCTGACAGACTCCAGCAGCATGTGTTGCCGAGGAGGACTGGCTCTGCGGACTGCATTGGGTGATCCAGCAAGGCTGGGGTCTCTGACAGCAGCACTGGCGGTGTGATGGATGTTCATGACATCACCATACAAGCTGCCAATTGCACTGCTGGAAGGAGGCATTGAGTGTCGCAAATCAGGGCGGTAGGCGTCATGTGCTGGCTGAGACCTGAACAGGTCCATCACATCTGAGCGGGGTGGACGTAGATCCTCAGGGAGTGCTCTAGGTCTGTCCCTGTAGCGATCATGTGGACTGACAGACCTCCTGCATAGCAAAACAAAGTGTGTGAGACGGCAGAAGATGACACTCATACTGTGCACTACATGCATGCCTATGACAGAATGTTACATGCAGCTGCATTGCCAACGCTACTGCAACCATTGACAGCAGTCAGCATGTTGTTTTGAGTATGTGTACAACATGTATGAGATGTTAACATACATATTAGCTTGGACCAAAAACTTTCAGAACATTGCGAGCATTGTGACAACTCCCGACAACATTCAGTGCAAGAAAGAACACATTGGGAAAATGTATCACCTGTACTCATCACGCCTGCTGCGGGGCTGCAGAGACGGGGGCAGCTCTGCTGGATGCCTGTGGCGGCCATCATCTTCATGACCATATGGCTGTCTGTAAGTATCCCTTGAAGGTGAAGCTGAGCCAAAACCATGTCTGCAACACACCAGAAAATTGGGCGCCATGTTTTGATGAAGGACTGAGCACAGGCTGTGCAGGCACAAACCATGCCTTAGCTAACAGGATAGGTTGCCAAAGCTTTGTGCTTCAAAATGCAGATGATGCAACAAACAGGACCTGGCCCTATCGAGATCAAGCAGCAATGACAAGTGAAACAAGACATATACATACACCTGTGATAAATGGAGCTAAAACATCTCCTGTCCCCAGGCGTTTCTGAGTTAGATTAGACATGTTGGGATTAAAAAGAGCTTGAATTTCACCTGGCACCATACAGCGAATCCCTGTCTCTGTATCCTTCCAGTGCAGGACGTGGAGCTGGGTCAATGGCATAGGGTCTGCTAATGGGATCTTCAATGAAGGCAGGTGCTGCATACTTGTACTCCAATCGAGGCGGAAGGTCATCAGCATTAGATCTTGGTGGCCATGGCATTCCTGGGCCCAGGAACAAGTCCAGCAGCTCCTCCACCTACATATTCACAGCATGCATCACAATACAGCACAAATGCATGAGATGACACCGAAGTGACACTCAAACGCAATCCAAAGACAGACGGACTGCGAAGAGCTAAGCAGAAGGCAAGTATGAAATGCAGAGAACGATAGATAGTTACAAATCTGCAACTACACAAAAGCTATCAGCTGGACTGGAATATGCTGCTGCGCCACAGCACATCACAATACAGCACAAATGCATCTGGCAGATGTTGCACATGGTATTTGAAGGCAACTCAACAACTGTGACAGTGTGAAGATGAAACCTGGTCTGGCAGCTACAGGTCATCCATGCTGAGGCAGGCTGACAGGACAAGTGATAGTGAGACTGCATATATGATACCTGTCTCTCATTAAGCTCCCATCTGAAGCGGTTGGGATTAAAATAGTTGGCTGCAATGGCTGGCTTGAAGTACTGCTCTTCCATTGGAGGGCACCTTGGGCAGTACTCCACTCGCACTTGAGCAGGATACATACTGCCTTCCTTGGCTTTGCCTCCATATGCCAAAGGGTCAATGTTCCAGCCACCAGCAGAGACAGCTCTGAAGACCCCATGAAGTTCCTGTGCAGACAATTGAATGGTCTGTATCAGGGCCAAACGGCTGTGTATCTGCCAGAGCACCAACTTCTGAGCACGGGCCTAGCATATACAGCTGCACATAAGATAGTAGGGCTGCAACATGAAAGAAATCTAGGAGAAGGCCTGCCTTTGTGTTGAAATTGAATAGGAAGCAAGGGGTGCCAGGGATGATCTCCTTCACCAGGTTCCAGTGGCCAGACGACATACCAAACAGGCCGTTCAAACTTTCCTCCTCGGAAGAGCGATTGCAGCCAAAGATGACGCCGGCCGGTGGCCCCGGCTGGCGAGGTGCTGTTCGGGCCATGACAGCACTTCAACCGCGCTTCGGCAACAGCTGTTCCTGAGGTGAGCCTGAGATGAACAACGCTGCAAAGCTGTTGGCAGGAATGGCGATCCTGTGAACGCAGTAGCGGATCAGCACTGTGCGTACGTAAATGAGTTTTGCTGCTGTCGCAAAGCTGCTGGTGCCTGACAAATTCAAAGGCTTGCAGGTCAGACCTGCTGAGGAAAAAGAGATGATAGTTGACACAAAGCTTTCAGTCCTTCTATATACAGTGCCTGCAAAGCATCAAAATGCTCTCAGACAAAGGCCTTGGCAACACTGAAGTCAAAGGTAGCCAGGCATGAGACGTATAGTGCTTGATCGTAACTGCCTCCCCGTCAAGGCACATATGCCGATGAGACTTGTGCAAACTGAAAGAGACATACAATTGAGCTGTGCTTGAATGGATGTATCAACCGCGTGATAGATCACTAGTAGATACCTGTGTGAATTCAAGTAGGTACGACGAGGCAGCCGGCGCCGAGAAAAGACACTGCTTCCAAGACTGCTCTGCCGCAAAGCAACTGTAAAAAGCAGCGACACCTGCCCTCGGCCCAGCACACAAAAGGTGACGATATGAATCAAAGGTACAAGCTGACGCCGCTGCACAGGCCAACGCTCTAAGAGCAGGTTTAGATTCCCTGAAGCTTGCCGGGCCGCTGGTTCCTGGTTGGGAAATGCATGTCGTTCGATGCTTCTTCATGCATTCAAAGTCAACGCCTCTGCTCTAGAAAGCGGCGATCCAGGAGGAACCGAAGGTCAGTTACTAGGGCATAATGCAGCAAATGGAAGCCCAAAATTCTTGGGGTATGTGTTGCAGCACATTGAACAACGCTAGCGCTTCTAGAATACTCAGCTAGTGCCTGCCACATCCTGATTTCGAGCAATGCATGAGTGTAACACAACTGCAAAGCTATATCATGTTCTAGCACGCTTGCCCTGTTGCGTAACAGCCAAAGGTAGTTCGCCACAGTTGTCTGTTACCACATGAGCCTCACTTGCTGCACGCTGCCGCTTGCCACCTGTTGGACCTGCTTTTGCTGGTGCCTTCACTCCAAGACAGCTCCGGCTGTTACTTCCATGACTATACACAGTCCCTTTAACTATAGTTTCATCGTGATGCATGATGTGCTCTGCGTTGGCTGAGTCCTGTGTGTTTAAACAGCAACTGTCCTGCTCTTGCGGTGTGCTTTTGTGCTCTCTGGTCGCATTGCAGTCTGGTCCCTGTGCACCCTCTGCACTGGGACCTTGGCTGGAAGGGCATTTCACAGTTGCTCTGCTTAAACTGTCCACGCTGGTCCTGTGTCCTTTTGTACTATTACTTGCCTGTGAGCCAACTTTTCTGACCTTCTCTGCTTGTGCTGCTATCTTCTCCCTGCAAGCAGGTATGGACTTGTCACACAGCGCACGCAGCACTGAGCTGCTACAAATTTTGCTACATGGGAAGATAGGCCAAAAGTTTGTTACACATGCGTGCAAAACAGACGTCTGTCATGACTTCATCTGCACTGTTCAAGGATAATGCTCAATGCATTCAGTGGTCTGCAACAACATTGCAACAGTGCAAGCTCAGGGAAAAGCTCAAGCTTTTGAGAATGCCAACAATAAGGAGCAGATCAGTCATACCTTGCATCTGTCTCATGTGACACATGTCTTCCTCTGCTAAGTGTACTCTTTGCATCGTAATTTGACTCATGCCGCTTGTGCAGCTGCTGCGGCAGCTGCTGGTCGTAGTCATCTGCTCCATCTGATTGCCATTGCAGCTGTGGCACATGACCAGCATCACCCAGTTGGCCACTTGGGGTTCTGGTGGGGGTAGTAGGGTCAACGTCGGGGTTGCCACCGCGCAGCGCTGCCATTATGTCGATGTATTGCTGCTTCTGCACTTCACGCAACTCTTGATGGAAAGCTGCCTGGGAGCGTAGCTGTTCGTGTTGTTGCGCTTCCATTCTTTTGCAAGCCCTATAAGCAGGTAGAAAGGATTGTCATGAGATCATCAGCTGACGGCATACCTTCACGACGCATGCTCAGATCAATCATGCTCAGGCAATGTAAAGTGTTTCGTTACAGCTCAAACGTCTGATGCTAATCCTTACACGTCGCTGCTTGGGATATTGCCAGTGCAAAGGCTTCACTCTATACAATATGACTTTGCCATGAGCTTGATATCTTTCAAGGTAGAGTAGACAGTGACAGTGCGACACATACGGCATGGCAGTGTGTGCACATTGGAGAAACGCACTGGGGGCAAAGTCGATATGCCACTATGTGCAGCCTAATTCATTTATGGCTCTCCAGGTCGTCGCAGCATATGGAAAGGCTATCTACCACAACACGTCTGCCTTCTAAGCATCAGCAAAGCAAATGTAACACAGCAGCAGCAACGCTGCTGCAGAAGACAAAGGGCAGAAGCTGAAGGCCAAAGCTAGGAGCCTTATAGGAAGTGCTAGTATGTCAAAGGCACCAAAAGGGAGGCAGCTTGTCTTACCTGATGGTTTCTTGCTCAAGGTCCGAGTGCTTCCAAACAGCCCACATGACTTGTGCCACAGCTGTGGCCAGACAGAGCCTCCTGACCATGCTCTTCAAGTTAATTGGGATCCCAAAGACTGGCAGGCTCAGCCCCACCTGCAGCAATTGAATACACTAGATGCAGAAATGCCACAGCTAACTCTCGCTTCATGCGTATTGCGAGACGCTCAGCTGTTTTCCACTTGACCTAAATCAGAATCATATTCACCACAACAGCCTTGCACAGTTGAGCATGAGATAGGTTGGTGTCTTATAATGTGCTGCTGTCGGTGGCAACACTGTTCTGTTGGCAGTTCTATCAGACCAACAGCTTCAGACTGGGTCCCAGGCACCAGGCAGAAGGGCAGCAGCTCCTTCAGGGGAAAGGGCAACCCCTTCAGACCGAAAGGCAGCAACACCCTAGTGGGCAGATGGCAGTGGCTTCAAACATGGAAAACGGCATGTATGAGGCACACATCAAATTGAAAGGCAGTCACCTTTTCAAACAAGCAAAGCAGCTGAGTCACACAGCAAGTGGAATGACCGTCACTCCTTTGATCAAGCAAAGCAGCTGAAGTCAGACAGCTGTCACATGAAATGGCTGCAAGCTTCACAATTCATGCACAAAAACATAAAGATGACTGCCTACCTGCCCGGTGTGATCAATATCCAGCAAATGGTGCATGCTATGCATCATGGCCCTTTCAGCAACCACTGAAAGGGCAAACAGCATCATCAATGGGAGCCTGGCTCCCTTTGTGGCCTTGCTCAGCCCCATCGCAGCAGTCCCTACTGCTGCCAGTGCATAGCCCAGCAGGTCCTGAACACTGTAGGTGCTGCCTAGCATGTGTGTCAGCATTGCTGCACCACGCTCTTCGTACTGCACCACCACATCAAGAGCAGTACGCAGGCCTGCTGAGCTGTCTGAAAGCTGTCTGCAAGACATCAACCTCTTCTCAATCCCAAACGTCTGTTTTGATTCAGAAATGTCATCCCTACACTGGAAATGTTTGGGGACACTTTAATGGGTAGCTTTCTTATTGTAGAGACGTTTGAGACCAATCTCAAGAGCCTTGTGGTGTATATGTCCATGTGGACCAGATTGCTTGACATTGAAAAAGCCCAGATGGTTAGTTTTGTGCATGATGGTGGTATTGCAAGCTACACAGTTGATGGTCTAGAGTGCCTGCATCTGCATGACTCACCTGAGGTCCCCTAGAAGCTGCTGCTGCACCTGCTGGTAGTGCTGCTGCTGCACCAGCAAGTCTGATGCTTGCTCTTGAGATTTCTGCAACGCATCCTCAGAATCTGTGAGAATCATTGTTTTGACAATTTTGCAGGTAGAAGCACCCTGATCACAGTTGTAAGAAGAAGGGTGAGATTCTCAAAGCCATGGTCACTTTGCACAGTTGCTAGGCACTGCAGAGTGACATGGCATGGTGTGCCAAACACAGATGGCTGCAAGTACTACCCAGAGAAAGGTGGTATTGTAAATGGGGCTGACCTGCCACCTGGAACTTGCTGTTTGGGCTCTGGCAGCTTCTTCTTCATCTAAGCTGGCCAGATTACTCAACACTTCGTTTTGCTTAGTAAGCACCAGCTCCTGCAGTCAGCAGTGAAACGGTGGGACTGCGTGATCTGCAGAGTTTCTGACATGCAATATGCACAGATTTTTTTGTAGGGCATCTGTCTCATGATGCAGAGACCAGTGAGTCAGGCGTGAGTCTGCAGCATTCCCAAGGAATTGGCAGCATCCACAAGGAATTGGCAGCATCCCCAAGAAACCAGCAGTATTCCCAAGCAGCCAGCAAGGGATGCACAGTCAGCTGCTGTGCACAATGTGACTGCAAAAGCTGTCTGTGCACATGTTCAATATTTGCTGCTGTATTCTGCATTAGCACTCTGGTTTTCAGGCTACAGCATACACTGCCATGCACCGACAATCCTGCAGAATGCTTGCTTTGATGCTGGTGTACTGAGCCGCAACATTGCTCCCGAGAAGAAACCACAAGATTGGCTTACCTCATTTTGCAGAGCATGCTCCAGCTGTATGTGCAAAGCTTGGCTGTCGTTCTGCAACTGCCCAACACTTTTCAGGTTTTCTTCAGCCAGTTGTAGCTGCTGCGACTGGGCAATAGTGACACCCCCCAAGGTTTGGTCCAGGCCCTCCATAGTCAGCACGGTTCAAGATGTGAGTCAACAGCTTCCAGTTGTTCTGCTGCATGCTGCGAGCTGCTGTATAGGGAGTTGATCATGAACTCTGTGTGGCGCTGGAAGTCCTGGCTTTGAAGGAACAGACACATTCTGCATTGGCAGCAAGCTCTGGTCAGATTCCTTACAAAGCAAAGTGGCCCACAGCAATGCAGCATCACAAAACAGGCAGGCTGTCAATCACCTTGCTAGCATCTGCACTGCTGCCATGACATTGTATCACAAAACGGCCAAGGCGAAGCAGTGCCAGTCGAGCTGCCTGCTTGTTGCACTGTTATCCAAGCAGATTAGCGGCGATTGCTGTCTGACATGCATGCCCAAAGCTGATTGGTGACATACAGATGACGGCAACAATATGCAGAAGTGATAGCATAAACGAGGTTTTTGCTTTAAGTGTGTGAACATTCAGGCAAGTTTGCATTACCAGCAGCAGGAAGAGGTCTTACGTGTCTACATTGGACAGGAACTCCATGTAGGTGGTATACTGCCTGTCGTCCTTGATGTTGTCTGCACACTGCTTCAGGGTCATTGAAGGTTTACAGGTAAAGGCAGGAAGCCCCAGCTGGTCCATGTGGCAAATTGCTAGGGCCATCGCCAGTCGGCTCTTCTTCTCTGAGTCTAACTTGCTGCAGTCCTTGTTCACAATGCTCAAGCTTTTGGTGAAGCAGTCGGTGCCGAGAAGCTTGTTGACGAACGTCTCGCCAGCTGCTTGAGCCTGAAGCTCCGTCAAGCTGCCTACGGTACAAGGAAGGGACACGTTGGGCACAAGATCCAAAACTGTTAGGGCTGAACCGCAGCCGGGTGATAGAGCATACGAAGGCAGAAAAGCCTTGCCTTGACCCTTGGCTGCTATGCGGGCAGGAACCGTGGTAAAGCTAGGCTGCTCTCGCTGTTGTCTCCACAGACCTGCCTCTGCAGGTCTTGATGCCAGGCATAAGATCAGCAGAGCGAGAACGACCACCGTTGCGCGTGAAGCGGAAGTCATCCAAACGAGAAGACTTGCAAGCAAGCAGGCCAGGAGACGATCCCAGTGCAGCCTGAGAGGACTTGCTTTCGCAGCTTGTCTCGGAAGCTCCGACGTGAGTTCGAGTCAAGCTGTATAAGCACGCAAGTTTGACAAGCCGACTGCACGACTGCGGTTTAGGACCATGCTCAACACCAGGTGAGGGCGAAAGCAAAAGTCTCTGCATACTTATGCGCAACACGCTTGCCAATGTGCCCTGCTGGGTCATGTCAATCCTACCTCGCCACAGCTTATGCGTCAGAAGAAAATTGCCTTCAGGGTTTCGAAAACCCTCGTCGAATTTGATTGTATGCTGGGCACCTCAGCACGCGTAGCAGAACTCAGGTCAACCATATTAAGCGCCAACTGCTATACACGTTTTCCTGCTGGGCAGGCGTTGCTTTGCCTGGCTTCACAAGTAGCATAAATCATCAGAGTAGCTGCTTCTGACTGGTAATACCTGCTACAGAGCCTTAGATCACATGAAGTTTTCCGACGGTTGGCAAGTAGACGTTTTGAGACCAAACGATGCTGGCCCGTATGCTGATATCTCTCACGGCAGTGACAAGTACGTTGTTGGCATTCCCGACCAGCCGTTTGAAGTCAAAGTCACTGTCCCCCAAGCCGTGTTTCGCTCATCTCCTCTCCTCAGAGTCAGCCTTACCGTGGAGGGTCAAAGCTGCGGCATCTCTAAAATCTTGAACAGCATCAGCTCCTCCCCATCCTTCAAAGGTTTCGTCAGCACAGTGAAAGGAAAGCATGTCACCTCACAGTTCCTATTCGGGGCTGCTCAAACAGACTTTCAAGCACCGGCCACTGCTGCTGGTACCTCCCAAACTGGTGGCCTCAGCATCAACATTGAGCATATTGAGCAAATGCCAGGGCACCTCCCGCCACCTGCGCAAGTCTCATCACATGCTGCAGCTGCACCCAAGGCTATCGAGGGTAAGTTCAACTGATCTACCCCTTGACCTGACCAACTCAAGCTGGGCATGTCTTCAGGCTGCAGCTTCTGTAAACAAGCCTGATGGTGCTCACACCTGCTTTCTCGCTCATTGCTAAAACAGTCTTGCACATCTTGCCTTGCTCTCCCTTATTGGGAATAAGTTGATGCTGTTTCTGTAGGCAAAAAGTGGTTCCTGCAGCCATCCCTAGCTGCAAAAGCTGGTGACATTGTGGCAGAACCCCCCATCACATTCAATACACATGTCTACCGGTCACTCAGGGTGTTGGCAAACTTGAAGCTGAGAATGGAGACAGCTGCTATTCTGGTGCTGCGCAAAGTACTAGACCCTGAGAACCCAGCTCATCAGCGCATCATAGACGCCTCTCAGCCTCCTGACGAGCAAGAAGAAGGGGAGGGTGAGTCCCCCAGTGTCACAGCAGCAGCAGCATCCACAAGCAGTCCCATTGGGAATGGATTGAGTCCCAGAGGCACCAAAAGGAGAGTCAAGGAAGAGAGGACTCAGAGCAATAAAGCTGTCAAGCCAGAGCCAAATCAGACGCCAAGGAATCAAAACTCTGGGGGACAAGCAGATGTCATTGACCTCACTGGGTTTTGAACAGCAGTGGCCGATGCAATTGTCAAGGTGCAGCCAAAACAGGCCCAATAGACGACTATGATGTGATCAGTTGCCGGGACATTATTCATGCATCTACATTGCTGTCTGTTTAAATGTGCACAGTGCTTGCGCTAGTACATATTTTCACGTAAACTCAGCAGGACCGTTTCTGTGTTATTTACCCAAATGCTGAGCCCACAGCAGTAGCTTTTTGTGATACAGCCTTTAGGGATTTTGGTTCTGTCAGACTTGTTATATGCAATAGTCTTAGTCACATCCAACATATGAACTGTTTCCTGTACAGTAAGCTTTGCGACCATGATGCATGTATTGAACTATCTAGAACAGGTTGTGACATGCACGGACCAACCATTTTGGCTATGTAGCTGTGAACAGTTACGAAGACTGACATGTACAATGCAGCACATTTTCTTGTGACTCAGAGAGGATGAGATGTGAACAGTGACAAATACGATATGCACGTTGATTACTTCACCAATATATATGCTATATAGTTCTAAAGATGAATGCATAAATGTGCTTGACTACTTATTGCACGACTATGCTTGTATGTGAGACTGCATCAGACCGTGCTGGCCAAGCAGTGTACCAGTGCTTCTGGCTTCTGCTCAGGAAAGGGTCCATTTGTAGGTCCTACACAACACTATAAACATCATACCCTGCATCACTGCTGATACTTATGTGTACAAGCTGCTTGAGTGCTCTCAAGCACAATAGCAGTGCCTCCTTTTTGCATGCTGAACCCACGTTGCTGTTGCCCATCATGCTTCGGTAATAGGTTCCGCCCTCAGTAACATCAACATGTAAATCAATCTTTGGCATGTGTTCGAGGTGGCCTCAAGAAGATGAAGCAAAGCTCAAAGATATATCTGGGATCAGCAGCCCATCCAACGAGTAAACCACGCTCTGCAGTCAGAGACATGACAGTCAGTAAATGCATGACCTAGTGAGCTGAACCATGGTGCAGCTTTCAATTGTGGATGGCCAGTTGAAGGAACATAACTCACAGCATTGCTGTTTTGTCAATGCATAAGCACACATGTCAACGTGCGCATGTGATAGCTTTCCCAGACTGAACTCTTGTTGCAGCAGCCGCACATTATGAACAGAAGCCAGCTTTCTCTGTGCGTTGGAACATACAGTGACACATGTACAGCAGTATGACAAGACAGGAACCCATACCCCGCATGCTTGAGTGCCAGTGCTTGTCACATTGGCATTGCTGAAGAATCCCTCGACCGTAATATAGGTTGACGTCCTGTTTACACTGACAGTCTGGACTTGGTTGTTCTGGGTGAACATAGTATTGAAGGAGTTACCGTTTTGCTGCGCTGTAACCTGCACATCATGCCATTCTATGAATGAGTAAGCTGATGACAGGGCATATTGAGGAAACTGTCAGTTGCAGCAAATGCCATGTACGCCTATCAGTAAATATGTAATGATGACTGGTTATTGGCCTGCGCAGATCACATGCATGCACAGATTGGAGATCTGAAAAATGCAAAGCTGAGAGATGACTGCTACAGCTTGTTCAGCAGGCATGTGCTTTGTACGATTTGCACTCAAGTTTCACATAACTCAATGCAATCACAAGCAAGAGGTATCATGTCTCGAGAAAGTTAGAGAAGTGCTTGCTTGGTAGAGCAAGACAAGTGCTTAATTGGTGCTCAAGGTAAAATTGACAGCAACTTACCAAGACTGGGGAAGGAAGCAAATGATATTCCAGCACATCTGTGAGAGCCGTTGAGTTGGCAAACTTTGCCAGGGTGGTCCCAAATCCACTCAGGGTGCTCTGGATGCCAGCATTTGTCGGCGCAAAGATTGTGATGAAATGATTTGGGTTGTCAAAGTAGCTCGTCAAATCTGTGCTGTCCAGGAGACTCAGCAGGGTGGTATATTGGCTGCTAGCTTCTAGGACGTTGAGGGCTGTGTAGCACCCAGATGCTGAGGGCCCTGGGGCTGGGGCGGGGGCGAGGACTGGGGTTGGAGCTGAAGCGTGTGTGCCTGCTGATGTGGTCTGGGCAAAGGCATGGCCTGCATGACAGCAGAATAGTTGTGAAGTTGTTGTGTACTATACATGCCTTGATCAATGGTGATGCAATGATGCTGTCTGTGCAGGATACTTTCAAGCAGATGGAGCTTTATAAGAAGGTGCGCAGGCGCTGCTGGCTAAAGCACAAGCTGCATGACAGCAGATTGGTCGTGAAGTTGTTGTGTACTATACATGTCTTGATCAACAGTGATGGTAAAAACCATTGCAATGATGCTGCCTGTGCAGGATACTGCCAAGCAGAGGGAACTTCACAAGGAGGTGCGCATCATCTGCTAGCCAAAGCACAAGGAGAATTGGTTTTTCTGGAGACCCAAGCTGGGTGTGGTGGCCACACTGTGGCCAGCCCTTGTAACTTACATGCATAGCCACAGCATGCAATGGCTGATGAGCAATAAAGTATGAGTTATACAATTTGCGACACAGTATTGTGAACCCAACAAGTGCTGCAGATCAACTACGCTAACAGCTGCTGTGCAATGGAACATGTGCCGCTCAGATATAAAGCTGCAATGCAAGTCCAGCAGAACCAAAAAGCCTGCCTAACTTAAAGGAAGTGGGCAGAGGTTTGCTGCGAGAAGCTGAGAAAATGCTGTACCTAGCTGTAATACCACCATGAAGCAGGCTGCAAAAGGTCTCATCTTGCTTGCCCTTTAGCTTGTCTGCAAACAGTAAACAAGCGTCACATCTGCAGCATCTGCTGCGCTCGAAGCCTACAATGCACGTCAAAGACAGCTGCTGGCAGCAACTGGGAGAGCCGTCTTACCGATCCGTGCGTCACCCTCCGATCTGCAAGTCTTGGTCGTTACAGATCGCCAAGTGGCTCGGAGGCAGCAGCAAAAGCCTGTCGATTTAAGGCACCGCAGCAAGAACTTGCAAATGCCCGCGGGAGAGAGCCGCGGCCTGGATGGCTGCTTTTTTTCTGCACAAAGAATCGCTGGAAGCGAGCAAGGGATTGGGTTGCTGAGTACAATACAAATATCTGACAGACTGTGGCCAGCTGCGCAACAGAAAGACGTTGACAAATTAACGCTACCTGCTTGTTGTCGTCCATCCTCCTCTTCGTCGGCTTTGCACGGTGGCGTTACGGTTGCCCCTGGGGTCCAGTCCGACTAGAGTTCAGCAACAGAGAGATTTCACACTCATGGCAAGCTGGCATGTTCTGAAAACCATGAAATTCGAAAGCCGCATCATCATTAGGATCTGAGAAAACTTAGTGTCCCTTCAAAAATATTGTTTTAAACCCTTTTACTAAAATGAGGCTTCATCGAGAACTGTGTGTGCATATAGCTGCAACCTATCACTACCGTATATTTCACAGAATTTCAGCACACCCCACATACAAAGCAGCATGAGACCACTGTAACCAAACATCACTGCAACAAGACCCCTTGCTGGCTTATACGCCGCAGTCAAAGGAGGGACCTCCCAACATGGCCACCAAGTAATCAGGGCACTCAACAGGAAATGGCTCCTGTCCCCAGCTTGCCAATAGCTGAAGAGTGGGAAAATGCAGACCCGCTTCCTGACTACATCAAGCTCCACAACCAAACACACTGGCATGCGAGATCCAGACCTGCCGCGGGGCTCTAGCTGTCCCCAAACCAGGTGTTGTACTGTCAAATCCTGCCAACTCAGTTCTTTTGACAACTGTAAGTCAAGTGCTGCAGTGGTGCACAAACATCCGATGGGATCCAGCTTCATGGTCAATGGTGGCCAGGGGACGTATGACTGCTGCTAGGGAGGCCTCCCGCCATTGAGCATGCTAGTTGCGGACTCTTGGTGTGAAAAGCATTTGGACCTGCAGACCACCATATGCATAGTCAGGACGTACGCAAACATATTTGACATGAAGGAAGTGGCAATCGAAGGGTATCCTGGTGTAATTACAACCACCGGTGTAAAGTAAGCATGCATGCATCCATGTGGTACATTCAAGTCAGCAACAACCAGCAGCAGCAGTAGAGCTACAACATTGATATATACACATGTATCACTATCAATAGCATTAGCCAACAACCCTTAATACTGAGGGATCTTCTTGTGCTTCATGTGACATTTGCCTGTTTTGTCTGCGCAATGCAGAGGCCCTGTTCCTGCTAGGGGCGAGCCTCCACGTCCCACTGACAAGACAAGCAAGCCTTACATCAAGCACCAGAAGATCCCTCTGTATGGCATTGCAGTGAGTGTGATGAGCCTGAAGCAACAACATGTACACAATGCACATCATGCAGCGCCTTGAAGTTGTCCCTCATGTGCATCAGTTACACACAACAGTGCATGGTAGCATTTGTGCCTACCTGTGCATAGAAGATTGCTGCAAGCTTGTCATAGTACACTGTCATGACTGGAGTTGGCTCTTCAGGATCATTGGATGATCCTGATTGGCACGTGCTGGAGGGCGCAAAGGCATTGTATTGTCGTCAACTCTCCCCCATTCAGCTCTGTTTCACGCAAGATGAGCTCAGGCTTGCTAGCGTATGTAGCACATCAAGGCATCCACATTATAAAACAGGGTGACATCTGACTACGCTTGCAGTGCCACTCTGTGGGTGATATACTATATGAAACCCCCTCCGCCCAGTTGTTGTGAACCTGCAAATTTTTCAAAAGTTGGTGCAAGAGTCATAGCAAACAGCAGGCATTGCTTGCGCATGCCTGCTCAAGTTGCCACTGACTCAATGCTTTGACATCCATAATCACAACAGAGTGTAATTAGTTATAACTTGAAGCAATCCATGCCGGAATGCCAACAAGGTGCCTGTCATTGACCAGTGCTTCTGCTGCAGCCTTGCGAGCACGCAAGCCAGTTGCAATTGCAAGTGTTTGATTGGACAAACAAGAAACCTGTGGTCTAGAGATTCCCCAAGAATGCACACAAGAGCAGATGTGCGCAAGTGTGCACAACATGTTTGAATCATGTGGCGACAAGCTCCTTGAGCTGCACACATTCATCAAGCAAGTCATGCGCATGACTTGCTGGATCAAAATGTGTTGAGCAACGTTAGTGCCTACATATTTAGTGCATTAGTGCATTGTTAGGCATGCCTGTGGACGGTGTCCCCTATGTCAAATGGCTAGTCCTCTCCTTAATAAGCGCAACTGCTAGTACAAAGCTGTTGCGTCTACCATCCAAACCTATCTTTATGCAGGGCCTAAGAAATGCGTTCCTCAAGCTAATCCTGTTTTGTGTTTGCTCCAGGCTGTGCTTGCTCCAGGAGAAACTCAGCAAAGTACATCCAGGAGATTTACCGCCTTCTTGTAGCAAGAGCTGAGTGGTAGTGCATGGCTGCAGAGTAAGCAACCCACTGGTCACACTTCTGCCTTACACAGACAAGGTATTACATACTATGGTTGCAAACACGGACAAAGTAGTACTGTGCAACCCGCAGACAGCTGCGCTGTCAAGCCAACTTCACATGTGCAGAAAGATGAGTTACAAATCTGTTATTCTACAGCATCCAGGCAGTAAGCAGGGTTTTGCAGGGCTGTACAGGGCCCTGCAGGGATGTACAAGGGCTTGCAGGGCTGAACAGGGCCTTGCAGGGCTGAACAGGGCCTTGCAGGGCTGAACAGGGCCTTTCAGAGCCTGCTACTTGACTGAAATTGCAGCTGACCCTGAAGGCTCAAAATCAAGTGCAAGCTGGTGAGCTGTGTTGCTCAGTCCTGACCATGACAAGATATATTGTGGTGCATTGGTGTACACTAGCTGCATGTCTAAGAAAGCCCTACATGAACAAGATCACCTCAAAACCTGATCTTGAACTTGTTGATGCATGCTTTATGAGACAAAGCATGATGTATCATGTCCAATATGCTGAGCAATGCCAATAAGCTGCTTTTGCCACTATGTGCTTGTACAACAAACACAGCAAAGCTAAATTTGATAGGTGCGTCTGTTCCTGTGATTAGCACAGAACAGAGCGGCAATATGGCTCAGGCCCGACCATGAAAGCATTTATGAAAGGTACAAAGCAGGCTTGCTTATGGCTGCATATGGCAAAAACACATGTGCACCAATTACCATCGACCAGCATATGTAGGCACCTGATTTGGCCATTGCCAATGTCGGCAGTTGCAATCATAGGTCAGGTTTTGTGCTGCAGATGACAAGTTCTGCATGAGTGAGAAGGGGCCCTGCAGCAACAGAAGCTTCCTTCAAGTGCTCCTCAAGAATTTTTGCCATGTCACCAAAGCAGAGATCCACAAGCTCCGGGCTGCCGCCTTAGGAGTTTCCCGTTATGATCGCTGCAAAGCGTAAACTTTTCTTTTCTTTTCAGAGATCCACAGTCAAACATGCCATGATGCACATATCTGTAATACGGGTCTCTGCTTTGGTGACACGGCAGACGTGGAGGGTTGCTCTGTCCTAACTATCCTTTGTTGTCAACATCAGGCTACCATAAATGGTTGCAGCAGCAAGCTGTGCAAAAGTCCAAATCTGCAGCGCCTAGACATGCCAGAACTTCTTCAGTCTCAGTTACACAAGAGCAAGCAGGCAAAAAGTCAGCTTGAGTGGGAGAAGATGATCATGACTCCTGCTACTGACTGAAGCAACAAGCAGTGATGTGTTCTGCATACTCCCCAAAACTCCTGGAAACTTGCAAGTTCTCACACAGTTTGCAAAACTTACCGTTACTTGACATATTGTTGGGATCGGATCAAAAAAATTGGGAGTGTTGGCAACAGTTGTCAATTCCCTTGCAACAATCAAGACAGCTGTTGTATGAAAACTTGTTAGCACGCATCAGCCCTTTCACATTCTGCAAGCTGCTGAATTGTCATAGGTCTATATTTGCACACACATGTGAATACCAAGCATGCAAGACCCAGTTTCTTTGCATCAGTCCCAAGCCATGTTTGGCTGCAGCATAGTCATAGCAAAGCAAAGGTGCAACTCAACATGGTCCAGAGACTGCTGCAATGGCAATGGGTCTCCCAAGCTTGGAGTCCATGCACTTACAAGCCTAACCATCAACTATCCTGACAAGTACATACTTACACAAGACATGACGTCACCCCTTGTAGAAAAGAAAAGAAAAGAAAAGAAAAGACTACGCCTTTTGGCGTCAATTTAATGAGAAGCCAAGTATTATACCGGGCTGCCCAGTCACCCCTTGTATTCAATGGGCTCCAACAGGTTCCTCTGGAGCAAGCATAGCACTGATCATGCTGCACACAGGAGAGACTGTGGTGAATTGTGCTCACTTTGATCAAAGCTACACAGAGAGTCCTCTGATCAAACTACCTTGAACAGCTGCAGCTGCAAGGCGTGCAAATCTCCAGATCTCCAGCGCTAGGACAGGCCAGAACTTCTTTCAGTTTCAGCTACAGACAATCAAGCAGATGAACAATCAGCAATGGAGGAAGAGAATGACTCCTGCTACTGACTGAATCACCAAGCAAGGATTTGTGTTGTATGTGCTCATGTTAGCTCATGTAAAAAACTGCAGAATACCCGTAGGTCAGGAAGGACGTACTAAAAGACCTACGGATACATTGCAGCTTTGGACATGACCCGAGGACCACTAGCATGCTATTAGTGCAGTGACTTGATCCCATGCACCACTTTGTAGAGGGTCATATCACAGGTCATCAGTCTATTATGATTAGCATCCTGGTTGTGTGAATTTGTTAATGTATGTACTGTAGACTGGGAAGTTATACCATCATGATGACTTGCATTACGACTTCCCAGATTAATGTACACACATAAACAAATTCATATAACCAGGATGCTAATAATGGCATAATCATGGTATAAGCTGGTGTCGGAACTGTCAGTCCCTACAAGTGTAAGAGACTGTGTGCACGGGCATAATAGCAGCTTCCAACAGTGTGAGATCTCCCATGCTTAGTCATAATTGCCAGTTCTACACAGTCACAAAAACTCCCGAGAGTTTGCAAGCTCTCACACAGCTAGTGCAAAAGTCACTGTTATTTAATATAGGTTTGGAACTGGTCAGAACACTGGGGAGTGTTTGCAACCTTCTTCAGGAGTATGAACCTCCCTTGCAACATCAGAGATGGCCAAGCTGATGCAGAATCTGCATCAGCTCTGTGACAATTTGCAAGCTGGTGAAGCTGAAGACAAAAGTCTATATTGCACAGACGTGTGAAGACCAAGCATGCAAGACTCATTGTCCTTGCGGCAGTCCCTATAGCCGCATCAAGCTGCGCAGCATAGTCACAACCATATGTATACAGCAGAGCAGAGATCCTTGACTGGTCTTCATCAATACCAAACAGCTGGAGACATGTGTACAGTCAGCCATTTTGAGTGGCTGAAGAATATAGTCAGCAAAACTGCAGGATGCCATCCGGATCTAGGAGCTGCACCAACACAGTACTGAACGCACACACAAAAGCAGCGGCATTCCTACCACGCTCATGTACTCTGCCAGGGCCCTGGCGGCCAGCAGGCCTGATCATGAGCTGCGGCTGAAGGATACACAGTGGACAAGCAACAATTGTTTACTGCTTGAGCACTTCAGATCCTCCAAGGCCCGTCTCACAAAACAGAAAACGTCTCATGCATCATCAGAAGCAGTTGAGTGTGCCGGCAGGCGCCTGCATATGCACAACTTCAGTCAGCCAAGTCTAGCAATGCAAGATCATGCAGAGACTTGCAATTGAGACACAGCACAAAGACCTTGTGTCAACGCCTTGTCACCACATCAAAGGTACACAGCTCACTGCCTGCTTTGGCATGCTTGTGCTGCGCTGCAAAAGCATATGCATTGGCATCAAATTTGCAAGGCTGTGACAGCGACATATGTATTGTCCCACAATTACGCCAGAGGAATCAACATGGCACCTTGAGGGAATTTGATTACTCTGGCTTGCCTGTGGGAAAAGCACAATCCCTATGCAGATGTCACGAGTCCATGTTGGCCTGTTTAGCCAAATTTGACCGCTGAGATAATCACCAAGGTTGCCGAGGATGCTAAAACAAGGCGTCAGCAACACCAGACTAGCTTGCTCAGCTGCAGTGCATGACAACAACATTACATGGCAAACTAGTACTAGTCTTAAAAAAAAGCCTTTCAGGTAGTTGCATTTTGGTGGATGTTACATAAAGTGAACTCTAATGGCTGCTGCAGGCTTGTCAAGGCCTAGGTAGCAGCCACCAGGCGTTGCTTCATTCGAGATTCATGCTGCAATGCACCCCATTGCAGCATGCAGGTGTGTGAAGGCCAATAGGCTGCAACAAACACCTTACCTCATTATTACTGATAATAATTCCTTTGATTCTTGCGCAACATGTTGACATTGGTTCTGTTTGATGCATACTCATCAGCATGTGTCTGTCACAATGTGCGGGTCTGATGATGCACGCATGCCCCAATAGATGCTCATGCAAACAAGCCTCACAAGTTTGCAGCATTGCCCAAACACTCATTGCGCCAGTTGAAGGCATTGCATGGACAGGGATGTTGTTTGCAAGGTACCAGCTGCAATTAGCTGCAATGGATGAATCTTGCCTTGCAAGGGGGGAGATCCTACAAGTGTGATCATTGCAAGCTCTGTTGTGCTAATGCAGGTCAAGGAAGCTACTCAGCGAAACCTTTGTGAGGACAGCTTTGACACCCTAGGGTCAGCAGGCTGAGGTCCTTACAAGCAAGCTGGCAATTTGAATGGAACCCAAGGTGTGTGCTGTGTTGCTTGCAATCACTTTACTTTCTTCAAAGCCTAAATATCATAATTGATTGTACTGCACAAAGCATACTAGTGCATCCTCTATATTTCCCCCCCCGTCAACAGGTCGCCTCATCGTCACTGCAGATGAGAACGCTTTCCAGCTGGACGTGATGTCAGCTAAACTCACTGACAACATATCCAACTTGACAGCGTTCCCAACATCTTACAAGGCTACCAGGCCTAAACAGCTGGCATTTTATGACAATGAAGACAGAATGCAAGCAGACTATAGGACCCTGAATGTGTAGAACCACTTTGGTATCACATCTATGTTCTGAATGCATTCTTTTGATGATCACCAACCATGCTCTTTTGCAAGGCCTGACTCAGCGCTGTGTGTTTTGAGTCAATTTACGACAACAATGATTTTACGTCATGCTTGCTGCATGGCTACCCCATGTCGAGCATTGTATCAAGATCAATTGTCTAGTGTGCCTTGCATGCGCACCCGAGGGCTCCTGACACAGATGAGTCTCCTGGTATAAAGAAGTGCCAAGCCTTAAGGACAGTTGCACACACAGTACACCAGGTTGTGTGATCATGTCATGTCATGACAGTCACACACATGCAATTGCTACGTTGCATGCCAGGTGTGGGACTGGAGATATATGAGATACAGTGTCAACACCTTGCAACAAGTGTGAGACCATGACATAGCTGCCACCAGTGTCCATGATGAGTTCATGAGTGCTGAACTGCAAACTTTTGAGACAGAAGGGTAGCGCTAGCGCCTAGAGAGCCTGCTCTTGCTCATGGCAACTGCACTGACGAGCAAAAGCAGGAGTTATTGGTGCTGACATGCAAATGCATAAGAGCTGCAGCTTTACAGACAGACATAGTAACTCCGCCTGATGGTCTTTGCTAGACCAGTTTTGCAACTCACAGTTCTCCTCCTAGTACACATGTAGTGTCCAATACGTGGCAACGCACACGGACATGCAGCGTCAACGGCGCCCAAAAGATAAGTACATGAGTAGCTTTGCTTTTCATGGATTGCCCTTTGGATCTCTTTCACACTCAGAGGGTCAGGGCAAGGGTCCCTCTTGCCGGTAGCTTCTGTCAAGAAGCAGGGCATGTTGACCTCAATTAAAATGCCTCTTCAGTGTTAACTCTCATGAAACAGCAGCATTGAAGAGTTGATGCCCTGCTTCTTGCTCTTCGTGACATGAGCCATTGATGTTAGGGCCGATGCAAAGTTATACCTGTTGTAGCCTTCACAGCAGTCTGATTGTTTGCTGCTCCTCTTGCCCCTGTCTTGCCGCTTCAGGCAATGTGTGGTAGTCACAGACATGACCACTAGATCCGACACCCCAGATCCGCCGTCTTTGCGGCCACCAGCTGGGACATGAGGTTGCATGTCACCCGCAGCCATACACACATGCTCTGCCTACCCATGAATTAGCTTTTTGTCACATTGGTCAACTCAGGTCAACAAGTTAGGCACGTTACATCAGGCTGGAGAGGATCTGCCTCTGGAAGAAGTACTTGATGATAGGCACACGCGTTGAGGCTGCCCGCACAAAACAGACATGTCTGTACACAACAGATGAAAAGTGCATTGCTGCATCATCATCAGCAAATGTGTAAGCTTGCACATGCACAGCTTCAGTCAGCCAGGTTTGGCAATGCAAGGCTGTCAAGGGCTCGCATTTGAGACGGAGCACAAACACTTTGACAGCTTGTGCCAATGCCTTGTCACCACATCAATGATACGTGGCTCACTGCCTGCTTTTGCAATCTTGTGTTGCGTTGCAAAAGCACTGGCATCATGCCCACAGAACTTTGGTGCAAGCACATGTTGAAAGCATTGACAATCACCATGGTAAACTCTGTTGGCTGGTTTGACAGCAACATGCACATGGCCGAAAACCGCTCAAGTGAGGTTTCTTTAATCCACCTCTGCAGGTGCTGATGTGCTTGGCATGAGTACATGCAACGGTGGATCAATGAAGCCACACAGCGTCGACGACCTCGTGCCAACACAACACCTTGTGCCTTGGAGGTTTAGGGTTTAGGGTTTTAGGATTTAGGGTTTTACTTGCGCAAGAGCATTTTATGAAAACCAAGTCTGAACTGGAAAAAAGCACAAAGGTCACAATCCAATATTGTGCTGCACATCAGGCGTTGCAATGCCTAATGCGCAACACAGTATTTGTTTGTGATTGATGCAAACCTTTCATTACATTGAGGTATATGTATGTACATATGTCTGTATCATCGATCTTTGCTTTGGTGACATGGGAGATGCAGAGATCGCTCTGTCCATGCTATGATAGGACAATCCTTTGCACAAGATGCACAAGACACAGTGCTACAAGTTGCACTTGGGTAGTGATTGCAGCTGCAAGTGTAGCCCAGCCATGCTCAAGAGTACCACTATTGTTGGCTAAACTCATTGAAGGGCCATGGCCACCAAGCATTGCCTCAGTGAGCATTGTCTGCTAGCCTGCACAACCTGTGATTTCAGAATCATTGGCGCAATGTGAGATGTGGATGACTCTGTCTGAGCTAGCCTTTGTTGACCTAATTGACAACATAGGCCTTTGTTGTCAATGAGGTCAACACAGGCCAAGGCCTCTAGACGTGTTGTTTGGTAGTGATTCTTGCAAGCCTGATTTTGCATTTGTTGTTGACACTGCGTATGGCTGACTCACGGCGACCGTTTGCTTCATTGTGCTATGCATCTCAAGCATGTGCAGAGAGCATCTATGCCTCATGCAGCTCATTTGCCTGTCAATCCAGCCTTCAGGTCACCAAATAGCGTGATAAGTGTTGTGCTTGCTGTGGGCTTTCAAAGTTTAGCAAGAGCAGGTTTACCTGTGATCAGACTGTACACAAGACAAATTTGAACCATGGTGTATTGTGCTTGAAGCTACGCGTAGAACTGTCGGTTCATGCTACCTTGAATGGCTGCAGCTTCAAGCTGATTAATGCCCCAAATCTCAGTACCAGCATGTATGGGCGCTGCAGATTTGGAGTATGGGACAGCTTGAAGCTGCAGCCATGCAAGGTAGCCTAATCTGATAATTCTATGTCAGAACTTCTTTCAGTCTCAGCTACAGAAGAGCAAGCTTAAGCAGACAACAAGTCAGCAGTGGAGGAAAAGGACAACCCTTGCTACTGTTTGATCTAAACAGCAGTGAGGTCCTATGTATGCGCTCGTGTCTGTAGGTGCACTACCCCGTCAGGTCAGGAAGAACGTACTTCCTGACCTAATGATGTAATGCAGCTTTAGACATGACCCGAGGGCCACTGGCATGCTATGAGTGCATTGATTTGAGCACATGTTTGTAAAGGGTCACACTTTAGGTCAACACTCAATTAGCATCCTGTTTGAACCTGTGAAAGCAAACCTCCACATAAAACGCGGTCCCAAGGACTCAGGCTCCTTTTGGCTGTAGCAGTAAGCGTGCACAACTTGTGATATATTATGTGTACGTTGGACTGCAAAACCCGTACAACGCATGGTTCAAGCTGATGTTAAAACTATCAGTTCCTACAAGTGTAGAACACAGTGTGGATAACATCAACCTCCAACAAGTGAATTCTCCATACTTAGTCAAACTGCCAGTTCTGCATGCTCCCCAAAACTCCCGGAGAACTACAAACCCTCACACAGCTTGCAAAACATTATGTTGTTTTATCTAGTTGTGGAATGAATATCAATTCTGGTCGATCAGACAACTAGGGAGTGTTGGCAACAGTCCCTGAGTTTTCGAATCTCTTGCGGCAATTCAGACAGCTAGTGTATGAAAATTTGTTTGCGCGCATCAGCCCTTTTACATTTTGCAAGCTGCTGAATCAACATAGTCTATATTTGCACATACAGTTGTGAGTACCAAGCATGCAAGACTCAGTTTCGTTGCAGCAGTCTCAAGCCACATTAGGCTGCAGCCATAGCAAAGCCAAGGTGCAACTTAACATGAGCCTGAAACTGATGCAAGGGCGATGGCTCTCTCAAGCTTGGTGTCCATACTCTTACAAGCCTAACCATCAACCATCCTGACAAGTTTTGACTTGCACAAGACATGGCAGCCATTGCTGGCGCATGGCTAAAGGGGGAATAAGAGTGAGCAAAAGTTGGGTGCCCCCATCTCTTTTTCCCTGACCTATCAATCAAATAACTGAAAGGCCAAGGGAACCTTGGGCCCAACCCGGGATCCGGATCACCTCAAGCTTCATCCTTTTGAATGCCTAGCGGCGTTGTGTTTTTGTTCTACCATGATTTGTGTGAACATTATCAACCAGGTATCTGAGAGAGAATCTGAATGTAGATAAGGCATCTACATTCAGATTCATTCTCAGGTACTCTAGACCTTGTACAAGACTGATTTTGGTTACCTGTGACGTCACCTGTTGACAGCTGCATATGCAACTGTATTAATACATGATCATTGCTTGCAAGTGCACACTCCAAAACCTAGTACCTGGGGCTGTCATCATCTATGATGCAGGTGACTTGAGCATGATGGTCAGCAAGCAAGGTCTCATCAAACAGCCTCATTGTTACAATATACCCTCATGTCATCTTGTCAGCATGTGCACTATATATTGCCTGCGACTGTTGAGTTTGCATGTTACCATGTAGTCGAAACAACACATAGCCATACGCTTGCTGACACATCAATGTGAACATTCTGGGTATGAGGTACACCTAAGACCCCTGCCACTACGTGTTGCAGGCAGAATATACAAGACAAACCTTATGGCTTTGATGGATCTGGACTTGACAATACAGACACATGTACATGCCTCAAACACGCCTTAGCTTGCTTGCACAACATCATAAAACGCAGAAGATACCTTGGAAGATTTCTCAGACAAACAAAAAGTTGTAAGGGCCATACGCTCCCTTACATTAATGTATTAATCAATCAATATTGGGGGCAAGGATGGGTCTCCCCTGCCTTCTTCCCTGACTTGTCACTGAGAAGGCTAAGGGAAGCTTGGGCCCAACTCGGGATCACCTCAACCTTCTACTGATTGAAATCCTAATGGCACTGTCCTTTCTTTTCTTGTCTACCATGCTTGCTCACAGCCTTTTGCAGTGAGCTGTGCTTTTCTTGATTGTGATCAAGCAAGTCATTCACGTGCAGACTCCCTATTAGGTAGTCATGAAAGTACAAATTTCACAAGGATGGGTGGCTGAATAAGCTAATTGTTGAAGCATCACATGAGAGTGTGTATGCTAAAAACAAAGCCAGCACAGACTGCTGACCTGAATAACAGGGCTCACCACCTGTCAGACTAGGCAACCAGGATACCCACATCATGTACATAGTGGGGGAATCTTGGTTGCCCATTTTGGCAATATTAATATTGGCCAATAATGGGGCTGTGCACTCCTCCAATGGGACTGGTCTCACCAGAGGGGATTGGCTGTGAACTCGAAGCCAGGTGAACTCAACGCAAGAGGGGTTGTTTGCCGTTCACCTGGAATTGGACTCTGGTCGCAAAAGGACTTTTTCAAGCCTTCGCTGTCCAGATTTGTTGTCAAGTTCACAACAATAGCTCATCATCTAAGCAACATTGCCATGCAGGAGGAAGTCTGCTTGACACTCTGAGACAGATTGTGAAGCAAACGCTTATCTGCATGGCAGTGTTGCCTAGCTGATTGCGTTGAGTTCAATAAGTTGTGTCTGACAGCCAACGTGTCTATCTTTACCAGTGTTCAATTGTCATAGCATCAATGGCTTTGGCTCATGCACAACTACTAGCTGAGGGAGACCTTGCATTGAAGGTTAGCAAACATGTTAACAACCCTTGCACTGGATGGGAGGAGTAAGATCACATGTGCATCCTGCAAAACAGCAGGCCTTTATGGCAATTGCAAGTCAAGCAACTCAGATGATAGTCATCACGGATTTTTGTTTGTAGGGCAATGATAATGGGTTGTCCCCAGGGTTGCCTTCAAACTGAAAGGCTCAAGGCAAGGGTCCCCTCTAGCTACCAAGTTCCGGGCAAGATGCCGGGCATAAACACCTCAATGTCACTGCCTCATCAGTGTCAACTTTCATGAAACAGCAGCATACAGGAGTTGATGCCCTGCTTCTTGTTCAGAACTTGGTAACATGAGCCATTGCTGTCAGTGCAGATGCACAGTCATACCTGGTGTACACGTAGCCGTCACAGCAGTCTGAATGTTTGCTGCTCCTCTTGCCGCTTCATGCAATGTGTGGTGGTCACAGATATACACCTTGAAACCCCAGAGCTACCGTCTTTGCAGCCACAAGCTGAGACAAGAGGTTGCATGTCACTTGTAACCATACAAACATGCTCTGCCTATGCATGGGTTAGCATTCAAAGCTGAAGTGGAACAGGTGGATTCAATGTGGATGCATTGTAGAAACACCCTAACGAAGCTTTCTGTCACATGGGTCAACTTAGGTCAGCAATTTAGGTAAGAATACAACAAGCTGGGGAAGGTCTGCAGCTGCCTCTGGACGAGATACCTGGCGATAGGCGTACGCTCGGAGGCTGCCCACACATAGCACATGGGGAGCTAAGGTGAAAGGCGCATTGCTGCATTATCACAAGCAGTCTTGTGAGCGTGCACATGCACAGCTTCAGTCAACCGGGTCTGGCAATGCAAGATGTTCAAAAGCTTCACAAAATTGACACAGAGCACAAAAAGCTTGTGTCAATGCCTTGTCACCACACATGTCACCACGTGTCAGCGCTGGTGAGCTGTGTTGCTCAGTCTTGAATATGGCAAGATACACCCAGCTACACTGGCTGCAAGTCTGACAAAGCAATCACCAAGGAGTTTAAGGTCACCTCAAGACCTGATTTTGAACTTCTTGGGGCATACTTTGTCAAACCTAGTATGGTGCATAGTGTCCAGCTGTTGAGCGACGCCAATTAGCTGCCTCTGCCTTCGCCATGATGTGCTTGTGATAGCAAGAAACACACCAAAGCCAATGCGAGAGGTGCATATGCTTCTGTGACAAAGGATGAAACAGAACGGCATTATGGCCCAGGCCTGACCATGTAAGTGCTTATGAAAGGTACAAAGTAGGCTTGCTTTTGCCTAACATTGACAGTCACTTTTGTTGCACCACTTTTGTTGCACCACTTTTCTTGCACCACTAAGCATTGACCAGCATATGCAGAGATTTGTTTTTGCCTTAGGCTATTTTGGCAGTCACAATCAGAGTTTGAATTCAAACTAGGGTTTGAAGCAACTCAGCAACTCAGCGGCAACTCCAACAAGAGCACGCACAGCACAGATCAGAACTTGTGTTTTGAGGACAATTTTTTAATGAGTGATGCTTGCTTCGGTCAAAGCTTCCCAGAGAATTCTCAGATCAGGCTACCTTGAATGGCTGCAGCTTCAAGCTGTGCAATCTCCCAGGTGTAGGAGATCTAGATTGGTAGCGCCAAGACTTACCCCAACTTTTTCAGTCTCAGCTACAGACACTACAGAAGAGCAAGCAAAACAAAAAGTCAGCAACAGAGGAAATGGATGATGCTCGCAATTGACTGGATGATCAAGCAGTGACGTCTTTTGCATGTGCTCATGTCTATAGCTACATGACCATCTCATCAGGAAGGATGTACTTCCTGACCTGATGCAGATTTAGACATGACCCCAAGTACTTGTGGCGCAACGATTTGATCAAGTGCAAAATACTGGTACAGCTCTTGGGGATCCTACTATAGGTCAACAGTCAGTTAGCTTCAGGTTGGGTGTAGAAAACTAGTATGACATTTGCAATCCACAACGTGTTGGTGATGCCTGCCCTAGGGCCTGATGAACCAGCCCCTGCTGACTTTTGCATGGCTTCTAGCTCTGGTCTGGTTTCAGCAGCATTTGGCGCTGGTCAAAAGGCAAGTGCAAGACAGACTGGACTGGTCCAGTCAAGAGCCAAGCCCAATGCACATGCCAGCAAAGCCAGCTTCACAGTCAAGATGCCAAGCACTAGAGACCGGGGGACGGAAAAGCCCTGCGATATGTCAGGGCTCAGCTCTGACTTTGCAGGGCTTCTGGCAAACTGGCAGCGAGGGCTAGCTCTGCAATGTCGCAGGGCTTAGCTCTTAAAGCCCGCAGGGTTCGCATTCAACATGAAGCTCTGCGTCGTTTCAGGGCTATTTGCAGCCGGCAGCCGGCAGCCGGCAGAGCGTAGCATACAACGGCGCAGCTCTGCTTGTTCGTAGAGCGAAGCCCTGCCTAATCGTAGAGCCAAGCTCTGCTAACTCTTAAGACATGCCTTGGACCTTACACCTTCTGAAGTCACATTGCTGTTACTCTGCAGATTGCAGCATGTGGTGGTGGCTAGGTGTGCATCCTGCAACTCCAAGTCCGCTCACTCTGCAGCCACAAGCTGAGACATGATGTTGCATGTCACCTGCAGCCATACACTTGAGGGGTGGCACCAGGAAGAGCCACCGTGGTACTACCTAGTAAAGTCCTTGGCTCACGGTCAGGGGAGATCGTGAGAACACTCACGTCTTGCTGTGAACTGATCGTCACGTTGACTGCGGTACCATTGCCTTGCCTTAAAGACCCACTTTTCTGCCCAAATGCATACCTTTGAGTGGCCTATCGAGACTTGTCAGTGCTACATAGGGTATACCCGATGCTGCCCATGCTTGCAATGACCTTTGCAAAACAAGCTTGACCTGTAACCTGTGCACAATGCGGCACTTGACACATGCATGCATAATTCACTAGCACAACTT
>JAABUP010003399.1_pt1 | contig 28169 bp, 37 predicted proteins | sample 5559201 | NCBI WGS metagenome assembly JAABUP01 (sample SAMN10711887, study PRJNA513373) | rock metagenome | isolation source: Antarctica rocks | place: Antarctica | reverse complement strand
CCTACCACGCCCAGGGCTTTCAGGCCGTCGTCACGGCCATTCGCAACACGGGCGCGACGCAGCCGCTCATCATCGGTGGCATCTCCTACAGTGGTTATGTGGACAAATGGGAGCAGTACAAACCGACCGACCCACTGAACCAACTGATCGCGGACACGCACTCGTATGGCAACGGCGCGATCTTGACGACGAGCCAGTACCAGACCGCCTACGGTGGCTTCCTGACGGCAGCGCAGAACCCCCTCATTTTCAATGAGATCGGGGACAACGACTGCGAGGCGGGCGGGGTAGCCAGCAGCCACATCAACAGCCTGATGCCGTGGCTTGATCAGCGCGGCATTGGCTACCTGGCGTGGACCTACAACACGTGGAACTGCTCCAGCGGCCCCGCGCTCATCACCTCGTATAGCGGCGCGACAACGGCGTACGGGGCTGTGTACCAGCAACACCTCGTCGCGCTTAACCAGGCGGCGGCCACGGCGACGGCGACGCCCACTGCCCCTGCTGTGCCGCCCAGTGACACGGCAACGGCAACGGCAACGGTAACGGCAACGGCAACGACTAGCGTGACGGCAACCGCCACGAACACACCCACGGCCACACAGACGTTTGTCCCGACGAACACGGCAACCCCGACAGGGACCGCGACGGCAACCCCGACAGGGACCGCGACCATCACTCCGCGCCCGACACCGGACCTACGGGCCACGGTAACGGCCCAGGCGCGCCTGATCGCACGTTACCGGACGGTGGTCGCCGTGGCGCGGACGGCCCTCGCAGGGGCCCCCTGAACGACACCCAACACCCGCTCTCTGGTCGAAAGGAAATTCCATGATCCGCTCTCTCGTCAAACGGTGGCATATTCCGCTGCTCTGGGTCATCGTCCTGGCGCTCGTCCTGGGCAACGTCGGCGGCGCGCTCGGCACGCTCGCCGTGCAGCGCGTCGTCCACCGCCTGGGCGGCAGAAAAGACACCACGGCGCAGATCCGCGCACACTTTGTCCGCGTCGACCCGGCCCGGGCGCGGCTTGTGGGCGGCGGCGGGAACGTGGACCTGAGCTACCTCATGCCGCCGCCCCAAAATCAGGGAAATAGTAACGCGTGCGGATCATTCAGCCTCTCCGAGATCCTCTATGCGCTGCGCATCCAGCGCGGGGAAACGCCCAGCACGTACTTCTCGGCGTGGTACCATCGCTTTAACACCGTCGGCAACAGCGATTCCTATACAAATATGGCCCAGAATGTGGCCGCCGTCTATGCGCCGAACGGCGGCATGGTCTACCACTGGCGGCAGGAATACCTCGGCCAGCCAAACCAGGCCGAATACACTCATGCCGATGCGAAGAGCGCCTATTACAGTGTGTTCAGCACCGGCGGAGCCGGGACGTTCGATCAGATCGCCTACGAAGTGGAGACCGGGCATCCGGTTTGGATACTCTCGCAGATCCGCGACGGCATGTACTATGCGTCGTCGAGCAATCCGTACAGCGATAACCAGGGAGCCCTGCACGGCGCGCACTTCGAGGTCGTGACGGGGGTCTACGGAAATTGGCTGAAAATCGAAGGGTCGTGGGGCGCGAACTACGGTCAGGGCGGCTACTGGTACCTCTCGCGGTACGGCGCAGACACCACCACGCTCGAGGCCGCCGTCGTGTCGCTCGGGCCGGGCATGGTGTGGCCACGCGTCCAACCGCTACCGTTACCCGCCTCTACGCCACGTCCCATAGCGCCAGCCCCCACGGCGACCCCGAGGCCGGCCGTGCGCCCCACCCCTACCCGCGTCGTCGTCGCCCCCGTCCTCCCTCTGTACACGCTGACCGCCACCCACGCCCTGCGCGCGGGGCCGCGCGCCGGCAGCGCCCTGGGCCGCGTCCTGCGGCGCGGCTGGCAGATCCGGGCTACTGGCCGGCAGACGGCCGGGTGGATCAGCGGGCGCACGCTCGACGGCAAGGCCACCGGCTGGATCGCGCGGATGTGGGTGGTGCGCGCCCACTAGCCCGCGCTTACCCTCGACGCATCCTCCCTCGACAAAAAGCCGCAAGAGCACTCATTTATATGAGTGCTCTTGCGGCTTTTTCTTTGTGTCTAGAGATTCCCCCGCGACTTCTTTCGCCCATCGCCCTACGTCGCCAGGTGGTGTGGCAGGGCTCACAGGTAGCGCGCCTGTATCTCGGGGGCTGGCCTCAGTCTATCATCCCGATGAGGCGATGAGGCGTCAGAACGCGTTGGGCGTTCTGAACGACTGCTCCACCCAGTTGCCCCTGCGCCGCAGTTCGTCGGGCGCGTCACGCGCGTACAGATACAGCTGCGCGAACGCCTCGTCGACGGGCATCGCGACCGCCGGCCCCACGCACAGGTAGCTGGCGAAATGGCCGTCATCGTAGACCTCGATCGCGCGCCCCGGTGTGAGGCGGTACAAAAGCTCGGGCCGCAGGTGGTCGCGCACCTCCAGGTAGCCGTCCCGGGAGAGGTCGGCCCAGCGCGCCTTGCCCAGCGTCGTCCGGGCGACGGCGCGCGCCCGGGATCTGGCCGTGTCAAGGTCCGCGCCGATGCCGGCCAGGCGCAGGTTGTAGGGCGACGGGAACAGGGTCACGCCGCCGAGGGTGAGCGTCCGCACGGGGTCAGGCGGTAGCGGGTTGCACCGGGGGCAATCGCACAGGCGGGGAGGCGGGCCGGGGATCTCCTCCATGATCTCACGTATCCTCGCGCGTATCGACATAACGTCGTCGAGGGGCGTGGCGCGTCCCGCTCTCCAGGCGTCGGACGCGGAGGCGGCCGCCTCTGGCGTCACGCCCGCAGGCAGCTCGCCGGGAGCCGCGGGGTAGACGCGGGGGTCAGGATTGGCATCGGGCAGGGGCGGCCACGGCAGGGCGACGGCAAGGCCCGGATCGAGCAACGGAGAGGACGCCAGTATCGCGCGCCTGAGGTCCTCTTCCGTCCGCCGTATGGATTCCATCATCGCGCGCTGGACGCGCATAATGGCCTCGTCAAGGAAAGAAAAGGAGGTATCAGGTGGTACAGCGTCCCTATCCCTATCCCGGCCGTCCGGCTCGATCACACGCGTGGCAACCGAGGCGAACGCGCAACTGTTGGGGTAGCTAAAAAAGTAGGGGGCCTCGCTATAGCTAGCCGCATCCCCCTCGGGTCGCCGTGGCCCATCGAACGCGCTGAGCCTGTCGAGCGCGTGGCTGGCCCACTCCCCGCGCGTCCTGTCGATGCGCCCACGCGCCGTCAGAGCGGCGCGCGCCTCCCGCCGCTCCCGCTTGTACCGCGCCCTGCTGACCGGCCGGCCCATCGCCGCTATCCGCCCACGAGCGGCGCGACGATCTGGTACTCCTCGACCGTGGGGTCGAACGGCAGGCGGTCGATGACGTGGCCCCTGGTGGCGCCGGTGGTGTCTTTCCGCGCCACGAGGCAGCCCGCCGCGCGCGCGTCGCTGATGAGCCGCTGGGCCTCGGCGACGGCCGCCTGGCCCGCCTCGGTCGTGTCGGCCACGTCGTAGGCGTGCTCCGTGTGTCCCGTCGCGTTGGCGATGATGATCCTGGCCATGATGCGCTGCCTCCTCTCCCTCTCCGTGATGTCCGTCCGTCAATCCGTGGGTATCTGACAATCGACGTGTCTGTTAGAGCGCCTGCGGCGTGACCGTTCCCGGCGCGTCCGCTGGCGGCGTGACGGGCACCGCGACAGGCGGCGTCGGGGGCGGCGCGTCCACCACCGGGGGCGGCGTCGGGGGCGGCGCGTCCACCACCGGGGGCGGCGTCGTGGGCGGCGAGGACACCACCGGGGGCGGCGTCGTGGTCGGCGAGGACACCACCGGGGGCGGCGTGGTCGGCGAGGACACCACCGGGGGCGGCGGGGACACCGGGGCCTCAGCCGGCAGAGAGGCATGCACCTTCGCCGAGAGGTCCTTGATCTCCTGGAGCTGGGCCGGCGTGGGCTCGGACGGCGGCAGACTCTGAATCCGCGTGTTGAGATCGGTAAAGTCGGTGATGAGTGTTCCCACCGCCGACGAGAGATCGGTGAACGCCTGGTCGAACTCGCTTTGCGTCGCGGTCATGTCGATGATCCTCCTCAATATATAATCAAGGCCTTGCTCCAATCGAACAATCGCCTCCCACACGCGCTCGTCACCCGGACTGGCCTGGTTCACCCGCACGCCCCACACACCTCCCCTCACACCTCTCATCCTCCCGCCGTCGTCCACGACCCTACGTGCAATGGTAAAGCAATAACCCTTTCGTTGTCAAAGCTCTTACGTTGATAACAAACGGTTATAGGTCATGGGAGACGCTCCACGCGAATCACACGTGGGGTCCACGTCCATCGTCCTCTTCCTCCTCGTCATCGTCCAGCAGCGCCGCGCACTCGGGATGCGCGTCGTGCACTCTATCGGCGCGTCCGACGGCGCAAACGGCGCGGATGTGCTCTGTGTCCAAATCTGGACGGACCGGCCCCGGATTTCGCCGCCACACAGGGCACATCTCTTCATAGCTCCACGTCCTCTCCCGCGCTCACGTTCCCTGCCTCCTCGTCACGCCCCATTCCAATGATTCCGCCGTCTCACGGGTCAGGACCCAATCGAACAGCCCGGTCACGATATGCCGGACCACGCCATCTCGGCGCGTGCAGATCAGATAGAAGCCCCCATTCACAGGCAGTGAGGGATAGGGGCCGGCCACGCCCCAGCGATCGCCGTCGGTGCGCTGGATGGCGCGTAGCAACCAGGCCGCCTCCGCTTCACTCATGCTCCATTCCCCCTTTGTTCTCAGCATAACCGCCCTCACCGCGACGGCCCCAGGCGCGGCCCCTGCTCGCTACGCTACTCCGCTTGTTCGATTCCGCCGACACGGCGAGCCACTCGCCGCCGCCGTCGCTCCGCGAGGTCGATGACCACGGTCTCACCCTCAGACGCGACCCCGTGCCGCTCACCCCACAGGGCGCCGAGATCATTCCGCGCCAGCAGGCCACCGACGGCGAGCGCCCCGACGACCACGACGGGGCCATAGAGCGCCGTGGCGCGTACCAGCGTCGCCACGGCAACACAGGCTACCACCACAAAGGCAAGCCGCGCCCGCCCCGCTTTATCGTGGCCCAGCCGTTCCAGTGAGGCCCGCACGACGGCCACCCCTTCGGTCACGATACCTGCTAGGGCGAGCGGCAACGCCCACCGCAATCGCCCACCGTCCCGCGTTCCCGTCGTTTTCGCCCCCATCACCGCGCCTCCCCTCTCCGTGGTTCCTATCCTATCGCCTCTGCCAGCCTACATTCCTGGTATTTTGTCCCGTAGCCATGCCTGCGCCTTGCGCGCGGGCGCCAGGGCCGGCGTCCGATGCGCGTCCACGTACCCCCCCGCGCCCGACACGACGCGGGCCACCGCTTGCGCCGCCCACTCGGGAACGGTCAGCAGCGAGAGCACGAGCGCCACGCCCAGGCCCACGCGCACCAGCGGGTTGCCAAACACCGCCTGGTCGCCCCCACCTCCGCTGAACGAAAAGACAATGCCCACGCCCCCCTCGATCAACACGAGGTACAACAGGGGCCATGACGTGATCGCCAACGTGGACCGGAACCACCACAAGGTGATTGAGCGTGTCTCACGCACAATCAAGAGGGGCACGACCAGCGGCCCCAGGATGTACAGCGCCTCAAGCAAGGCGAAACCTCCGAGGCGCGTCAACTCAATGATGACGAACACGACGGCCAGCGCGATCAACAGCCCGAGCGCGCCCAGGCCCTCAAGCGTGCCGCTCAGGGCGTGCGCGTCCGTGTCGGTCAGCCGCTTGATTGCCTCGACGAGGGGCGTCAGGGCGTGCGCGTCCGACCCCTGCACGAAGCGGTTGACCCACCCCCACACGGCGTGCTCCACCGGCGTCAGCGCGGCCACGGCCACGAACACCCCCATGATCTCCAGCGACAGGGCCAGCCACGGCCCCAGGCCCTGCGCGCGCCGGAACAAGCCCAGGATGATAGTGAACGCGCGCACGGCGACAAGCACGCCAATCGCCCCCTCCCCGATGGCCGTGAATGTCTTCATCAGGCCGACGAGGGCGGGCGTGCGGTGTGTCGTCGGGTCGTCCTGATACAGCACGACGCCCAGGACGCGCGTCAGCACACTATCACGCCCCTCTGAGATAATCCCGTGCCAGAACTGGCCCAGACCGCCCACGGCGTTGGTCCAGAGACCAGCGAAGGCATCAAAAGACAGGCTGCCCACGCCCTTAGCGGCTGAATCGCGCAGGGTCATAGACGCGCCCGCCGCGACATGCGGCGCGTCCCGCATCGTCGCCTCAATATCGTACGGCCCCGCCACCATCAACGGGGGGATTGGAAAAGACGCGCGGGCCTCGCCGGCCCCTGTGGTCGGACCAAGATCGCCGAGCGTGACCGGCTCATGCGTCCCGCCTGCCAGCAAGCGCGCCGTCACGACCAGGTGAGCGTTCGGCGGAAAGCCCGCGACGCTTACGGGCAGCTCGACGCCGTTGCCGTCGGTCGCGCTGACGCCACGCGTAAACTCGAGCGGCACGATAGCGCGCGGTGACAACGACGGGCCTGGCGACGGCGGGGGCGCGTTTGGCGCGTCCACCGTCAGGAACGCCTGCGCCTGCGTCCCATCGTGCCCCTCGCCCGCCGCCGTCACGACGTACGTGCCTGGAGCCGCGCCGGCCGGCAGGTGGAGTTGACCCACGCCGCTCCCCGCCGGCGGCTGCGCCACGATGTCACCAAGCGCTGCGGGACTGCTTGCGCCACCGGCGTCACTCGCGCTCCATGTCACATGCGCGCGCTCTCCGTCACGAAAGCCGGAAATAGCGGCGCCCACCGTGGTCGTGCCGTGCGCCACATGCCCCTCTGAGAGCGTGAGCGTGCCCGTGCGCGGTAGCGGCGTCGGTGGAGGGGCGGACGCCGCGTGGGCGATAAGCGGGGCCATACAGAGCAGCCACACGCACACAGCCAGCGCGGCGCAGGCGTGGGCGATAGACGCCCCGCTTCCATTAGAGCGTCCATCCCTCCTCATGCCGGCGCCTCCTCTCTGTCTCGCTCTGGTTCCCTGACAAAGGGAGGCTGGACATCCTCGGCCGCGTGGCCATCGGGCAGCGCCACGGGGGCCACGACCGACAGCGCCGTCCGACCGTCTACCGTCGCCTTGACTGCCTCCCACAACGAGCCACCATGCGCCGCCATGGCCGCGTCGCGCGCGTCCCGCTCGTCCTTGTGGCTCTTGAACAACTCAATGTCGTCGGGCGGCAGCTCAATGTCCACCCGGCCGCGGCGACGCTCCGAGGCGCGTTCACTGCGAATGATAACGAACGCCTGCGCGTGCTTGCCCCTGATCGTTTTGAGTCCCCCTAACTGCTCGACCTCGCGCGCTGTCAAGCGCAGCGTGCGCGCCATCCAGCCGAGGCCGGCCTCCTGTCCCGCGCGTTCGTCCACCACGTTGAACAGGATCGTGACAGGCATGGCGGCGAACATTTTGGTCGCCTTCGGGTTATCCAGCATATCCGAGAGGTTCTGTGTCACGAACACGACGCGCCGGTTGAGGTGACGCCCCTTGCGGCCCATCTCCTCTAAATCGTCGGACGCCTCGGCGATCACGGCCCAGCCCTCATCAATCAGCATGCACTCAAGCATCGCCCGCCCATCGTGCCGGCGTTTGCCCGCCCGCGCCGCCGCCCGCCGTTCCGCCAGCGCGTGAATCACACGGTAGCCGACCACAGCGGCGTCCCCCAGGTGGCGCGTGTCGATCACGAGGAACGGATTGGAGAGGTCAACCGTCGTGGCGCGGTCGGCCAGCGTGGCGTACGCGCCGTCGCCGGTGTAGGCCGCTAGGCCGGCCATCATATCGTCCATCTCGCGACGCCGGTCGGCCGGAATGTCCAGCCCGCCCAGGCGGGCAATGAGGGCTGATTCGCGCGCCTCTCCTGCTCCGTCAGCCGCTGCGGCCACCGTGTCACGCAGACCGCGCGTCAGCATCGTCCCCTGCCACCACGACAGGTGCGCCGTGGGGTCGGCCTGCGCCAGCATGGCCCGATGCGCCCGCAGCAGGGCGCGCTCATCCATCACGTCCCACATGTTGATGCACGGTGGGTTATCGGTGTCAAGCAGGGTCACATAGGCGCCGTCCAGGAAAGCGCACAATGGCGCGTAGCTCCCCGAGCTATCCATAATAAACACGTCGTTGCCTTCGAGGAATGTCTGTAACGCTATCTCGTTGGCGCAAACGCTCTTGCCACTGCCGGGGGTACCCACGATGGCGACCTGCTGTGTGGCGATGTCGTCGGCGTCCAGGTCGAGCAGAAACTGTTCACGCTTGTCCGGTGTGCGCCCCAAGGGCATCCCGGTGTCATGCCCCGGCGACAGTCGTGCGAAGGGGAAGCACCGTCCCACCGTCCCCGTCAACGCCCGGTACGCGTGGCTGGCGTCAGACGAGTTGATGAGGGGCAGCGTGGCCCGGCGCAATAGCTCCTGATCGCCCAGGCCCCACCCCACGACACAGCGCGCCGCCCGCAAGGCCGCAGCGCCGCGCGCCACCGCGACCGGCAGACCCTCGCGCGTCGGGGCCGTCACGGTCAGGTAGACGCCGACGCGATGGATTTTGACGGACGGGTCGGCCATCTCGTCAATCACGCGCCGATACTCCCGCTGCGCCGCGCCCATCTGCACCGACGACGCGCCCGTCGCCAGCAGGCGGTCATCATTGATGCCGGCGATATAGGTCTGGAGCCCGTCCAGTCGGCGCATGTCGCCGTCCTGATCCAGCCCCTCGATGTCGATACTGACGCGCGACTGAAATGGCAGCGCCGCCAGCCGCACGATCCAGCCCGGCATGGTCTGGTCGGGCAGACGCAGCGCGTACAGCGTGCGCTCCCAATGGCCTGCCCCGGCGCTGTCGCGCCGTCCGGGCACGTACAGCGCATCCACCATCTCGCGGACGCCCGCGTCCTCACCCGTTCCCTTGCGGGTGGCGACACCACCCACGCCGGCGCCAAACGATGCCAACAGGGCGCGCGTCGCCTCGCCGTCAAGGACGGTGTAATCAAGGCTCATCGCCTCAAGGCGGTCGCCCATCTCCTCCACCGTCGCCCGAAAGGCGTCCCGCCGCGCTGCGTCCGACGAGCCACCGCCGAGTCCACCAAGACTGATGCCTCCCCCCTGCCGTGGCTGCTCTCCCACGACGACGTAAAACGTCGTGCGCGCCACACGAGCATCCGATAGCTTGGCTTCCATCCAGGCGCGGCGCCGATCGGTGTACTCCAACTGACGGCGCGACCGAGGCCGCTGGCGCGTCGCCAGGCGGGCCATCTCCTCATGCGCCGTCACCGACCTGTTGTCAATGAGCAGGCGCAGGCGCTGGCCGGGCGCCAACAGGTTGACCGCCTCGCCCAACAGATCGGCCAGACGCTCCTGATCGCGGTCATCCCGCCCGTGGAGGTTGATCGGCGCCACCGCCAGTATCGCCTGCAACATCTCTGGTTCCGCTCTCCTTTCTGGCGTCTATGCCCCGACGTTACTGGCCATCGTCTATCACGCCTGCATCGTCTACCAGCGGTGTTACGACGCTGGCTGTCGGCGCTCTGCGACGCTGTATGCGACGACCCACCGCACGCCGCCCGTACCCCGCAATCTGACGGGCGTAGGGTTCCTTGCGCCCGCGCAACGCCACGAACCCGGCCCCGCTCATCCCGACCATCGTCAGGATGCCGAGCGGAAGACAGAACGGCCACCATGAGATCGTCACCATGAACACGCCGATCCCACATAAGACACCGATGATGCAGCACGCCAGTTGCGGTAACGACAACTGGTCAATGTAGCGATACTTGCCGAGCGGCTTGCTTGGCTCATCAAGCCAACGCGCGGTTTGATGCGTCAAAGGCACAGCGCGCCTACTTCGGAACCGTCGCGTGAATATGTCCCTGGAGGTACGGCACCAACGGGCCAAAGATGATAATGCTTGCCACGAGCGCCCCAATGCCCGCCAGCAAAAAGGCCGTTCCGCTCTTATGCTTGAGCGCGATCAACGCGACCGCAATTCCGAGAATAATGAGCACAATCGTTATGGCTATCGCCTCTATCGCCGTCTTTGCCTCGGACGCGATGCCGCCCAGTCCGAATAGATCGCCCATCGTGTGTGCCTCTCCCTCTCTTATTCTGTGTTATCTCTACGTGTCGTGTCGCGCGCCCACGCGGGCGCTTCTGTCTATCCACCCCGTCACAAGCGTCGTCCCCTCCCATGACGACATCCGCCTCCCCTGCCCTATCGTCTGTCCCGTCTGTCCCGTCTGTCCCGTCTGTCCCGTCTGTCCCGTCTGTCCCGTCTGTCCCGTCTGTCCGTGCCGGGACGCCGGGGTGTCCCCGCAGCCCGGGTCTACCAGAAATCGTCCCCCGCGACCGGCCGGGGGCGCGCCGCCGGCGGCGCGGTCGGCGTTAGGGGCTGGGTCCTGCCCCCCCCGCCACGCGCGGCGGGGAGCGCCTGTCCCTCCGGTGGGGCTGACACCGGAGACACAGACGATGGTGGCGGGACAGGCGCCGGCGCGGGCGTGGGGGACATTGCCGCCGCCGCGGGTGGCGGCCCGACCGCCCGGCCGGAGCGCCCTGACCGGGGCGGGTCGCTCCGCGGCAGTCCGGTCCATGCCGCGACCTCTTTGATCTGCGACGGGTGGATGGACTCGACCACGAACGGGTAGCCGCGGCTGCCCACCACCATGCGCCGCCACTTGGGGATCTGCTGCACCAGCGTCGGCGTCACCAGCGCCGGGTGGCTCACCACCTCGTCCCCCACGCGCACCTTATCCTCCACCGTGTATCCTCCCTCCCTGGCCCGCTTGCGCTCGGCCGCCGTGGGGGGCGTCGTCGTCGTTGTCGTCGTGCCCACGTTGCGCAGCCCGCAGCGATCCGCGATGCCCGCCGCGTCCCCCACCGCCCCGCCGCTGATACTCCACGTTTTGAGGTTGCCCCCGATCGTGTCCGCCTGCGCGGCGCCATACCCGCTCTCCACCTGGCTCCCCGCCTGGTAAAACACGCGGATCATGCAGCCAAACTTGCGCAGCGTCGTGACCATCGTCGCCAGCCCGAAGATCGGCTGCTTGCCGGCCCCCGCCGCCCCCGACCCGGCCTCGTCCAACTCCACGAACAACCCCGTTCCCTTGGCCCCCGTGCGCAGAAAGGCCGTGCCGATCGCGTCCATCAACGCCACCAGGAGCGACGCCGTGACCGGCGCGTAGAACTCCTGGCGCAGGCTCGGGACCTGAATGAACACCACCACCGGCCCCGGTCGCCCCGTCACCAACGCCTCCAGCGGCACGTCGTTCCCGGAGAGCATGTGCCGCACGGCTTCCTCCTGCAGCGGAGCCAAACGCGCCCCCAATTCTCCCTTGAGATTGCGGAACTGGTCGGGAATGCCCGCCATCTTCTCCCATGTCGTCAGGCCCTCCCCGCCGTCACGTCCCGCGCTTGCCAGCAGCGCCCCGATGCGCGCCTGGTGCGCCTTGTCGTCCTCTCCCGCCCGCGCCGCGAGCGCCTCGGCGATCTCCGGCCACGTCGGCGGCTGCTGCGGGCGCGCCGCGCGCAGCGCCACCACCAGCCCCGCGATCACCGCCCTGGCCTTGTCGCTGTAGAACTGCGAGGCCGACCCGCCCGCCGACCCATGCCCCGTCTCGAACCACGCGCGCAGGTACATGTCGAGCCAGGCCGGCCCGTCGTACCACGCGAACGGGTTGACCCGCGCCGCCCGCGCCCGCGCCCCCGCGTCCAGCGGCGCCGGATTGAGCGTCACCACCTGCCACCCCGCCAACGCGTAGGCCCCGGCCAGCGCCTTCTCCAGCTCACCCGCCGGGTCCCAGTAGATCCCCGAGGGCGCGCCACAGCGGGTCGCCCCGCCCGCCTGATAGGCTCGCTTGGCCAGCGTCGCCCCGCCCACGATCACGTCACTCGATTTGCCCTCGCCCGTGGGCATCGTGACCTTCACCCCCTCCGTGGCCACGGACGGCGGCAGCGTCAACAGCGGCCCGCGCGGACGGTCGAAGCCCACCGCCGCCCCCAGGCCCTTGCCCGTGCGCGGGACCCAGCGCCCCACCACGAACGGCGTCAGCGCCGGCCCGGCGTAGGCCAGCACCTCGTCCTGCGTGGCCCAGCGCGCCCCCTCCGGCAGATCCCGCACGACCGTCGTGACCCGCGTCCGCGCGCCACCCGCGCGTCGCCGCGTCAGCGCGCCGAGCCCGACCAACCCGACTATCACGGCCACGATCAGCCCGTCCTCCCCCAGGAGGATCGTGTCCGCGTCGCGCGCCACTGGCCAGGCCGTCTGGGCGCGCAGCCCCAGGATCGTGGCGTACGGCCGCTTGTCCCACGGCAGCGGCCCCACCCGCCGCCACACGGCGCTCTCGCGCTCCGGCGTCGTGTGCGCGGGGATAGGCCAGCGCGACGGGTCGAGCCAAATCATCAGCCTCCCGATCGCTGCCCCGGCGCGCGATCCTCCTACGCTCCCCCCACTCCCCGCCGCGTCTACCGTGGCCGGCCGATCGAGCCCATAGCGCGCGATCCAGGCCCAGTTGAAGGCCGCATAGGTCAGCCAGCGATCGGCGCGCCGGTATGGCTGGATCACATAGTCGTTGAGTGGCCCGGACACCGGCCATGTCAGCCCGTGGGCTGTCGCCACCGGCCCCTGCATCGTCGGCGGGGACGACGCAAGAACTCCCGTCGTACGTCCCTGGCGGCCCTGGCTCGCCGCACCTGGCGCCCCTGGTTTGCTCCCGACGACACCCAGCATCGTCGCCCACACCACCAGGAACCCCATTCCCGCCATAACGCGGATCACGCCCTCGCCCCGCCCGCCCGAGGCCGGTCGCAGCCCCCGCGGCAACAGATGCAGCCGCTTCCACGGCCGCACCACGCCTGGTATCCCGTCCACCGTCAGCGCGTCCGCCGCCAGGTGCAGCGCGTAGCCCCACCCCGCCGCGTTCGCCAGCGCCACCGGCCAGCCCCGCCACAGGCACACCACGCGCGCCCCCAGCCACAGCGCCGCCGCCAGCACCGGCCAGTGCGTCGCGCCCCGATGCCCGCCTGGCAAGAGTCCCACGAGCTTATGCAGCCCCGGAACCATCCGGCTGATTCGCGCGTCCGGGTGATCCGCGTCCGGCAGCAGTCCCCCGAGCGCGCCCAACACGATCCCCACGGCCGCCAGCACGGGCTCTCCTGTCGCCACGCCCACGGTCCCTCCCGCGCCCCCCCCGATCACGCCATGCGTCTTATACCCTGGCATCGCCTGACTCCTACAATTCCTCGGCCGGCAGCCCCAACCGCTCCCGGACTTTACCCCGGTAGCCGTTCAGACGCTCCCTGGCTCCCGCGCTGTCCCGTCCCTGAAAATGATGTTGCCCCATCGCGCACGCCAGGACCTCCGTGGCCAGCCGCAGCGTCGTCGACATCTCCACCTGCAGCGGCGTCAGCGCCACCTCGACCACCGCCCGCACGTCATCCGCCCGCAGCCCTACTCCACCACCCGTCGCGCCCACAGCCTCCCGCTCCCGCGCCAGCCGCGCCACCTCGACCACCGCCCACGTCCGGTTGGGTTCACCCCGCGTGTTACGCTCCCCGGCCCGCTCCGCGTACCCCGCTAGCCAGTCCGCCAGGTCCGGCGCCATCCGCACCTTGAACTCCGCCTGCGCTCCCTGTGGTGTGACCCCCGCCGGTTCCGCCGCGTCCGCTCTCTCACCCATGGTCCCATCCCCCGCGCCGCCGCCTATCCCATTGCTCCACACGCCCCCGTCCCTGCTCACTCCCACCCCTTTGTCCCACCATGTCTCCCTATAGTCCCGATGGTCCCACCAAAGCGGGGAAGGGGATCATCCCATGGGGGATGGGACCATCCAGGCATCTCACGCAACCAAGTGGTCATAGATCCGCACGGACACAATGATGCGTGTCGCCGCGCTAGTGTTACTATGAATACGTTCCATGCTCATCGTAGCATGTAGATTGCTTTAGTTGCAAAGATTGCGGATAATGAAGGAGGTGCTATGACGAAGAAGGTTGGGAGGGAAGCGATGACCAAAAATGTCACTGTCCGCATGGGCGACGATCTCTACGAACGGCTCACCGTTTTGGCCGAGAAGGACCGTCGGCGGGTCGGTGAGTATGTCCGACTCGCGCTGGAAGACATGATACCCCGGCTCGAACAGGACGCGCATGAGTCGACCACAAACGATGAGTGAGGTCTACATCTACGCCTTGTGCGAGCCGGATAATGCCGACAGCGTGCGCTATATCGGCCAAACACGCCAAGATCCGGACACACGGTTGTATCGCCATCTCCGCGACCGTGACTGTCCTGACAAGTTCGCATGGATAGAGTCACTACGCACACAAGGCCGCACCCCCCTATTGAAAATCTTAACGACCACAACGGACGATGAAGCCGCTGCGGTCGAAAAAAGATGCATCAACGAACATGTCGCACGGGGCGCGCACCTGTTAAATGTCCAACATGTTCCTGGGCGCATGACAGAGGTACGCAGGCCAGGCCTATTCAGCGGAGTCGGTCCTCTCACAGTGCGCCTAACACCTGAGGATGATGCGGAGTTAAAAGATATCGCTGTCAAGGAACAAATCCCGGCCGCTATCCTCGCACGCAATTGGATCACAGGTGAATTGAAGCGACGGAAAACAGCCGCATCCTCATCGCGTCGTGACGATGGAGATGAGCCCACTGGTGCCCCGCACGCCCGCTAACCCCGCACTAGACCGCACAGCAGAGAGGCCCGGACCAGCGCGGTCCGGGCCTCGGCTATGGGTGGGGCGGGGTGTAGCGGCTCTACTGGGTGCTCATCTCACAACGTCGCCTCGTACTCAGCGCGCAGCCTGTCGCGCAAGGCCTCCCACATCATGTCCTCATGCCAGCCCTCATTACAGCCCGGGCAACAATAGAATGTGGCGGACTTCCCCTCAATGATCCCTGTCTCCTCCAGGACTGGACCGTTGCAGTTGGGACACAGGTAGTCCGCGGCCTCCGGCATCTCAAGGTCCAGATTTGAGGTGTGCCAGCGACACAACGGAACCGTGATCGTAAGATTCCGATCTGCCTCAGGGGTCACCGGAACCATATGGGTGGCTTGCTTGTCGCACTCGTCAACAGCGCATAGCGGCATCGTACCCTCTCCCCTCATCCTCTCTTCCTGTCACCGGAGCCCGCAGCCGCTCTCACCCCAGGACCTCGCGCACACGCGCCACGGTATCGGCCCCACTCCCCGGCCACGCGCCGCGCGTCGTTACGTCGGCGACCGCGGTTCGTCGCGACATCTGCCGGCAGGGGTCGAGCGGTAACCACCACCGCAGAACGCACACGCCCCGCGCCTGGATCAGCGACTGATGCCAGGCGCGCGCCCGTTCCGCCCGCTCTGCCTGCTCCGCGTCGTCCGGCTGGTCCTGGCTGGCGTGCCTGGCCACCGCCGACAGGCGCGCGAACGCCTCCTGTCGCTGCGCGACCCGCGCCCTCCAGTCCCGCTCGTGGCACGGCAGGCAGCGCCTGCGCGGGTCGCCGTCCATGTCCCATCCATGGATGACCGACTCACTCGGAACGCCTGCGGTACCGCCGAGCGGCGCGCCGCAATCGCAACAGCGAAGGCCACGCGCCCTCTCGCGCCACTGTCGCCACCATCTCATCATCATCACCTCTCCTCCCTATTTATCCCCCGCTTATCCACGCACATAGCGTCTATGATCCGGCAGCGTCTTTCCGCGCCATGAGCCAGGTCACGTTGGCGCGCTGGCCAGTCCTGATCGCGACCTCCTCCCTAATGGCCTCCACGGCCTCTTGTGCCGCCGGCACGGCCACGAGGTCGCGCGCCACGCAGGTTAGGTAGTACGCAACCGTCGAGTGGTCGCGCCCGCCCAGCGCGCCGCCCGCCTCCGTCAGCGAGTCGTGCTGGTCCATGACGAGCAGGTAGGCGGCGACCCGGCGCGCGGCGATCGCGGCGGGGTTGGCCCTGCCCCGGCCGGTGAGGGCCACGAGGGGCAGGCGATAGTAGGCGCACGTCGCGTCCAGCACGAGGGCGGACGCGCGGCCCTGATCGAGCGCGGGGCGATCGTACAGCGTCGTCTGCGTCTGCGAGTGCGGTGGAGTCATACGTCCCTCTCCCACGTCCCATCCTCGCCGCCGTCGTCGTCATCAGCATCGCGCTCGGCCACCCTCACGCTGCCAACGCGCTCCACGCCCATGGCGCGGGCGATCTCCACGAGATGGTCGATCAGCCGGCCGTATGTGTCTATGCGCCCTGGCGCATCCACGGCCCGCGCCGCCTGCCGGTCCAGCGCGGCCGAGAGCCGCGCCAGCACCGCGCCCTCGGCCGCGGCCGCAAGGCCGTAGCACAGCGCCGTGCGCCGTGTGTGCTCGTTGCCAAGCAGCTCCAGACCCTCCCAGTCGCACCACGCAAACGGCATGAGCGTGGCGCCCACTGGGAAGACGCCTGCGGGCCAGACGCCATGCGGCCCTGTTAGCGCCCGCATGGCCTCGTAGACCGCCCGCGCCGTGTCGTCATGGGCCTGGGTGTCCTTCTCTGTCGGAGTCGTCGTCGGTGTCACCGTGTTCATAACGCCACCCCCGTCCCCGCCTGCCACGCGCCAAACCGCGCCGGCAGATGCTCCACCCGTATCATCCCGTCGCCGGCCAACGCCGCCGCCTCGACGATCAGATCGGCCACGACGCGCCTGTGACACGTCCGCCAATCGGCGCACGCGCACAGCAGGATGCACGGCCGCGCGGCCAGGTACGGCGCGATCTCGCGGAGGCCCGCCGCCGGCGCGTACAACTCAATCGGGCCATCGGTCGCGTAGTTCACGTTGCCCAACTCGATGATGTGCCGGTAGCGCCGGCGGCCATGCACGGTCACACCAGCCATCTCGTCGAGGGCCTGCTGACGCCACTGAGGCACGCGTGAGCGCGGGCTGTAGCGTACGTCTATTAGATAGGCGTCGATCTCGCCGACGTAGGCTTTGAGGTCCGCCGGCGAGGCCGAGGTGTAGCCCCATGTGTAGATCGTTGTCATGCTCACCACCTTTTAGAGCTTGTCGTAGAGATATGTTTCTTTGGCGGCCAGGTCCTCACGGATCAGGTCCACCTGTGCGAAGATGGCCGCTAGCTCCGTGTCGGACCACCCCAGCCGGCCGGGGTGTGTCGCCATCTTAGCCGCGGCGCCGTCGCGCACGAGGTCGGCGGCGATGCCATACGCGATGACGCGCACGAGCTTTTTGTGCATCACTCTACCGCCTCGTCTACTACCGCCGTCACGGCCGCCGTCGAACTGTCGTGGACGGCGATCGCCGCCACCAGGCCCATGCAGGCCGGGCACAGGTGGACGTACGTGCGGCCCCTGATCTTGACGCCCAGCCAGGGCGACTGGTCATCGCGTCCCAACGTGTGCGCTTTCAGGATCGTTACGTCGCCATCACGGGCAATGAACTGCCCGCACGGGCCATCACAGCGGTAGGCGCGGCTCATGAGCGCGCCTCCATTTCTAGTTGCCCCGCCTCGATACGTCGCATCCGACGCGTGATCGCTGCATTCCTGACATGTTGTTTGATGTCATACAGAAGATGACAGCGGTTGCACCAGGCGCGCAGACGCGTCAGGTCCTGCGTCGCCTTGTCGTCCTCGTAAAGGTGAGCTATGGTGAGCACCACGGCGCTACCCGTGACAGGATGCGGCCGCCCATTCTCGGCGCGACAGTCCGGGTAGCGCGGACTCCCTTCACAGCGATTGCCTGCTCTGCTCAGGACGGCCGGCCGGATCTCGCTGTGCCAGTTGGCGGGATAGTCTCGCTTATAGTCGATACGATGTCTGCGACCCATCTCAGCGATCCCCCAGCGCCAGCCCGCCAATGGCCGGCTCCCGGTCGCGCCAGCCCTTCGACCGCACGACGCTACTGCTGCCGCCGTCGAGTAGCCCGAGCTGCCGCCCGATGCCGCGCTTCTCCAGGTAGGCGTCCCGCTCGATCTCCAACGCCTGCACCATGTCGTCGAGGATCTCTTTGGCCCGCTCGGGCGGAAGGTCGAACGGCACGCTCAATCGGAGCTTGATCGAGGCCTTGTCGTCGGGGTCGCCGACGGTGTACTCACGCGTAAATGTCGTGGAGGATGATTTGATCGTGGCCATGGTTCTCTCCTTACGCAGTCTCTTGTTGCCGCTCAGCGCGCAACCGCGCCGCCTACACACCAATCTCATGACCATGAAGCCGTTCATGGCACTCTCTACACACGGACATGAGTTCCCACAGAAACTCCTCACCGAGATGGTCGTACGTTAGGTGATGGACATCAGACGCCTGACGCGCACGGCAGCCCTGGCACACACCCTCATCACGCGTCAGGACGCGCTGACGCGTCCAGCGCCATGTGTCAGACGCCAAATAGGCGTGGTAGGTGTCCCACCAGGCGCCGTTACGCTGCTCCTCTGCGGTGACGCGCGCCTCCTGACGCGCCTCCCACCGCTCTTTATAGAGGCGGTCCTGTAGATCGGTATCGTAGAGCGGTAGAGCGTCCAGTTGCGCGGCGCTAAAGGTCGCCTTTTTGATGGCCTTGAGCCCCAGTCCGCAGTCCGGACATTGTTCCCACACAGACATGAGCCCCACGCCCATCGGTCGCCGGCGCGGTTGCGCGCGCGGGTGCATACACCGGACGTCCTGATCGCCTCCATCAGACCCATCAGACCCGCTGGCTCCACTGACCCCACTCCACCCACTCGATGGTCCCATCGTCGTCGTCATGTGCGCCTCCCCAGGCCCTCACGCTCACTGGCGAGATATTTCGTATAATTCGTACTTCGTCGCGCTTTCAGGGGGGGATACCTCGTCTTCCCCCTAATACACCTCTTTCGTCCCTGTAAAAAATGCTCTCCCCCCTCTCCTTCTCTATAGAGAAGGAGCTGTGGTGTGTCGGTATGAAACTGGTGTGTGAGGGCCGATCAGGCCGCTATCAAGATGTATTCATGGTCGCTACCTCTACGAAGTAAGAATTATTACGAAGTATTTCGACGGCGGCGCTCGTCGCCGCCCTGTGGCAGCGGTGGCGCGGCGTACCAGATGACGCGCGGGCGCGTCCTGGTGGGGATGGACGCGTGGGTCACGAGGCCGGCCGCCTCCAGCTCGCGCAACGCGCGCCGCAGGCGTGATGATTTCTGATTACGGCTAAAGAGCGATGAGATGTCGGTTTGGGACACCCCCTCGGGGGCCGCGTCCTCCAGCGCCTGCAGGATCGTGTCGGCGATGGGGTCGCCGAGTGCGTCCCCAAAGATGTAGCGCGCCGAGTCCTCGCAGTAGCGCCAGACCGCGTAGGCGGACTCCAAATGCGTGATGTCGACGGTGGGCGATTGGTCCAATGCGGCGTACAGGACCGACAGACGGAGCGTCTGCGCCTCGCCACGGCCGGTGATGACGCCGATGATGCCCGGTTGACGATCAGTCAGCGTGTCGTACATCATCCGCCAGCGCGCGCGCGCCTCGAAGGTGCGTGTAAACGGCGCTGTGTGCTGGCGCGCGAACTGGAGCGCCTCGTGAATGTCGCCGGGCAAGCGTCCGTAGTTGACGGGCTGCCCGCCTTCGGGGAGCTTTTTGGATTGCCGTACGCAGATCCACAGGACCCGGTTGGCGAAGCCGTTGGTTGCGTCGGTTCCGCCGAGGGTCTCCTCGAGCTCGCCGCCGGTGATGTGTCCGATGACGGAGAGATAGGCGCCGGTCACCTTTAGCGGGTGGTTGCGCGTCATGACGCGCGCGTCGGGGCCGTCCCAGAGCTGGCGCAGGACGCCGGATAGGGTGCTGTGCTCGCGCTTCATGTTCGTGAGCGTGACGCCGAACTCCTCCTCGATCGCGCAGAGGCGCCCGTCGGCCGTCGTGCCCTCCTCCACCGTGAGCCGATCCTGGATGGCCTGGATGAGTCCCTCGCCGCTGGTGAGTCCCTTGGCGACGCACTCACGGACCCACAGCGGGTCCACCGCGTCCATGAGCCGCCGGATTTGCCGCCAGCCCGTCCCCTTGCGTCCCATGCCCGACGGCCCCACGTGGCCCATGTAGAGATTGAGCGTGTGGCGGTGGCCGTCGGCGACGGCGTGGGGTGTGGGGCCGGCCGCCGCGCCGAACGCGGCCAGAAACGAGGTGAGCAGGTTCACCGCATCCGCCTCCGTCTCCGGGAGAATGCGCTCGACCACGGCGCCCGCGAGGCCACGGTAGGCCTCCGGCGCCATGATCGGCCACCCTTGCGCCGTCGCGTCGGCGGGGAAGCCCACGATTTTCCCGCCCTGGCCCTGGCTGCTGGCGCGGGCTCCGTCGGTCATGACGCGGCTCCCATCGGCGTTCCGGCCGCGACGCGCCGCCGCCAGGCCCCCACGTAGCGCGGCGCCGGGAGGTCGCCCACGTCGACCAGATCGTCCCTCCTCATGGTTGTGGTGGTTGCGCGGTCCTCACCATACCCCTGGGCAGCCAGGGCCGCGGCGGCGGCGCGGAAGTCGCCACCGCGCTCCAGGAGCGCGTAGGCTGTGAACGGGGTGTAGCCGCGGCCCGGCTCGAACGGGTAGGCGTTCGACGAGAAGACGTAGAGCACGCCGACGCGGCCATCGTAGCCCGTGGTGGCGCTCTGGCCGTCCCGCTTCCCCGGTCGGCGCCAAAAAGTCTCACCGCCCCGCGCGTGGTCGACCGTCCAGCCATGGGGCTCCAGCAGCCCGCGCCAGTCAGCGCGCGCGTTATAGGCGTCGCCCGGTCGGCCACCGGGCGCGTCCCCGCTCGTGGGGACCGGAGCCGGCCCGGGCGGTGGGGTGTAGCGCGTCAGTTCCTCGGCCGCGCCGAGCAGGACGACGCGCTCCAGGGTGTTGATGGTTGGTGGCCGGTCGAGCCGGCCGCGCGCGAGGCGGTAGGGCCGGCCGGTGGGATGGCACGGCGGCGGACTGGGCGGCGCGATGGCGTAGCCGCCCTCCCCGCGGGTCTCGATCAACGTGTGAGGTCGCGGGCGGCCATCGTCGTCCGCGCACAGCTCCTGAGCCAATTTCTGGTTTCCCTCCGGGTCGCCGGTGTGGCGGTAATAGTAGTGTGCGCCGCCCGCAGGCGTCCGCACGGCGACCAGGCGCGCCAGGAGCCCCGGGCAGGCCTCCTCGACACGCGCGCGCCAGGGCGCGATGAGCGCCGGCTCGTCGAAGTCAATGATCTCCAGCGCCGCGCTGACCCGTTCGTTGATCCGGCCGCTGACCGCCCCGCCGATGATGGCCAGGCCACACCCCGGATACGGCCGGAAGAGGTCGACGATATCGGCGGTCGTGGGCGCGCGCCCCTGGTACGTTGACCAACGTACCAGGGGCCGCTTGCTTCCGTCGGCGGCGATCGGAATGGCGCTGATGCCGGCGCGCGCCAGCGCCAGCGCCATTCCCGCCACGGTTGCGGGTGCGGCATGCGCGGCGCCTGGAACGGCCACCAGCGCCGCGCCATAATGAGGCAGAGCTAGGTTTGTCATGGACGCGCTACAGCTCAACCAACGCCAGGTCATCGACGGCGGCGGCGCCATTGGTCGCTGGTGGCGCTGGCGGGTCGGAGACCTGACCCCCGCGTTCGTTGACGAGCTCGGTAAGCAGTGCGGCCGACGGCTGGTCGATCTGCTCGAAGGCCCCCGCCGCGTCGATGTCGGCCTGGATCGCCGAGAGGGTGTCCGTGTCCGCCGCGGCGGCGATTTTCTCGACGAAGTCGATGTGCGTCTTACGCCGATCCTTGGCGACGACGAGCGCGGCCCGTTCGTCCTCCGTGATCGCGCGCTTCACGTAGAGGCCGGCCACGTCCTTCCACACCTGCTGCAAGAGCGCGAGCGTGTCCGCTTGGACGATGCGCAGCTCGACCTGTTGAAACGGCGTCAGGCCGGACGGCACGCTGTAAGGCTCCATCGGCCCGCTTGCCTGGGCTGGCGTCTTGGGGGCCGCCGCTGATGGGACGGATGCGACGGGGTTAACGATCTCTCCCGTGACGGCATCGACCGTCCGGCCACCTGCTGTCTCAACGGTGGCGCCGGTGGTGTGGCCACCGTTGACGGGGGCCCTGTCCAGCGCCGGCGTCGCCACGTGCTCGTAGACGAGCTCCCCGTCGGCCGTGATGGTCACATCCTCCGGCGCCAGTTCCTCGGAGGTATACATGCCGAGAATCGAGTCCTGGAAGGCGGTCCGCGCCGCCTCGCTGATCGCGCGGCTGCGCAGCATCGCGCGGGGGTACTTGTCCCAGTTCGCGTTGTGCTTGTCGCCTTTGAGGAGCCCCGCGGCGTCTGCGTCGGCCATGCTGAACGTGACGCGGCCGGGCGCGTCCCACCCGCGCCGCCGATACTCGACGGTGCAGCGGTCAGCGGACGACTCCAGCACCTTGAGCGCGTTGTTGCCGTGGTCACGGTAGATGAGCGCGGCCAGCATCTCGGCGGACGCCGTAGGCTTGCCGCCGATAAAGCTGAAGCTGCGCAGCGCCGCGGCGGGTGGGATACCCAACTCGCGGCCGGTTTGAACAAGGACGGCAATCTTGGCTTCGCTGTCGATGTTGCGGTACAGTTGAGACGCTTGAAACATGCGCGCCATGCGTTGAATAAGCTCGAACTCGGATGTGCTCGGCAGTGCGGCGTGGGGTTGCGCGAGCGCGACGGCGCGTGACGGTTGGTCGGACATGGGAAGAGCGCCTCCTTGTTACCGATGGTGATAGGGGTGGTTAGCCGTGGTGTTGGCCACGTCGATCGTGGCGCCCACTGTGATCTCAACGACCTCGGCGAACGCCGCGTGGCGCCGGTGCAGCCGGCCCAGGCCCGCGATGAGCCGCCCGACGTGATGGATGTCGAACCCTCCGGGGTCCGCGCCCACGACGCTACAGAGCGCGCGCTGTTTGCGCGCGATGAGGAGCGCGCAAAGCAACAGGCGTCGGTCCGCCTTCTCACGGCTGTAGCGGGTCGGACGCGTTGGACGGATGCGTTGCGCGCGCTGTGTCGTCGTTACAGCTGCCATGCTGGACCTCCAAGCGCGAGGCACCCGAGCGCGAACAGGCCGAGCACGACGGCCACGACGAGGACCTCGCCGATCAGGCCGATGAGGGCCGCGCGCCACAGCGCGGCGTTGCCGAGCGGCCCCGTTATGGCTCTGGCCGGCCGCACACGATGTGTGGCCAGCACGCGGCGCCGGCGCCGGTATGCGTTCGTCATGGGGCGCGCGTGGTTCATCGGGAGACTCCTTCCGGGTGGATAGGCGCGACGTTCGTCGCCGGCGCCGTTATGGCTGTTGCGGCCGTGGCCATTCTCTCGGCGCGCAGGGCGTCGATCGCCCTGTCGCACCCCGCGCACAGGCCCTCGACCGTCACGACCCCGTCGCCGGCGTCGCGCGACCTGACCACCGTGGCCAGGTCGGCGGCGCACCACCAGCACGCAGGGTTGTCGAGGTCAGCCAGGCGCGGCGCCGTGGCAGGATAGCGGCCGGCGCCGCGCCGGTCGGCGCGGCTGGAGCGGGAGATACGTGAATCAGCCACCGCAGGCCTCCAGTAGGTCACCGGCCCGCGCGCCGCAGTACGAGCGGCGCGTGGCGCGGTTGACCGTGCAGTGCGTGTAGCCGCCGTCCGCCGCCGGCTGCCCGCATCCGGGGCAGAGTCGAGCGTCGGGCGTGGGCGCGTCATGGATGGTCGGCTTGTTGCTGACGGCCATGCCAGGGCGCGCGTCGGCCCAGTTGAGCAAACCGAGCCCGTAGGCGTCCCACGCGTGGGGGAGGCAGTAAACGCCCTGGCCGAACGTGCCGTTGGCGGCAGAGTGGCAGCGCCCGCCGAGGTCTTTCCACCCGCACGGCGCGGGCTCTTCGGCGCTGTCGGCCTCGGGCGTGGCCGCGGCAAACAGCACCGGGTCCACGACCTCAATCTCGGCGACGGGCTCAACGACTGACGCCGCGATGAGGGCGTCGGCCTGGTCCAGGTCTAAGGTGAGCGCCAGGTAGAGGTCGCGGTGCCAGCAGGATCGCGTCGCCTCACAGCCGCAGCGATCGTCCACCGCGTCATAGATGTGTGTGCGGCCCGGACGCGTGCGGCTCGTGACCTCGTAGAGACCGGGGCCGGTCGCGTGGAACGTGCGGCGGAAGGTCGCCGCCGCTGCGGGATCAGCAAAGCGGAGCGGCGTCGGTGCAGGTTGACACGGCGCCAGTGTGTGTGCCACACTGACACCAACAGGGGACACCACGTCCGTTGTGTGAGCTACCATTGAATGAGCCTCCTGGTGTTTGCCGGGTGGTTAACGGGCTGCTGCTGCGTCTGTGAGAGGGCTGGCAGCAGCCTCTTTGCGTTCCTGGGCCTCGCGGGCCTCGCGTTGGTCTCGTTTGTATTGGATGCGTTCGCGGATCTCCCAGACGATCTCGCTGATCGCGTCGAGCTTTGCCTGTCCGCGCGCCGCCTGGATCTCCTCCGGCGTCATGCGCGGTCGCGGTAGCGGTTGTGGTGTGTTCACGCTGCATTTCCTTTCGTTGTCTTCGTTGTCGTGACCGTCCCCTTGCTCCGGCGACGGCGGCCGGGCGGCAGAACCTCAGCGTCCTTGTCGAACAGTCGTCCCCGGCTGATGTTGTATGTGTTTTTCATGGCACTCACCAATATGTCGACCTCCTCCGGCGTAAAGAGCGCTTCGCCTACCCGCAATCGACGGTAGCGATAGCGCGAGATACCCAGGACGCTACGCACCCAACTCTCGTTGATGTGTTTGTCCTGAATGACACCGAACACATGAACGCCTCGCGGCATAGACGGCCTCCTGAGCGATAGGGCCGTAACCTAATTCAGTTTACGACTGCTCTTATACTAACCTAATTCAGTTACGGTGTCAATAGCCCTATCGGTGCGATTGACCCTTTACAAGCGCACTAAAATGGGCGATTATGTAAGAGTGGCGCTAGAGATGTAGCGGAATTAGGTACCGCGAACTCACACAGCCCAGTGAGGAGGGGCGGCAATGGTGGTAGCAGTTGCGGAGATGGTGAGGCAAAGACGACGCGAACCCGATTTTTCAGCCTTGCGTCGTCTTATCAACGATGCGGTGCGCGTGTATGCTGAACAGCACGGCGTCATCTTGACGGATCGTCAGTTGGGCTTAAAGCTCGACTATTCCGAGGCGACAATCCACGGAATCTTTGCTAAAGGCAATCGCCCGACGCGCGAACTCTTGATTGCGCTAGCAGACCTCTTCCATCAATCTCGTGAGGAGTGGCAGCAGGCGGGCGGTTATGATGTTGACAGCTTGCCCTGGGGGCGCGGCTGGCGTACCGATGAAAGAGTGCTCACTGAATGGTATGCGAGCCTCACTGAGGAGGAAAAGGCGCGGGCGCTTGGCGAGGCGCGAGCGCGTCATGCGGATCGCGCGGCCACTGATGGCGATCAAGGATTGCCATAGCCGTTAGAAGCAAGTCTGTGCTAGCGTTCCCTCGGTCAGCCTCTAAGCGACCACGCATGCCTGGAGTCCGCACAACATCCCGGATGAACCGGACCACCGCACTATCGTCCACGACCGCCACCGCTTTCTCTAAATGAAGTAGAACATTCGTCCTATTACGGGCTGTTCTTTACCATACGCCGCGTGGGGGCGGTTGTCAAGGATGTGTCAGGGATTCGTTGCATTAGGGAGGAGGGGTGGAGAGGGGTGGATTGGGGGCTACTGCTCGCCGTTGCGGGAGTCATCGTCGGTCTCGTCAGCGCGGTGGCCGCGGTCTTTGCCGCGGTGTATGGGGTGCGGGCGGTGCGTGCCGCGCGTGCCGCCGCTGACCTGGCCGACCGGCGTTGGGTGAACCAGACCCGTCCACGTCCACGCGTCGACTTACTGACGCAGGGAGGGGGGTTTAGTGTGTCAAGCGGGGCATCGGCATCGTACACCCAGACTATGACGGTGGACAATTCCGGCGGTGCGATCACTGATGGGTTCGTCGTCGTGCGGCTAAATGACACGTTCTATGGAGGACACCTGTCTCTGCCTGGCAATACAGGCAATGTGCAAAGAACGCTCATTCGTCGGGGCCACTCCTCCTCTGTATTGCTCGGCTATCGTGTCGCGCTTCTGTACGTCCAGGATATGGACGGGTGTTGGTGGGATGCGCTTGCGGAGGTCAAGATACCCCCGGATGCGCCTCCGGGACCAAGCGACTCGCCCGCTTTCCAGACATGGATTGATCGCCGTCTCGCAGAGGTGTCCTGGCCTAACGACGACGCTATCACATAACGACATGCCGCTGAATGAGGTCGATCAACCGCTGCCCCGCGTCGCCCGATGTCTCGTATGTAACGGGCCGTCCGTTCTCTTGGGTATAGGCCATCGTGATCAGCACGACAGCGGCGCCAGCGCGTGTGCCGTCGGAGGGAAGGGGAATGACCCAGCGCGCGTGGCGCACCAGGCACAGGTTGATCAGATCGCCCGTCGGAAGCTCGAACCAATACGGCATGTCGTCATCTCCCCCTCTTGTCGAAAGGATACCGTACCGATGCCGCGCCGTATCACTCCCAAGGCCACGATCCGCCCCGAGTCGCGCCACGTCGCTGCGGCCTACGTCCGGGAGAGCGGCTATTTGCAGGAGTTGGGCGCGTCGCCCACCGTGCAGCGCGCCAAGATCGCGGAGTTGGCCGTGCGCCTGGGCCTCGTCGTGCCGGAGGACCGCTGGCGGCAGGAGGTCGAGCGCGGCTCGGTGATCGATCGCCCCGGCTACCAGGAGATCCTGTCGTGGGCGCGCGCCGGCGAGATCTCCCACGTGCTCGTGTTCACGCTCAGCCGGTGGGGCCGGCGCACCCACGAGCGCATCCGCGCGCGCGACGAGCTCCGCGAGCGCGGTGTGGTGATCTGGAGTGTCCTCCAGGGGGAGGATGTGCCCGGCCTGGCGTCCGATGTCAATGCGGCGGTGGACGAGGAGTACAGTCGCGCGTTGGGCAAGGTTGTGCGCCCCAACAAGGAGGCGTCGGCGCGCCGGGGCATCGCGCAGGGTCCGACACCGTACGGCTACACGCGCGTCTACCCGGCGTACGAGGGCAAGCGCCGCCCCTGGGGCCGCCTCGTGGAGCACCCGACGACGGGTCCGGTGGTGCGTGACCGGATCTTCGGGGGGTATGCGCGCGGCGATGTGAGCATCCGCGGCCTGGCCCGCGCGCTCAATGCGGACCCGGCCGTGCCGCCGCCGCGCGACGAGGCGCACCCCCATCGCGCGGCCTGCTTCTCCCAGGAGGCTGTGCGGAACATGTTGGTCAACGAGATCTACGCGGGCACGGTCGGCTACAACGAGCGGCCCGTGGGTATCTACGACCGTGCCGGCGCCGACGAGTACTTCGAGGTCGCCGGCCAGCACGAGCCGCTCGTCGACCTGGCGACCTTCGCGCGCGTGCAGGCGCTGCTGACGCGCCATGCCCTCCGGCCGGGGACGATCCGCCAGGGGCCGGAGACCGCGCTCCTGACGGGCCTCCTCGTCTGCGACCAGTGCGGCGGGCCGATGCGGCCGGCCTGGACGCATGGGCGGACCTACGCGCTCTACAGGTGCGCGCGGCAGATCCACGGAGCGACGCGCTGCAGCCCGAGCTCCTATCGGGCGCACCTGGCGCACGCCGCCATCCTTGCCGACGTGGCGCGCCTCGAGCCCGTGGCCTGGTCGCCGCGCATCGAGCGGCGTGTCGAGGCCCGGACCAGCGACGCGGCTGCCGCCCTCGCCGCCGCCTGTGCGGAGCGCGACACCGCGCTCACGGCAGCGGACGACTACGCTGCGCGCTTACCCCACCTCACCGACTTCTCCGAGGCCGCCATGGCCGTCTTCCGCGCCCACGCCGAGAAGCTCGCTGCGGCGTCCGCGGACGCCAACGCGCGTGTCCGGGCGCTCCGGTCGGCCGCGCCACGGATGGTGGCCATCAAGGCGCGCCACGCTGATATCTCGCGCGCGCTGCGCGACGCCGGGCTCCGTGACCTCCTCGCTGACCCGGAATTTGACAGTGAGCACGACGCCGATGATCGCGCGCTGGCCCGCCGCCTGGCCCTTCAGGTGATCGAACGCGCGACCCTGACAGACAGAGAAAAGATCACGCGGCCAGCGTGGCTGAAGTTTGACATAACGTGGAATGACGACGTGGGGTATTTGCTGGGCGTGGGAGGGCTTCGCCTCCGCGAGAGCAGGCGTTTGTAGCATGCCGTCAGCCATATCGAGGA
>JAABUP010003398.1_pt1 | contig 28170 bp, 24 predicted proteins | sample 5559201 | NCBI WGS metagenome assembly JAABUP01 (sample SAMN10711887, study PRJNA513373) | rock metagenome | isolation source: Antarctica rocks | place: Antarctica | reverse complement strand
GGGGCAGGGCAGGGGTGGGGCACAGGCAGGGGCAGGGCAGGGGTGGGGCACAGGCAGGGGCAAGGCAAAGCACAATATGAAGCTCCAGGGGACTAGCCGATCTGTGCAGACCAGGCTAAACACTGTGCATTGCCTATCAGCTCCAACAGATTCAATTTCTCAAACTCCATCACAAATCCTTACTCTTGTAACTTCAAAACATCTTCAAAAACACAGAATCAAAGTGACTTCTTCAACATAAAAGTGACAGCTTCAAAAATGCAAATACAAATGACCTTTGTGACCCACCTTCCAGAACTTGACCAACGTCGACACCGGCATCTGCAAACATGATGCCGAAGGCTATTGCCATAACGCCCACCAGGACACCAAACATAGCTTCCAAGTGACGCACGCCAAGCCGATCTATCAGCAACAGCAGGAACGAGTCCAGAGCTGTTATGATGACACCTGCAAACGCAGCGGATCTCTTGACGCTGACAGAAACAGTGAGAGGTTATGGGTCACAGTTTAGGGTTGGTGAGTGAGGCTGCATCAGTAACAGCAGGAATGAGTCTAGAGCTGTTATGATGACCCCTGCAAATTCAGCGGAACTACTGACACTGACAGAAACAGTGAGAGGTTATGGGTCACAGTTTAGGGTTGGTGACTGAGGCTGCATGAAACTATCAGTAGCAGCAGGAACGAGTCCAGAGCTGTTATGATGACACCTGCAAATTCAGCGGAACTACTGACACTGACAGAAACAGTGGGATGCGGGTATGGTTCACAGTTTAGAGTTGGTGACTCAACCGCATGCAGACTGCCAGCTCAGGAGTGCAGCGTGCAGGACTTGTGTTGCCGATGCAAACAGACAGGAGCAGTGCAGGTCTTCTCAACAGCTCATTACACATGTCAAGTGCTCTGCAGGAAGGGTATCAATCTGCAGAATGTCTGCATCAGTCTGCTGCTGTGCAGCATGCTGCTTACCATCAGCAACATGTACATGCTACCTTGCATCAGAAGTATGTGCATGCTGTCTAGCATCAGCAACATTCACATGCTGCCCAGCATCAGACGCACGCACGCACGCATGCAGGCACGCACGCACGCACACGCTATCTAGCATCCGACACATGTACACACTGTCTAGCATCAGACACATGTACACACTGTGTACCATAAAAAACATGTACGAGCTGTCTAACACCTAGGAATAATCATATGCACCCGAGCAATTTAGGGTTGCTTGCCTGCATATAGTGGAATGACGCCCTTGGACAGAATAAAAATGGCAATTGCGCTGCCAATGACCTCTTGAATGTCACATCCAATGATGGCAATTTCGATCATGACCCACATGAGCAGTCTGGGAAACCTGGGGTACTCAGCTCTGCAATACAAAACATCTAGGATTGACATCACCACTTCAGGCTTGCTCTGTCTGACAGCAGCTTTGGCATCCAGCACTGTGTTTCACAAACAGCAAGCGTAATGCAGTTCTCTGGGGCACAATTGCACATCACCTGGCTGGAATGCACTGAAACAGTACAGCACAACATTGTTGATGTCAAAGGCTGCAGATAATGCACCACATTGACGACGCTGCGCACTTGACATATGTACATTTAGCAGGATGGTATTGATGTCTCTGCTTGATGCCGCCGTGGTGTTACGACTACACACAATCACGGTGGCATTATTACCATGTTTCACTGTGGCATCACCACCACGATGTAGTTACTATTGTGTGACATGTATTGTACTACAGTGTTGGAGGGCACAATCAAAGATTGAATTTACCTGCAATGCTGTGCCAAGTGCTGCCCAGTTGCTACGCCAAGCTTGGCTGCAAGCAGCTGCAGTGCGCCCCCCTGTACAGTTGCTCATGAGCTGATGAAACTGGTGGTTGCTGTTACATCAGATGTGACCTTTGTTCAACACATGGTAAGACTATTAACGGTGGACCTTGATTGCTGTTGCATCAGATGTGATCTTTGTTCAAATTTTGGTCGTTTACCGCATATACTTGGGCAGTGTGGGCAATATCAAAGGTTGGCTGAAACATGCTTGGGCAGCATGCTTTACCAAACATAGCGCACAAGCTGAAGAGTGTGAAAAGCTAGTTGGAAGTGCTTGAGAATGTCTGTCTGTGCGTACCATGACAGTACTCCAGACCAGAACCCAAAGCAGGATGTATCCTGTGTTGGCGCCAGCTTGAAGATCACCCTCAAGATTTCCAGGATCCTGCAGGCAGAATCTTGCTTGCTGTGGTGGTATTGCATGCTTGTCATGCCTCGAGGCGTGTCATGTCCAGACAAGACCTATGTTGGTGCTAGCTTGTGAGACATGGATTGCCTTACGATGTACGCTATAGACATGAGGAAACCAGGTCCAGTGAATCTCCATAGCTTCTTCCATGAGAACCAATTCTTTGGGAGGTGTTCTGTATCCCAACGCCCATCGGTTGCATCAGCTTCTGAGGGAGGAAGGGACACAAGGGTCTGGGTTTCGGCTTCGACATCGAGGATGTCCTCCGCAAGCTCATGCTGCAGATCTGCTGCTGCTGGATGAATGCCGCTGCCAGGGGCCAGATCGCTGGTATGCTCGGTGCCGTCTTCGTGCTTGTATCCGCTTGTCTCAGCCACTTCAGGGGCGCGCGGATTCAGGCTGAAACTGCTCCACTTCATCAATGACGCAGCTGCCATGGTGCCGTTAGGAAGTCTACAGGCCTTCCTCGGGTGGCAATCAACGCCGTAGTCTGGTCAACTTGCACTACTAGTACTAGAACTTGGAGCTGCACTGTACCACTGGGCTAGCGCATGACCACTATGCTCAACAGATCAATTCAATGCAGCTGATTCGCGCATTGCGCACATCGAGTGTGCACCTGATGCGCAGATTGCGCACAGCACAGGACTTACCCACGTGCGCTTACGGAACCTCAGAAAAGTCAAGGTGCGTGGTGACGGGCTGACAGTCACAAGGCTTCCGCGAGACTTGCCACAGAAAGGTGGGGTGATCTGTCGCACAACCCTCACGACAGGCTCGATCTCGCATAGCAGCCGCCTGACGGCTTGCCGAGATCCCTTGTGCACGGGTGCTGACCTAAACGCAACCTCGCATGACCACTCTTCTTTCACTCCTGCGCCCGCTTCTGCACTGCTGCGGCTGAACATCAAATTTTATTGCTTCTTGACTGTTGACATTGTACGACCAGCTCAGTCCACCTGCGGTGTGCATACAGCAGCTGCAAGAGAAACATGGTATCGGCCACTCTCCTGTGGCAGACAGCAAACAAGCTGCATCCTCGACGACTATTGAGCAGATTCTGCGATCCTCGGTATGACATCCGATACTACCACTGGCGCACGACGTACATCTCAGTGCTACATATGACCTCATCGAGTCTGCTGCATGTACAGGGTCGTCGCGAAGGACTTCCCCAACGCTCTTGGCAAGTTCACGCCATGTTTCACCAACATTGCTGTGTTGGGTGAGTCCTCAAAAGAGTTTTTCTTGCTGCAAGGCTTTATGCCAGATAGCCACCTGCGTTGCTTGATCACACGCAAGCCACATATGCTGATATCTACCATAACTTATACATGCGCTGTGACCACTGCAGGCACAGCACATGTCACTGCCATTATCCTGTGTATCATCCGCATGGCTTTGGCCCGGCAAACCAAAGGAGCAGAGAAGTACAGATTGCGTGGTTCAGCCAAACTTGTCCACTGTTGTGCTGCCACTGCAGCTGCAGCAAATCTGCTATTAGTCCTCTTCCTCCTGAATGGGCGCATTGCAGCAGATACCATTCTTGTTGTTCATGGCAAGGTGGCGCCTTTTGAGTGGGTTGGTGAGTCGATACAAATTCTGGTCGCCTGAACCACTATGTCAGCTGTTCAGTACAATGCAGCGTCAAACCCTAAACCCACTGCAGGGTTGCAGTGAACCCATATCCTTTTCATGCTCAAGCATCAGCAGCCTATACCACCCTGGATTTATCTGCGCCTACATACACCCTCACTGCATTCAGCTTTACAGTCACTTTCCAGCAGTCCCTCAATTGTTATTCACCCATATGCTCTTCTCAATCCAAAATGTCTACATGTCTTCAGAATGGTCCACCCAAAAGTGCAATGCTAAACTCAGAAACGCCTGGGGACAGCAAACACACGTTTCTACATCATAGAGATCTTTGACATCACATCGCTGCAATCAGTACATGGCACTGCCTGCAGGCTTTGGGCTATCAACTGTAAGCTGGCTGGTGTTCATAGTCACCTTTCTGTCTGATCTATCACGCTACAGCCTGGAGCAGACCTGGCTGTGGCGCTTCCCCCTGGTCCTCATTGCTGCTGGCCAACTGGCTCAATTCAGGTAAACCTTCTTCTTCTCCTGTACGTCAACCATGACCATGATGACTCTTCTTCTGACATTGCTTCTGTTCACTTCAGCAAGATCTTCTTTGTCTATCCACAGCTGGTTGCTGTTAATCTTTCCCCTGTCTTTAATTGGATGTGAACATCGTCTGCCTGTTGTCAAGTGACTGTCTCATTTGATTGCACTCATGCTGAGCAACGGTACTTGCCTCCTCTTTTGCTCTTGCTTGGCGTGTTTGCGATTTGGCACATGCTCCTCCATCTTTATTTCCATATTCTCCCTTTTTTATTACCAGCACAGTATGCACACATTACCAAAGCATGTTTACTTTCAGTCACTTTCTGATTCATCTATTGCGCTTCCCACAAGCATCAGACGCTCATGTGCACAGCATGGGTGACAATATATTTGATTTCCATTATTGTTATTCAGTCATGACAGGCCTAGTGTACAAAACATACCCTAATGGTTGCCAGCAAGTCCTGTTGAGGCTAAGGCCCTACCCCGTGAGGGGGCCCGTGAGGGGGCATTGGCTCTTGTGCCACACCACTGGCAGCATTGCTGCCGCTAGTAGCGTTGAATTTGATTTCCATGTTTGTGTGGCATGCAGATTTGTCATCTTGCTCTCAGATGACCGGGACTACTTCTTCATCTTGTACATGGTGTATGTGGGTGTGAACATGCTGCTGGCCGGCATTGCTCTTCTTCACTGGCCGGGGTCAGAGCAGCTTGAGCTTGTGAACAACCCAGATGGCTATCAGGTGAGCTTTAAAGGTTTAGGGTTTATGGAATTTGCATTTCGATGCCAGAACTGGACTATCTATATAAACCCAGCACAGGTGTGCTAGCTGTGTTGGCTAGGTGTTTTCCATGTGGATTTAAACAGAGTATCTTGTGTCCAGTTTATGCCTCCAAAGCTGATCTTCCAACTGCTGTACACTCTTTTAGCAGATGTCGCTTCTTTCTGCTCTGTGCCAGCTTTTTGCTCAGGCATTAGCTAAACTCCCTAGACAAGTGATGTAGCTCTGTAAGAAAGCTGAGGCATGTTCTGTCAATTGGCTTGTTTGTGAGACTATGCCCTAAAGTGAGCAACACTATCAATGCTATCAATTGCAAAGTGTCCGACACGCTGGGGCTGCAGAATATCTCCTTTCCATTGCAAAAGTTGGCTTTTCCACTGTGACTACAGGTGTTGGCAGACAGGCGGTTTGTGGACAGCAAGCAAGCTGAGATCTTGTTTTCTCAGTTTGTGAGAATTGGCTTATTTGTGCAAATGTGCTCTAAAACGAGCAACTTGTGACTACAGGTGTTGGCAGACAGGCAGTTTGTGGACAGCAGCAAGGTGTGCCCAGAGGCCAAAGATGAGACATGTTTTCTTAATTGTGGTCTGGGCAGCCCGGTATAATACTTGGCTTCTCATTAAATTGACGCCGAAAGGCGTAGTCTTTTCTTTTCGTTTCTTTTCTTTTCTTTTTCTTCTTATTTGTGAGAATTGACTTATTTGTGCAAATGTGCTTCAAAGCGAGCAACTTGTGACTACAGGTGTTGGCAGACAGGCACTTTGTGGACAGCAGCAAGGTGTGCCCAGAGGCCAAAGATGAGACATGTTTTCTTATTTGTGAGAATTGACTTATTTGTGCAAATGCGCTTCAAAGTGAGCAACTTTGTGAGTGCAGGTGCTTGCAGACAGGCAGTTTGTGGACAGCAGCAAGGTGTGCCCGGAGGCTAAAGCAAGTTTCTTCTCCATCATCACTTTTGGCTGGATCAGTAACCTCATGCGGCAAGGCTACAGGTGAGTCATGCACAATGCACAGACAGATTTTGGAATGGTGTGTTGCATGTGTGAAAGTTATTTCCACCATTACTTTTGGCTGGATCAGCAACCTCATGCGCCAAGGCTACAGGTGAGTCACGCACAATCCACAGACAGATTTTGGAATTTTGGGATTTTGGTGCGCTGCATGTGTAAAAGTCTTCTCCATCATCACCTTCGGCTGGATCAGTAACCTCATGCGCCAAGGCCTCTCCTGATGGGTGTTCATCATCCTGCCTTGCAGAAGAATCTGGTTGTGAACAGCGCAAGCTAACTGATAGTTAGCCTGCTTGAGACTATGTCAAATTTGAGATGTGTCATTTCGCTTGCATTGCCAATTTGACCATGCAAGCCCAACCTCAAGAGCTGATTCAGATGAGAGTTCATGTTCGAGGTTTGCCTTGCATCCCAAGTTCAAACCCTGAGTGAATTTGCAGGGCGCCTCTGCAGTTTGAGGACATTTGGGATCTGCCTCCTGACGACAGGGTTGGTCATTTAGCCAGTAGGTTCCGCCCAATTTGGCAAGAACAGCTGAAGAGGCGTGAGGGTCCCTCCTTGGTATGTCATTTCGACATTTTGGATATCATGCAATTTGCACCTAACTTTCATCAGGCACTGTTATCTGCCAAAAGTTTCCTCCCACAACACTCTGCTGACACTCAGCGGGAGATGCTACCTTGGGTCTCCCAAAATTGCCACGCCACTCTTTGGGTGAAATACCCTCTTTTTCTTTTCTTTTATACCTCCTTCAACATGTTGTACATTGGAAGTCTGTGCCTGGCCACCTGTCACATGTTTTCTGAAGGTCATGCTTGCATGACTGACTTGCAACACTTGCAACAACAGCATTCAAGATGTGGTATGCTTGTGCAAACATGGTTCTGCAAGCTATGTGTACCCATGTTGCTGCTATATGTCAATGCTGGATCTGTCTACATTCAAGATGTGCTATGCCTGTTCAAACATGATCATGCAAGCAATGTGCACTCCTGTTGCTGCCATGTACCCATGCTGGATCTGCATACTGTCTGCTGCAAAGCTGACTCACCCTCTCTTCAAAGCTGACTCACCCTCTCTTCGAAGCTGACTCAACACCTCATTGAAGCTGACTCACCTGGTCTTTGACGCTGACTCACCCCCTCTGTGAAGCTGACTCACCACGTTTTTCATGCATCTGGTTGCCCCACATTGGTTTGTGGCCTACAGCAGTTTGATCAGAAACAGATCCCGGATGATCGCTGTTATGTCACATGTGGTGTGACAAACAGTGCACAGCTTGATCAGAAACAGACTGTTTGTCACACCACATGTGACATGACACCGGCCATCCGTGATGTGTTTCTGATCAAGCTGTGCATTGTGCTCGTGTGATCATGCATAAAACCCTAATACAATAAACTTCAAACTCAAACCCATAGCTTCATTCTGTTTTTCTGTCTGGCTGCAGACACTGGCCCTGTGGAGGTTCACCCGCTATCTAATTCTCACAGCCCTCCCCTTCAAATTGGTCAATGACCTATCCCAATTCGTGGCCCCAACCTTCCTGAACCTACTCCTGGGCGTGGTGTCTTCTGGTCAACCATCGTCTGTCGGATACATGTATGCAACGCTCATGTTGGCACTGCTGATCCTCGGCACGGCTTCAGACAACCAACATTTCCAGCGTGTCATGAGAGGAGGCAAGAGTCCCTTCATCCTGCCTTCTTGTACCTTTGTTGTTTTGGCCTTTGCCTGGTGTTTTGCCCTTTGTGGTTTTGCTCTTTGCCTGTTACAATGCCTTGTGTTTGTTGCTCCTGCCTTTTCAGTGTGGGTTGAATGATGCAGCCATCAGTTCCAAGTACGATTTTGCACTTCATCTGCTCCAGCATTCTAAACTGTCAGTGGAGGTTGACAGCTATTTCGTGATCTGTTAGGCCTGTATGACGCATGCACTCGATCTGCATCATCACACAACGAATACATCTGGGTTGGCAACCATGCTGTCATTTGTAGCACCAGACTGCAGTAACCTTGCACTTGCTCTGTCACTTGTCACGTAACATGTCAGTCAGGGTTGACAGCCGCCTAACAACTTGCATTGCCTGTCTGCAGGAATCTTGCACTTCATCTGTTTCATCATATCACACGACAAGTCAGTTAGGGTTGTAACTTGTATTACCTATCTGTAGGTTTCCGGCTGAGAGCCATGCTCGTGCACGAAGTCTTCGACAAGGTGTTGTACCTGACGCCTTCAGCCAGAGCACAATTCAGCAGCGGCAGAATCTTCAACCTGGTGACAACAGACGCAGAGACGCTTCAGTCACTCTTCCAGAACATTCTGGGGGTCATTTCGTCCCCAGCCAGGATCATTGGTGCTATGACGATGCTGTATGTGCAATTGGGGCCGTCATCACTGGTCGCATTGGCAGTCCTTGTGCTGATGATGCCTGTGCAGGTGAGCCACCAGGGTATGGGTTACATGTCTTAGGGTATAGGGTGATAGGGTTCTGCTGACTGTCCTCGTTGAGCCATCAGGGTTATGTGTCATAGGGTATAGGGTGATAGTTTTGCGCTGGCTGTCCATGTACTGATGATGCCTGTGCAGGTGAACCACCAGGGGTATGGGTTACATGTTTTAGGGTATAGGGCGATAGTGTGGCACTTGTGCTGATGATGCCTGTGCAGGTGAGCCATTAGGGGGTATGGGTTACATGTTTTAGGGTATAGGGTGTTAGGGTTGTGCTGGCTGTCCTTGTGCTGATGATGTAGTCCTGAATAGCTCCCTGCATGAGCCTCTGTACTGGCAGTACATTTTGCACCATCAGCCTTGTAGTCATATGCTATAGTTGTCCCATAGCATTGTAGTCTGGGGAGGCTATGGAAATGCTGCTGGATGTAGGCTGTATATACAGGGTTTAGGGTGTAGGTACTGTACTGCACCGTACTGCTGTGCATCTCTGCAGTACTGCTGAAGTAAAAGAGTAAAACGCTGTCTGGACATGTAGGCTGTACGGGTGCACATCTCTGCAAGAGGGAAGAAGACAATGAGAAGCAATGTGTTGTCTTGATATGTAGGCTGTACTGGTGCATATCTCAAAACTGTTGAAGAAGAAGAAGTGGAAGAGGAATTTTGTTGTCTGACATGTATGGCCTATGCTGGTGAGTATTTCTGCAAGGCAGTCGAAGAAGAGGAGTAATTTGTTGTCTGGCATGCAGGCTGTGCTAGTGCGCATCTCTGCAAGGCTGCTGAAGAAGAAGCAGAATAGCTGAAAAACGTTGTCTGACATGTAGGCTGTGCTGGTGCGTATCTCTGCAAGGCTGCTGAAGGAGACGCTGCAGTACACGGATGAGCGTGCGAAGCTGGAAGGGGAGCTTCTGGACGGCGTGGATGTGGTCAAATGCATGACTTGGGAGGTACGTAACATACTGTTACGCACTATTTGTAACACACCATATGCAACACACTGTGACGCACCATATGTAATACACTGTAACGGACCATATATAACATACCATATGATGTCATGTGTTTTGTTTGTTTGAGGCTGAGTCTCTTGTTATCTTAGATGTGAAGCATACATGATGTGTGCTTCTGGTGCAAGTATTGCTGAAATAACACTTGCATGGTCATTCTCTGCTGAAAGCGCTGTTTCGTACAAGAAAAGCTTCATCCACAAGTTGCTGACTTTACCGGAAATAGCACACAAAAATGAAAATGCAGTGTCTCAAACAAAGCTTAAAATGGTAACACACACACTGCTGGTTTGCTGTGTGTGCAGACTCCATTTTGGGAACGCATTCAGAAGGTCAGGAACACAGAGCTGGACACGCTGTGGAAATCATTCCGAGTGCAAACCTTCAACAGTTTCCTGCTGAACGCCATCCCCACCTTTGTGTCGGTGGGCACCTTTACGGTGTACGTACTGCTGGGTAACAAGCTTACGGCGGCCAAGGCCTTCACGTCCTTGTCCCTTTTCTCGGTGAGTTGATGTCGTCTTCTTCTTCTTCTTCTCCATTTCTTCTTCTTCATCTTGCCCCTCTCCGCCCCACCCCTTGCCCCTTTCTTTGGTGTCTGTCTCTGCGTCAACGTGCAGGTATGTTTGCTGTGCAACAAGCTGGCCACAGCCAAGGCCTTCTCATCTTTCTCCCTTTTTTTGGTGGGTTGCCATTTTCTGTTTCTTGTTTCCCTTGATCTTCTTCCCCAGCCCCACTTACTCAAGTGCCTCATTAGTCAGCTTCATGGTATATGTGCTGCTGGGCCATAAGCTGATGAGGCCTCCATTGTTTTCCACCCTTTTCATGTTGAGCTGTCTTCTTCTTCTTCGTGCAGTGCGGCCAAATCCTTTGCATCAAAGGACAGGCTCACTGTTCCTGGAACCCAGTAGCAGCTCAGGCCTTTACAAGCTTCCAGAAGCTTCCAGAAGCACATGTTTCTGCATGCCATCATCTGCTCGGTGACCTGCCATGTCTGTCACCCTGTCTGTGCGATGCAGATTCTGAGGACGCCCTTGTTCCAGCTGCCCCAGCTGATCAGCCAGCTGGTCAACGTCCAAGTGGCCATCACACGACTTAGAGAGAGCTTTTGCACGCCATCAATTGCTTGGTGACATGCCATGTCTGATGCTTGGTGTGTGTTGCAGATTCTGAGGATGCCTCTGTTCCAGCTGCCTCAGCTGATCAGCCAGCTGGTGAACGCCCAAGTGGCCATCACACGACTCAGAGAGTTTTTGGCGGCAGCCGAGCAGCACAGCATGCCAGAGACAGCCCCTGCTAGCACAGGTATTAGTCATGCCTGAAACAGCCCCTGCTAGCACAGGTATTAGTCATGCAAAATTTGAGAAATGAGCCATACAATATGACAAGTTTTTGGCGGCGGCTGAGCAGCACAGCATGCCGGAAACAGCCCCTGCTAGCACAGGTATCAGTCATGCGAAATTTGTCAAATTAGTCGTACAATTTCACAAATTAGTTGTACAATTTCACAAATTTGTTGTACAATATGACAAGTTTTTGGCGGCGGCTGAGCAGCACAGCATGCCAGAAACAGCCCGGGCTGGCACAGGTATTAGTCATGCACAATTTGCCAAGAGTTATGATTTGCATTGCTTGACTCTGTGAGAACTGGCAACAGAGCACAATCTGCATTCACCTGAACCTCTTGGTCAAAGTTGTTAGTGGGTTCTGATGACTGCCGTGTCTGAAAAGCCTGCAGGCCCAGGTAATACCCAGTAATCTTTTGACCCTGAATTTTGCAACCCTAATGGCAACCACAAAAGTGCCCTCGGGCAGGGACTATGTGCCCAACACAGAAAAAATGTGTTTAACATCTTTGAGGGACCCATGAGGGGTCCCATGAGGGGCCCCATGAGGGGTCCCTCAAACCATAGGCTCAAGTCATTGATGATGCTGTAGACTTCTGGGTGCAAACCCACATGACTGTTCTGTAAGTGTGTGCGTGCTGTTGTAGGGGAGCAGGCCCTCAAACTGAAAGGAGACTTCACATGGGAGGAATCCGCAGCGCCCAGTCTGACTAACCTAGAAGTGAGTGTGGATTCTGGAGACCTGATGGTTGTGGTGGGGTCCACCGGCTCGGGTAAGTCCTCCCTGTTGGGGGCGGCCCTGGGCCTTATGCAGCAGGTGGAAGGGGAGCCTGTGGACCTCCGTGGAAAGGCAAGTGCCCTTCACTCCCCTGCCTACTGTTGCCTTTCGGTCAAATCACTGGTGCCCTTTAAACCCCTGCCTACTGATGCCTTTCGGTCGAATTGCTATTCGCTTCCCTGCACGTACCTAGCTCATCATGAGCCGGAAAACGTAAACTCTTCACGATTATCATCATTATCGTTATCAGCTTTCTGTTTGGGGACAGCAACAAGCCTCACAGAGTATGTAGACGGGAGATGGTCAACCTGCATATGGGCAGGTGCCCTTCGGTCCTCTTCCTTCTGCTGCCCATTGATCAGGTGCAGCTAGCCAGTTGACTCTGGCCCAGGTCTGGCCTTGATGCAGTAAGCGGCACACAGCATTTTCAGAGCCGTATGGGTGGGTAAACTTCTTCTTGCCTCTAGCCTGGTGGCATCCGACGAGTCTTCTCAAAAACAAAGAAAAGAAAAGAAAAGACTAGACTATGCCTTTCGGAGTCAATCTAATGAGAAGCCAAGTATTATACCGGGCTGCCCAGGAGTCTTCTGCAAAGCCTGTTTATCTGGACAAACATGTGTTTTTTTTTTGTATCCGGCATAAAGAACAAGGAAACAAGGGTTGCCATCATTGTACCCATGACACATCTTATGGTCTGCCGTAAGTAATTAAACCTAACAGAGTTTGTTTCGCAGTTGGCGGTGTCAATGTGAAGCGCAATCAGATTGCAGGCAGCCATGCTAGGAACAATCTCTTTACATCGAAATCTGGTTTTTCCCCTACAAAAGGTTGATCAAATTAGGTTTCAAAATATGGCTTCCAAATAACTTTGATACCTGTCTTAGGGTTTTACATGTAAGTAGCTGCAAGTAGCTGGACCTTACACTTGACCCAAAAATAAGACCAACCAGCAAATGACAGGGCAAAGTGTAAGTGTCATGTGTTGCTTGAAGTTGTTTTGGGTCAACATATGACAAACGCAGTTTCTTGATGCTCGTAGTCAGGCTGAACATATGTTGACCCAAAACAACACCAAGCAACACATGACACTTACACTTTGCCCTGTAGAAACTGCGTTTGTCAAGTCACAGCTTTCCGCTGCCATCAGAGCAGCACAAGCAAGTGGAAAAGGCTTGCGTTGCTGGGCATGTTGATTGGCCAACTGCAGCTGATTCTCCTTCATGATGTGCCAGAGGATGCAGAACATTATAGCCACCGTGATTTTTTGATGAACTACAGCAGCAGTGCACACATGCCAGGTCCTGATCCAAAGTGAAGCAGTGTAGGATCACTTCCTTTACATGGTTAGGAAGCTCAGCCAAGCTTTCCTATGTTGACTAAGAACAGGTGCTACATCACATGTGACTGCACGTTTCAATAGCTACAGGCATGGCATGATATGGTGCAGTCATGACATGATGTCATGGTATTGCTCGCTGCTACTGAAACAATGCTGTCTCATGCCATACCTTGTGATGAAGTTGATCTGCACCCTGCTTGAAATATGTGCATTGCTGCTGTGCGTGACAGAGGACAACATGGCAGCTACAAGATGTTGTATCTGCATGCAGATCATGACTTGCTTCCTTGAATGAATCAGCCTGATCTGCATGTTTCCTCTGAATGTTGAGCGTGACGCAACTGCACCGCTTCTGTTCATGTGCATCGAAGCTTTTCAACGCTGCGCAGTTTTTTCCTAATGGTTCCGAAAAAATTTGAGCTTTGCCATCGTGCTGTATGGTAGCACTGATGCTTTCCAATCTCTGCAGAAGCCATGGAAGGCATCAGTGCTACCTTGCAGCACTATGGCAAAGCTCTAATTTTTTCTGAACCATTCCGGAAAAAGTGTCAAGCGTTGAAAAGCTTCGATGCACGGTTGTACACTGCACACAGCTTGTCCTCTTCATATCAGCTTACGATGCGCAAGCAACAATGTGCAAAACTTTGTCACCACCGACCATCTTGTATGTATAGTGTGTCCTGTTATCTTACAGTGCATGTCCTGTATTCTCGACACAGAGATGATGCAGACATGGGTGACAGTAATAGGAAAATCATCTGTTCATCAGTATGTCAAAGATGACATCCTGTGATGGGTGTAAGGTCTTTCCTGTTGCTGTCTGTTGCTCTTGTGTCTGCATCATTCTGATCCCAAACCATGGTCCCACAGGAAACCCATGACATAATGCCTGAACAGGGGATACATGCATCAGATATTTTGCTTCGCTGGACCCATAAGCTGTCCAATTTCACGACGCAAACTTGAAATGGAATGATTGCATGAGTTCTGCATGGTAGTCATTAGTGCCTGAGGTCCAGTAGCTGTCTTAGGTGAGGCCTGCCAAAAATGACAGTCACAGCTCAGATAAGCATGTGCTCAGAACCAAGTTCATGAGCAGTAGAGACATGTGATCACACCCACACACACAAATGCCGGCTTTACCGGCTGGTCATCTGTCATGTTTCAGGTGACCTTACATATCCACCTTTAGACTCATCTGCATGAGCAGGACTTCACAGTGTAACAGCAGGGCTTCACAACACAGTAACTGCAGCCTTTTAGCCTTTTGTGTGGCTTGAGGATTTGCTGTTGATCTCACAGCACACCCAGAAGGCGCTGTCTTGCAGCAGTAGAGCAGAATCAACACAGCCTGTCAGCCTAGTCCTCTGTAGCATAAGGATGATAGCAAGAGTGCAAGGCTGCAATCAGTCAAGTCAATCTCAGCTTTGGAAGCTGAACCTCACACATGGAAAAGCTGCGCCCTATCAGCACATCTTTTCAGGAAAGATGTACTGATGAGGGGCAGCTGACAGAACAATTGCTGACAAACTACAGACAGAAACGTCTATGAGTGTTGCAGACAGCGCATAGACACATAGCAAGCAAGGTGACTGGAACTTTGCTTGGTATGTGACCGATGCCCTGTCTGCAACACCACCGGCACCCCTCTGCATCAGCACCTTGTGAAATCTCCTGTGACTGTGAGCCTTGTGAGACCAAATTCTTCTTTTTCAGAGTGCAGGCATTGCTCAATGACGCTGCTTCGTGTCATTTGAGGCATGACGCTAGCGTCTGTGTTTTTGCAATTGTTGCAGGCACAGTCAATTGTGCTGATGCATCATGTTTGATAGCAGCTGTCAGTAGCCTGACTGGCAGCAGCTTGGTAGACATTGTGCCAACAGCGTGGTAGACATCGTGCCAACAGCTTGGTAGGCATTGTGCCAACAGCATGGTAGACATCATGCCAACAGCATGGTAGACCTTGTGCCAACAGTATGGTAGACGACGTGCCAACAGCATGCTAGACAACGTCCCAACAGTATGGTAGACGACGTGCCAACAGCATGGTAGACATCAACTGCATGGTAGACATTGTGCCAACAGCATGGTAGACACTGTGCCAACAGCATGGTAGGCAACATGCTAACAGCATGGTAGACCTTGTGCCAACAGTATGGTAGACGACGAGCCAACAGCATGACAGAGACAGTCACAACAGTTTGGTAGACATCGTGCCAACAGCATGGTAGACATTGTGCGAAAAGCATGGTAGACATTGTGCCAACAGCATGGTAGACACTGTGCCAACAGTATGGTAGACATTGTGCTGACAGTGGCCTCACAGTATCAATGTATGGAGCAACATCTAAGGACAGCTTATGTGTTTCAACGAATACAGCCACATTTGAATACTGAATGCTGCTTGCAGTCTTTTTTTGGACACCAAATGCAAGTTATTGATGGCCAAGACAGGACCTCGTACATTTTTAACTATCATCAGTCATGCGAGAGTTCTCATCCAGCTGAGGCATATAAGTCTTTAATCCAGATAACATGGTAGGCCCAAAGGGTTGGGAGTCTGCAGTCTTGCTGGTCAACCAGCTTACAACAGCAGAAGTGACTTTCTCTTGATTGCTCATCTGAAGGGACATTGTAACTGCAGTTACTGTCATGGTAGCGCGCTGCTCAGCTGCATTCCCAATCCAGGGTGGTTGACCAGCTGACAATTGTGATATTGATTGCAAATGAGACCCCATAGGATGCACACATGTAATGCGACTAATCACAATCTTATCAGCCTGTTCACCATCCTGGCGTCTCCAGCGTTTGCACAGGTGTGATAAGCAGAAGCAAACACATGCTGGATCGGGGACAAATGTAAAACAGGGTTATGAAAGCTGACACAATCTTGATACGGCACTACAGATTGAGATCTGTAGTATCACAGCATATCAAATCTCAACCTCTGCTGCCGTGTCAAGATAGTGTCAGCATTCATAAAGCCTTTTTTTCCATGTGTTCTCCCTGTTTTGACATCTTTTTTGTGTGGGGTTCTGTACTTGACACAATGCTCCAGGCTGTATGCTATTGCTGCTGACCATGCTTGCCTGCAAAAGTCTTGTTACAGCCTCTACAATGGCAAGATGAAGTGAATTTGGAGTTCAAGATATAGGGTTTGGCCTAGGGTTCAATGTCTTCCTCTGATGAGCATGCAGAAGCCTTACTGCGCTTCAGTGCATGCATTAATCTAGAATAACAAGCAAAGATTTGTCACATTCCATGACAGACCACTCCAAAAGTCTTCTGCTGAGTTTGTAAATGGCAATAGAATGTCTACATGCAGCTGTTCCTACACTATGTGCTTTAAACGCTTTATGTTCACAGCAAGGTGACAGTTGCCATTGCCACCAGTGATAAAGTCTGTGACGACGCAGGTCATAGGGTTTGGGGTTGATAATTAGGGTTTCGGGTTGATAGTCAGGGTTTCAGGTTGATAATTAGGGTTTGCAAATCTTATGACATCATGTGACATCATCTCACGTCGTGAAGTCGTATGGCTGCATGATATCACTTTGTGTGACTTCATACGTATGGCAATATACGCATTTCATCCCACTCTTTGACGATGCTTTGGGCACTTCATATCATGGAGTGAGTTGGACTGTGTATGATGTCGTATGTATCAAGTCATACAGAGTGAATAAAAAAGCAGCAAGGGCGTCAACATGCTGATGGACTACATTGACACCAATTCCTTTTTTTGCCCTCACTCTGAGCCAATTGGTTTGCATTTGGACATCTCTTGGGAGACTATGTCCATAACTGTACATTGTAGCTTGCACAATTCGAACTTCTCGGCTTGCCATTTCGCCCTGCAGTCCTTCAAGCCCTGGCAACCATTTGTAGGGTTGCAGATCCTCCCATATGGGTGGCAGGGCTTGAAGGATAGCAAGATGGAATGGACCTGGCTCATGCAGCTTGCCATTTCGTCCTGCAAGTTCAAGCCCAGGCAATCATTTGTAGGGTCTTGTAGGGTCTCAGATCCTCCCATATGGGTGACAGGGCTTGTAGCATTGCAAGATGGAATGGACCTGGCTCATGCAGCTTGCCATTTCATCTTGCAAGTTCAAGCCCTGGCAATCATTTGTAGGGTCTCAGATCCTCCCATATGGGTGACAGGGCTTGTAGCCTTGCAAAATAGAATGGACCTGGCTCATGCAGCTTGCCATTTTTTCTTGCAGTCCTTGAAGCCCTGGCAACCATTTGTAGGGTCTCAGATCCTCCCATTTAGGTGACGAGGCTTGTAGCATTGCAAGATGGAATGGACCTGGCTCATGCAGCTTGCCATTTCATCTTGCAAGCCCTGGCAATAATTTCTAGGGTCTTGTAGGGTCTCAGATCCTCCCATATGGGTGACAGGGCTTGTAGCCTTGCAAGATAGAATGGACCTGGCTCATGCAGCTTGCCATTTAATCTTGCAGTCCTTGAAGCCCTGGCAACCATTTGTAGGGTTGCAGATCCTCCCATATGGGTGACAGGGCTTGTAGCATTGCAAGATGGAATGGATCTGGGTCATGTAGCTTGCACCCAACCTGCGCAACATCAGACATGCATGCACACACCGACTCTCCTTTTGGTGTGTGCAACTATTCGGGCAGCTCTTCTCATCTTGCCAGAGATCACGATATTGACAGACAGCTGCAGCATGAGACCCAGCAACACCATTTCACCATTTGCGCTTGACAGACTATCAAAGCTGGTGGCCACCCATGTTGTGCACTGTTGACAACCCATACCTTGCAACACATAGGCTGACACATGTGCATGTCTCATGCAGGTGGCGTATGTGCCGCAGTCAGCCTTCATATACAATGCAAGCGTGCGCGACAACATCTTGTTTGGGTTGCCGTTTGAGCAGGAGCGATATGACCAAGCGATTGCTGCTGCTGCTGTGCGTCCTGATCTGGACAACATGCAAGGTATGATATTCTTGTCATATGATATCCTCATTGTTGCACACTTTGTTGACGATGTGCATCAATAATGACTGCCTGTTATCATGCCATCAAGTTGCAGATGCTGTAGTTACTGCAGTGAGCAATGCTGTAGATCCAGAGTTAACTCACTGGTGCATAGTCTGTGTTGCCAGCAAGCTCAAGTTTGAGTAGCTTTCACCATGCGTGAACATCTAAATAGTAAGCGTTGTACATTGCTGCAGCATCATTCTTGCAAACAAGCAGGAGCAACAGGGTCATTACAGCACAGCTGCAGTGTCTATCTGTCTTGACTTTGCACCCACGCAATGCTGCTGTTGCATGCTTGACCACTTGTGCAGACGTCCCTGCCTTCTGTGTGTCAGTCTGTCTGAGGACGGTGCTGAAACCAACTCCTCTCTCACCTCAAATTGCCCTACATGAAGACAGCCTTGTCCTGCACATACCTAGCTCTTCATGAACGGAAAGCGTTATTGTTATTCTCACCTCAAATTGCCCTACATGAAGACAGTCTTGTCCTGCACATACCTAGCTCTTCATGAGCTGGAAAGCGTCATCTACAAACTGACAGGGTTTCTTGGTAACTGCAGCCGGTGATAAGACTGAGATGGGTGAGAGGGGTATCAACCTGAGTGGCGGCCAGAAGCAGCGAATCTCAATTGCCCGAGCAGTCTATGCAGATGCTGACGTGTACCTGTTTGACGACCCCTTGTCCGCTTTAGATTCCAAGGTGAGTCTCGCCACAATTCATGTTGGCTGCTTTAGATTCCAAGCGCAGGATTGTCACTAATCAATATCGTTTTGCTTTGGAGTCAAAGGTAGAGAGTGTCCCAAAACAACGCAGCTCCATTGCTGATAGCAGTGGCAGTGCAGAGAACATGCACCTCCTCTTGCATTTGACCTCCTCTTGCATCTGACACACTCAGTGCATTGATGTTGCAAGTGTGTACATGACCTGCAACAGGTCAAGTAGCATCTGCACGAGCCATCAGCATGACATGGTCCCCACAAGTTTCCCTACGCTTTGTCGGGTCAGACGTGTCCCTGGGAAGACAGCTGTCTGTCCCAGCAGGTGGCAAGGGAGGTGTACATTACCTTTTTGGGGACAGATGTATCCCAGAGAAGACAATTGTCTGTCCCTGCAGGTGGTGTTTAACACCTCTGTGCGGACAGATGTATCCCTGAGAAGACAACTGTCTGCTCCTGCAGATGGCAAGCGATGTGTACAACACCTTTTTGGGGACAGATGTATCCCTGAGATGACATTTATCTGTCCCCGCAGGTAGCAAGGGAGGTGTACAACACCGTTTTGGGGACAGATGTATCCCTGAGATGACAACTGTCTGTCCCCGCAGGTAGCAGGGGAGGTGTACAACACCCTTTTTGGGGGCAGGTGTATCCCTGAGATGACATTTATCTGTCCCTGCAGGCAATACAACACCTTTCTGGGGACAGATGTATCCCTGAGATGACATTTGTCTGTCCCTGCAGGTAGCAAGGGAGGTGTACAACACATGTCTGATGGGCGTGTTGAGAAACAAAACCCGGGTTCTGGTGACCAACCAGCTGCAGTTTGTCAGCGGCGCGAATTCTGTGGTGTTCATGCAAGATGGCAAAATCCAGGAGAAGGGGACGTATGACGAGCTGATGAAGTCCGACCAGGGTTTCGCACAGCTCATGTCATCAGCTGAGGTAGGGTCTGTTTTCTTTTGTAGCTAATTTGTTTTTGGCTGATCAGCATCTGTCTGTGAGTGTGAGAGTGACTGTGGAGGTGCTGTGACATATTTTGTTTCAAAATGCTTTACAAAAAAAGCCTGCCATGACAAAAAATGCAAACCAGCTTCCTCCAGCTGTGTTTGGTGACAAGCAGGAGGTTGCAAGATAGCTTGTACAGGAGCAGGTTTGTAAATGCTGCACACAAGTTTGCTTCAGGGAAAAGCAGATTAGCAGATTGGGCAAAGGTTCCAGTCTGTTCATCAGGCTGTACAAAAACCCTAATTCTGCTCCTGCATTGCATCTGCCCTGAAAGTTTAGGGTTTTCTGGCAGGTCGAGCAGGAGGAGAACGGCAGTGATGATGGTGGAGATGCAACCCTAGATGAGGTTGCAGGGCCGTCCTCAGGGGCTGCCCCAAACGGCCCTGCAAGCCCTAAGCCTGCCTCAAAGGAAGCCCAGCAGAAGACCCCAAAGCAGGGGCAAGAAGCAGAGAATGGCGCTGCAGGGGAGGGGAGGGTCCAGGGTACTGGCAAGAGGGGGGGTCTCACAGAAACAGAAGGCAGAGCAACAGGTGATAGATCACACCTGTACTTTTGCGCCCCTTGCCCCCCCCCCCTTTTCTCCTGCAAACCCCCCTCTCTGTCACCCCCCCTTATCTGCCTCCACACCCCCCACCCTTCCCCCTGCCTTTTCTCCCCGTCTCTGCCTCTCCCCTCCTGCCTTCTTCCCTATTCTTGCCATCAAGTTATTTTGACTCATTAGTCACAAATCCCACTGAGTTGCTGTACAAAGCAAAGTGATGGCCATCTTGCTCCTTAGCGCTCATTGGACTCAATCTGTGTGCCCTCCTGAACTAAAGAGGTAAAATAAAATAAAGCCGGTTTCAGGTCATGCAATCAAGCTGTCAACTCACCACTAACAGTCATTGAACACCATGCCAGCAACTTAATAGGTATTGCCTGCTGTGCCTTGTTGTACTGACGCTTAAACTCAAATATTTCAATTTGAGCTGGCACCAAATTGTCATTCAGGCACAATGCAGTACAATTTGGATGACAAAAAGGCTGACGTGGACTTCAAAAGCGCCAGTAGCATGTCAAATGTGTGAGCTGAGGTGATGTTACAGAATCTGCATGGGCATCAAACAGAATGTGTGCTGGTGCTTTGTATACATGCACAGTGTCTTTCAAGATGCTGATGGTATATGTGAAAGCCATGTGGGACAAATTCAGATTCCTGTTTTCTGTGCACAGGCAAGGTGTCTTTCAAGATGCTGATGGTGTATGTGAAAGCCATGTGGGGAAAATTTAGATTCGTGATTTCTGAATACAGGCAAAGTGTCTTTCAAGATGCTGATGGTGTATGTGAATACCCTGGGGAGCAAGTTCAGATTCCCGCTTTTTGTGTACAGGCAAACTCAGATTCCTGTTTTCTGTATACAGGCAAGGTGTCTTTCAAGATGCTGATGGTGTATGTGAATGCCATGGGGGGCAAATTCAGATTCCTGGTTCTGATGTCCTGGTTCCTGCTGGTGGAGCTGTGCCGTGTGGGCGCTACCGTCTGGCTCTCCTACTGGACCGGCATCACGGACAGACCAGGTCGGCCCTGCCTTCCTGCTCTCTGCAACTCTTTCTCTTGCTCTTCTTCTTCTTTTCCTTGTCCTTGTTCTTCTTCCTTTTCTGGCTCTCCTACTGGACCGGCATCACAGACAGACCAGCTCAACCCTGCCTTCCTGCTCCCTGCAACTCCTACTCCTCCTCTTCCTCTTCTTCTTCTTCTTCTTCTTTTTCTTCTTCTTCTTCATCCTCTTTCCTTCCTTGTCCTCTACTTCTTTTTCCCGTTGTTCTTCTTCTCCTTGCCCTTGTTCTTCTTCTGTTTCCTCATCTTCTTCCTCTTCTTTCAGTTTTCTTTGTGTCACATCTCTTCCTGAGTGCTGTCACATGAGGCTGTCATTTTGCAACTGTGCAGGCAGACTGACATTTTTAGACACGCCATGCCCTTCCTTGTTTTGCTTGTTTTTTTTGCTTTTCTCTCCAGTATTCCATTCTCATCTAACACATGATCAGTGCTTGCAGTGGCGGTCAGTGTGATCTGGTGCTTGAGCTTGTACTGTATGCCCCTCTGGATGTGTGACTGCACACAGCCAAACTGCCACAGATTGATTGCACAAGCATGATTTGTTGCTTGGCCGCATCTTGCGGGGAGATTTGTTGTTAACGCCTAGGGTCCAGCATTGTCATTATCTCTCTGTCATTGCAATCCTGAGCAACATGGAATGTCTCAGTCCTGAGACATTTCGTGGAGCTTGGGATTGCAATGACAGAGCAGTAATGACAATGTTGGATCCCAGGGATTGATAACAACTCTGCCTGCAAGATGGAGCAACAACTTGGACAAAATTCCATGCAAGTTGTGTCTATTGTTTATTCAGGGTTACTTTCAGAGTGTCAAATCCTAAAATGTTGACATTTGTGTCTTGTGCAGGCGGCATTTTACACTATGTCTTGCAGTATCTGCGTTTCCCATCTTTGCTGGGGTGTCAGCTGAGTAGCACCCGTCTACTGGTGTATGCATAGGTGTTGTTAAAGTTAAACATGTAGGTTCTCAAACCCTTCATGTAGATTTGTGTCTTACAGGTATCACGCCGCACTCTGCCTTGTGGTATTTGGCCATCTATGCGGGGGTGTCAGATTGTGCCCTACTTGTGTATGCCCAGGGTTTGTTAGGGCTTCCTGTGCAGGGTCTCAAACCCCAAGTGTAGATTTGTGACTTGCAGGCGGCGCGCCGCATTCAGCATTGTGGTATCCGGCCATCTATGCCAGGGTGTCAGATTGTGCCCCACTTGTGTATGCCCAGGGTTTGTTAGGTTTTCTTGTATAGGGTCTCAAACCCTAAATATAGATTTGTGACTTGCAGGCGGCACGCCGCATTCTGCATTGTGGTATCTGGCCATCTATGCCGGGGTGTCAGGCTTCCAGATTGTGTTTCAGCTGAGCAGCACCCTTCTGCTCAAGATCCTGAGTCTGGCAGCCGCGCGCTCAATGCACAACAGCATGCTCAAGGCTCTCCTCAGGTCAGTCCTCTCAAACAGAAAAGAGAAGTTTACGCCAATTGTTCAGTCACCATACTTTTTACGCTAATTTATGCTAATGTTCAGCTGTCAAGATTTTTATGCTAATTTTCAGCCATCATAATGGGAGCCTCCTAAGCAGCAGCTTGGAGCACCGGTCAGTGCTCTCAACTCCCGTGCATACGCCAAATCAACCAAAAACATGACATCTGCCTGTCTCGTTCCTTTGGGGACTAGATTTTTTGTTCAGGCGCTACTTGTTTTGGGCATTATACTTGTAGCTCTAAACAAATCCATTGCTGTCTCTGTACATTGCCGGCAGGAAGTTGGAGGGTTCTTCTGAAGGATATAGGCTTTTCCTGACCTAAACCCTTAGATCAGTGCTCCAGACTGTAGCCACTGCTAATGATGAGCTAGGTATGTGCAGGACAAGTGAACTGACAGAAGAGTAATATAACAATAAATACACTTTCCAGCTCATGATGAGCTAGGTACGTGCAGGACAAGTGCATTGACATGATGTTGCATATATTGGCACAGCTGCCAACCATGTGATACCAAGTCAACTGTTTACAGCTGTGAGATTATCACTCCTTGCAGCATCAACTGTATATCACCACTTGAGCTTGGCTGATGCCTTCGACTTGCTAGCAAGCTCATCTGCTGGCAGTACAGTAACGGCACCTCAGAATGATAGCAAAGTGATCCCAGCGGCTAGTTACAACGCTTCTTTTCAAAAAGCACCCTTTCCATAGCAAGCAACTCCAGATTCTTTGGCGCTCTAGACCACACAGACGCATTGAAAAAAAATCTTCCTGTGACAAACCTCTTTTGGAAAAGTTGATGAATGGAATGTGCTGGGCAGGGATTGCGGCAACTTAAGCTTGAAAGCCAACTGTGAAGCCTCACAATCTGAGGAAACTAAAGGAAACCCCATCTGGAGGCATGCACAGCAATGTATCAAAAGCACGTCTTTTTTCCTGGGCTTTGCAAAACATCTGGCTTAAAGGTGCTTGCCAGTGTCTCAGCAGAGAGCATTTGCTCAAAATGTCGAGACTGGACAGCTCTCTTAGCAGGCGTCGTAGCAGGCGTCAGCAATCCCAGGGACTTGCCCCAGACTGTGTTGGCACATGAGCATGTCATGAGGAACACAGTCAGCAGTGTAATCATCCATGATTTGGAAAAGCCCAATCTCCAGCTGTGACCTGGTTCCTGATGCAAGCAGCCTTTGTGAACAAGCCTTGTGGATAAAGCCTGCTGCAGTAAATCCTGAATTTGTTGGCTTGGTAATTGGTGTGGTAAGGACTGATCTGTGCTGGCAGCAATTTCATGAAGTCAATTCAGCATTGTACTTGCTTGCAACGGGCTTTTGGATGCTTGGCTTTTCCTGGCAAACATTTGGCAGTCCAGCTAAGTCACGGCACTTCTGTCCGCATGTGCATCTGATGCCCTTTTTGATTAGGCTTCTCTTCCGATGTCATGTGTCTGCTGCATGGTGTCATGATGTTGACCCCATTGAGTAGACATTTGACATCTGAAGATATGTCTTCACAGCGGCATGTCGACATTCTTCCTTCTCATGGCTGTTGGCTGTCCTTATAGAGATGCGCAAGACAGACTGCTTTGGAGAGACAAGACGTGAACATCAAACAATATGTAATCTGGCTACATGCATGAGGCTACACTCCTAGGTAAAGCTCAGGGATCCAACCACATGTTCTTGGGTGTGACTTGACACAGACAAGACTGTTTAGTAGCCTTGACAACATGGCCAAGGATCATAGAGATGAAACAAATGGTGTCGAGCAGTCACACACGCTGATGCATGATCTCATGTTTTTCATCTTTATGCTCCTTGGCCTTGTTGTCAGGGCTACTACACAGCCTTGGCTGGTGTCAAGCCACACTTGATTAGATCCCAGACCTGTGGCTGAACTTGGTTTTTGTGGCACACCAAAGATATGCAGTCAACAGTTGGCCCAATGTCATCGTAGGTTGTGGCAACAGCGGACGTTTCATTACCAGTGGCTTGAACAGAAGTTGCATCAAATGCACTCATGGATTGAGGCAACCTGAAACCTTTGCGCTCAAGTTTGTCAGGCTTGCATATGTCTGTAACAAACGATCACAAACGAGTTTGCAAATATGTGCCTGCCTGACAGACAGTCATGCTGTTGCAAACTATCAAACATTAAAAGGTGGCTTTCATTTGAGCAGGCACACAATGCTCCATGAATGAATGGATGAGCGTAAAAACAAATGTACAGTTGTGAGCTCGAGGTGCAGCTGTGGTGTGCAGCAGGTATCTGTTGTTCCCAAGGTATCTATCGTCCCCAGGGTATGTAGCATCCCCAAAGCAATCTTGCGTCCCCAAAGTATGTAGCATTCCCAAAGTAAATTTGCGTCCCCAAAGCATGTAGCATCCCCAGCAGCAACAGACACCTGGTGCGCTGTCCTGACTGTCAAAGTTGAAGGTGCACAGAGGTGGGTATCATCACAGACAGTCAGCTGCTGATCTGCTTTGCTTCCCTCACATCAGGACACTCTTTGAAACACTGATGCAGTCCCAATGTTTTAGGGTTGCTCTGATGTGAGTGCAGTAACCGCACTGTAGCGCTGACCCTAGCTTCCAAAAGGCGTTGCTGCGGCCTCAACTTAAACACATCCACGTTGATGTAAATGTTAGCAAGGCAACTAGGGTTGGTCTGATGGTGTGATTGAAGCCCACCTGCCCAGCTGCTCATTATCAGGTTCGCGACATCTGATCAACAACACTGTCAGTGTCCAAAGAATCTTGGTCTGGCTACTATCAAGTCACACATCATGGTTTACAATCTGACTACATGCAAGAGGCTATACAATAAGCCCAACCGCACACTTCTGGCACACCAAGGACAAACCAAGTTAAGCCTGCATGGCTTAACTTGGATTTGCATTGATGTGCCAAAAGTGTCTGCTTGGCCCAATGTCATCCTAGGCCGTGGCAAGATGAGATGTTTCATAACCAGTGGCTTGAACAGTTGTTGGATCAAATGCGCTGTTTAAGGCAACATGGAGCTGCGCGCTCGTGTTTGTTAGGCACACACACGTCTGTAACAAACAATCACAAACGAATTTGCAAATATACGCCTGCATGACTGACAGTCATGTGTTAAGCTCAACATTTGAAAGATGGCTTTCATTTGAGCAGGCACACAACGCTCTATGAACAAATGAATGAATGTAGGAAGACATGTATGGTTGGGAGCTGCAGCTGTGGTGTGCAGCAGATATCTGTCATCCCCAAGGTATATAGCAGCCCCAAAGTATGTAGCATCCCCAACATAATCTAGCAGCCCCAAAGTATGAAGCATCCCAATGTCATTGTACGCCTGTTGCTGAGTGCATAAGCTTTGCCTTAGCTTGGCATGCACATATAAGTGGTGGTGCAGTGATGCTCTGTGCAACAGGAATCATGCTCATCACAGACAGTCAGCTGCTGATCTAAAACATCTCCCCAATGTAGAAACGCGTTTTTACTGTCCCCAAGCGTTTCTGAGTTTAGATTTCCAGTGTAGGGATGACGTTTCTGAACCAAAACAGACATTTCAGGATTGAAAAGACCTGCTTGCCTCACATCAAGACACTCTTTGAAACACTGATGCAGTCCCACTGATGTTCCGAAGATTGTCTGCTGTGAGTGCAGTAATAGCACTGTAGCGCTGACCTTGTTTTACGCCAGGTGTTGCTGCGGCCTCAACTGTCACACATCCACATCAATGTAACTGTGAGCAAAGCAGCTAGGGTTGGTCTGATGGTGTGATTGAGGCCCACCTGCCCAGCTGCTCATTATCAGGTTCACGTCATCTGATCAACAACCTTCTCAGTATCCAAAGAAGCTGGGTCTGTCTACATTCAAATCTGGTCAGCTCAACACTGCATGATAGCATGCACTCCATTCCCGCACATCAATCTTGTAAATAGAGGTACTTGGAGTATGTGAGAAGGCTGTTGCATGGCCCTGCTCTTTGTGACCCCAGTCTTGACTGCAGGTCACAGACTCACAGACTCTATCTCATTCATGTTGCAGGGGCAACCCCACAACACCATCCTCATGCTGCTCAAAGCTTCCGACACACTTCTTCTTCTGCTGTGCAGGGCGCCCCTCTCCTTCTTCCATGTGACCCCAACAGGCAGGATCATCAACCGGTTGACTAAGGACACGTCAGATGTGGACAAGAACCTGGCTGACTTTGCGGCCTTCTTCTTGAGAAGTTGCCTGCAGCTGACATCCACCATCATTTTGGTTGGAGTGACAACGCCCTTTGCCCTGCCCTTCCTGGTCCCCATCCTGTTGCTCTTCTACTTCCTGTACCAGTACTTCCAGGTGGGCAGCACCACCCATTGGTCTTCTTCATCTCCTCTATGCTGGTTTTGGTCTTGCTCCTCTTCTTCTTGTTGTTTTGTTTGATCCCACGTACTAGGCCTGTTTGTGTGAAAGGCCTTTGCCCTGCCTTTCCTGGTCCCCGTCCTTTTGCTCTTCTACTTCCTGTGCCAGTACTTCCAGGTAGGCAAGACCACCTTGTTGGTCTGCTTTGTTTGACCTGCCATCTTCTTCTTGCTGCTCCTGTTGTTTCCCCTCGTTCTTCATCCTGATATCAGGCCTGATTGGGTGACTGCGCCTTCTGGGCAAGTTTAAGCAAACTTTTGCCTCACACTGTTGCTCTGTTAATCTTGCCTGCTGTTTTTCTAGGGTTGTACAGTACCAATTGCTGCTTTCACACAGAGTAGGCTTCCCAACCTTGCATGAAAAAGTTCACACCCATAACCTACAAACCCTAGATTGACGTCTCCTAGGCACAGGACAGTCAAAAACCTGTGCAAACCCTAGGTTGATGCGACCCTATGCCATATATGCAGGCAACTGCGAGAAAATTGAAAGATGCTGATAATTTAGACTTAGACCCTCCAAGTTGAAACCCATATGGTACAAACCCTAGACTCAACCCTATGCCAATTTGTGCAGGCGAGTGTGAGGGAGGTGAAGAGGTTAGACTCCATCTCTCGGTCTCCTGTCTACTCTTCCATTGGAGAAGTCATCAACGGTCTTCCCACAATCAGAGCGTACAGGTAAAACCACACACACACACAGACAAGCAGCATCATCTGTGCAGATGGCTTATCAGCTTGCACTGTTTAAGTTCTGCTTAACAAACTACATTTGCTTAAGAGCACTGGGGAAGTGATAGAAGTGTGCTTGGTGCGCAGTCTGCCTGCTGTCACAGCATTCAACTAGTCATGCAAGGAGAACATGCATCACTTGATGCTCTGGATGTCTTG
>JAABUP010003397.1_pt1 | contig 28174 bp, 49 predicted proteins | sample 5559201 | NCBI WGS metagenome assembly JAABUP01 (sample SAMN10711887, study PRJNA513373) | rock metagenome | isolation source: Antarctica rocks | place: Antarctica | reverse complement strand
AAAGCAGTCAGCATTGTCAGCCATGCCTTTGCCGTTGGTGACAGGGGTGTCACCTGTCTAGACCAGTACAGCGGTACAAATTGTGCTGCATTTGGCAGGAGTTGTTCTGTTTGAAGGTGACTAGCGCTTGATCTGAACCATGATGCACGCTGACTGATGTACAGAGTCTCTGACCAGCTGCTCCATGTGCTATGGCGTCATCATGCCAGCTGGAATGGCTCCCATCCCGCCAGTCACCTTGCCAGAGACGGTAAGCTGCAAACATACTCCCAGCCAGCAGAGTTGGAGGGGAAAGATGTTGCTGATGGGATGCCAAGGAATGTACAGGAAGGCGCCGTGGCAGGGTGATCTGATTCATCGCTGTCCCAGCACGACGCAAATCATATTCCTCCACCACTCCATTTTGTAAGCCTGCAGCCACAGTGTATGTTTACGATGTGAGTGGTGATGAAAGGCTGTCTAGTACGTCAGCAAAGCCCAACATACATTGCTGGTTGCATGCACAAATGCGGCATGGGACGTGTTACCTCATGTTCAGTTATGACCTACCATGAGTATCGTATCTTATCCAAACAGGCAAGTAAGCATCTGCACACAGACCTAGCACTTTGTGACACACTTGCCTGCATACACAATGTTTGTACTAACGGCATGCCAGCAGCAGCTGTGTGCAGGTACTGGCAGCTGTACACGGGTGACAACCCTGTCGCTAGTCAGTGATATCAGTGCAATGCAGCTGCCAGTACATGCCAGGATGGCATGCTGGGGGTGTGCACTGTGCTCCAGTATTATGCTCCTCACCATGCCCACATCATCTGGCAGCCTCACATGTTGCTTTGCTTCAGGATTCATCATGCTAACCTGCGCCATGCTGTGCATAATTGTTGCGTGTAGGCAGGCACTTCAGATGTGATACACGATTTAGGCAGATCCATTGACATGCAGCCATGTAATGCTGGGGCTTTGCAGTCAGTGGCCATGACAAACATGGGAAGTCTTGCTCAGCCAGTCAGCATGTGAACTAGATAGCACAGACACCCATGCTGCAAGAAGCCATGCCCTTCAGCTAGAACGATTATCAAAGCTTTGATTGTGTCTCGCACCAGCAGCTTTCACCTTGCGCACAGCTGTGGAGCCTGCAGTCTGCTCTGGAAAGACTATCAACGCATGTCTTGCACTCATGTCGCAACATTGTGCTTGCCCATCTAATGGCACTTTCTGCCTCAGCTCAAAGCCACTGCCAAACCAGTCTGTTTCTGGTACCTCACTTGGTTGCTGCAGCATTGTCTGAGCTGAACCAGCATTGTAGGATTGAGTATTGGACTGTATATCCATAAAAGGTGCATGATGCCCTAGACTAAAACTGCTGCTGTCAAAAACCCCAGAGGGATGCTGGGGCAGCTGGAAGTCTGGCAAGACTGCTTGCCCTGGCAGTGATGAAGAATACTGCCTGAAATGATTGGCAGAGCTAACAGCACGGGACTCATCAGTGCCTTGTGCATCTGTTCGCGATCTTTTGGGCACACCAGGCTGCTGTACACCTGAATCAAGAAACCTACGGTGAGAACTATGTCAGAAATGACATGCTGAGCCACACAGAGTTTTGAAGCGAAAGGGGATGGGAGGGGAGAGGCTGCAACAGCATACATGATCAGCTTTGGATGCGCAACATGTTGCTAAGCCATGCTGACTATATACATCTGTCAACAAGGCACATGGTTCCTGCACTTGCTGCTGTGATGCTGCCACTGCTCATACAGTATAGAGCTGAGATGGGAGACGTGCAACAAGGCTCACCTGTTACCTGAGTGGATGGTCCTAGCAGCCTGGCGTCTGTGAGCCATTGCAAGTGCTGCAAGCAGCAGAGCGGATGTCATACACTGATTTGAATACCATTGTTGTGGCTACCAAGTACACAACTTGCAGCAGCGCAATGTGTAAAGACAGAGCAGCAGCAGCCTGTATATGCAGATAAAGCAGTGTGAATGCAAAGTTTCCAATGCCTGGGATATGCCTACCTGGCTCAGCTTTGGCCCAGACTTAAGTTTTGCCAACACAAAATCAAGCATGAACAACATCATGTAGTTTTGCTGGTCAAGCAAGACTTGCCTTGCAGCTGGCTGACAGTCTTTTGACTTCAGTTCCCAGAGCAGCAGCATGGACTTGAGCTATGTTCCTGGCCCGTTCCACTGCCTGGACTTGTTGCCGCAGAGCTTCGGCCTCAGCATTGTCCACAGCCATGAGCTTTGCAACATACAGATTTCTGATGTCTGCAATCCTTGCCCTGCACACTAGGAAAGATGGCACCATGAAGATTAGCAAGCTCACTGGTTGCAATGAGGTCAGATGCATACACTGCAGCAATCTCGTGACCTATGTACACAAGGAGGAGCTGGCAAAAGACCACTGGCTTAGGCTCTTACAACCAACATGCTGGCAACTGAAAAGACGTCAAAGTACTGCATGACTTGTGCATGAGCTTTTCCACAACAAAAAGTGTTACTCTACAGTTGATGTCTACCTGCCAGAGCACTGTGGACAACGCTTGTTGCTTTTCACCCATCTGACAATGCAGGATCTCCCATACAGGTGACCACATTTCAGGCAGCACAGGCGGTGATCACCAGTATTGGTCCATGGCTCCAAGCAAATGGTGCAGCTGCAGCCTTCATCACCTTTCATCAGCAAACAGGCAGGTTGCAAGATCTTCCACAATATCAACAGCTAAGCAGAGCTAAGACCAAGGCAAGGCCGATTTTGCTCAGCAGTAGGTGGTACATAGTCAGTCCACCTACACTGCCAACCAGATGCCTGACAATGAAGTACCTTGAGTGCCAGCACTAGTGCCAGCGTCTGCCTGAAACAAATCGACATCTCTTTGACCAGTGCTTTCTGACTGTGCTTCCTGAACCTCAACAAGTTCAGGCTCGAGGATGATCACATCGCTGTCAGTGTCATCCATTGAGGAGCTGCAGGAGTGTCTCGCGGGACATTAGATCCCAGCTGTACGCTGGAGGCTGGAGAAGCTTTCAGTGACAGCAACGCGCGCGCTTGCGCCTTAAGATGGCAGTTTTCAAAAGAGCGCAAGAACGCTACCAACGACACATTCAATATGCCGCCACTGCAGTGCTACTGTATGCCACTGAATATGCAAGATGTCAGGTGTTGATGGCTTCGATGTACCTTGCGTCTTCTAGGCCTTTTTGACGACCTGCTGATCTTGATACGCCGAACCTGACGTACCAGTATAGGTGTATAATTCACCATCATCAGACCCGACGCATTTTTTATTGCGCTGGTGCAGATCTAGATACACATGCGGACATCTTGATTTGCAGCATTTCATCGTCATTCACGCTCACCTATGCAAGCATAGTTCAAGCAAACGACGGAATAGCTGCCTGGTCCGATGCTGAGATGTGCTCTCCACAGCGTCGCGCCCACTGAGGCGGCGCTTGTTCAGTTGTGCTGCAAGGCACCCGGACAGCAGACTTCGACCACTACCTTGCTGTTTGAAAGGGTAGAGTGCGCCGAGGCAGCGTTGAAGGTGATCCAGACTGCTTACCAAGATCAAGTGTGGCTACTGACACTGGAACTGGCCTCTACAACTACATCCAGCACAATCACAACATAATCAATTTGCTGCATGCTGCCAGACTGGAGACGAGGAGCTTGCCAGCCGCACCTTAGACGGCTACTTTGCTTGTGCCTCGTAAGCTAAGCAGAAGCTGTTGAGCCTGCCCTCAAAAGGACCCCACCAGACTAGTTGCTCCTGAATGCAGGAATGCTTCTCCAGATCAGTACACCTGCCGTGCCAACTTTCTTCTTGGGCAAATACGCTCAAAGCAAGCAAATGGCAGAAAGGTGTCAACATTGTTAGTCAGAAAAGCCTTAGCCAAGTGGGTGCATGCAAATGGCTATGAGCAACATTTGGCTTCATGCAGGGTGGGGAGCTGGTCCAAGGTGTTTTGAATGCTATAGAGCCTGTGGTAAAAGGCATTCAGATAGCTGCTCAAAACGCTAGGTGCGCTGTGTTGCATTTGTGCGTGTCACTTGCAATGAATGTAGAGCTCTCATTTCCAGCACATAGACAGTAAATAACTTTGCTGCATGCAGATATGGATTTCTGGTGTACAACGGGAGTGTGCATTACTGGCACATCTCACAAGCACTGCAGAGCGAAGGCAGGCGCTGTCATCTGCTTGCATCAGCACAGACGGTTGTTGATGCTGTAAGAAAGCTGTCTGACAAGCAGGAGTGGCTGTCCTGCTTACTTTTGCAGCTTGCCCTTGCGCAACTTGAGGTAGGTCACCTAAGCTCCAATGCTATGCCTCATGTATCAAAGATCTTTGGAGTCAGACTGCATGATTGCCTCAATGCGTTACATGGTGTACAATCTGTTCACTAAAGCTTGAGCAACCTGCACAACTTGACTCAGGTGGGCAAAAGCGAGGATGCAGTGAAGACAGTTGATGAAGCTCAGCAGCTCAGCAAATCTTCTACGCTCGGTGTCCTGAGCCACGCTTCCATCACACAAGCGCATGTGCTGCAGGTATGCAGGCCTCTGCATGTACGCAACGGTCTGCATGGAGCTCAGCGCGCATACAAGACATTCATATTGCCTTGTGCAAACCAAAGCAGACAAGGTTTTCTGAATCTACAGGTATCTGGCAAGGGCGCCAAGGCTCCCAAAGCCAAAGCACCTACAAAGCCAGCACCACTAGCAGCTGGCAAGACTGGTGGCAGGGCCAAAGATGGTTCCACAGGGCAGACTGCTGATGCCTCAGTACAGAGGGAAGAAGAAGCTCGCCTGCTGGCTGCAGTGCAGTCTGTGCGTACTTCAGCTGCTACTGATGCAGTAGGTGTAGAAGATCGTCTAAAGGTAGTTCCCGTCAAGATTTCCTGCAGCTGCATTGGTTAACATCACCACCAAAGTCAACCTGACTGTATGTGGCATGGTGCATCTTCTCCCTTTTGCCTTGCTGTATATAAAAAAGAGTTGACATTTTGCAACAAGCAACAGCTGCCAAGCCCTTGTTGCTCTCACCTCTGAAGACCAACATGTGTTTTGCAGTAGAAAACCCTGCTTCTTCTGGTCCACATCGCATAGTTGAGGGACTACCTGAGCAGCAGGTTTGTGAAGCACAGACCTGCTATTTTCAGCCATGTTTGCATCACTTTGGCATCATGGAGCCTGCTAATTCTGACCTTCGGTCGCCAAGAGACCATGTATCTGGCTTCCTGACCATCGTTGTGGATCCAAGCCTCATCAAACGCATCTTCTGACATGTAACTGCAGGAGGTGCTGGAACAGTGTGACCCAGGTCAGAGTGGCAGTGTGCAGGGGGCCCAGGTGGTGGCACAGGTGGGCTGGGCAGCAGCTGTGCTGGGCTTGAATGATCTGGCAGAACTCTGTGCGTTGCGCGCAGCTGGCTCCCAGGACATGGGGCCTCGCACCTGGGCTGATGTGATCCGAGCTCAACTGCAGATTGCACAAGATCATGTTGCAAGGTGAGGCACACTGCAGGCACCAACAACATGGCTTGTAGTGAGAGACCAGTATTCATACATCACTGTTTGTGTCAGATGCAGTGTTCACCGTCACCTGTCACAGGATAACTGCCCATGTTCATACTCAAGGTGACTTTCCCCAAGCCGCCATTGTGCTGACAGTATCAGCAACTTTGCAGACCTCTGGGATCACCAGATATTCAACATGCAGGGCGACCGGAGCTGCAGCGAGCAGCACACTGCTGCTAAATGCTCTGGACAAGCTGGAGTCCTGCTTGCATGCATTCCTGGGGTGCCATGATGCAGAAGGTGTGCAAAGTGCTGCTAGGCTGGTTTGGAACGCAGGCCTGCCGTTGCTGGATCAAAAACGCAGCAAGCAGTTGAAGAGGACATTCACCTCAGCAGCACAGGCTCTGGCGGCGGTGGCTTCTCCTTTGCACCGCCTCAGGTCTGCATGCTCAAATGACTCTTGTCTGGCAGTGTCTGCGATACCTGCCTGGTCATGCTTTGCTGCGTCAGCAGACAAGTTTGTCAGGAAACACTAAGTGATCATGATGTAAATTTCACCAAATGTGTGTGCCAAGAACATGTAAGTACAAGTGCTGTTGCTTTCGTGATGGCAGAGCTGGAAGCATGTCATGACCCATGCAGTTTTGTTCTAGTCCTCAAGTTGCTGTGCCATTGCCTGCAGGGCCACTCTGCACCTGGAGGTAGCTAAAGGAGACATGGCTGATGACCTGCTGGTCAAGGTCTGTGAGATCCACCAGGCTGTTGTAACAACGCTCACCAGACTCTCAATGCAAAGCTGGGGGGGTTGCAAATGAACTTCAGCTAGCATGCTCTGATGCATATGCTGCATCTCAAGATGCATACTGGCCAGATGTGTGCACACAGACTGACTGGTCACAGCTTGTTTGCCACAGGGAACAGTCTTGGTCAGTCTCCACCGACCGGTGTTTGTGTGTCATGTAGGCAGCAACAGAGATCAAAAAGGCACAGGCGCTTGACTACCTTGCTGGTCAACAAGAACAACAGCAGTGGGACCTGGAGCGACCATTGGACCGTTACATTGAGCCTCTAGACCAGGTAGCTGTCAAGCTTCCGTGCATGCAATGACACACTGGCATTTCACGCATACTGCTCTGCAGTCAGGGTGTCTCAATCCAAGTGTACAGTATTGGCACGCTCTGTGCGTATACTACTGCCGAGAAGATAATGTCACAAACAGATATCACCGCTGCTTTTGTGGCATATCAAGAGATGCCACAGAGATGGTGTGCGTGTTGCTGCGTGTCAACCACTAGAGTTGTAGTCGCGTGGTGACACCATTTGGTCACAATGCAGGCCCTCACAGTGAAGGCTGCAGTTGAGGACCCAGCCACAGAAAGTGAACGCGCTGTTCTGCTGATTGAGAGAGGCAGGGAGAGCAAAAACCCTGCCACCAGAGGGCAGCATCTGACAAAGGCTTTGCAGAAGCTTGCAGCCTTGCCTGCTGTCCAGCCACCGTTATCTGCGGGTAACACTGTTGCATTGCTTTAATCCAAATAGTTGAATGTGCGCACATAGCACATCCTAAACTGTCCCACCATGATAAGCCTGCTGCCACATACAGTCAGATGAAGCATATGAACCCAAACTTCTCAGTTCTGTCTTAACTCTGCAAGCCACACAGTACAGCTCATTCCTGCTGTGTCATCGACACAGATGCCAATGGTCCAGAGCGCAAGGCCCAGCATGCAGCAGCAAGGCTGCGTACCCACCAGTACTGTGACATTGCCACACTGGCTTGGGATGTCAAGCTGGAAGGACTGGTGAGGGACGCATGCCCACTAGCCCTGGCAGTGGAGTGGTCTGGTGAGGTTGACCCAGAAGTCGCTCGCTGGCAGGCTGAGGTAATGACAACTCCTTACGTCTATCACAATTATTGACACGCTGCATGCTGCACATTACTAGGTCAGTTGGTCAATGCGTGAGGTTAATCAGGTCCTGCCAGGCAGTGCTGTCATGGTTGTGGTGCCTTGTGGGTTTTCAGAACAGCTCTGATCAAGCTAGCTGAGCACATTCTGCACACAAGAGATGGCAGCAAACTGCATGAGAGTTGAGATGAGCATGTCACTGCAAGCATTTTAATATGGAACGAGATTAGCATGTGGCTAGCAGGTGAGCCTACTGGAAGCCAAGGCTGCCTCTGCAGCTTGTCAAAAGCAGCATGTATTGTTGCTTGAGCCGCCTGCAGATACAGTGTCTGTGCCACTAGACCCTGCTACAGGCATCAGAAAACCCAGCAGCAGCATCGCAGATCTTCAGCAGCTGATTGTTGAGGTATGGTCTCAATGCGTCTTGGTTTTACTTGCATGCTTGGACAAGAGCAAAGATCTTCTGCTTTTGTATGTATCCTGCTCTGTGATACATTCTTTCATCAGCCTTGTGTTTTGGTGATATGCTTGTTAGCCAGCACTGATGACTCAAATTGTTTATCTCAAATCAGCACAGATGTTCAACATAGCTGCAGAAAGCAGAACACAATGCTGTCAGCCCAAAACTTGCCGCCCATAGTTTGCAGTGTGCAGGCATTGCTGAGGGCCCTAAAGCTTGGCAGCGCATGCAAACAGCCCTGGTTGGTAGCCAACAGTGCCATTGCAATTTGGAACACCTACCTGCCAAACATGCTGCAACAACGTTTTGCGCCTCTTTTAGACCTACTTATGTCGGCTGTCACTACGCTGCTGGCCCAGCCAGACCCTGGAGCAATTGCTACACAGCTAACTGCCTTAGCAACTGCTGGCGCAGCTGCTGCTGAGCACGCGGCTCTCCTGGCTGTGCTGGCAGCATCACCAACCAACAAACATGACTCAGTCTCTCTGCCAGCAGGTTCGTTGTAAACTATGTTGCCTGTTGTTACTGTCAACATCACTCTCCAGGCATGATCGGCATTTTTCCTTCTTTTCCTGCCAAGCTAGTCATGATCACTCTACATATGATGGCTTAGTTTGGGTTTCTGCCAGCTTGTCAGCCACAGTGTGTGGATTGGGACTGCCTGCATGACACTATTGCGATGCCCAGACTAGCACCACAGCTTAATGTACAGATGTGCTGCAGGTAGTACTGCTGAAGCGTCACAAAGCATGGGATTCAACCTGTTGGATGCACGCAAGCTGGCTGGGCCCATCCTGGTCAGCAGCAATGCTGCACCTGCAGCTGCCCCACCTGCAGCCAAGGCCGCCAAGGGCACCCCCAAAGTAGATGTGGCCCAAGGCCTGATATCGGCCCAGGCTGTTGGACAGCTCAAGCAGGCAGCGGAGGCGTGTGAAGCTGTCATGACCAAGCTCAACTCTGCCAACAATGCAGCAGGTACTCTGGTCTTGCAGCAGCAGATGTGAGCTTGACCATGCTGCATACATCTGTATATGATATCTGTACAGTATGTATGAGCCAGTGGACATGCAAATGGACAAAGTGACTAGCAACTAAAACCAGATTTTTGGAGCACTGATAGGGCCAGTTCAAGGTGGAAGTCTTGCTGACTAGTGCAGCTGTGAGTTGGTGTATGTGCAGGTGGGCAAAGGCTGCTTGAAGCGTATGCAAGAGTGCAGCAGTTGCGAGGCATGCCCACTGCAGCACCAGCAAGCATCAGTCCCGCTCTGCAGCAGACCAGCAAGGTCAGATTCCTGCTGTTACCTTCTGTCCAGAGGCGTAAGCTGCCATGTCCCTGCAACTGCTCACCAGCATCAAACCACCACACTCCTCAACACTTCCAAGAAGCGTTTGTGCCCTTGAACAACAGTAGATAGTGTCCATATTGTCTCTATAATGTAGCACTGCTGAAGTGGGCAATGTGTCACAGCAGAAAGGAATGACATGTGGTCATTCCTTTCTGCTCAGTGGCAGTAATTGCGAGAAGATTCTGAACATGCTAGCATCTGCGTTCTGTTTGCCTGCATCAGGAAAGCTTGCTTATCAGCTGCTTTGCGCGTACTGACATATACTGCTGCTCGACAGGTGATTGCATTGATAGAGTCCTTGTCGTCCTCTACTGCACAAGACGCAAGCAAGCAGGAAGCTGATATCCAGCAGGCTCTGACTACACTGGCAACCCAGCAGCCAGTCAATCTGGAGCTGCATGCCAAACTGGCCAAGGCTGCCCTGCAAGCAGGCGCCACTGCAACTGCCATGCAGACTGCAACAGCCCTGACGGCTGCTGCCCTGCCACAAGGCAGGGCAGTTCAGGACATACTGGACCCTGCTGATGCACCAAGGGTGGCAGCAGGAGACTGGCAGTGGCTTTCTGTTGCTTCACTGGTTCTGGGACAGGTATATGCTTGCTCCTCTGCAGCCTGCACTGTGCTGGAAACTGGACATGTAGTGCAGATACCAGCAGCATGGGCAGCGTAAGCAAACTGTCAAGATAGCTTTCCAGTTGCAGAATTAATGCTCTGTTCTGCTGCTTCTGCACAACAATTGATCAATGCTTTCTACTTCAGCACAGGACTTTCCCTCCTGCAGCCTAGACAGGCGCTCACATCATACCCTCTGAGGCGTTGGCTAATGATGCGTGAACAAGCAAATGTGTGCAGGCTGTTGCAATCACCAACCAGGGCAGTCTCTCGTCTCAAAAACCAGCAACGCAGATCCAGATCAGAAGGATCTGCATGAGTCATCTGCTAGCAGCAGCACGCTTTGCCAATTTTGCTGGACAAGCGGAACTCCTACAGTCTGCTATCAAGGCGTTTTGGAACACCACCGTGGAGCTGATGGGCTCTGCAGAGGGCAGAAGCATCATCACAGACAGTTTAGAGGAGCTTGCTGACCTTATGTGTATGCAAAAGTGCCCAGACTCCAGCTTTCAGGTGAGTGCCCTGCTGGGTACTAAGTTTGGCCCAGCTGAAAACAACAATATCATTGTCAGTCTTAGAAAATGCTGCTGATTGCTTGACAGTGCAGCTGTTGAACTGCTGCAATTCTGTGTGCATAACGATAGTGTTCAAGTGTGCAGGTGCAAGCTGTGTGCCTGATATCTCAATGCATGGCTGATCAGGCCAGATGGGAGGATGGACTGAAGCATTGTGAGGCTGCCATGAGTGTTCTGCCATCTGCCACCCACCTGCCTCTCAGCCTGTGGAAGGTGGGTGACATTGCTCACTACCTCTGATCATCACTTTGGACCACATGTTACAGTGTTGCAAATATGTGCTGTTGATCACATGACTTTCAGTTGCAAGATGTGTAGCATGACTGCAAAGCAGCTTGCAGTGGGCGTGTGATGCCGACTGTGCAACAGATTGTGCTCAGCTGCTGTGAAATGGAAGTGCTGTTGCTGGCTTTACATGCGCTGTATCAAGTTCAGTGGCCAATACTTTTGAGCTGCATGCTGTTGGACATACACAGCTTATTGATGCATGCAGAGCTTGTTTGGTACATGACTACAGGTGTTGTTCCTGAGCATGCTGAATCGTAGCACTGATGATGAAATGGCTCGCGTCACAGAGAGAGGCAGCCAGCATGCAGCTGCAGCATGGCTGCGCATTGCCAACCATGCTGTCCTAGCAGAGGATCAGCTGCATGCTCGCCAACAGGTCTGACAACACCACTGCGTTCGTTCTATACAAAGAGCTTTTGATGCCTGTTCCACTGGCATTTAAGATAGCATATGCATTTACAAACAACTGCACTGTGTCTGATATGTTGTCAGTTGACTGCCATCTACATAACCACTGTCTAGGGTGCAACCTGCAGTTTGAATCCCCTGACAGACTTTGACAGAATGGTCATTTGCACACTCAATGTATTCAGTGAATCACACAATCTGTTGGACAGTCCTGTCTGGTTATCAAGCCCAACTAAGTGACCGTCTCATGGTGCATTGGGCTTTTGGTGAGTGCATGCAGGCAGTGCAAGCTGTCCAGAAGGGAGATGCCAGCACAAGAGCCCACTATATGGCTGCCCTTGGAGAATGGCTTGTGCAGCAAGGCACTGCCAAGGAAGCTGGCAAGGAGATCCTGCTGGGGGCAATAGCTTTGCTGGAGCCTGCACCTCCAGCTACACCAAAGGGTACATTGGCCTGCAGTCTGAGCACATGCAGCACTACCATGTGTCTGCAGCACTGCAATGTGTCGTGAAGCTGCTGGGCAACAAATTAGTGCCTTGTGCTGTTCCATCATGTGCCATGGTGCTGGCTGCTGATAGACTTGCATGGCCTGCCTGTGTTCAACCCTGCTGATGTGCCAAGAGAACCATTGGTCAGAAGCTGACAGGAACTGGGTGTATTGATATTGATCCATGTTGGGACCTGCAGTGGAAGAGCTGCTGAGATCTACAACGCTAGCCAGTGCTGCAACAGCTGACGCCATGCTGCACCATGATGATGCTACATTGAGTGCATCCAAACGAGCTCAACCATATCCTACGGATGCCCACAGCCCTGGACCAGACAATGCTGCACCACAGCAGATGAAGGTAAGGGGCTAGCCAGCTATCGTGCAGCTCATGCTGCCTCTGACAACAGTACGTCAGCTTTGCACTCTAGCCGCTGGAGTGCTTGCTTATATCAGCCTGCCTTCATCCAGAGTTCCTCTTGCATGGTGGACACCTTGTTGCAAAGCGGGCGATAATCAGTTGATTAGGCAGAGCCCCAATGCGGATGCTTCACCTGCAGGCTGCTGACCTGGATCTGCTGCTGCGCATCTATGTGCTGCTTGCCTCCGCTGCCAACACCAGGCTGGAGCAATGCAAATTTGCTGCCAAGGCACAGGGCTGTGCAGTTGGCCTGCTGCAGGCTAGCATAGCCACTGCTGAAGTCAAGCAAGCTTCAGGTTAGCAAGCTGCGGCTTGAAATCACAGTTACGCACAGCATGCTGTCTCTGCCTCGCATGCTCCTTGTCACCACATCAAGCACGCATTTGCATGTAGGCGCAACACCATTGCATGATGCTGTGAATGTTGAGCAAAGCAGAAGGTAGATTGATACGGCTGCCTGCATGGACTGTCAAGTGACTCATTTGTGTATGATCCACAAGGTATGGCCGAAGAGACAGCCGCAGTCTGTTGTCAAATACTTTATGGTCCATTCAGCATTCAGGCTCTGCAGCTTTGACATCATTGTTGCTATGATGCAGGAGACACAAGTACAATTGCATCACAAGACTGGCTTGCTGTTGAGTTGAGCCCTCAGGTGTGGGAGAAGCTGTCTTCCAGTTCCAACCAGCTGGCTGTCAACAAGACGACAATCATCATGCCAGAGCTGACCCTCAGGTTGGTGCATGATCCTATTCATTTCAAGTGACCCTGAGCCTCTCATGCAATGATTGGAAATAAGCAAGGTGCAGAATTCTGTTCTAGCTGTAAAGTAGGCATACCGTATGCTGCCTTGCTGGCTGCATGCAGACACCACCAGACTGCTGAAGCCTCGTTGCACCACTGCAATGCTCTTGAATCCTTGCTTGTCTTTCAGCTACAACCAAGCTGTTTTGCTCACAGCTCAAGCCCCTCTGCTGCAATTAAGGTGCTGCTCCTTGCCAAACGCCAACACGCGGCATGCCAGGAGTGCATAAGCACTGACTGCTTTTGCATGAGGCAGCAGCTTCCCAGCATGTACAGCATGACAGTACAAAGTGTCAATTCATCTTGCACTGCTGTTACAGATGTGCAGATTGGCTGATGACAATCCTGCAGCAGCTAGGGCTTCACACGCTTGCTATACCCCTTTGCCATCTGATCCACCTTGTGGCAGAGGCAGTGCTACACAGCCCTGCCCTGGCATCAGCCAGTCAGCTCAGACTGGCAGCCCTAGCAGAAGCGCTTGTCCTGCCAGAAGCTGCAGCTAGGACAGAGAAGCAGGCAGGAGATTTTCAACTGTCAGCTGCAGATACGAGCCAACACCAACAGGTGCAGTGCAGTGCACAAAAAGTACTGGACGCTATGACTGCTCAGTGCTTGCCAGTGTACCAAATGACACCCTCACACCATGTCTGACCTGCTAACCCCAAATGCCCAGGAGCGGATGATGCACATTACCGGCAAGTGCTTTGATTTCTCTCTTCTGCGGGCAGGCTGTGGCTATCCGTGACTACCTGGTAGAAGCTCAGACCGAGGTTGCCTCGGCTTCTGGGTTGAGTCCCAGGAGGGGCCGCAGGAGGGGTCATGGTCATGGCAGCAGGGCAGCACTATCCTGCAGAGGCACGCCTTCTGCCTCCTGTCTTTAATGCCCACCATGTACTGAAGCACGGCTCACATCACACCCACATATCACAGATTTGCATGGCGCCGATTAGCCCTGCAATTGTCTGCTGTTCATCAACACTGCCTGAATCAAGAACAGCATCAAGGGTGAACTCCAGCAGTGCCTGTCCAGCTATCCAGGCAAGCGTGTCATAGCAGACACTGGGCAAGCTGCAGCAGGGTTGCTTGATTGCATCAACCCTGCTTGGTACTTGACGTGTGATTGCAGGCTCTGAACGTACAGGCAACCGGCCTACTTCAAGCAGGGGCTCAACTGCCACAGGCAGCTCGCCCATTGGTGCAGATCCAAGCATGCACTCGCCTGCAAGCCTCCAGCCATACTCTGAAGCTGAGGCATGGCTGCAGCAGGCAGAGTTCTTGACACTGCATGGTCAATATGCCCCGGCCAAGGTAGTGGCTCCTTTGGCGTTAGCTTTACTTCCATTGACACTGAATGAACTGCCTTTAAGCATGTACCATTTATGAGTGACAAGGAGAGACTGCTGCGCTATTGATATTGGCATCAGTGCAGAAGCTCACACTACTTGCATGGCCTGCGTTAATGGGCTGTGCTTTGCAGGAGCTGCTGACTGCTGCTTTGAGTCACTCTGAGGCCTTTGGTCAGGCTACAGCCAGCGCTCGTGCCTTGCTAGCTCTAGCACAGCTTGAGCAACTGGTCAATCAGCCTCAGGCTGCCATGCAGCTGGTGCAGCAAGCCCACAAGGCAATGGGAGATACTGCTACATGCTGTAAAGCCGTGCTATTATATGCTGAGCTGTGTGGCCAGCTGGGCAAGCCGGCAGATGCTGTGACTGCTCTACAATCTGGCATTGGCATGATGGACAGACTTGCCAGGTCAGTGCGTCCCCTCAATCACTGTAGATTATGGTGAGAGTCATTGCACAACTTTTTCTAGTCTTGTCATTTGGTCTGCCTCTGTTGTGGACGGTCAAGCACTCTGGAGTAACTGAATAGCAATGATGAGGGCGCGTGTCATGTTGGTCATGTCAGCTGTTGCCAAGTGCAGGAGCTCGACACTGGTTATGGGCTGCATGCAAGGATATGAGTCTGCCTGCGTGTGTCTGCCAGCTCATTCTGTGTCACCATACAGACATGAACAGCATTGCCAGGTGCAGTCAAGCATGCTCAGCTCAATATCAACAATCTGTGGCAAAATGACTCCAGACACCAATGCTGATACCCTGGGTGTTTGCAGTGATCAACCAGCTCCGGCTGTAGAGGCCAAAGCGGCGGCTGCTACCTTGTTCATGGAAATGGGTCGGCTCCACATGCAGCAGCAGGCCAGGGAGGGCAATTTAGCTGCAGCGCCCATACAGCCGGAGGGTGCGCTGCACTGTTTCAAGGAAGCTGCAGCCAGGGTCCAAGCCTTTGGTGAGAACACGACTTCCACCAGTGTTGAAGTTGCTGTCCCTGCATGTGCTGGTTGATTGGCACATAGGCAGTAGCAACGTCAGCGGTTTGCCTGCACAGTGTCCTTCATGGACTGCTCACAAAGTGCCAGATCTCAATCCAATAGTTTCTGTTGTCATGCTTTTTTGTTGCTTGTTGTTGCTGTTCTTTGTCCACAAATTCCATGATTTTACTGCAGGTGCAAGCTGGTTGCACGTGGAAGCTGCTATGGCTGAAGCTGAGGTCCTGCTGAGTCATAGCAACAAAGCAGCTGCCCCTCACAATGCATTGGTGATTCTGGAGGTGACACTGCTCTTGGCTTGCACCTGTTTGAGCATGTGAATTTTGTGCTGCAGTTAGGTTGCTATTGTCTTGAACAGTACTTGATGTGCCGCTGCAACTAGACGCGGCTGAGTGGCACACGCCTGCACACAGCCTGCACTTGTGCTTCCTGTTGGTTGATGGCCCAGTTTGGCTTGCTTGATTTGACTCCAGCTGCACACTCATTTTTTACATGTGCAAAAGCATGCATGCATCACCAATCAACATTGGTGTCATCTCACATGATCATCGAAGACATGCTTGCTCAACACTCAGGCTGCAGAGACTGAAGCAGCACAGATGCACCAAGAGGCAGTTGTGCTCAGCCCTCTGCCTAGCCCGCTGAACGTTGTGACAAGCCCTCCTGAAGATGCAAGTCCTCTTACTCAAACCCCAGCTGCTCCCAAAAGGGCAAGCCCACAGCCTCGGGGCTCAAGCCCTCAGCCTCAGGCCCTCAGCCCTTTACCTCAGGCCACAGCTGTGACACTTGCAAGTCTACCTTCTGCTCGCCAGCTGGCAAGGGTGAAAGTAGCAAAGGCTGAGGCACTGATGGCTGCTGCACAAGCCTTGCAGAGCACACAAGAGGATGGAGCCAAGTTTGCGGTGCCAGGGAGGGACGCTGCTGTTGTCAAGCAGTTTCTTGCACAGGCTGGCATGCTGGTACAGCTTCCTGCGCATTGTAATGCTGCCTCCACTGGCCAAATGTACAGTTCACATGTTGCATCAAACACCAAGCATCAATGCTTGAACAGCGGTGAGCAGCAGCCAAAGCAAACATGGTCTGGAAGTTAGCATGAATTGCGTGCTGAACAGGCAGATTATGTCATGGGTACAGCAGCCAAGGGGCTCTTACTGAACCGCATCTTCTTCACAGCACGCAAAAGCAAGATCAAGTTGCTGTACATTGTCGTGATACACTCTGATGCTTCTTCACCATCCCCTCTGCATAGGAGCCTGGGGCTGTGCCGGGGCACTATGAGCAAGAAGCCATCAAGGCAGCTGCCTCAGCTCTGGAGCTTTCGCCAGACCCAGCAGACCGTTGCCGGGCACAATTTGCCCTAGGAAAGGCCCACCTTGTGCTGTACCACTTACACCTAGGCCCAGCAGCAGGCTCTGATGCCTGGCCAGAGCCTGGCGACTTGCAGACGGATGCTACAGTTACTGCACCTACCAGCAGTGCATCACCTGATGTCTCAAAGGTAGGCAAAGCCTGTGCATCTCATGCAGACTCTCATCACAGCTAACATAGCAAAGCTGCACGTGGTGAGCATTTGTTTTGGAAGATGTACGTGTCAATGAAGCGTTTTGATCATGCCATCAGCCGCTACTGGGGAGATAAGTGAGCATGGCATAGTCATTCAGAAATGAATCTGGTAGCAAAGAGGTGGCATGTCCACACGTAGGCATGGAAAGCAAAGCAAGCAGCCATCTCAAGCTTCCAGGCCTGCAGCGTCAGCGCACTTCAAGCTGGAGAGGTGGCCACAGCTGTGGCAGCAGCTGAGCAAATAGTGGCCTGCTTGGGCAATGCAGATGGGCAGAAAGCTGCTGAGGCACTGCTCATGGCTCAGAGCTGCCGAGCTGTGACAGATTTGGAGGCCCTGTACCAATCAGCTGCTGGGCCGCAGGCAAGCATGCACTTGGCCCTCCAGCTCCGTGTTTTGTTTGGTTTTTGGTGAAGATGCTAAGGCTCTGTGAGACATTGTTGACAGGGTATGGTCACTGTGTTGATGGAGCACCATGACCTAAACCAACAGACTCCTTGGTGTTGTTATGTTCATTGAGAGCTGCAGGACAGCATGACAATGCACGATCATCACACTTCCACAGTTATGTTTACACCTGCAGCCATACTATTGGTCTTGCAAAGCATGTGTCTGCTGTAGGCACGGGAGCAGCTGCTGTTGCGACTGCGCAAGCACCTGCAGGCACACCTGCCAGCAGCCACACTGACCTCGGCATGGCAGCAGCTGCAGCAGAAGGTGCAGGGAGAAACATGCATGGGAGCTCGCCTTGCCCTGACACCCTCAATCACAAATATTCTGCAGACAATGTCACCAGCAATGCAGATAGTGTGTCTGTATGCGAGTCAGGACGCATCTATGCTGTATTGCACTGCCCTCAGGGGTCAGCAGGCCAGTGCAGCGCCACCTGCTGCCAAGGCAAAAGGCGGCAAATCAGGTAACTGAATAGCTGACAGTATCGCTCACACCCATGTTTAAATGCTTGTTGTTGTGCTTTCTAATCAGTGTCTTTTCAGATTGTCACATCTTGTCTGTAAACTCTGTTGGTTCAAAGAATGTAGAACAAAGGCGCTTCTGGCTCAGAAACGCCTTTGTTCTACATTTTTTTGCCTGTTGCAATCCTGTAGTGGACAAAGGTGCAAGGCTTGTGGTTTCTCCTGAACCTCACCTGACCAACCCACTTGTGTTGTGCCCTGCAGTGGACACACCAACAGAGCCTGCCAAGCCTCCAATGCTTGCTAGGATGCCGCTGGTTGCGGGTGCACTGCAAGATCTCCTTGCCAAATTGAAGCAGTACACCACTGCCAAAGAGCATCACCTGCTGGCAATATCAAGCATGCCAGCTCCAAATGACAAAGCTGGCTCAGATGAGCTGGCACAGCAGTGGCAGGCACGCATCCACAATTGAGATTTAGCAGCATCGTCAGCATGATAATTCTGTTGCTCTGCACAGTTTGCACGAGTATGCGCGCTGATTTTGGCAGTCATTGGTGGTGTCTTTCTGTGAGATGCACCACATAAAATGCACCTCCAGCATCCCTACATGCACAATGTAGTTCAGCAAAAACAGTCAAGCAGTCACAAGTGTGCGTACTGTGTACTTTGTGACATGAACCTGGCAGACTCACTATACTGTGATGTGCTTAAAAATGAACCTAAGGAACACGCCATATGCCTATGGTTGGTCAAACAGCCTGGCAATGTTGTTTGCCAACTATGCAGGATATGGTGGCCAGCTTGGAAGCATTCTTGGCCCCCTTGACAGCCCTGCTTACCCCTGGGCCTGCCATGGCAGATGCAAAGGGGGTTCAGCAGCCCAATCCAGTGCTGCTGCTTCTGGACCCTCTGCTGACTGACCTGCCCTTTGAATGGCTGCCGCAGCTGCAGCAGGCTACTGCTGTGGTCAGGGACTTCTCCCTGCATGTGCAACACAGCAGAGCTACTGCTGCTGCTGCACGTCAGGTGAGCCTTGATCCCGAGTCTTCAGTGCCTTTGCCTGATGTCATCCAGAAGGTCGGCATCATTTTGTAGGTTGCTTTTGTCTACCTACCTCTGAACAGGCAGCACATGAGCTACAGACAGGGTCATATTCTCTGGCATTTTGCTCACCTGCTGTTGCATGTATCACAAGCTTCTGCCTCACTATGCTTCATGCTCTTGTACATGTATAAATGCAGGGCATTGCCATCAAGCAGCTCTCCTATATAGTAGACCCCTGCCTGGAGCACACTCCCCAATTAGCACCCACCCCCACAGCCCCTGCTGCATCAAAAACAGGCAGCAAGCCTGCTCAGAAAGGGGCAGCTAACAACACTGCTGTTGTGGACAAAGCCAGCAGGAGCCTGGTGCAAGCCTTCCAGCAGGACGTACTAGCTGTGTATGGCAAGGAGTGGAGTGGCATCACAGGCAACGCCACCTACATGCCTACTGATACGCAGTATGATCAGCTCCTCAGAGAGGCAACGGGTTTTGTGTACTGCGGCATGTGCCGATTTCTGGAGTATGTGCCGCCAGCGGTGGTGCTTCAGGCAGACATGCGTAGCTGTGAGATGGCACTGCTGCTTGACCGAGCACAGACTGCCAAGTCTTTGAAACGGCAGACGTTGCACAGAGGGTGCGTCGCTGGTGTCTTTGCAACTGGAGCAATATGCCTTGCATACAGTGATGCAATTGCAAACTAGATTATGGCAACAAAGCACAGCTCATCCAGGTCTGCTGAACAGCATGTAGACATGGTGTGCCATGTGCAATGCTCACGTGCTTATTGCCTGGGTGGACAGGACATGTCCTGTACCTCATGCAACTGTTGTGATGTCTGGCGCAGTCTTTTGCCACATGTGTTGTCCCTTGTGCACAGCATACTGCAACATACAACTGTGGGCTTGCCATGCTGTATATGTGAGACATCGTGTACAGACTGCAGCTTCTTGCTGCAGGAAATTGAGCAACAGTCTGACCAGCAGCGCTGGTGTTGCCAGAATGCTGAGCATGCAAGGAGTTCAGTCTGTTGCTGTGACTTCATTGCCTGCATCTGTCACAAGATTGCCGGAGCAATGCAATCAGCTTCTGCAAAGCCTAGGACAGGGCAAATCACTTGCAGAAGCTGTCAAGCCTGCTGGGAAGGATGCTGTCGGTGGCCTGGTGGTCTATGGCCTGCTTTCTCACAAGGTTGCAACGAAATGAGCTGTTCAAAATGATGTTGACATAGACATGTTACGCACCTCAAGTGCGCTTTGTGCAGCAGGTGTTTTGTACCTGATGCCTGTGCTGGTGTTCATAGTCTTGATAGCGGTTTGTTATTGGCTGCTGTCCTGTACCTGTGGTTTCTTTTTGCATTGCAATGCAACATCTCCAAATTGCTGCAAGTGTTATGGGCATACCCTGGAATTGCAGATGCGACAATTGTGGTCGCGACAGAAGCATCTGGCTCTGCAGAAGCTAATCACGCTGTTTGCTACATAACTGTACCCTGGCAACAAGCCAAGCCTCCAATACAAGCAAATTGAAGGCCCTACCCAAGCCTCTTGCAGTTACACTTCACAGTCCACTTGCACTTCAGCAAGTCATCTTTCTGTCATCACCACAAGTTGACTTGACACCTGCACTGCCAACTCTGCTTGGAAGATATCCTCAGACCAGCAGCATGGATGGCCACAGGCACCATCTGCCGTGTTCAGATCCGCAAATTTGTTGAGTACATCACAAGTCATGATGCCAGCAGTGTTTTACCACTCATTTCAGGTTCTTGGCCATGCCTGATCAAGTGAAAATTTGGCAGGTATTCCTTGAGATCTAGATGCATCAGATCCGCAATGACCAGGGTGTGTTGAACATGTTTGAGAGCATTCAGTGTTACACAGTAGCAATGCTACTATGCCACAGAACGGAGTTCATCAGATGTCTGGGACATTCTTTTTCAACACCCATGTCCATTGGATGCGCATTTCCCACACATCATTCGAATGACTTATTGCAGGGTGGCATATGCGCATCCATTGCAAATCTACCGCAGATGTGCTTCTAATATATGTGGATGCTACGCAATTCGTGCAGCTTGTGTCTGTGTTGCAAGGTTGATTTTGACCTGTCCCTGGAAATGTCAATGAACTGTTGGTGGCTAGGTTTTGAAGCTATTTCACGTGGTGACGCAAGTTTGCAGTCTAGTGCTCTTCTTCCGTCTTAGAATATTCAGATCTGTCCGCAGCTGACCATATGGCGGCCTTGCTGAAGCTTCGCACATCGGTTCTACCAATTGCCGGAGTTGTGTTTCTGCCCGATCCGACGACCACCTTGCCGCATCTTGTGATTCGCCAAGCAACGCCGCATCGAGGTTTGCAGGCTCTCGACCACGCTTGCCAGAGGTCCGTGCAGATGGACACAGTGGTCAACCCACTTAAGGATTTTGCCAAGAACAGTGTGCGACTAGTCAAGAGGTGTACCAAACCTGACCGCAGAGGTGCTGATGCCAGTCCCGTTGCATATGGCGTTATCTGGAAATCTCATGTGCTTCACTTGACGTTGGCACCTGTGTATGCAGAGTTCAACAAGATCACCATCAGGACAGCGATAGGCTTTGTTGTGATGGGCTTCATCGGCTTCTTTGTCAAACTTATCTTCATCGTAAGCTATGTGCTTGACAATGTCGTGTGTTGACCTTGTGCACAGCTAACTACGTCTTCTTGCCTTATGCAGCCCATCAACCAGATTATTGTTGGCGGAAGTGCTTCATCATGATTGTTTGAAGAGCAGGTATGTCGCTCTTACATCACACAGCCTGCCCAGCTGCTACACCGTTGAAGTGCTTTGTTTGCATGACAGCCAAATTGTGTTCATGCACCCTGCAGACCTTCAATGAATGAGCCAACCGATGATATAATGCATAGAGGCCTGCAAGTACACAAGAGAGCCAGGACTACAGTAGTGTTGTTCTATATTGCGACGCCTTTACATCGAACAGGCTGTTCTGATAAGTATGAAAACTTTGGGAGCAAGTGTTATACTGAACGGCAGGCCATGCGCTTGAATGATCTTCACTAGCTGCTGAGTGCTGCGAGGAACCTGGAGTCCTTGATACCCTGCTACACCAGTGACCTGTGCAAACCTGCGTCATTCATTGCAGACTATTTAGTGTGACAGCACATCTTAGAATGATGCGCCTACTTTCTTCTCTTGGCTTACAAAACTGCAAGTTGCTTTTGGCTGTGCGTCATATGCATGATCAAAGTTCCCATAAAGTAGTCTTACCCTGTCACATTGGGAGCAGTGCTCAGTAAATGGGTGAAATTATGGTGGTGTAACTCCTCCAAGGAAATATGCTCCTCCTGCAGCACTCATGCCCAGTCATGCCCGTTGTCTGGTTGTCAGGGCCTACTAAGACACCACACCAAATGCAATTGACAGCCTTGATTGCTCAATGTTTGGTACACAACGTTAGGAGGCTAGGCAATTAACTCAAGTGTATATGCAAAACCTGATGTCAAAGCTGGTGGCTTACCTTTGAGTAGGTCCATGGATCCTCAATTTCTCCGAATCTGGACACCCCAGTCATGGCTGGCAGCACATCAATGTGAACTGAGAAAGGACCCTTGCTGCCTGTGACATGGCTTGCCTGCCACTTGTGCAGTTCATGCAGAGCATGGCCTCCAGGGTAATTATGCCTCGACACAGTCAGCATGACACTGGTGGCGCATGTGCTGCCTAAAACAAGTAGGCACGCTGCTAAGCCAGGGATTAGCCAGGCCTGCTTACGTCTGTTGTTCCAGATACGTGCAAGTGCAGCTGCACTGGCAATATTGAAGACTGGCAGAAGCGGCAGCAAGAACCGTACCTGCACATGAAATTACTGGTCAGGTGCTGTAACTTGATAACAGATACTACCTACTACCTACCAGCTACCATAGACAGTGGTACACACATGGTTCTGCAATTGCAAGCAGCACCAAAGCTTATGCTAAATGTCAACAAACGTCGCCGAGCTACTTTGTTAACCTCCAGCTTCACTGTGGTGAAGGGGCCTGATCAAGCCATGTTTTATTATGCAGACAGTGCTCACAGACATGAAGCATGACACATCTCAATCCACCACAGAATCAGCATCACATACCTCTTTGTGAGGAAGAAAGGAGTACAGCAGCACATAGGCTACAACGAGCAGGACGCGAGGTCGTACTCTGGGCTCCCATAGCAACCCTAGGACAGCCAAGGGGTAAGCGCCTAGCAGGGCTCGAGGCAAGGCTGATGAGAAGTACCAGTGGAAGGGCATAATGCCCCACTCCCCACTCCTGCAAGGCCATGCTTGACTCAGTTGCAGCTCAACTTGCAGAGCTGCTTGCACACTGGCACAGAGGTCCTTAGCAATCACTGTGAGGCGCATCACTTTTGAATATTGTGTTGTCCTGCTGCACAAGAACAGACTTGACCCGATGTGTTCATTCATCAGTACGTGAATGTCTTCCTGCACTTGTGTTGCAATGCATGTCCTGACTTGTTGATGCCTTGTCTTAGCTGCTTGTCTTAGCTGCTTGGACACGTGCTGCAAAGATGTGCATTTTGCATGGCTTCATCTTCCCTGCCTTGCGTCAGCCTACCTTCATGAGTTGCATGCACGAGCAGGGGTCACCCCTGAGGGCTTTCCAAAGGGATAGAAAGCTTCTTGAGATGGAAAGTTCTTCCACAAAACAGTCACAAGGCCTGTTGAGAACACGCACCTGTTTTGAGCTGTGTTGAACCACAGCACTTCTCCCTCGGGCCAGAGCCAGCGCTGCCAGAACCAAGAATCAACCAGCACTGTAATGCCCAGACTGATTGCCGCTGCAACTGCTCCTGTCAGCAGCCCTGCTGGGATTGAGATCTGCTTTGTAAGCAGCATGTGGAGACCAACAAGTCCTGCTAGGGGCAGCATGTCACACCTGAACACAATCTACCCATGGCTTTGGTCAGGTCCTCCACTGCAGCGTGCAGTTGAACATTTCTTCCATACTACACTCAATGGCATCACAATCATACATGACCACAAACAACATGCACAGATGGAAGGTAAAGCAGAAATTCATGTGTTGGTGTGTATGTACAGGTGCGGTGACAATCACATGTTTCCACTGGCTCTCTGAATATAGACACTAGCATAGCATATCAGCTTTGCATGAGGTGTAGGCAGGCACTGTGGGGGTAAGGCTCACAGAAACAAACGTCAAGAAGGACTGGAGTGAGGGTATCGAACAGCCTTACAGTTGCAAAAGCTAGCAAGCTGACAAGCCTTCTGGGATGCTTTGCTTCAATCCAGTCAGCAATGGCAAGCCCAAGGACTGCCAAGGCAAATGTGTTGGGTAGGGTACGGCTCATATAGAACGGCAGATGGAACTGCATAGCTGTGACTATCATGAAAGCTTTGGCACAAGTGCTGCCATACTGGTTGCGCAATGCTTGCTGAAGCCGGCACATTGCCAGCCAACAAACTGAGCCCTGCAACAGCAGCACATCCACATGATTGATAAAGGCAGTGGCAGCAGACAAGTAATTGAGAAAGAGGTACACTGTGCAAGAGTTGCACGGACTGCTGCAAAAGCATAAGATGTGCCCGCCTGAGCTGACATTATGTGAGTTACACTGGACGCGCAAATGTGCAGCACAGCTATATGGTCTGAAGCTGTTGCTCACTGAGATGTGCTGCTGGAGAGGCAGACATGCATGCAGTTGATGGTACCCAATCAAAACTGTACATTGTTTCAAAACCTTGCAGAACATTGTTCTCTCATTTGTGCCAGCTGCTAAGCAATAAAATGCTGTCCACTGCAAATACATTTTGGATGCGTTGGGATACTGTTGCATTGGATGGAAGTGAGTGTCAGTTGGGTTGCTGCAGATCAGGATGCCTACCAGCATTAGGCGCACCACATTCAGCATCGCTGCCTTGGGAAAACAGGCAGCATGCTGAAGTAGGCGGAAGGGCAAGGACATAGCAGCAATGACGGCAGCACCTACAGAACACACAGGTGACAGAGGTTTGACTGGAACACAAAGCACATTTCAGCTTGCTGCTGTGTCAAGTGAGACAAAGCGAGTAATGTAATCACCTAAGAAAGACCTGGGAACAACTCCGGGAAAGTCCATATGGTCAAATTTGGAAAAGTCTGTCTTAAATACCAGCAGGTCATGTATGGCTTGTAGGTTAAAACTTTCCTCAACTTTTGTGTAGGGAACCGACAAACAATGCACAAGGACCACAAGGAGCAATGCAAGGGCTGAACCTGCATTGAGTGAGACTTTGCTCAGCTCTTCTACGAAAGTTCAGCGAAGCATCGCAAAGCATTTACCATCGACAAACCCCATTTTGTTGGGAAAAGAGCGTTCACATTGTCTTCGAATGTATACTGATGATACAACAGTGTCTTAAACCTATATCGGCTTTTGTACGGCTTTCAATCCGCCTCGCGGTATTTCCTCGCGTTTAGGTCGTGCATGTTTGTATGCTGTGCAATGAGTGCGTTGACCACGGCCTTGCGTTGAACTGACCGCAACAGGGCGACATAAGCTGAGCTGCGTGACGCCTCATTGTCCATGATATGCCGTAAACGTACTTCTTGTTGATTTCCTCCTTCGATAGCGTATCCCGCTCGCGGTAAAGCACCCGTGCTTATATCCTAGATCGTATCGTGAACGCTGGGCCCAGCGCATGACTACGGTGTGCCGCGGTTTCCCTGTGTGCCATGTCGAGTGGATTCGTCACGCCAAATTGCCGTTCCGATCTCAGCCTACCTGCAAGCGTACGGGTGCGACCTGTATAGCAAGCTTTGCGCCAACTGGCATGCCGGTCAAACTGCTTCTCGAGATCTCGTCCGGGTATCAGCCCGCAATTTCTGCTGTGAGGCGCTCAATTTGTCTGACAAGCTGCCTCATTACTGCAGTTCCAAAGCCTGGCAGGCTAGTTGTAAGTGCAAGCACCCAACAGGACTCCAACAAAGATAGGGCTGCTGCAACACCGGCTCAGAGCAGCAAAGACTTTGATACATCCACTAATAACCTACCTGAAGAAGGTAGTAATCCTCGCCGTCAGAAAAGAAAGGCTGGGTCCTCTGACTGGATAGCTTCTGCAGTCACAAGGCGTTTTGGGTAAGTTCTCATGGCACAATTGACACCTGGTGGCAATGCCTCTTCCTGACAGGGGAGGAGTCCAATGCCATGCAAAGTCCACAGCCATGTTGGCATAAGAGCAGCCTGAAACAATATCTGCAGGCTGGCCGGCGGGCTCATATGGGTTGGTGTCTTGACATTTGGAGTCCTGTCTGAACAGATCAAGACTCGCATAGAGCAAGCTGATGAGGCTAAGTCCACTCAGGCATGCTTGCTGCAATTTTTCTGGCAGGCATTGGCGCACAGCACCGGAGCAGGATGTTTTGCAGTGCTGGTTTTTGGCGTTTTGAAGCTATATGCGACAGGAACAAGAACTCCAACTTCCTGCTGCAGCGACTGCAAGCTATGCCTTACATTTTGTCTGTCAGCAGACATGTATGCTCGCATATGAGACAACTGGTGCATTGTGTTGATCTATTCCCTTGATCACCAGCGCACAGAAGCACATAGCTTCCAGGCAACATGTAGAGTTCAGATCAGTGTGCTTACAGGTTGTCTCAGGGGGACAAGAGGTGGTGTTACCAAGTGGAGTCAAGTACAAAGATGTCAAGATTGGCGGTGGCTCCAAACCACAAAAGGGCTATCTGATGATTGTGGACTTCAGGTTTGCTTCCTGCATGCATTGAAGAATTTTGTTTGCTTATATTCAATTCACATCATGTGCTTGCTGATCACTGCAAAGGCAAGCAACATTGAGCATGAGACGCTCGTTATCTACCTGCGTATGTAGTTCTTGTACAATGCACTCCTGCCCTGCATTATTTGACAGAGGCTAGCATATACACCTCGCCCACCGTATTTTTGGCAGATTCACGCTGCATGATGCAGAGCCACAGCTGATGGTGACGTTTTTGAAGACACAAGAGAGCGTGGCAAGCCAATTGTGTTTATATATGGAGGGCGGCCCTTCACTGGCGGACTCTGCAAGGGGGTAGAAGAAGCCATGGCTACAATGAAAGCAGGTCATGCTGCTGAATGTTTGCATGTCTGACTCCTCCTCTTTGTTTTTGTTGTGACACCTATTGTCACTGCAGCTCAATCCCACTCCCTCTTTTCGTGAGCCCACAGCTAGTTGTTGATAATCTGTATTTGACTATGGCATGTACGCAACACTGCTGTGGAGCTCACTGGTGCATATCACGCATGGCCAGAACATGACCAATTTGCTGATGATTGACAGTTGTGTTCATGCGCTGGGCCACTCCAGTTGTTTGCATCTGCTTTCGCCTGTAAACAGTGCATGTATGGTAATGGATGCCAGCAGCATTACATTCCTGCTCACGCTGTGCCATGCACATTGTTCTTGCATGGTAGTCAAGCATATAAGCCGTCAGAGATTCAATGACTTTGCTATGGTTGTGTGAGCAGGTGGCAGGCGGACTGTGTCTGTGCCACCATCGCTTGGCTTTGGTGAGAATGGCGGCTCTGTGGCACCCACCCTGCATGCCCCAGGGAAACAAGGGGTCATTCCTCGTGATGCTGTTCTGACTTATGATTTGGAGCTGATCAGGGTTTCAATACCACCGTCTTAGTCACTTTTGGTTACTAGCTGCATTTCACAATGATGAAATCGTTAGAAGGCCAGCACATGTGCAAAGCAATGCATGATAAAGCAATGGGCGTTGGACATGTAAGACTGACATAGCAGCAGACGTAGCGTACACCATGTTATTCACTCTGCGGTCTTCAATATCATGCGCTTTATGCAGACTTGCAACATCCTGTATGCTGATGAAGCTCTATATGTAGACTCGGTTGCTACCGTAGCTGCAATTGTTGTCTGATTACACAAGGGAGGCAGAGGTCTGTCATCATCTTGCAATGTATCGTGCCAGTGGATTTTGAACAAGGGTCTCTTGGAAGCTGCGTGGTACTGCAAAAGTTATGCATGCATGAAAGCATCTTGCAGTCTGTAAGTGGTCCACTTGATGTATGAGGGGTCCTGAAGGTGAACAGTGCCACCTTGTTTGTACTTGCAGCAGCAGCAACGGACATTGGCACAATGCGCACATGCGTCAAATTACTGCACTGTACGGGGCTTCCGCTCAATAGCAGCGTTGCTGCATGATCGCCTATTGACAAGATCAAATTGAACTTTCGCACTCCGCTAGTGCGCTGAACATCGAAGCGAGCAAGGTGGCTCCAGCAGCAGTGTCCCTACTCTTCAACGTCGAGCAGGAGCTTTCCGAGCGGATATACGCACACGCTAACCGCTTGTCTGTGACTGCAATTCGGAATCATTCACACTGGGGCAACCTGTGGAAGGGATACAAGTACAGCAAACAGCAGATACAGCAATTGCTGAAGGACATCCAGTTGTACAAGCTGCATGAAGAGCCATATTCTGT
>JAABUP010003396.1_pt1 | contig 28189 bp, 34 predicted proteins | sample 5559201 | NCBI WGS metagenome assembly JAABUP01 (sample SAMN10711887, study PRJNA513373) | rock metagenome | isolation source: Antarctica rocks | place: Antarctica | reverse complement strand
AACAACAACAACAACAACAACAACAACAACAACAACAACAACAACAACAACAACAACAACAACATCAACAACAACAACAACAACAACAACAACAACAACGACGACAACAACGACGACGACGACGACGACGACGACGACGACCACAACAACAACAACAACAACAACAACAATAATAATAATAATAATAATAATAATAATAATAATAATAATAATATGATATACTTAGCCAGCAGGCATCAGGTACGTGCGACGCAAGTCAGTTCCCTCCAGACAGGCTTGTTTAGAGCATCACGGGTGTAGCGGTCTAAGTTTAACTTGTGAATGTCAGATCCCATTTCCTTGACAGATTGGATCTCAAACGTTCCCCAAGGATGCACTGGTTGCAGAATCTGCCCACTTGTATAGTACACAACATTGACAGCGCAAACGTTGACAGAAGTCCGACTGATCTCAATGACTATGCCAGAATTGCGAGTCTGCCATGCTGCCTGTCAGACATGAAACCTGTGCACGGACGCTCAATGTTGGATCCAACCTGGACTTGTAGATGCTTGCATTAGCAGCAAGCTGGAGCTGCAGGCTGAGACACAAGCATACCTGACCTGTAGCACTGACTGCTGATCTCTGTTTACAGCAGGTGAGCCAGTCAGGATGCATACACAGATCCATTCAGCAGCAAGTCTAAAGATGCACAGGTCCATCATGACACACCTCACTCATATTGCTGTTCTGTTGATAAGTTGAGTTTACAACTGTACTGGCTGTTACAGGTGCAGCAGCTGGGGCGGACACACAGGTCCACCCAGCAGCAAGTATGAAGATGCACACGCCCATCACCAGACACCTCACTCATGTCGCTGTTCTGTTGATGGGTTGTCTTCACACCCGTCCGGGCTGCTGCCTCAGGAGGCTCCCGCTATGATTGCTGTAAAGCATACACTTCTCTTTCCTCTTCTTGAGATCATATTTGTTGGGTGTCACAGGTACAGCAGCTGAGGCGTACACACAGGTCCCAACAGCAGCAAGTATGAAGATGCATACGCCCATCACGAGACACCTAACTCATGCTGCTGTTCTGTTGATGACTTGCATTCGCTCTTGCTGGCGGTTACAGGCGTGTAATTTTCTTCTTCTTTTTCTTCAGGTACAGCAGCTGGGGCGTACACACAGGTCCAACCAGCTGCAGCCTCCCAAGTACCTCATTGTCAGCACTGACATCTCTGGGGAGTACCGCTTTGCATCAGCAGTGGCGTGCCGCCTGCAGCAGCTGGGTGCACTCACTCACGGCGACCGCCATGCTGCCTCAGCTGCAGACGCCCTGAACAACTTCAACCTGCAGAACAAGTAGGCCTGTTGCAACTGCCAAACCTCAGCGTGTGAAAAAAAGGGAAAAGTTTATGCTTTTCAGTGATCATAATGGGGGCCTCCTAAAGCGGCAGCCCGGAACTATGACCATAGGCCATAGCTCAGCATGTATGGTGGTTGCAAAGCCATGCAAAGCGTCTCAGCGCTTGGCAATCATGCTGTGTTGGATACTGCTGTCAGTCAACTTTGATGTTTCAGTTGACGCTGGTGCACAGTAGCCTGCCAAAGAACCTAGCTGCCTTGTGTGTGCGTCATGTTTGCGGCAGCTGTCCAATTTACCCACAAAGTCACCCAAAGATCTTGCTGCACTGTTCAAGGCCTGTCACAGACAAGGGGTACCTCTTCACAGCGCAGTCCTACCCATGACAAAATGGCAGATGAACCCTTGGCAGCCTGCCAGCTGACTCACTTGAGCTTTGAGAGTCCTCCTTGCTGAGTCAACAGAGATACTAGTTGTCAGCTCAGCTGGTCTCAGGCTGCTGTGAGATTAGTCTTGCAGCTTGCTTGTGCCAATCTCTTGACAGCAAGATGCTGATGTACATGAGCTTGTTTTCTCATTGCTAACTCAACACAGGTTCCAGTAAAGCCTTTGTCACTTCAGGTGGGCCACAGCTGCTTTGCGTAAGATGTACAAGATCCTGCTGGGCCACATGGAGCCTCCAGATGATGTCACACCAGATTTCATCGACGAGGGAATGACAGGAGTCGGCAGCAGAGCTCAACAGGCACTAGAGCGCTTGAACCTGCTGAGGGTAAGCCTGCTGTGTGTCTGTGCTGTGCATGCATGCATGCTGCCATCAGTCAGACCTGCTGTGAGAAGCTAATGTCCCTTTTCTCGTTCATCATGAGCTGGGAAGCATTTCAAATTTTATTGTTATTAATGATCATTTGCTGGGCTCTGCAGGCCTTTCTTCCAGATGCTAAGGATGCCTTGGAAGAGGTAGATGTGTTGAAGAAGGAGACGCTGACTGACATGGACAAGCAGCTGGGCAAAAAGGAGGCCTCACCCGGGTAGGTTGTCCTGCCTGATCTGTGCAGCCAAGTATGGGATTCACAGCCATGTGTGGCATGCCACCACAGCATACGTCAAGCTTAATTGCCACATGCTTCTCTATTATGTGTGCAAATGAAAGCTTGTACGTGTTTGGTCCTATTAACAGGCAAGTGCTCAGCATCTGCACTGACAATTGTGCCAGGCCAATGCACATCCAGCAGTCATCAGCTGCTGGATGGCTGCTTTGTGGCACTTCACCAGCATGATGTCTGCATATCTCCCTCATTCTTGAGGACTCGCGTAGATTTACATTGTGATTGGACACAATGCAGTGATCTTGTACTGGAACATATAGTACAGATGCATCCTGTCCAGATGCAGCTCACACAAGTGACTGTGCAGGGGTAACATCAACAAGCTGCTGAACCGGCTGCTGGGATGCCAAGTGGACATCCAGAGTCAGATCTTTTCTTACTTCACTGCACTGCAGGCAAGCAAGCTTGCAGCGTGCCTGCCCTGCCTGCCCTGTCATAGTGTCAGAGGCTGTGCGTGCATCACCTGCTGACTCGTCATCATGATGACACAGCTCAAGCACATGCATTGCTTGTTGTACATGCTTGCTCATTCTGCAGTCTCAAGCTAGACATCTAGCAGCAGTCCATATGACAGTCCATGCATGTAACCGCTAAAGCCACAGCGGCTCTGCAGAGAAACTTAATGCATCCAATTCTGTGCACCTTTCCCTGCGGCGACCTCAACCTCTGCCAGCTGCGTTTACACCTGCCTCACAGCATACGCTCACCTGCATTTGGTGCTGTGGGAGCAGCAGATTGCTAGTGCTATGAATGCCTTGGCTGTGCCTGCTTTGACAGGGTGGAAGTGAGGAACATGCGTTTTGTGTAATTTTTGCAAGATGAACTTGAGATGCTACACCTATTTGCAGGATGCTGAGATCAAGCTGGCAAAGGCAAATGGGAGTTACGATGACTGTGGCATCATCAAGCCTCATGGCGAGAGCATTGCCTTCAGGAAGAAAGAGGTATGCACCACAGCATATGTGCTGCCTGTACTGAGCAACACAAATAGTGGCTGATGTACTGCAGCCAACAGAAACTGATGGCAGGCATTCGTTCAGGTCTCCATCAATTCTGGTCACAACTTTACTGTCTTCAAGAGCGCTGCATTGCTGTTGACTGAGCATCAGCCCTTGTCCTGCTGATGAGTCATATGACATCACAGTGACTAAAGACAGCTGATCAAAGTGGAGTTGGTTCTGCGCTGCTGGTCAGCAGCAAAAGGTACGTCATATAGACTACCATGCATTCAGCATGCGTCATCAAGTAAGACAGCATGTGAGGACTGTGCACACTCAGGAGCTTGTTTCTGGTCTGCAGATCATATACCAGGATGACTACTCAGGCATGTGCACCTACCATGCTGAGTTCCAGATTGACCGGGGCATGAACTATGATGCGGCTGTGAAAGTCCTGGAGCAGGAGGTGCGGCACTCCTATGCATGACTCTGTGACTGCTGCCAGATGCACAATGCAAATGCGATGCGCTGACTCTTGGCCTTGTCTGTGTCCTGTCCTGGAAGTGTCAGCTGACTGGTGACCAGTCCAGTCCGTAGCCCTTGAGGCCGTCCTTGTTGCATGGGCTGTGCATCTTGCAGGGCCACAGCCAGCCTAGCTGTTGTTTGAAGCATTGGACAGTGAGCCTCAATGGCAGTAGCTGTGCTGCTAATTTGTGTGTGTAGGGGTATGTGTGTGAGCCTCTCAGTTGCTGCCCTCCCTCTATACTGCAGCACTCTGACTGGCAACACTTCATCTTGCTGAGCCTTGTGAGTGTGTGCTGCAGAGGAAGGAAGACCCAGACACCCAGTGTGGCTTCTTCCGCCAGGTGGTGGACCACACTCAGCGTACCTACTATGTTCTGGCTTTGCCTCGAGATGCCCAGGGGCGCAAGCTGAAGACCAAGCGGAGCAGGAACGGTCGCATTGAGAGCAGAGCAGCCTACTATCGCATTGTGCGCCCAGCTGCTGGGTTCAGCTCAGATGACATGTCCTCTGACAGTAAGTTCATGATGACAACTGGCAGCAGATGCCTGCAATGGGCATGAGCTATGCATGATACATGCCTGTTGGCAGTTCTGACTGTTATATGGCAGGCTCAAAGCTGATGTACACATTTGTTTGACTCCCAAAAGCTATCAGGAAGGAAGAGCAACAGTGAAGTCATGATGCCATGCATAGAAATGTTGAAGGTCAAACAGCCTCAAACCTCAGGAGCTTGTCTTCTGAGCTTGAGTAGTGTTTGTCATGGCGCGTGTGTACTTAGAGCCTAGACAATGATGTATTGGGCAGCACCGCATTGTGCTTTTGTGTCTGCTGCAAAGCTGCCAATATCATCACCCAGAATGGTTGCTGCTGTTATCAGCATGTGCCGCTGTGCAGAGTTTCACCATATATACACATCCATCAAGGAGAGTGCCAGTCTGAAGGTGCACTGGAATGAGGAGCTCAAAGCTGACAGTCACAGGTATACACAGAGTGCTGGCCCTGCTGTGCAGTGCCTGAGATGCCTGTTGTTGCATACCATGAGCTGCAGACTGACAAGTACATGGTTGCTGGCCTTGGTGAAGAGTCATGCATGCATGCATGCCTGCTAGTGTGGCAATCAACAAAATCTACATGGCGTCTATACGCTCGAGGCAAGATATGGCATCATGCGTATTCCAAATGACTGACCCTTCAATGGTGCACACACGCACGCATACACACACCCTCGCACGCACGCATATGCAATGTCAATCATGTGTTTGGCCACGCAGAAATCGGAGACAGAGTCTGCAGCTGATCACTGGCAGCATTCTGCAGATCCTGCCCACTATTGCCGGGCAGCTCAGGTGGGTGCCCCTCTCTGCACCTAGCATGTATCCAATCACAGCCAGCAGCTCCTGTGCATCTGTGTTTTGCAACGTCTTTTCATGTGCAATTGTTGATTGCAGGAAAACACAACTTTGAGAAGGATGCACCATTGAGCTCCCAGATACTGAAGTCAGGCCTGGGCACATCTGACCTGACTTCAGCATCTGGGAGCTGCCCCTTGGAATGCTGCAACTGCTTTGATTTGTGGGTGATGTGCACACAGTTAGCTTGTAAAGCTATACCTACTGGCCTTGACAATCCTTCCACAAGGTTCTCACAGTGATCTCACCACATCTCAACAATACTCATACTTACTGACGATGCTGCAACAAGCTCTTGACAACAGTCCAACACTATCGTGACAATCCCTGAAGAGGTTCTTGTTCCTCCCCAAACTATCTGCAGAGTTGCAGGTATGTGCCTGCTGCAGGGGGGTTCACCATGCTGTGTGAGTGTATGTGCAGGACCCACAAGCTGCAGGTCATGCGTGTGGAGAGCACTGACGGCAAGCACCAGGAGATTGGGCTGTACCTGAACAACAAGGATGGCACCAAGGTCCTGGACAAGGTCCGCAGCCTGCAGCCCTACAAGCCTTGGCAGTTCAAAACAAGTAAGCCATACATGCCCTCCAGTGTCTGGTGTCTTGCTAGCCTGTGTCTGTCCGTGCTTCTCTTTGCAGCTTCAAGTACTTTTAGCCAAGTCACTGCTATGCTGAATCATCCTGTCCAGACTTGCTGACCCAAGCAACTGGTCAGCCTCGTCTTGTTATGATGAAAGCCATGGTAAACAGAGCATAAGCTGTTGCAAGCTCAGCAGCAGCAGCTCGCCATGTTGCGCTAGTGATGCTTTAGAGCGTTTGCAGCATTCCATGTCTGGTTGTGAGTGCTGTGCAGTGGGTGCAGGTCAAGATGGCACTGCAGCTAGTCTCCTTGGGGGAGCCCAGCCAGCCCCTGGGGGTGCGATGGGGCTCAGCCAGAGTCATATGAATGGGGCTGCTCCTCGTCCTGAGCTGGCCAGTGGGATACTGGATCTGTCCTCCTCACCTGACTCATCCCCTGTCAAGGTAGCTTTCTCATCCAGCCTGAATGTATGCAGTCTCCATTGCAGGCATCTAGTGATTAGTCTGGCTCAAGTCTAGCTGAGGTCCATGCTTGGAACCACCACAGGTGCAAATACCCAGCAAGTGGCACTCTGAATCCTGCTCATGTGCTGCTTGAGCAGCTGGACAATGTGTTATCCAATGACATGAAGCATGCAATTTGTATGGTGCTGGTGCTGCATCATGTCATTCTGTCGTTCATCTACAGAGTCTTTGCAGACTTTGGTCTGAGTTTGTCTCAGCACGCCTTGACATTCTGCACACTTTCAGCGCTTGTTTGAGCTCACGTGACCAGCCTACTTGGGCTGGAAGAATACTTCTCAGTCACTCTCACTGTCGCTCGTCTCTCTTCTGTAGCATTGAGTGAGGTGCACTAACTCAGATGCGTTGAGTGAGGCTCATTGAGTGATGCTCATTGAGTGAGGCCCACTGAGCGAGGTTCATCGAGTGAGGCTCGTTGAGTGAGGCTCATGCACTGAGGTGCATGTCACGCATGTTGTTGCAGGCCGTTTGCAAGGGGGGCAACAAGGAGAACAGGCCCAGGATGGCCAGGGCCAAGGGCGAGAAGAGGGCCAAACGCACCAGCAAGCCCTCAGCAGCTGACGGCATGATTGACCTTGTGGTAAGCATGCAGCTGCTGTTTCATTGCTGCTCTGCCCTCTGTGCTCAGCAGGCATGGCTGCAAGTGCAGAGCTATCATTGCGTTGTTCTTCATCAGGACTTCTAGTCTCTTGCATGTCCTCTGCTGACATCACACAGACCATTGTACATTGAAAGCAGCCATGCCGTGCCACGTGCAAACTGCTGATGCCCATCAGGCAAAACTGCTGTTTCTCTGTGATGTAGTATATCAAGGAGTGGCGTATGCCACAGCAACTGACACATTCTGCTGGCCTTGAGCAGGAGCTGGCCTATCTTGTACAACAGTCTGAAATGCAGTGCTATTGGGACTTTCCTAAATTCTGTAGACAAGTCTTGCATGGATCTGACCTTCCACCAGGCATCTGAATCTTGAGCAAGGCTTCTGAGTACAACAAGTGAAATGATGCAGCTGCCATGTTGCAAGCCTTGTGTGAGTGCAGGATGTGGCAGAAGTTGCAGCACCAGAGCACATGCTGGCAGCAGGGCTATGGGAAGACATTGCCCTGCCTGCCCTCAAGAAGGTCTGCTCACTTTCACAGAAGCCTGTCCATGCATGTGTGCAAGCTGTGCATCGATATTTGGGGAACATGTGCTGTGTCAGCTGCTCAACCCAACTACAATCCTGACCAGTCATTCCAAATTGACTGCTTTTGCCATTGAACAGTCTTGACCTGGGCAAGTGTGACAGCCTGCCCTTGCAGCAATCAGCATGTTACCGCATGTCAAGCATGGTTGAAGCGCAGAGCATGCACGTCTGAGCAGGACTGATGCTCAATTCGCTGCTGAGCAAGGCTGACGTCCTGGTTGTTGCGTGGCAAGCATAAAGATGTAGCCTCATTGGATATGCTTCTTCGCTCCATGAATCTATTGCAGTCACAATGTGGTGCACAGATACCTTCAGCTGGCTTCTCTCATTTCAGTGGTTTCATGTGCTGACAGGCTGAAGCAAAGAAGGCTGCAGCAGAAGCAAAGAAGCCAGCAAAAAAAGCTGAGCCTCTCTGCACTAGTGATGCTGACACAGAAGCCTCTGATGATGAAGAGGCAGAGCGAGACAGCATATTCGATTCAGCATCTGATAGTGAAGCTGCTGACAAAGCTAGCAAGCCTGCCAGAAAGCCCACTCGTGCTGCTCACGCCTGCAGCAAGAAAGCAACCAAGGCAATCGCAGCTGCATGCGTTGATCTTGACACTGATGGCTCAGATGAGGAGGAGTCAGCCGACGAAGCTGCCTCAGAAGCTGAGACTGAGGCCAATGAGTCACCTTCAGCAGCTGGGAGAGCAGCATTGCTGAAGAGGCACTCCGCCAGAAAATCTGCTTCTCCAGCCTCAACTGAGCCTGACTCTGGGGCTGACAGCCCAAAACAGCTCCAAAAGCAGGCCAGCGGCTCAATCAGCCCTGAGGGCACCGCCAGAGAGCCCTCATCCGCTGCTGCAAAGGACAGGTCAGCAGTCAGGGCCAAGACATCTTTGGCACTCAGCAGTGATGACTCAGAGCAGCCTGAGGCTCAGAGGGCTGATTCTGCTGCTGCCGAGTCTGACAAAGATGCTGAGTCTGACGAAGATGCTGAGTCACCTGTGGCTGTGTTGCTGAAGGCACGCAAGCTGTCCAAGGTTGGTGACAGCACTGCTGAGAGAGGTAAGGGCCAATTCCTCATGGCTTTCCTTTGAACGCTCACAGTCTGACAGCTGATAATTGCACTGAACTTGCTGAGCAAACATGTCAAATTCCAGCTTGATGCTGCATCAGCTTCTGAGCTTCATAAAGTGGCACGCTTACTGTGCATCAATGGGTTTGCGCAGACGTGCATCATCATGCATGCATACCTTGCAGATATGCAGTGCTGAGCTGGTTCACAAATGCCGGGATGCTGTAACACAATTGCTCTTGTAATTGTACGAAAGTTTTCTCTTCTTATGCTTGTTTTGCTGACCAACTGCCTAATGTCATTGTACACACAAGGTCTCTTCTAACATCTGCCTTGCTGACTGGTCTCCTGCCTTGCTGACTGGCCCCCTGCCTTGCTCACTGGTCACCTGCCTTGCTGACTGGTCCCCTGCTTTGTTGACTGGTCCCCTGCCCTGCAGGCCGCAGCACCAGCACAGAGCGGGAAACCCTGCGAAGCAACTCAGCTGTCAGCGAGGGTTGGCAGGTCAGATGCAACTGTGGAGTGACAGAGGATGACGGCAAGCCTATGGCTGAGTGCGATGGCGGCTGCAAGACGTGGGTCCACATCAAGTGCCACAAGCTCAAGGTTGGAGAGGACTTCTACTGTGACAAGTGCACTGAGGGTGTTCAGACCAGCAAATCCCACATGCAGCAGGATGATCCTGTCAGTGAGCCAATGGCTGACTCAGACGCTGAGGATGATGATCACGTGGAAATTGGGGGGGGTGGATCGGGGGGGGCTACTCTAGAGGAGGAAGCGGTGCCTGCCCTGGTGTCAAGGAAGAGCAAGGCTGTTTCTCGCAGCCCTACACCAGATGCTGCTGCTGGGGCTGCTGGCAACAGCCCAGACACAGAAGGTGGGAAGACCAGCGTTGACTGTGAGGAGCCTGAAGGGGCTGCTGCAAAGGATCCTGAGGGCATCCCCAGCAGCAAGAAGAAGAACAAGAAGGTACATGTGCTGAAGACTGCTGCTTTGTTAGCTGCAAGACTAGCTTGTGCTGCTGCTGCTGCTGCTGCTGCTGCTGCACATCATCTAGTCCATGACCTACGCACTGCTTGACACTGTGCGCCTTCAACGCTCACTGCATGACACTTTGGCTCAAGTCCTTGCAGAGCTGGGAAGCACCAGGTTCCAGAAACTGCCTGAATGAGTGCGTGATAGTAATTGTTTGAGCTTGATTTGCAGACAGGCACAGCTCCACAAGGGTCAAAGAGCACTGACCATGATCCTTGCTGCTGGCATACTCATCCAATCAGACTTGTTGGCTGACTCAAGCTTTGTAATGTCTCTCTCTAGTGCATGTTGACTGAACATGTGCCACCAAGCATGCTTCCCACAACATGCCAAATGTGCAGAACTCGTTCAAGCATGCCGCATATCGAAGTCACTGCATGTTGCAATAGCATGGCACACATCATGTGACGCCTTAATTAAAGGCCAAATGGTATCATTTGTAGGGCAAGCTTGGTGTCACAGAGGGCAGGATCACCAAGGCCAGCAAGAGGGGCAGGATGTCACTGAACACCTTTGCCCTCAGCTCTGCTGAGACAAGCCCTAATGCCTCCCCAGTTGCCAGTGACACTGGGATCATGTCAGATCAGGAGGCAGAAGCAGACAACAGCCCTAGTCTGAGGCCTGAGGCCAGCAACAGCCCCAGTCCTCGGGCAGAATTAGGCGATAGCCTCATTGCAGACAGGGCTGACTTGGAAAACAGTCACAGCCCAACTGCAGCCAAGGTGGCAGCTGCAGCTTCCTTGTCAGATGCTGAGGAAGGTGCAAGTGCAGAGGTGACTAACTCAGACGCATTGCCCAGGTCTGTGTCCCCAGTCCCAGTGACACATGCAACCCCCAGCAAGCGTCCCAAGCGGCTTGCCATTCCCCAGTCTATCGCTTCAGCCCCTGAGACATGCCCTAAAGAGGCTACCCCAAACAAGGCTACCCCAAACAAGGCCACCCCCAGCAAGGCCACCCCCAGCAAAGCCACCCCTAGCAAGGTCACCCCAAGCAAGAGGGGCCGAGAGGCTGCGGGAGGCAGCCCTGGGTGCGTTGCAGAGCATGCTGCTGGGGTTGAGGCAGCTGTGCAGGGGGGGACCCCTGGCAAGCGCAGGAGGAGCCTGCTGCCTCCTGCTATGCTCAGTCAAGGACCAGTCCAGGTAAAGGCTGTCTACAGTCGTTGTCTCAATCGTACAAGTGCAGCACCGGCCCAAGCTTGTGCTCTACAATTGCCGGCTCCACCAGAGTTGTTTAGGTTGCTTGACATTGTATATGTTGATCAGACAGCAACTGCTCTGCTACATGCAGGCAAACAGTCACTGCTTCATGTAGCTGCAGCTAACACTGACAGCACCATTTTATATTTTCCTCAAAGCAGCTGCGTGAGTCGTTGTATCTGTGTGTAAGACCAAAGCTCAGTCCGTGCCCTATGTGTGCAGGCAAGTGCCAGCAGAGATGATGTCGCTAGTGAGGCAGCCAAGTGGAGAAGCAAATGTGCTGAGCTGGAGGCAGCAGCGGCCAAGGTCAAGGTAACTACCTCTCCCCATGATCAATTTCATGAGATTTAGCATTGAGATGTGAGTTGACTCAAAACTGTGAGTACATGCCAGGCTGATCTTACGGTGCAAGGCATATGCTGATCATGCCTCAGGACTCAGACAAGACCTTGAAAGTCTACAGCGTCACCTGAACCTTCTACATATGTCATTGAGCTTTGTTCCCTGCAAGCTGATTGAGCAACACCTGACTGGCAAGTTGCACTCCAGCCTGCAGAGCTCTGTGCTGACATGCTCATATCACTCTTTGGGCTGTCTGCTTGCCACTTGATCTGCCTGCACCACCCCCCTTTGCCGTTCACCCTGCCTGTCAGCGCCATCTGCTTGCCCTGGCAAGCTAGGCTTTCCCTGCCTGCATGTGGCCTGATGTGCCCATCGAATCCCAAGTTGCTTGCATTGAACAGCTGTTGCTCCAAAGCTTGGTCTCTGCTGAAGGCTAGCTGCTGTGATGATAATAGTCTTTACAATTGCTAGACTCAGGTAATGAGTTATAATGCAACGTGTATACAATCGTAATTATAGTTGTACATTGCGTTTGTATCTAACCACACACATACAAATACACATATACGAATACACATACAGTTATAGTTGTAAGTATACATGATGTGGGTATATATGTAGAAATGTATATGTGAACAAGAATGCCAATTGTTTGGGTGGTGCAGGTGATGGAGCAGGAGCGTGCCGGCAGGGAAGCGGCTGCAGAGGCAGAGCTGAGGCGCAGCATTGAGGCCAGCCTGGCTGACCGAGTCAAGGAGGAGAAGCTCAAGCTCAGCAGGAAAGCACTGGAGCTGGGCAAGCAAAAGGTGACATACTTCATCTTCTCGGCATTCAGACAGACAAGCGCCTCAACTTTTGTTCATGGTTGATATGGCCTCTTGTTGTGGATGCTTAGGGCTGGCTCAAACTTGGCACCACATTATCTTTTGCTGTGCACGCATGTTGCTTCTTGTGCTGGCTGTGGACATGCGCTTATCTGAAAAGAGAATCATGTGCACTAGTCCTGCGTGATGGTCCTTCTTGGACCACAGCTGCAGCTATGCATTTCATGTGGCACAGCCAATCACTAGCTGTACATGTATTTTGGCTGTGCTTTCTTACAGATTTGTTGATATACTTTGAAATTATCAGATGACAAATTCAAAACGGGACAGAAGGACTATTGAAAAACAGGGTGCAAGCTGTTTGAGCTAGAGTCTGTTGTGATGACAGGGCATGCAAGAGGCCGAGAAGAAGTCTCAAGCTCAACTACAGGCTCTGCGAGCTGAGAAGCAAGCAGCAGCAGAGCAGCTCAAGGCTGCCCAAACCGACATGGTCACAGCCAAGCAACAGCTGCACACACTCTCTGCTGACAAGCAGGCAACATCCCAAGAGCTGCACACCTTGCATGGTGAAATGCAAGCAGTCAAGCAAAGGCTGGATGCATCAGATGCTGACAAGGCAGCAGCTGCCAAGCAGCTGGCTGACAGCAAGGCTGCACACGAAGAAGAGAGGGCCCGCTGGCAGCAGGAACAGTGGCAGGCTGAGCGCGCTGCAAAGTCAGGGAAGGAGGAACAGCTGCAGCGTGACATGGCTGCCATGCAAGCAATGCTGGCTGAGTACAAGACTGCCTTGGCTTCTGCTGCTCAGGCTGCTGACAAGAAAGCAGCTCTGGAAGGCATCAGCAGATCCACAGGTGAACAAGTCATGCAGGGCGTATGATGTCAAATCCTGCAATGATATCATGCCAATGCCATGCGTTACAGTTGTACTGTGTGCAGGTGTGTGATGCATATGTGCATCTTTTGTTGGCAAAACATGCTGAGGCAAAGCATGCTGAGCATGCTACGTGAATGCAGTCATGTCTCGACACACATCAGTCCTTGGGGCAACAGCCAGATTACCAGCAGCATTACTTCAATATAAGTGGCTTTTTGGTAGCCACCCCTCTAGCACATATGCAAAGTTGATGATTATGATGACAAACGTCTGTCTTCCATAGGTGCGAGAGCAGTGCCTCTGACCCCCCATACTCCGGGGCATATGGAGGGTGCAGATGAGGCACAAGGGGGGTTGCACCAAGGTCTGCCTGCCTGCACTCCAGCCAAGACGGTCTTGGAGTTTGATGCTGCATCAGAGTCTGCAGCCAGTGAGTACACCTGCACTGAACCTGATGCTGGCACCTAAACACATCCCTGCACTGTCCAAATTGTCTTGACTTTCCAGTCCCTCCGACCAACTGCTGTGATAGCCCTGTTGCTGTACATTCCTTGTATAATGCAATGCCAGCATCCTCTATGCAGAGATGTGGTGTATGATACTGTGTTCTTGCAGGGGCTGCAAACGCAAAGCAAATGAAGGGGGTCAGCGACAGTGGTACAAAGAGGGTCAGCTGGGCTCCCCTCCCCATGGTGCAGGATGAGAAATGTGGTGAAGAGGCTGAGGTGAGCTCTAGCATACCTGACACCCATTAGTTTAAGTACAAGCTGTACATGAAGGGTACATGTGTGTGGTTGCCCACATGTTGTAGCACACAGCTGGTTGCCTTTTTGCCAATACCAAATTACTTTCAGTAGTGTTAATCTTGCTACGGTTCAGATCAATGCTCTCTGTCTTCAACAACATGATGCTGAACATTGTCAATCCTGGAATAGACACATAGAGTGTCCAACAAGCAGTTTGAATCATGGAGTGGCCCATGACATGCGAGCAATCAGACAAGCAGATAGTGCAAAAACACTTTCCAGGGAGTTTGATTGCTTTTTTCTGATTACACTAAAGTACTTAATACTATCGATGCTGAAATGCTGCTTGCTTTAGGTGGTGAGCACGCCTGTGAGCAGGGAGGCAGTGCTGACATGGCTTGAGGGGGTGACAATAGCCTCTTTGGAAGACATCGCTGAAGGCCTGACGGCCAAGCAGCAGATGCCAGCTCTGTCAGACATTCTGCAAGAGCTGCAAAGCGACTTTGAGATTGCCACCAAAGCTGGCAGATACTTTATGCTGTGAAGTGGCAGATGCTACTCAGGTCGTGAGTGACACTGTGTGGGGGTACAATGCTGACGTACTGTCCGCTATATATGCGTATATACTGTATTAGCCGTGTTCTCAGTCAGCACAACAATATATGATATGATAACATGTAACAATTGTCAACTCCATGCAGCTGCTGTGTGACTCCTGGGTTGGCAAAACAAGGCAAAACAGCTGGCTTGAGCTTGTCAGATACGTCTTGGAAAACAATACAGAAAGAGAGCCAAGCTGACATGCAAACAAGCAGAGCATAAAATGCAAGAATGATTCTGTTGCTGTGATCTCGTGTTACAAGCTAGCGCTATACTATAGCATGCTGTTGTTTTGCACCGTTGTGAGTTTAATTATTCTACTGGAAAATGAACATCATCTTGAAGCTGACTCCAAAGGGCCCAATGTGAATATAGAAGAGGAATTGAAACAGGCTTTGCACATGCCATTTTCATCTGTAGCTCAAATCCTTCATCCAGCCACTCCCACAGGTGCAGAGGAGTTGGATGTAAATGCTACAACCTGCGGGGCTGGTGCTGCTGTCACGTTTGTTGATGGTGTAGACAAAGCCACATTCCGGGCAATAATTTCATTAATACTAGGTGCCGGTGCAGGGGCAAGTAGTGTTTCTTCCTTTGCTTGTACTGCATCAAAGATTGCTAGTGAAGAGTTTCTGCTCCTGTAACACAGTACTGTGTCCAGCCGGCTGCAGAACGGCCCTGGGTATGAGTCAATGGCTTGAAGGCTTGTGTCATTAAGCTGAGCATAGGTGCCATTTTTGATGCACCATTCTCCTGTCAGTGAATGTGTTGGAGTAGTTGCAGGCAGGACAACAGTGAACTGATTTTCATAGGCAGACCCATCCAGTCCTGCATGACAAAAGCAAATTGTGTCAAAATGCATAGGCCAATGCCGGCAAAGCCTTAAGCTTGTCAGCATGTGGAGCCAAGATGCACTTGAAGCGCTGATGTGCATACCTAGGTAGTTGCAGAAAGCATCTGCAGCTGCAGGTCCGCAGTCTGTGCCATTGTTGACACAGGAGTCCACACTGTATCCCTCAAGGCTCAGATTCCCAGAACAGGAGACTGCACAGTGCAGGCAGGAGGGAAAATTAGGCACACTCCTTATGAGACGTGGTTTAGTACATGAGCATCACGCTCACCAAGTAAGGTGTAAAATGGAAATGCGCCTTCCAGTCGGGGTTCATCGCTTTGCCAATCAGCTTCGATGTGGTCGCATATGGTGTCACTCAGACCGTCAACGTTGACTGGGGAAGCGATCAGCAGGAAGGCAACGCCCACCCATGAAGCCACACCGTACACTCGGCGTGTGGGCATGCTTGATTCTGGGCACTTCAATCTGCAAGCACAGCGTGTTCACCAGACACGAAACGAGCGGAAGGTAGGCAGACTTGCTCTAATCGGCCGATCCAAGAGTTTGGTTGTGACGGCTGCCACTACAAGCGGTTGCGGCAGGCACCCGAGAACAACAGGTGCTTACTTTTGGTCTTGCAGCTAGCGGTTCTTTGTGTACCGGCAACCTGAAACAGCTTCCGGAAGTCTGATCACAGTTGACCGTATGATTAGCACTACGTCTGACTGGCTCACCGATATCGTGTACTCTGCTTATTTCGAACAGCAGCTAGCTCGATCCCGCAAGTTAGGGATTCCTTTGCCTCACTTGAATGTTGCAGTGGCCCGCGCTGCTAACTGTCGCGACAAGGCCTGCAAGTGCATGTCAGACTGAGAGAGCTCCGGATTCTAACAGCCAGCAGATGCATTCCGCCTCCATACACACACACTCTGGCTGTGGCCGTTCTGTGCTGCAGGATTGGTTTTGACACATGCAAAGAAGCAGGCAAGAGCTTGCCAAAATTCACACAACGCACTTAATTCCGGTCGTCATAGCACGATGCATTTAAGCACCATGGTGGATCCGGAGCAGCAACGCGCAACATGGTACTGGTCATGAAAACACGCATGCTCACATCAGACTCCATGGGCTAGGGTTTTCAACGCTTGAGTTCCACTTGTTGAGCTCGAAACCTGGATCACAGAACCTTCGAAAAGCATGACGAGATAGGCTCGCTGACTGTGAGTGGGCTGGCAGCATACAAGATGGCATTGTCGGGCCAATCACCACCTGCATCACACCCAGTCTGTTGACAGACTGCTGAAAGGATGGCTACACATGCTCGCTGCGCTTTTACACATAGGCATGCAAACGCATCAGCAAGGACTCTGCAACTGCACAATCAAGTCCTGGCAGCTCCAGCACAGAACAAATTTCACATGCATGGATGTCTTGCATACAAACTGTCAACAGCAGTGAGTCATACCTGTAAGGACACTGTGTAGAGCTGCATGTGCACCAGACCCCTCACTGCACATCATCGAGGCACAAACAACTGCAAACTTGACCCTGGGGTACTGCTGCAGAGTGAGTGCCACATCAGCAAGCTGCGTGACATCAGCACTGTTCAATTGGACCAGGCGCACACCCAGTGGCGCTACTTCCTGCAAGTAGCTGTCCCACGCTACAGCTGAACCCGGAGCTCCAGTTGGAATCAGCATGCTGCTTTCATAATCTGTGTTGTTGAGGAAGTTGATGGTGTTTTGCACTAGAGTGTGTGTGCAGGTTGATTCTTCTGTATCAGCTCGGCGCCTGTTTTGACCTGTACGAGGAAAACATAGGCTGGTCAAGCTTGATGGGGATTATGGAAGCGACCACCCTCCTCCTTCTGTGTCAGCGCCACAAAGTCATATGTATAAGCAATAGCATAGACCATAGAGCATTGTTTCACTGGACACCATGTACTCTGCATTGAGTCCCATGTTGTACACATGTCATGGCACAAGCCACTGAGTGGAGTACACAGACGACACCACATGTCACAAGCACTCACCAGTGGGTGGTGTGTGCACTTCCAAAAACCCACCAGCCCATTTTAGAGTGCTGCTGGCTGCTGTGATGCCAAAGCCATGCGTCTCGTAGTAATATTGCAACTCTGGAAGGGCCTCTGCCCAGCGCCATTTGCCGCCAATGTTTGCTCGGTAGGCTGACCGCTGCTGTGGAGTCAATGGGGCACTGATGAAGTCTGGCGCAGCCAGGTCACTGGGCAAATCCAGTGCTTCTGTTTTGCATGCTTCTTGCTGGGGCTTGGTACTTGGCCCAGAAGGTGCAGCTGCAGAAGCATACCCAGATACAATGAGTCTTCAATGCTCTTAAAATTCATTATGGGCGACAATGCACACTGTCTACAAGCTGTGACCTAGGGGAGTTGATTGATGTTCACGGCTAGGTTTGTGATTGTGTAAGGACATGCTATGACAAATGCAGTGTTGCAAGGCAAAGAAGAAGCTACCTGCTGCAGGCCAGCCTTGTGGCAAGGACCTTGACACATCTTCAACCCACGACACCAAAGTTGTTTCAGCCACCGCCAACTTCTGCAAAATGTCCAGATCATATGCTACTGCTTTGTGCAAAGGACTAGCCCTCAGAAGCTCTCCTTTTGCTGCCAGCCTTGCAAAGCAGTTGTATTTTCCTATGAGCACCTGCAGATCATGCAGTTCACATGCAGATCTACAGAACTTGCATCAGTATACTTACACAGCATTCACCAGGCACATGCAACAACATACAATTACCTGACAAAAGTCAGACACTCACTTCCTCGAGTAAGTAGTCCTGCCAGGACAGATGATTGCCAGCTGCAAGCGAGCTGTACAAATCGCCATAGGCCTCCAGAATGTCTTGAATACGGCCTTTTTGCAAGAGGAGCAGCAGTTTCAAGAAAGCTTGGGCTGGCCTGCCTTTCAGCACGTTCTGAAACAACAGCAGTGATGCTGCAGCTCTTGTGAGGTTTTCGGCATGCTTCTCAGTGCCTGCAAGGAGCCAAGAAAGAGCTGTAAACGACCGCGCATAATCATGACAGCTAGTACAGTCCTATAGCGCAGGGATCCGCTGATTCTGTGGCAAAGGAAACAATCTTGCCTTTGCCTGTCTCTGTTCCCAAATCAAAACCAATCGCCCGTGTCTGTAACATGCGCTGCAGGTACGCATGCCTCAAACGACATCGTTGTAAAGATGGTCGCAAACGAAAAGCTGCCCTGCTACTTGACAGATCAACTGGGGAAGCGTTCAACACTACAGAAGAACGAGAGATGCAATGGTTCGCCAGCAACGCCATGCACTTGTCTTTGTGCAGCTGCTTGGTGCACAACTTTCGCGTTGTTTCCGCAGGACGTCGCTTTGTGCACACTGAACCAGTCCACACACAACTGACCGAGTGACTTCGGTCTGAGTCAACTCAGCTGAGCGCTGCAGCCGAGTGAGCAATGACTTCATTGTCACGGCTAATTCTTGATGATTCCAGGCTGAGCCTGGCAGACTCTGATGTGCTGATCAGTGCATCTTCGGGGAAGTGTCCAACAAATAAGGAACAACACATGGCAATAGTCGGGCAGTGACCAATATTGCTTGTATGAATGTGAGCTAACCTATGAGTGAGTCCTGCATGATTTTCTACACAAGCTCGCCATGACTGAAAAGCTTCTGCACGATGCGCATCCAGATATAGCACACCAAAAATCAATGAACTTAAATGGGCTTCTTCAGAGAACCCAGATCTGGCTTGTCACTGAACTCAGGCTGCACTCCAGACGTATAGCAGATGTATCATGGAGCACCAATTTGGTTTCGAAGAAAACCCACAAACCCACAGCAACTGACTTCATGGCAAAGCAAATGGACTACTAGTAGGCTAAGACCTGCTGCAAAAAGTGTTGCTTTTCAGTCTTGTTCAGCTTGAGCCACTCCTCTTCCTTGATGGGAACCACTTTCCAACCAAGGGCATTGAGCAGCCGCTGCCGATGGGCAGCCCTGCCTGTCACTGCTGGCTTGTTCCTCAGAACTTTCAATGGTCCAAGAGCCTCAATGGCAACCTGTCACAATTAGAGTCAAGGCGTTAGGATTGAGCGTGTAGGCCAGCAGCCACAGGTGCAAGCATAAGCACAACACCAATGACTGCAATAGCATTTCTGTAATAGCTGGCAGCAGCGCATGTGGAGGTAAAATATGCCAATGTGCTTCAAAATGGCTTGCCGAAAACAGCAGGTTGCAAAGTAAGGACTGCAAGACGCGCATGTAGAACGCCCCACAAGATTAGACGCACTGCAACAAGGACCAGACTATACTCAGTCATTGCTTGTCCAATAGATGATCCCCATCACACAATACAGGATGATAGACAGTATAGCATGCCGTGTAGCAGATGCTTGAGATCAGCAATTACCAGTCTGTCAGTCACGGCAACGTCTATGAGAAGCAGGCCTGCGGATGCTGACATCCCTTTCTGATAGGGAACACGCAGCAGGTCAAGGGTTAGGCACAGGTCTTGCACCAGCTGAGTGGTATTGAAGGGTCGCTGAGTCTGATACCAGTGCTCCTGCGCCTGGGACTGGAAAGACTCAGGCAGCTCAACAGCAGACCCCGCCCCCTGATGCTGAGCCAGCAGATCAACCTGCATTCAGCAACGTGCTGATAGATCGACTGCCCACTGACAGGATAAGCGCAATGAATGCCAACTGCTCAGCCAGCACAGCATCAATACTGACAGACAAAGCTGGAAAGCGTTTTGGTTATTATCATTATCAAAGCTGCGACTAGCCTGCACAGCACTGCAGGAGGAATGCAGGTTTGCACTGTGATGCTCAGAATACAGCCAATGCACTGAAAGCAGTGTGAGATCCAGCTGTCCTCGTGTCTGCAGTCTTCCCAGTGAAGTCACACCATTGACTAACCTGGTAGGTCTGGCGCAAGGACCTCATGCCGTATGCTGACAATGGTTGCGAGCGCCATGGGCCACCATCTGCGTGTACAGAGGCTCCTGCCAGGCCTCAAAGACTGCCAGGGACATGAGGCAGTCCCCCAGCAGCTTGCTGTCCACGTCAAGGTTGTCACACTGGATCTACGCCAACATCATACAAGTATGTCAATGTCACTGTTTGAGGCTCTGCTGGTGAAGGTATTGTCAGATGCAAAATACTGCTGAGAAAATGGCGAGGTTCACAATTCAAGCTTAGCTGCAATTCCAGAAAGTGCAGACTGTAGATAGCACGTGCTGTCACGCAGGTACATCAGTTAAACAATCTGTGGAAGGCCAGCGAAAGCAGCCTTGAACGTCAACAGCAACATTCTAGGCTGATGTCACTGACTCACTTTGGGTCCACTGCATACAAGGCAAGAACATGGCAAATGTGCACATGACCTGATGGAACAAGCTGTTTCTTGTCAGGGTTGAGGGTGTACCTGTTGCAGCAGAAGTGGGAACAGCCTGTGTGGGCGGGCATGCAGACGCGTGAATGTCTGCAGCAGTGCTGACCAATTGGCACAGGTGTAGCTGCTGCTGTTCTGCTGAGCGTGGTCCTCTATTGCAGCCAGGACTGCATCACCGGGATGGTGTCGCAGCGCTCCACAAGCATGCGCAATGATCACAACTGCCTACAAAACATGAGCTGAAGTTTGCAAAGAGCTTAAGTTTGCAAATAGCTGAAGTTTGCAAAGCGGACATCCCTTCTGCATGAATACGGAAGGGATTCCAAGTGCACAAGCTGCTTGTGCGCATTTGCAATGCCCCAGTATGTCAGCTGGATTGCTAGTCTGCATGCACACATGAGTGGGCAGCAATGACTGCAGAGCTGACAAAAGTATTGCAATGTCTGCAGCACAGTTGCAGTGCCCGAGTCAAGCCATACAAAATCATGCATTCAGCCAAAGTCAGGTCAGCAGGACAGCCTACCGCAGGCTCTGCAGAACTTATTTGAGGGGGCAGGGTGGCCAGAAGAGCATCCAGGAGCCCCGGGGCGGGGTAGCTGTCAAGCCGTGCTACAGCCCACATCACGTGGGACAGGTCAACTGGGTCAAGGTCAGCCAGGACGTGCTGCAGCCGATCCTGTAAAAGAATGAACATATGGTCCAGTCAACTGTAAGTATAGGGTCCATGCAGTCTCAGCATGGAGCAGCCGACCCTTGCTTGCCACTGATGATGCCACCAAGGGTGGTTGTCATGTCAGCAGCAGGCTTTTGTGGGTCTGGCAGATACGTCATCCCTTTTTGTATGGATCCTTCTTTTCTGTTCTTTTCTCGCTGCGCGTGCAACTCAGCCGTGCACACACATGGGGCCTGACATGCATGCTGTACTAGACCTCAAAGGATTACATGCATACTTCTGACCATATCTGTGGGCAGATGCTCACATATGAACTATGCATGCATTCCACATGTTCAGGCACCATGCAGACAGATCGCCCACCCAGTAGGCCGCCAGCACTTGGCTTTGCAGCGGGTAGCCAAGGACTGCAAACCCCCACAGCTGGTAGGAGATGTCCTTAGCGCTCAGCACAGGAATGTCCACCAGGATGCGGTTGTAGATGAGGTCCAGCAGTTTGCGGTTGCCCACATTGAGCTTGGCCACCGACCAGCACACAGTTGACAGGTCTTGTAATACCCAAGTGGTGCCTGTGGATGCAGCATCAGCAGCAAGTCCTCAACACTAGGATGACTGCATCTTGCCTCACTTGCACTGCAAGGAGTAATGTCAAGCTGAGCAGTAAGTGCAACTGCAACTGACAGCTGCCTGTGCATGTTTAGCACAGCAGAGGTGGCACAGGCTTGGCATGCTGATTGCTTGTTAGCCTTGATGCACGTTGCAACCTCACTACAAGCACAATGCAACAAAGTGCAAACTTGAAGTTTGCAACGGCTGACAGCAGATGGTTGACTGGCCAAGAGAGTACCTGGCTCCTGCAAAAGGTGTATCATGTGCTGTACAATGGCATCAGTGGCTTGTGTGATGGGCTGGTGTTTCAGCATAGCAAGTGCTGACAGCAGGTCTGCCACGTCACGCTGGTTCATGTCATCAACGTTTCTGAGCAGCTGGTTGACAATGGCATCCAGCAAGCCTTCATGCTTGTAGTTCAAGTGGGCCATGCTCCAAGCCAAGTTGGCCAAAGCCTGCAACATGTGCACACGTGTGACCAGGTGAAAAGTCTTGTATGGTATGACGCAAAAGCCGCAGCTGACGTCATAGGCTACTCAAGCTTCACTGGAGACAATCTCTAATCACATAGTGAGCTGCATAAAGTACAAGCGTCTTTTTACAGGACCTTCTTTTTGATCACGATTCTTCCCATTCTCATCTATACAGCTGCGGCTAGCTTTATAGGGTTGAAGCTCGACAGTGCTTAAGCAAAACTTGATGTTGAATTAAGAGTTCAGTAACTGCATCCACATCAGCACTGAGTGCTTCCATGCAAGCACATGCAACTGTTGCCCTCATAGCAGGAGGACCAAAAGCTCATGCTTGCAGGCTCGAGCACATGCAGCCTATACTGCTCAAGATATGGCAGCTCACATGGTTGCCTTGTCGTATGGTAACAGCATCAGCTCTTTTCAATCCCGAAACGTTGATTCAGAAACACGATCCCTAAAAAAAAAAATCTAGACTCAGAAACGCCTGGGGTCAGGAAAACCGCGTTTTTACATTGTGGAGATGCTTTGAGGTGGCTCACGCCCACTCTAGCTCATGCGTTCAGAGCATGCACAGGATTGGGCAGTCTCAAAGCATGACTGACCTGAGTGTTGAAGGTATCCAGGATGGTGGAAGCTCTGTGGACTAGAGCCTGCACCAACAGCCTGGAGCCCAAGCGCAGGTTAGCCAGGCCCCTCATTGTCTGGGAGATGTCGTGGGTGTTCATTTGCCAGCTGCGGTCCTGAGCTGCCTGTAAACAGCAGTTTGTGGTGTCCTTGATCACGCATGACGCATGACGCATGACAGAAAGCAGACACCAAGCTCTTCCTTTTGACATTGGCTGAAAAGGGAAGCCCTGGGTTGAGGTATGTTGGGCTCCCCAAATGGGTACTATAATGTGTGTATCATTTGCAGCAACTGCTGATCCTCCAAACACAGCATGCTAAGCAGCGTGCTGCAGCATAAGGCAGACAGATGTGATTACAACTGCATGCAGAGCTGCACAAACAGCTGCATGAAGCCAGACAAATCAATATGCCTTGCAGCATGAACAGCTGGGCTGCAATGACACTGGAGCAGTGTCAGAGTGTCTGTAGTGCTTGCGACAGACATACCTGGAGGAACAACTGCATGTTGCTGGGCTCGTAATTGAGACCACCGAAGGCCCAGATGAACTCAGACAAGGTGCGAGCATCCATGTTGTGCACCAAGGGGGTCAGACGCTTGGCAATAGCCTCTAGCAATGCATCCGGGGGTAGTAGCGCAGCGTGTACCATCCCCACAACAGCTGCTTTGAATGCTGCAGCCCAACACAGCTTGTCAGGTAAGAGGGGCGCTTTAGGTGAGCAGTTGCATGCTGGTACAGCTCTTTTCGATCCCAAAACGTCTACTTTAATTCAGAAATGTCATCCCTACACTGGAAACTCAGAAACGTCTGGGGACAGTAAAAACGTGTTTCTACATTGTGGAGATGTTTTAGACAGGTCACCCAGTGCTGGAGGGCATCCTCTGGCAGGCAGTCAGGGCTGGAACCATCAACACCCATATATCCGTGAGTGGCTGCATGCTGGTTGAGGTCACTCAGTGCTGGAGGGAGTCCTCTAGCAGGCAGGCAGGGCTTGATACATCCAAATATCCACAAAACATCAGTCAGGGCTTGAATGATATATCCAAATATCCAAAGTGTCAGGCAGGGCTTGAATGATATATCCAAATATCCAAACTATCAGTCAGGGCTTAAATGATATATCCAAACATCCAAAACATCGGTCAGGGCTATGGTGAGTTGTATAGTACAATGCTGACAACATGCTATAATCTGGTGGGCAACAAGCATTGTGCATGTAAAGCTGATGGGTCAGCAAGACAACTGAGCTTTTGAGCGCAGACCAGCAACTCATGAAGCAGCAGCTTGCATACCCTTTGAGTTGCCCAGGCAACATGTCAACAACACAGCAGAAAGCAGGTTTGGTGCATTGTGCAGTGACAGTGACAGTGACAGTGACAGTGACAGTGACAGTGACAGTGACAGTGACAGTGACAGTGACAGTGACAGTGACAGTGACAGTGACAGTGACAGTGACAGTGACAGTGACAGTGACAGTGACACAGCATCAAGGGAGCTGACCTTGGTTGTCAAGGATGCGCTGTTGAGCATGGCCTGGTTGGCCAACTCCTGCATGAGCCCCAGCTGGGGAAGGTGGTTCAATCTGCCAAATGCCCACACGGCCATGGATACATGAGATGCCCTGGTGGACAGACATGGTCAGCACAGCCTGTAGGTATGCTGCCAATCATGTGACAGATGCCAGCAAAGACGCAGGTGGCTGTCGTGCAATGCTCAGAGGCAGGAGATGAAAAGATCTGCAGAAGAACACCCAGATGATATATGGCTGTAGTCTGATTGTGCATGGATCACCTGTGCTGGGCGCAGACAACATCTGCAGAGCACACTTCCACAGGACAGATTGCGTCACAGTCAAGAAAGAAAAGAAAAGACAATGCCTTCTGGCGTCATTCTAGTGAGAAGCCAAGTATTATACCAGGCTGCCCAGGATGTCACAGTCAACACTTGTTATGAAGTGGTTGCAAACTTACCCCAGATATGGGCTTTGAGACAGCAGCTGAGCCTCCAATGCCAGTAGGAGCCGATGATCAGCAGAGCCAACTGTGCCCAAGGCCCACAGCAGGTTTTTCAAAGCTGCTGCGCTGCATTGGGGTACCACTCCTAGAGCAGTGGTCACCAGAGTCTGCAAAGCAATTCATGATGCTGATTGCACTGGATTTTGCAAAGCTGTCTGTCCAAGCAAGCTGGAACATCGAGCAGGGACACACGGATGGACAGGTATGCATGCGGAATGTGCAATATATTGACATGCACCATCAACGTTGCAGCGTGCTGTTGACAGCAATCAGACACAAGCTGATGACAAGGTGGAAGCTTGCTATAAGCATAACAGCCTACAAAGTGTGCAGACAGTGGTTGATGATGAGCCTTAGAGATGCGGTTGATCAGACTACAATGGAGGTCAACATCAAGCACTCAAGCAGGGGTGGTGTGAGTGAGGCACCAGTGTACCTGCATATGTGCCGGTTTGATGTTGCCCAGTGCCACAGCACCAAACATGAACTGTGTCAGGCTGAGGGCAGACATGGCCGGGGCTCTTGCCACACCAGCCCTGACCAGAACCCTCATCTGATCTGCACCCTTCAGGTTGAGTCGCAGGTTTGTCTGACTTGAGGTGAAGGCCACTTGAGCTAGCTGGTCAGGATTGAGGGAGTCAAGCTGACGCACGCAGGCTGTAAGGCATGCCAAAGCCAGTTGTGGACATGCTTGGCGCATCACAACTGTCTTGTTGCATGACCCCAGAACCTGCGATGACACACTCAGTTTTTGTGACTGCAATGAAGGGGGAACATGGTTTGGCATGCATGTGCTGATGCCAGCTGTGCACACGCTTGGCGCAGCACTACTGTGACCCCAGAACCTGGTGTGACACTGCAGCATTTGTGAATGCAACAGTGGAGTCTCTGACTATGGCTTGGCATGCACATTACCTGCAACAGCTGTGTAGCAGTGAATTGATTTGGCACGCCTTGCAGGCTGTTCTTGACAGCATGAGATACCATGATTATTGAGCGGGTGAGTGCATGCCCTGAGCCAGGATTCCACCTGTTCATCTCTACCAAGCAGTTCAGTGTAGCCAGTTGCTCCTGCACAACAAGGTATGCCATCTGGGAGCCATCACAGGCACCCATAATAGGGCTGGTGTAAACAGATTTTGGTAGGTTGCTTGCAATGTGCAGGGCCTTTTTGTGTTGCTGATTGCAAGCTTCGATGAATACAAGCTTTGAGAATAGATATGCGCAAGCAGCTATGAAGCTTCGCTGAATATCTTCCAACATGGAGTTTCCTAACCAAATGATTGACATTCACAGCTGGGTCAGCTGCACTTAACATCAGTGTTGAAGGCAGAAGAAGACAGCCAATATGCACTCCTGCTAAGGAAAAATGCATGAAGGTAGGCAATTCTCTTGAGGCACAATGCGCACCTGCACAGGCAGCTTGGAAGGCTCCAAAGCCCATGGCTTGATCAGACCTTCAAAAAAGGCATGTGTGACCACAGCTGCCTGTTCTCTGCCTGAGCGCTGCTTGTAAAGCTGCATTAGCACGACTGGCAGGACCGCAACCTCTGATGGGTTTAGCATCTCTGCATCACGCACTAGCTGCAAACACAACACCCACAACTTTCCAGTATTCAATGAAGCAAGATAGGCGGCCATGTCCCACAAGTGCTCTGTTGCAAAGGATGTCTAAAGGGGTTGCCTTGTGTTGTGACTGGCTTCAGGATAGGCGGAAACAATGAATTGCACTTTCAAGAGAGTGATCTGCTGCCTGTACAGGTATGGGTGAGAATTGACACAGCACATACCTCAAATAGGTCTTCTATCCTTTGAGCATCCTGGAGTCTCTCAGCGAACTTGGCACGCTGCGCTGCAGTTAGGGTTACTGCTGTCTGGTTTTCACCAGATTCCTCAGCAGGCAATGTATCTGGGAGCTGTTTTGATGGTGTCTGCTTGCCCTTGCCCTTACGGCTGCGGCTTGCAGACTTGATAATGACCTGTTTGTTGTTGACAGGCTCTCTGACAGCAGCCCTGAGCAAGTACTGGTCCTACATGAGCAACGAAAGTTTTGCATGGATGCAATGCTTGCAAGCTGAAAGCGTTGGAAAGTATCAGCAGCAGCTTTGCCAGGCGCGCCTTTGTGCTCGACGAACCGGCAAAAGCAATACACCTTCCCCTAGTTTTGCATGCATGTCGCGAGCGCAGCCTGCACAGCTCACAAATGACGTTGAGCTGGTGGAAGGCAATTTGACAGTATGCCAGAGCGGCAGCAGCGGACTTGGACATGCCTAGACAAGGTTCTTGCGCGCTGACAGGAGTTGCTGCTGATCTCACGACAAGTCTCGAGTATGACGTTGAAGGAACCAAGTGCTGACATTCCCGCTGTGACCAGGCAATGCAGGCACAAGCTGACAACCGGAACACCAAGCCCGCCCCCGTCAATTAGCCTGACGCGAGACGCCCTGGAGGTGTAATGCAATCTCTGCAGAGTTGACCATGATGACTACTGCTGTGCAGAGATGCTGCATCTCAGATGCAGATGGAAATTATCGTATTGACCAGCGCAATTGGAAATTCATGGCAGCTCAAGGCCATGCTTGTATGATTGGGTTTGCACACGCACTGGGCTTATGCAGGGACTCCTTGTGCACCGACCTCGTCGTTTACCCTGAGTGAGCTGCTCTAGGGCACACCTCAGGAAGACCGGCTGCACGGCAAAGCCTCTGGCTTCCGAGATGCACACTTGGATGCTGTGATAAAGCAGGGATTGAACAGTGAAGACCGACAAGCTGGTCAGAGCTGTCTCAAAAAGCGGTGCTGCCACGCGTGCTGGTATAGGTTTTGTTAGAAGCATACAATAGCAATGCTCTGAATGCACCAGGTTCTCAGCTTACCAAGCCACTGCTGTTGACCCGCTTTGTGAGTGCTATGACACCTGACACAAATATAAGCTGGTGGCTGACTGACAGATCCTCCTCTTAGAAGACTCCCACATGCAGTCAAGCCTGCACATGGTGCGTTTCTATCTGTTTGATTGTCGATGCTGTGACAATACTACTATCAGCCACCAGTCAGTTGTTTGTACCTTGTGTCAGGCAAGACAGGCTCATCAAACCTCTTCCGTATGGCAGATTTGATCATTGCAGCCCAACAAAGAGCTGATGTGTGCTTGCCCCACCCTTGTTCAATGTCTGTCTTGATTCAGTCATTCGCCAGCTACTACCACAGCTGCAACAGCTTGGCGTCACCATCTGCTATAAGATAGACGGCCAGCTCATGCATTGCAA
>JAABUP010003395.1_pt1 | contig 28195 bp, 18 predicted proteins | sample 5559201 | NCBI WGS metagenome assembly JAABUP01 (sample SAMN10711887, study PRJNA513373) | rock metagenome | isolation source: Antarctica rocks | place: Antarctica | reverse complement strand
CATTCTGCTTGCTCAGCAAGTATAGTATAAAGAAGTTGTATTGCAACAAAATTAGAGACCATCTCATTTGTCACTCTGTAAGCTTTTTAACTGTCATAAAGTATTTCAGATTTTTGTGATTCATACAAATCTGAAAACTTGACACACTTCTCAATTCTGCGTCTCACTCTTTCAAGCATTGTATGATGATCAGCATCTCTTTATCATAAATCTCATAATTGCACTCTGCAGATGCATTCTTCTTTAAATAGTAGGCACAAAGCCTTCACACATTGTTCATTAACTGCAACAGAGTTTTATCTATGCATCAATCTGAGAAATCTGTTTTCATCATCATTGTATGTGTGTGATCAAATGAAACTAGAATTGACACTGAAATGAACATGGCCTTTAGCTTCATAAAATCCTGATTGACTTTCTCTGTTCACTTAAAAGATGTGTTCTTTTGTATGAGAGTCATTATTGACATAATCAAATTAGAAAAGTTCTTAATGAACTTTCAATAGAAGTTTGCAAAGTTTATGAAACTCTGTACACTCTTTACTGATTTAAAGGCTTGTTAGTTCATGATTGCCTTCATCTTTTGAGAATTCATTTGTACATTCTTTTTCACTTTTAAAATGAACTCTAGATACTTGATTGACTTAACTTCAAACTCACATTTGTCAATGTCAATTTGTAGGCTGACTTCTCAAAGCCATAGTAGTATCTTTTGTATGTGATTTTGGTGTTGATGCAGTGATTCATCAGTGAAAATGAGAATATTGTTCACATAGACTGAACAGAACTTATTCAGAAAGTTCTGCAAGGCTCAGTTGATATATCTTTGAAAGGTGCTTGAGACATTGGCTAACTTAAAAGAAGTCATCATTCATTCATACAACCTGTACCTCATACAAAACGCCATCTTTCATTTGTCTTCTGTAGCAATTTGAATCTTGTGAAATGCCGCTATGACATTCAACTTAATGTATCATTGAGCTTGTCTGATGTTCTGCAGAGTCTCATATATTAATAAAAGAGAGTAATGATTCTTCTAAGTGATTCAGTTCAAGCCACAGTAGTTCACACAGAACTGAAGTTCACCTTCTGACTTTCATACAAATAAAACAGATACTGCAGTAAATAAGTTACTGACTCATATGAACTGCTTATTCAAAAGTTCTGTTAGTGTCTTGCACAACACTAGTAGCTTTTCTCTCATCATGTTGTATAAAGAACCTCAGAATACTTATGACTCTTTTTCATTCACCTCTTTTAATTCAATTTGATGATCTGTGCCTTCTTCTCTTAAGGGTGACAACTTCTCAGTCATCATATGATCAAACACATTTAAAAACTCATGATAATGATCAAAAAGTATAGTCCTCAGATCAGTCTTCTTCTGTGAGGTTAAGTTTTTTTAATATCAGTCATGCTGATCAAGAATACCTCAATCTTCTTCTGTTTCTTTTGTTTCTTCTGTATGAGGTTCATAAAGAATGTAGCTGACATCATAACATGATTGAACTCACTCTCAGCAGAAGCTTCTCTGTTCTGTATGATAGTTTCTGTGAATTCAATCATAAGAAAGACTCTGCCTGCATTCAATATGATCTTGTTCTGCTTCATTCATGATAAACCTAGTATAAGGTTGTAGAATGCTAACTTAGAGACAATATAAAAGAATGCCCTTGACTTCTGATGTCTGTCAATATCAATTTGTACAACAGCTACTTCATTTACTGATGAATCTGAAGGTTCATCAAACCTTGTAATCATATAAGGTCTTATCTTCATGCGCTGTAGATTGTAAGTTCTAGCAAAGTGAGAAGTGATCATTTCATAGAACAGACACTCTGTGTTGTACAAGGTATGTGCATATGACTTTTTATTAATTAATGTTGACATAGTGAAGAGGGCACTGTTCATCTGATTCTCAAACTTCTTTCAGCTCTTATCACATCTCATATGCTCTCAGCTGCAACTTCTGTTAAAAGCTACTCTTTTTCTGAGTTCTTCTCTTCTTCTGTTGTCTTCTTCACAGTCTCAGCAGTGACAACATTGATGATGCAAGATCATACAGCAGACAGAAGTTTGCAGTTCTTAATGAAGTTGTCATTGTCTTTGCAGTGCATGCATAATTATTTTGTACAATGTTTTGCCACTTTCTTCTCTGACACTCATTGTGCTCTGTGTCTCTCTTCAGTTTCTGTAACTGTGACAATGACATGCTCAATGAGTTCTCAGTTCATGTTGTCTGTGTGAGACTGTTGTGTGATGATGATAGTTATCATACAACACTCTTGAGTAACAGCTTTCTGAATTGAGTTTAAGTTGTGACTAACTCACTGTAGCAAGATAATGTACTCATCATATGACACAGAGATTGAGGTGACAATCAGAGCTCACATGAGTGTTGTGTCAAGACTATTACTAAGAAATGTTTTCTTAACAGCATCATCTCATTTCAAGCCTTTTGCTTTCAACAGCATTTGTTCAAAGGTGGTCAGATGTCTAGCAAATGGTTTTCTCATCTGTTTTAAAGTTTTTAAGGTACAAGTCACTTTTTTCTTCAATTCTGAGTCATTGTATGCGTGCTGAAGCTGATTGATCAGCTTCTCAATGATCATACAGTTTAAAACTTCATTTAACTTAATACAAGCTGCAATTCAAGATGTGATCTGACTTAAAGTCAACTCTTCAAGCTGACTGTGTAAGTATCAGAACTGCACACTGACATTGTTGTCTGACATGTTCACATTCAATTTAGTGACAATTTGTTGTAGTCAAGGTCTAAATTTCACTCTCTTTTCTTCAAATCTGAGTGAATCAAAAAGACATCATTTTGAGTGTTGACTCATGCTCATTGCTGCAATGAGCTGCTTTAAAGTGAGACTGTTCATACAATTGACTGATTCTTGAGAAGAAGGTGATGTTGCAACAGCTGATGTTGAAATAGCTGTATTTACTGATGTAGTCAATGTGAGGTTGTCTCAATCTGCCACAAAGGTGTAAAGAAGATTTGTACAAGCCTTTATGTTTTGCATGTTCTCTTTCATATGACTCTTTATGCTGTGTAGTTCTGTCATAAGTATTTGTGCTCAAGAAGAAATCTTCTCAGCAACACTTTTTACTTCATCTGTCATAGAGGTTTTTGTGCTCATTCTGCACTGATTTCAACAATTGTACAACAAGGCCTTTAGTGTAGGTCAGGTCTAAATGAGAATAGTATTTTAATGTCATAGGTTTGCAATGAGACTGACGCTTGATTGATAATTTCTAAATACAAGAAGAATACTATGAAGAGAAAAAGAAGAGCTTCATACAGAAGTGAAAAGATAATGTGCTTTAGTCTTAAGGTCTTAGTAAGCAACTAGATCATAAGACCTTAGTATGGGTTCAACTTATGACAATTGGTTTCTTTAAATAAAATGCATAAAGAATGATATTGACAGGTTCTTTACAGACAATCTGCTCAACCCTTTACATCAATTTTTAAGCTTCAAAAATGCAAACAGCTGAAGAAAGTTGCTTCATAAGATTTCTCACAGTATTTTTGATGAGACATGAAAAACACAGACTTTTCAGGTTGAGACAGACATTGCAGAGCTTTAATTGAAAGAATATTCAATTCAGCATCAAGATGTCATGAGAACACTGCAGTTTCTGATAAATCATTCTTCTTTCACAAAACATCTCACATACACATTAGTCTGTTACTACAATGCAAACAACTTCTGTATGTACAATGAAATGCACACAAAAGATTGATGATGATCAGTGCAGAAAAGGCTTTCTGAGAATGTCACAATCATTTTACTGCTGTTGATTACGGACAAAACACTACTTACTTAACATCACAGTGATCAGTCAGTGTGATTAATCTATTTCATAATCAGCAATCTTAATTGAGAAACTCAATGAAAACAAATCAGATCTGAAACAGTTCTATTAAAATTCATTCTTATCATAAGTGATGATGAAGAGCATCTGAAATCAAATGTGTATCACTATGCACTAAAGACTATACTGAAGTGTAAGTGACATTTCTTTTGCTACAAACTCAAGTTTTAACTATATGCTCTACATCAATAGCTCTTAAACACTATGATATACAGAGAATCTGCTTGCTCTGTGTTGATAAACATGCAAGACAATGTCACTCAATAATTGCTGAGCTCATGATTAACTACAAGAAGCAGGTTCTGATCACTGAAATAAAAAATGAGCAATAGTGCAGTATATGTCAGATGTCACTGAATGAGTGAGAGAATCTATGCTGTTCATGATCACTTTAAACACACAAGTTCACTCAAGCTCAAATCATGCAACAACAAGCAGAGGGTCTTTCACAAACTGATGATGAATGAGTGCATTCTGTGAGAAACTTTGCTTAAAAGCATTACTTAATTAACATTCATGATATTATGATAATTAACATACTTCATCAATTACTCAAAGAGATTATTATGTATCTGATCAAGTAAATTTATGAGCAAATTGTGAATGTTGTTTCAGTAGTCAAAAAGAGAAAGTAAGTTGAGAAAATCATTACAGAAATGTCTGTAATTGTACAGCTGAACTATTGATTTTATGTTCTTTTCATTTACTCAAAGCTACAGTGATTTTGTCAGTTCAGTCAGATTAAACAATGAACTGATGTTGAGCAAAAGATTATAATTCATCAGTTAATATTTGTTATAACATCACTTCTCATTAAACAAACACTCACTGCAATGCATTGTGCTCAGACAATCATTGACTTCATTATCTTAACACAGTATCAGTCACACAATGATGAAACACTGTAATATATGAGCCAGACACTCTATCAAGTTGACAAGTTAAAAGAAGTATTTTGAGAATTTCAATCAGTGAATAAGAAGACAAACAAAGGTCACTTTAACTTTCTGAAGTTTTATGTCATCACACATTATATTGATTTCATTTATCAATATAACAATGCTAACAGATTCAATATCTCTCACAGTGAAGTGACACACAAATACCTTGTGAAGGCATTCTATAAGCAGATTAACAAGAGAGATGATTTTCAAGAGTAGATTCTACTACACAACACTTGATGTCTCAACATATTAATCATGAAAGATACACTTATACACAATCTGAGTCAGAAAAAATTCAAAGTTAAGAAGAATCTGATCACTCAGATGACTCACTCAACTTAAGCTATAAATCTCACTCATTTAAAATAATTACTGAATTAAAGCAAATGAAATCAGTTAAAAGTCACAGCACTCAACATTAAAATCTGACATTGAGCCTTTCAGATTGCAGTCAAAACAAAAAACATCAACTTCTTAAACACTTTAACAGTATTTATCAGAAAGAGCTGAAATAGGCTAGATAATGTTAAATTCAGCAATGCTCAAATAAATCACAAAGAGACAAATCTCTTTTAAGTGATTATTTACTTAGTTAAAGTACATGACTTAAGTAAGTGCTGAAGGCATAAGAACAATAATGCATCAAATCTTAAGAGACTTACAGAGAAATATGTTTGCTGCTTCTCAGCATAATAAGAAGTAAAGAATAACTGAAAATGTAACTATGTTTGAGTGTAAGAATATCTGACAAAAGGTCAGATCTCTTTTAATAAATTAAGAGCATTGAATAACATGTTGTTAAGTCAGCTGCAGTTAATGATGACTGTTATTAATCATATTAAATACAACTCTGATGACTAACTGCTTCACTACTTCAGTGCTTTAATCAATATTCTTCAGTCATGAAATTTAGCTTGACTCAGTGATGTACATAAAATAATCAAGATTAAGAGCTGATCTGCAACTCTTTTTAAAAACCCTTAAAATCTAGATCATCAAGACATTTATGACATGTTTATCATTTCACATAGTGCTCATGTAATGCTGACAAGCAAGAAGAATCAAAGTGTGTTTTATGTTAACAACTATATTAACTGAGATTAATACAACTCACTATAAAATGATGACTTTTTGAACAAGAACATTTGAACAGCTGACACTATTGAAAAGCAACTGCAGTTCTCTTCAGTTAAAAAAAAGAACAATTCAGTGAGTAATTCTTATCAATCTTAAAAGAGATGATTTTAAGAGTTTTATAGATGAAGAATAAAGCACATTAGCTTGAGAGCAGCTTCAGTATCACATCTCTCATTAAGCAAAAATCAGAGCATCAGAATTAAGTTCATTAATCTTGAGACTTAAAGCCTAAATCATTCTTGAAAATTTCTTCTTCAGCAATTAATGATCTCAGGCTGAAATTTCCTTAATCACACTGACATTAAATAGATTTAAATGCATCATTTTGAGCTCATAATCATTGTTGAGCAGATATTCTTCATTACACAAATCATTTTCTGAACCTCACTTTTAATTGATACAAGGGCTATTTAATATATGAAAAGAACTGATACAGATTCTACAGTCATCTGACATGTGAAATTGTCTTTAAGTTCACTATTCACTTTTAACAACAGTGAGTCTCTCTGTAAATGAATAACAACAGCAAGAGCAGTAATACTTTATCAAAACTTATGCAGTAAATGTTGCTAACTTTGTCTATATAATTCATCACCTTCACTGTTAACTTCTTTTCTTCTTTTCATTCTTATACAATACTTCACTACTAGCAAGCATAGTCATTTGATCTTCATTCATACAAATCATCATTTTCTTTATTGAACCTTTAAACAATCACTATTCACTCATCATTAAGAATATCAACTTTATTTAGTAGTCAATTGACTCTTTTCTCACTCTGAGACTTCTTATCAGACATTACTTATTCTTTTTGAGTCTTAAGAATGTCATGATAGTGGTAGTGAGTACAACTTTACACTCAGTTTGAAAACATTCTACTTTAAGCAAATCATCTTTTATGAAATCACATTAATCTACATTACTAAAGCAATTCAACAAGCAAGTCATTGATGAAGTGACTAAATGCCATGTTTTAAAAAGATTTCACATTCAGAATTTACAGTCATTCTCAATCATTCTGAGTCTGAATTCAGTCTCTGAATTCATTACTTTGCATCTTCACACTACTTTGTCTCATTTTTATACTCATTGCTCTTTTTACAATGACACTCACATGACAGAAATTCTAAATCAGGTTGATTTTAAAGTCATTAAGTGAACAACTCAAATGAGCATTGAGTATTAAGACAAGTATTATGTTTTAATAGTGCAGAGCTCTATATAGAGCAAGAATTTAACTAAGTAGATAAGAAGGTTTCAATACTATTGTTTAACTAGTACCCTTAAGTGATAATAAAAGTTGAACACAATGAATTTCTTATGAGAATTCACTTTACTATATAGGTATTGCCTCATTGACCTCACTGTTGAGCCTGTTAAGCTGCCTCATCATACTCACTGTCAAGCACATTAAGCTCATACCTCTGTGTACATCTTATGCACATATCTTTGATGCAGTCTTACTGTCTCAAATCAATATGATTATAACACTTTTCTTTTCTTTCTGTGACTCTAGTTCTCTAGTGCCTATTTTAAGTGAAGATTATATAAGAGAATTCATGATCATCATTATACTTCTGAAAAACTTAAATCACTTACACATCATGAAAGAAATTCAACTCTCAGACTTCTTAACTCTATTTTTTATGAGCACTGTGTCTTTCACTGCTTAAAGTATTTTGTGATGAAAGATCATTCTAAGTGTGATAAATGCACTCATTATAACCATTCATGTGTTAATGTGTTCTGAGACTCTTTAAACTGTACTTAACTCTCTTTTCATCATCAGATCAGCAAAACAAATAATGAGATGATTGTGAAGCACACTGAGTTAACTGCTCTTATGATCAAAGTATTTTGTATGCAAAAGACTCTCAATCAGACTGATTGCTGAGCTTTTTAAAAAGTCAATTGTCTGACTGCTGAACTGAATAGCAATAACAATGAAACAAAGAATGAAACTGATTCTTCTGACTTATTCTGCTTTATAATTGATTTATTTAACAATTTTTAACAATCTGTTGTCTTTCTCTCTCAAACTCTCAAATTGTTCTCACACAGTGGTTAAGATTTTTGTGTGGCTCTTATGTGTTCTTCTCAGTATCATACCCTACTCACTTAACTAAGTACATTAACTCACTGCTGACAGTTTTCTTTATCAGTACTGATTTAATCTCATACTCTTCATCAAATTGTACTGATGTTGATTTCTTTTATAGTGATATGTCTGAATAACATGATTTCAATAGTGTGATGTGAAATACTGAATGAATTCTCATCACTTTTAATAGTTTCAGCTTATCACTCATATTCTTCACACTTTTTTTTAATTTTAAACAGTTTAATCTTCTTGTAATCTAGCTTCTTACTTGTTTATTTAATTTTAATGTGATCTGTATAAAGATAAACCTTGTCTTTTTCTTTATACTGTGATGTAATAGCAATTCACCCTTGCTGCTCATTAATTCTCTGTCATAGACATTTTCTTAAATTGCATAGTTATTTAACCTGAATTAATGTCTCTTATAATCATTACAGTTCTTTTTTAACTTCTCTCACAATCTTTAAGTAATATCTGTGATTTATGAAGAACAGTGTTTTCTTTATGATTTTATTTAAAACACTGTTATAGACAAACTGTGCTGTCAGCAGTAGCTGAACCCAGTTGTTTTACTGTTTATTAACATAATGTCATAGATACATTTCTTCTGTCTGATTCATTTACTTTGTTTGTCTGTCTGTCTGCAGATGATAGACTGTTAATAGTTTTGTTGCTATCTCAAGTTCTGTAGTAAGCATTTGTCAAAATTTGCTCATAAACAGTTTATCTCTATCAGATATTACTTCTTCTGATAGTTTAAATCTGCTAGCTACTTCTTTAAAAATTGTGTGTGTTAGTTCTTATGCTGTCATTTTTTCTGAAAATGATATGAACAAGACATACTTCATAAGTTGTTTCACAATTGTGAGAATAACATTATACACTACTTCTGTAACAGAGTCTCTTAAGAATGATAACTTTACTATGAAGTTTATAATTATTGATGTTCACAGCTTTTTTGACACTGATAGTCTTATAAGCTCATCATGTTCTTTCTTCTGACTAACTTTATTTTTGTTGCATATCTTACACTGTGCAACATACTTAATTAGTCATTGTCATAGCTTAAAGATATGTCATCTTCTTTATATAAGCTTCTCAGTTCTTTGTACTTTAAGATGTTCACTGCATTTACTGTTATAACAGTCTCATATAACTTCTTTATCAGTCATGCATACTGACTGAGTTCATATTGTTACATTTAGTTCTTTAACTAATGTTTTTTCTAATGTCTTCTTCAGTATCTCTCAGTGATGTTTCTTAACTCTCTGATGATATAATCTTTAACTAAGTGCATTTGTGTTAAGATTTTCTTTATCTTTCTTATACTGAATCTGAAATTCATAATCTGTCAACTGCTCAGCTTATTATACTTGTCATTAATTAAGTTGCTTGATTGTTATGAAGTTCTTCAGATTCTTATGATTAGTATATATCTGAATTGAATATTTAATTCTCTTAAGATAAGATCTTCACTCTTTAAGTGCTTTTACTATTATTAAGAGTTTCTTATCATGAACCTTATATTATTATTTAAGTTCATTAAGCTTACATGATTAAAATGCTATCAATTTAAGCTGTCTGTCTTTTTTCTAATATAGACAAGCTTCTACTGCATAGTTTGATGCATCTGTCTTAAGTATCTTCTCAAGTTCTGATTGCAGTATCTGTAATCATGTTTCTTCTGTGAGCTTGTGCTTTAATGCTTAAAATGCACTTTCTTGCTTCAGTTTTCAGTTAAAGGATTTATTCTTTCTGATTAATCAAGTGAGTAATTTCACTATTTTGAAGTAGTTTGTGACAAACTTTTAATAGTAGTTCATTAGTTCAAGAAACATCTGTATCTGTTTGAGTGTTTCTGACTGTGATCAATCTTAAATTGCTGTCATCTTGTCAGAATTCTTTTCAATCTGATCTGAATTAATCACAAACTCAAGATATTTAACCTTCTGAGACTTGAAAATGCTTTTCTTTTTATTAATAAACAACACTCACTTTTATAGAACTTTCATTATTATCTTTATATGTCTTTTTTGTTCTTTCAGTGTTTTCAAGTATATAAGAATATCATTTAAATACATCATTACAAAGTCATTTAAGTACTTGTGAATTGTATCATTGATCATTCTTTAAAATGTTGCTGATGCATTCTTCAATTTAAATGACATAACAGTGTACTCATAGTGTTTATATCTCATTTAGAACATCATCTTTCATTTTTCTTCTTTCTTAATTCTTATTCTATAATAGGCTTCTTTTAAATCTAAGACTGTGAATCATTTCATCTTTTTTAACTGATTTTGTAGCTTCTCTATCAGTGATAGTGAGTAGCTATCTCTGTAGGTGATGTTGTTAAGCTTTTAATAGTCAATGCATAATTGTTTTGTTTCATTCTTCTTAAGTATAAATATCACTGAATATTCTGCTGAAGAGTTTGATGATTTAATGAACTCTTATTCTAGATTCTCATCAATATACTTCTTCATGCACTTGAGTTGATTTTCACTCATGAGATACAGTGATTTTTACATGAACTGCTTCTTTGATAGCAACAGCATTTCATGATCTTAAAGCTCATATTTTAGTAACTCTTTTATCTGATCTTTTATTTTGTTCACACAGAGTTCTCTGATCATTCAATTGATGATGAGGTTTTGATTTCTTAATCATGACATTTCTAATATAACACAGTACTTTGTCTCTTTGAGTACATTCAGTGTTATTCTTTATCATTTTTCTAATACTCTGACATTGATGTTAACTTTCTTATCAACCATTTCTTGCTTTACAGCTTGTTCATTTGTCATTAGCAGTTTATAAGTGTTTATTGCTTTCATTAAGAGCTTTAGTCATCAGATCACTTTCTTATGTATGAAGTTTCTGATGACTTCAGAGTCTATCATCACTTTAAGATTCTTTTCATTGATCTTAATGTTAACTCAAAGTTTCATGTCTTAATCTTTCATATAAGACTTTAGTAGCTTCTTTTCTCTTAGTCTCATTAAGAGAGCTTTTCATTTTTTAACATCTTCACAAATCATTCTGGTTTCTGCTCTTCTTATTATAGAGTAAAGTACTTATTGCTTAATTGCTCAATCTTTTATTTTAAAAAATATGTCAGATCATATTACATCAATTTGTCTTAAAGACTTTTGATTCATTCATAAAACTCTGAGAATATGTATTCTTCTCTTAATGTTATAAATTCTCTCATAACTGTTCTTTATTCTTCTGAGAATAGTTATAGTATTATCTCATAGATTTGCTTAGACTCTTTTGAGTATTTTGTGTTTTCTTGTATTTGCATCATTTCTTACAGTAAAATTGCTTTTCTGACTTTCTTCACAATTTGTTCAAGCTGATATGCTTGTTCTTTGAGTAGTCTTTCAATTTAAGTGAGTTTTTCTGTTTTCAAGGCTTCTCTTTCACTTTCATTAATCTCACTATCAAGATACTGTATAATGCTATCTTTACAATTGTCTCATTCATAGTTGTCACTACTTTGAGTCTCATGAATGTTAGTGTCTTCAATCTTCTCATTTAACATATACAACATTTTCTTAAGTACTTTTGAGATGTCATAACCTTCTTATTCTTTCTTTAAACATTTAAGAAATCATTTAACATCATTCTTCTCATTCTGATGTACTGTACACATATCATCATAACATTCAGTTCAGCTGATTGCTGTATGAATGATGATTACTGTGAGCTTTTATCTTAACTCATTTTATCATAACTTCTTACATTCTTTTATAAAGTGCTTCAGTATTCTGCAATTCTAGCACTTTAAAGGTTCACTTTTTTGATCTGTACTTTAATAGTTTTCTTTAGACTCTGTATGTCAGTCTGAGCTATTCTTCAGTCATCTATTCATTTTAAGATTCTGACATCACTTCTTAAACACATCAAGGTTCATAGAGTTTGAATGATAATCTCTTTTTAAGTACTGTGAAGTTTGCTTTCTTCATTCATCTCATCAGAAACTCTTTCATTTCATCTGTCTTTCTCACATATGATCATCAATGTTGATCACTCTATTAATCATTTTCTGCAGCTCATCTGATCACTTCAATTAAGAAATCTTATTTTTAATGAATTCTTTCAGTTCTCAATAGAACTGAGATGTTAACACATCATCATCTCATTTCATTAAGACTGCAACTCATTGAAATTTTGCTGCATATCTAGCTGCAAACTCATTCTGTCATAGAGTATGTATCTTTTATTCAGTAACTTGTTTCTTATCTATCACACTGAAAGCTCTTCAAATTTCTTTCTTAAACTTATTATAATTCATAAACATGAATTTCATATTCTTAACCTTCTCAGCTGAAGTCTTTTTAATAAACTTCTGTAGACTGAGATCAATTCAGTTAAATGCAGTATCTCTTAAAAGTGCTGCTGCAAACAGTATCTTATCTATGCTGATCTGAAACTTATCAATGTTGAATTCTATGTACAAGTCTAGTTACACTAAAAATGGTTGAAGCTTATCTTATTCTTCAGTGAAGTTGTCAGATGTTCTCATCTTAAGTGTGTTCACTTGTTCATTTACATAATTTGCAATATTCATCAAGCTGAAGTCAGCTTGTGTTGTGGAAACAAAAAGGGTGTATGATGAAAGAAAGCAAAGAAGAGCTAAATTGAAAAACTCCGCCATATAGAAAGAAGAAGATCATGTACAACACACAGGGGGTTTGAGTTCATTAAACAGCACTTGTTTTGAACAGTTCTAAATAGGCCCTTTTTGTTTAGATTACTACTTTGTCTTCTTTATCAGATCAGTGAGCACATCATTGTGCAAATAACTTTCATAATCATTCTTGTCATGAGTCTATTGTCATTATCTAGAAATGAGACAAACAGTCATTTTCTCAACAACTGACAATTATGAGGCAATATGACATCACAAGCAGACAGGATTTGAAGTGAGCACCTTATTTGACCTTAAAAAGCCACTATCTGAATAAGATTTATTAAGGGGGAAATTAATATTTCTCAAAATGAAAAAGCAATGAGAGCTACTTCAGAAGGTGAAAATGAAGTGAATATACTGATGTCATCATGCTTTAAAAAAGACAGGATCCTCATATCAGTATCAGTTTTCATTATTACAATTTCTCTTGTGACAGCAACAGCTTACTATCATTGTACTTGTTCAGTTCATTTCATACATACAATGTGGTTTCAACTATATGTCAGATTCTCAAAAATCTTCTTTTTTTTCTTTGAACAAGTCAATCAAGAGCACACCTTCAAGTTCTTTAGTTATGCAGCAACTCATTATCTATATGTTTATTTCTACTTTCAAATCAACAGAAGCCTCACATTTCAATGACATGAATGTCACAGACTTTCTTGAGACATAAGAGAATATCTGTCAAGATCATGGCCTTATTGAGAAGCTCATGATGCAGCACTTGTCATTATATTGTAAGAATCTTATCAGCAAGCATATCAAATCTCTGTCAGAATATAAGAGCAGAAATTGAAAGCAACTCAAAGAACGTCTGCAGAAAGACTATATACGGCAGAATATCAAGCAACAATACTATTTGCGTGCATATCTTGAGCAATACAAGCAATTCTTCAGCAAGAAAGACCTTTGTACTTATTGCCTTTAATATTGCATCATATTGAGTCATCTGATTGCAAAACAAGAACTTGATAACTATACTGCATGCTTATGGTTTCTGAAAGAATTGCTGAAGAAGAAGCAGGCAAAGGTAGTTAGGCAGGTCGGGATAAAGACGTCAGTTTCAGACACATTTTGTCTAAATGCTGTGTTGAAGGCAACAAAGCAAATATGTGAAAAGAAGAAGAGTCTGAATGTGTTGCATAATAATAACAATAGCATGAAAACTCTGCAGAAGTTGATAAATCAGCAATGAGAAGAAATGACAGCAATTAATAAGAAAGCATTCACTACGCGTATCAGATCTACTATCATGTCTGAGCTTAATATTGATGAGTTGGTCATGAAGTTTCAGAACTTGACATTGTCATTGTAAGCTAAGCTTGATCACTGTGAGCATTTGATAGACAAAGTCATGACAACAGCTGTTCATTCTGCTTTTCTCAAGTCATATCAATCATATTTGTCACAAAGCTATTCTTCACAATCATATTCATTATCAACAAATTATGAACATAATGTGACATCAATACAGACAAACCAGCAAGAAACATGAGACAGAACTTCAGAACAGAAAAGTAATCATAATGTCTGTCAATTTTGCACTGAATGAGGCCATCATCAAAGAATATGTTCACATCTTCTGAAGTTGATTGAGGCAGAAAAGGTACATCTGAACAAGAGATTGTGTATTGTTTGAGGCTCATCAGACAGAGACAATACCCTTATGTCATTAGATTTCTCAATGCAGCAATTGAATTCTGTGCAATTGTTACTGAAGAAAAAAGAAAGACAAAACAAAACTCAGGTCAATCATCATGAAGTGAACTTAATTGAATTACAATGCAATTTTGACAGTGATTTAGAAGAGAATGATCTATTCTCTACATTCAAATATCAAGTTCTGAGTGCAGATAGTTCTGATCTGACAGCAGTGTCACAGAAAAGTCAAAACAAACAATCACAAGAACATTCTGATGAGATTCTGAAGCAGAAGGCAAAGATCACAAAGCAGTGAGCTCAGAAGAAACAGAATCTTTCTACATCAAAAATTCTATGCTCTGACAAATAATGAAGTTTACAAGTTGTGATCCCTGAGGTGCAACACAATGAATTAAATATGAATGAAGATAACAATAAGACAATGAATGAGGATAAAGAAGGCAGCAGGTCAACAATTAGGTTTTTTGAGTCAGAGAGTGTTGAAAAAAGCTGTGATGCTTTGAGTGTGTCTAAGATCAAGAATGTGAAGTTAGCAGATGTTCTTTGATGAATGACAGAGCAGAATCCTACTCAAGTTGTGCAGAAGATGCTTTGAGCTGTGATGTCAGACATAACTGACAAGAACATATTGACATCAGAATCAGTGACGCATAAACTAATGTTCAAATTGGGCAAATCAGACATTATATTCAAGATTTCAGAGACTGAGAAGGTCAACATCAACAGTCTTTAAACATTTTTGTTATTTAATGTTCTCTACTCATTCATCAGTTTAAGAACAATTGTGAAGGTTGAAAAAGATCAAGTATCAGCATTGATCAACATCAGTGCAGAAGTGAACTTTGTCAAAGAACACATTCTTCAGAAACTCAATGTTTTTTATACAGTAGATGACTGTTTGTGATTGATTAACATCAATGATCAGAAGACTGTGCTTTGTGACATTTGTGAGAATGTTGAGATTCAAATTGATCTGATAGAAGTATTGCAATTCTTGCTAATTGTAAAGAAAGTGAGTCAGCTCATGATTCTTGACATGTTATATTAAGCAGCAACATCAATGATGACATGATCAGATTCATTTGACATAGTGAATATTGAAATCAGCAGCCTGCACAATGATAGAAAAGTAAAGTTTCAGACTGTCAGAAGAGACTTAAAGATCAAATTCTTGTTGCATTTGTTTTCAAAGGCTGAATTCAAGAAGGAAAAAGACTAATGAGCAACAAGACTGACGTTGTTACTCATCATTGTCAGTTAGAATATTGAAATTTGAGTTTTAAGGTCGCTGACGCAGCAGTACAAAATTTGTCAATGTTAATAGAACAAACTCACAGATCTGAACCCACAAGTTTGTCACAGTCACAAAGTGATCACACAGTCAATCAGATGGTCAGAAACCACAGTTTAAACAATATAGCACTTATATTTTGATCAACTACTTCAGTTATAGACAGGTGTGCACATTTATCAAGATGATGAAACTCAGAATTTGATGTTTTTTGCAGTCAGGCCCATGTTGCATACAAATGCAAGGCAGACAAAGTTCAGTCAGTAGATCAAGCAGATCTCAGCAAAGAATGTTCAATCTGTGTGATAAACTGAAAAGAGAAGATTCTCAAGAAAAGACTAACACTGATTCTGCAGCAAGAATCAAATCTAGATTTATATGATCATTTAATTACTCTGAAGTTTTCTGACATTAAGTGAGACATTAGAATGACTTTTGAAAATGTCACAAATCTAAAGATTGAATTGCAATTGACATTGACTGAGCAAGAAATTCTGATGACAGTGTTATTCAATTGAGAAAGTTCGTTGTCATGATATTTCAGTTATCTCAGAAGATTACAATCAGAAGTTGTTCTGTCTCAGAAGATTCAGACAATATCACATAAAACATGACAGATTTCTGAATTTCAAGTACTGAGAGCATTAAAAGAAGAACTCATTAACATGCTGAAGAAGTGGTTAAATTCTGACATTCTCAAACCATGTCAAGGACCATATCAAAACCCATGATTTCTTGTTCGAAAATCACAGAAAGGAAAATACCGTTTAATCAATACTATCATGCATATTAACAAGGTCACAATTAAAGACGTCAATATCTCTCTGAATATTGAGCAGTTTGTGAAAGAGTTCATTGACTTACAAGCTGTCAGTTTTGTGAATATGCAGTCTGAATACAATCAGATTGAATTAGACAAGAAAAGTTGCAACATAACAGGTTTTATGACAGTGCTTAATCTTCTTCAACATTACACTCTTATTTAAGAAGAAATCAATTTTGTTGCTCAATTCTGCAGAGCTATGATTCAGATTCTTAAAGACCTGATTTTTAATGTTTGTTGCATGTTTCTGAATGATATTGCTGTGAAAGGGCCTCAAACAAATTATAACAGTGAGAAGGTTCTGATAAAAGTTTGTCAATATATTCTAAAGACAATACAGAATCTAGACAAGGTCTTGATCAATATTAAATGCACAGACAGAAGTGTGTCTGATGAGAAGTCACAATATATCATGAAACAACTCAAAATAGTAGAATTTGTCTGCAGACCAAATGGGCGTTCTTCTGTGATCAACAAAGTTTTAAAGATTGTGCAATGAAGATCATGTCAAAATCTGAAAAAAGCTCATGCCTTTATTGATCTTTGTGTCTACTATCAACTATGAATAAATTGATTCGCCATTATCTTGTCATCAATATATGATCTGTTCAAGAAGAACATTGCCTTTCTCTGAATGCTGAAACAACAACAGGTCATGAATAAACTGAAGATTCTTCTTTTAACTGAGTCAGTAATACAGCAACTAGATTATGATTCAGACGCAAAAGATATAATATTAACTGTGAATTTGAGTAAGAAAGAATGAGGGTTCTGTCTGATGCAGAAAGTGAAGAATGGTTGATGTTGTCATGTCTGTCAATATGATAGTGGTGTCTGAACAAATGCAAAATCAAGATATGACAGAGACAAACAAGAATGTCACAGACTGCTGAAAGCACTTAAGAAAGTCTGTGCATATTTATATGAAGTGTTCTTCATTGTCAAACTCAATGTTCAGACATTAATTTCTCAGTTGAACAGAAGTGCTGTTGATACCTTTGATGCTTTCATTAATCACTGAATAGTCTGAATTCAATTGTTTGATTTTGACATCCTGCATGTTTCTGACAAGAAGCATCAAGCTTCAGACACATTATCACAACACTCACAGGCAGAAGATGAGACTCATTTTGACAATACTGATATAGAAGACTTTCTGAATTCACAACTATTTCACTTGAGTGTGCAAGCCTATCTTGTCAGCACAGAACATGCTGCAAGTCAGAAATCAAAGCTAATTATCACTTCTGTTCTGAATCCTGAGTCTGAATACTCTGAGAATCAAATAGCCATGGCTACATATCTTGTTACACTTCAATGTCTCATCAACATGCAAGGCAAGAAATTCACAAAGTTCAAGATGAAGGCTCTGAAGCATATTGTTCAAGACATGAAGTTGTTTCATCATGGCAACAAGAATATGAGAATTCATAGAGTTGTCAACAAAGAAGAGAATCAGACAGAGACTATTCAACACTTACATGATCATTTTGAACATAAGAATGTGAAATTTACATATTGATGAGTGTCATCATTATATTGATGAATCAGACTTTACAGCATGATCAAGAAACATTGTCAAAGTTATGAGAAATGTCAATGATGTGCAAAGGCATTACATAATGACACAATCTTTTCAACATTTACTAGTACCTTATTTGAGAAGATTGCTGTGAATGTAATCAAGATGCTGCCGTCTCAAAACAAACACTATCTTGTTATAGCACAGAATGATTTCTCTGACTGAGTTGAAGAATGAGCATTAACACATGCAACATCAGCAGCAATCTCAAGGTTTTTATGAGAGAACATTATAACAAGACATGATGTGTTTGACAAACTTATCTGTGACAAAGAATCAAAAAACAAGATGTGAGTCAAGATGCTGACAGAGCTATATGAGATTGATCAAATAGTTGTCTCAGCATATAATTCTGAAGCAAACAGCATGATGAAATGTGAACATAAGCCTTTAATTGATGCATTATTTAAGATGACTGCAGAAGGGCTCAGCAAATGATTAGATCTTTCAACATTGATATTATGAGTGAATCAAACAACTATCAAAAGAAGCACTGACTGAACACTTTATGAGATTCTTTATAAATATGCCTGTATTCTGACAATTGAAGCACGCATTTTGACATGAAGCACTCTGATTTGAAAGAAAGTAAGAATGTGTTCAAACTTGCTGACAATTCAAGCAGAACAACTACTTTGTTATGATATGAATTTTGAAGAAACAGCAGCATGAATACAGCAAATGTGTCAGAGCGACAAAGAACATATGAATGGTGCTAGGCATGCTGTGAATCAAGACTATAAGGTTGAAGACATGATATTGCTTTATAATAGCCAATATAAGGACGATAACACAGCAGTGTGAAAGCTTGAGTTCTGATGACTGAGGCTGTATAAGATCATCAAGGTGAATTCTAGAAAAGAAAACTATGTCTTAGCAGAACTTGACGGCGTCAAAAAGGCTGATACAGTGTCAGAATTCAGACTGAAACCATATGTCCTTCATCATCTCATCATCAATCATGAGTATAATTGACATCTTGATGTGTATTTCAAAAGTGACAGCTCAGACTTCAATCTAAATGATGATGATGCACATGAGCAAATACCTGTGTTGCTTGTCAAGAGACAAACTTGAAAAGCTGATGATGACACTGCATATGCTAGCTCAGATTGACCTTCTGTCATAAAGCAAACATTTCTTTGTAATTTTCTTAAGTATCACAACTCTTTCTTTTCTACTGTCATTCATTCTTTTGAATGCAATTATTGACAGTCATTCTTCTATCTCATACTCAAGATCTTCTTGCATACTTCAGTGAGACTCACATTGCTTCTCTGAACACAGTCAATCTCAGTAACCTGAATTGTCAATCTCTTTTGTCATAAACATTGTCACATCATGATGTCAAATCCACACATGACTTCTTTATTGTGTGAACACAATTTTCAAAAATGAGGGAGAGAAGAGCAGAAAAGTGAATTTTTTAATTACCATAAATGAGAAAGTGAATTTTAGCTATTGATTGTCATTTCTATTGTTGTCTTAAGACTCATACATGCTTGTCAGCATCTCTTCTTCTTCATGTTCTTTAGAAATCTTTGATCTTAGTTTAACAATTAAAACAAGACTTTATCATTTATTCTTTCTAAACACAATGAGAACAAAATCATCATGTCAAAACCATCACAAAGAATCACTAGATTGCAGATCTGTGAGATTATTTGTCAGTATTTACATTCATCAGCAGCATCACTCACATCAGAAGCACTGAATGCATTATAATCTTTAGTCACAACAGAATTGCAGCAAGATGTTTGCCTTCAGAAAGAACAGAACTTTGACACATCAGTGACGGCACTAGTCTACATTAAATCACTACTTTTACAAGATCAATATTCTCTTTTAAAAGAGCTGAATATCACTCTCAATCAATTTTAAGTGAGTGTCCTTGACATACAGAGCGACATAATAAACTATCTTCAACAAGAGAAACTCTGAAGACACTATATGAATGAAAGAACATTTTTGAAGGCATAAGATGATACAATTGAAAAGATCAGAAAGCACTGACCACAACAAGATAAGATTAAAATGACAGTAATCACTATCTGACAGTACTGAGATGATTATGTTTGAGAGAGATATCTGATCAATCTGAACCTCACATATGCAAAAGTGAATGAGATTCAAAAACTAGCTAAAGAATGTAGAGATTGAGGTGTGACAAGTTGACTAGTTCTTACTGTGATGTATTGATGTCTAGAATTCAGAACATGAGAACAACAAAAATCAGCTCAAATTCATTCTTTCAACTGAATTTGAGCAGCCTCAGAATATCAGAACTTTTGAAACTGAAACTTTCAGCTTGTCTCTGATACAGATCTCTATGATCATTCTGATCTTAATGCTGCAGCTAAACATCTATTGTCTCATTCTAGATCTTCTTCTTGTTCTTCATTCACATTACAGCAACATCTTGAATCTGATTCTTTCATGCTTCAATTGATCAAAAGTTCAGATCTTTCTTTCTGTCTCTTGACATTCACTACTCTCATTAGAACTCAATGTGTCATTACATTTAACAATAATGATGACAAAGAGAATAACAATCAATTAGTACAGTGACAAAAGAACTTCATATTGACTAGGTTTCAAGAAGAGCATAATGAAACTGAATCTCAGAATTCATGCAGAGCCTCATTCAAACTCACAGGTCTGAACTCACAAGTTCTGTCACAGTCAAAATCATTACAACCACAATGTATAAGATGTGCAGATATCTCTTCTTGTCTTATTGACATGATTGATCAGACAGATAAGCAAATCTCTGTTGTTGTTGCAACAATTGAGAAACTCATTGATGAGAAGAATGATGAAAGTTGTGCATGTTATTCTCATCAAAAAAAAACTAGCAGGTATCACAAAATTTCAGATTAGGCTTTTGCAAAGTGACACAATAGATTCTTGTCTTTGAATCTATTAAAACAATAGATTCAGAATATCAAAGCTAAAGACAGACTCAGCAACATGACAATGATTTTGAGTCATTGATTGTTCTTCTCAACCTGCAGATAACATGAGCATCTATAATTACATGCATTATGATCTATTCTTAACAATTGAGGTTGATGCGCTATTAAACTGAATAGACGTCACAAGCAGAGTCTGAAAAAGGAATGAATCAGTGATTATATTAAATGTTTTCAGCTGACTGTATGAATTTGATTCATCAATGCCTACAATGTTTAACATCATTGATAATGAGTTTCAAATGTACCATCATCATCTTCAAGAAGTTGAAGAAAGACAAAATTACAGCTAATTATGAAATATGTTCTACAGCGTCATTCAGCAAGTTATTTGTCAATCATCAGTCTACTACCTCATCTATGTTGCTCTTCATCTCAATCATAATTATTGTCTTATCTTTTATCTGTATTATGACAAATTTCAGGCCACTTCTAACAAAACATTCTTCAGACACATTGATCTCAACATCTTGAAACTCATGAGTGAGAAAAAGAGCCAATACATGATTCAAGAATTGATATCACTAGACAATGAAAAGAAGAAAGATTGCACAGAGATGCTTTTGAGAATGCAGCATCATCTTGATAATTAATGAAAAGATGTTCAACAAAGACTAGCAGAGAAAGAAAAGAAACCATCTGATGAACTAATTCACTGAATCACCTATAATGAGTGAACAAAGAAAGATATACAGAAATACAAGATAGACTTTGTTCCTCAATCATGTTGTCACAAAGAAGTCAGAGTCTCATTGCTGCATCTATCACACAGAGCACAGACAGCACAGAGAACTTGATGAATCATATTGCTCTAATATGTCAGAATCTCTGAGAATCATGAGACACTGAACATATCAGAGTCTGAAACATGAAGTCAGCTTTCATCAGCACATTGTGATCTTGTCTCTGATTCATCTTCATTCTTCACACTTCATAACATGTTTAATGCATCATTTTATTCATTTTCAGCTGCTGTTCAGCTTACTGATTTGAGCTCAATATCTGACACATTAATTGATCATGTTTGCTGAACAAATTTCATCATCATATCTCATCTGTGTGATCTGTTAAATGGCAACAAGACTGTCAGAAATGCCTATCTTTGCAATTGAATCATTACAGTAAAATGAGCTATCAAGACTCAATGAAGGGAAGTAAAACACATAAAGCGCAGTGTCTTTGACAAAAAGTCCTTCTTTTATTGTCAAGATCAGAAATTGAAACCCTCTCATTCTGACAATTCTTCTTTGAAACTACAAGAGAATGAAACCAGCACTATAACAAAAAGTGAAGGCAAGAGACCAGTAGATCACTATTAGTGATGATAATGAATGAAACTGTGAGAACACAGCAATAAATCAAAGAGAAAAGACTGTTGTGAAAACAAAAAGAGTGTATAATGAAAGAAAGTGAAGAAGAGCTAAATTGAAAAACTTCACCATATAAAAAGAGAGAGATCATGTACAACACATGAGAGGTTTGAGTTCATTAAACAGCACTTGTTCTGAACAGTTCTAGATAGGCTCTTCTTGTTTAGATTACTACTTTGTCTTCTTTATCAGATCAGTGAGCACATCATTGTGCAAATAACTTTTATAACCATTCTTGTTGTGAGTCTATTGTCATTATCTAAAAACAAGACAAACAGTCATTTTCTCAACAGTAGCTGCAGTTCTTTTACATAAAGGTATATTGATTTCACATTTTGAGAATAAGAAGGTTTCAGTACAGAATCTTCTGTTGTTAAAAATGCTTGCATAATAAGTTATAGAATTAAAAGAAAACACAATCACAAGAATTCTTATCTGATTTAAAGTTCACATTCAGATCATATGATTTTTTTCTCTTCTCACACATCTTTTCAGTCAATCAAAGCTCTGATATCACTAGTAATTGCACTGACAGAGAAAGCTTTCACATGTCTGATTACATAACTGTATTCAGTAGATTTTAAGTGCAAAAATCATCCTTTATCTTCATTGCTGTATAATCTCATTGTTGTGCAGTTACATTAGCATGTATGTAAATGTCTTAAAGACTGAATTGTCTTATTGTTGACTTTAAAACAGCTAATTTAAGAGAGAAATGTCAGAATTCAATGTTATTTATGGTTGTGATCTAGAAAGTTAATGACTTCAGTCATTAGTTTTCAGTGTGATTTACATAGTAAACAAATAACTCAGAACATAAAAACAACTATATTTATAACAAAAGACAGCTATGCTGATGTGTATAATTAACTCACATTATCTTCATCTTCTGTCATTCTTTCATGATATAATCACAAGCTTTTAACAAAAATGCAGTTTGAATAATTAATGCAATAAATTCATCACATTCAGATTCTGTTTATTATGCTTAAAGTGCTGTTTAAAGATAAGCAAGACTGTAAGTTTCTAGCTTAGCTGCATTTCACTATAATGTATGATTACTGTGTACTTAACACAGTAGGTAATTTACCTCTTACTCATCTGCAATCAAACCCTGAAAAACCTTCTTTACAGCAGACTGCTTTGCTGCAGAGTCATTTATTAACATATATTGAAGACTTTACTCTTTCTCACATCAGATTTTAACTTAACAGAGAGTCTCAGTTAAAATATTAAAGTCTTCATGAGCAGTAAGAAGATGAGTCACAGAGATTCAGCTACTGTATTTGTCTTGTATCATTAAAGTATATATCAGCAAATTGATAAGTGACTCTGTTAATTTGAGTTATCACTTAGTCTTAAATGTGCTTTTTGCTGACCTCAGACCCTCAAAACTGATCACTGATCATTTTAAGTCAGTTAAAAGCTTCATCAGCTGTTTTTTTCAGCTCAGATGGTGTTTACACTCTTTAAGCTCACTATAGACAGCTTTGATCTAGCTCTGATCTAGCTCTGATTCAGCTTTAATCTAGCTTAATCAGCACTGACATTAAGAACCTCTTCATCAGTTAAATGCTATTAGTCTCACAGTGTCAGAAATCATACAATTAGATTCTGTTATTATGTAGTATGATTGAGTTGCTAAATTTATCTAAAAGACTCACTTTATGTGTAAAAAGCTTGATCTTATTCTGTATTAGTCACAGAATATACTAACAATTATCACAAAATAGAGAAAAGATAATGTTCTTGTCAGCAATGCTTGTCAGATACTAGTAAGAAGACAGTCTTTAACATTTTCATGTAATTGCTATGGTTTCTGTGTTAGAAAAATGTTACAACCATACTCAAATAGAACTAACAGAATGGGTCAAATGTAAGAACTGCGTAGTCTCTGACATGAGACAACGAGTTGAGCGTCAACTCGACCGTGAAAGTGTCAAGTCAACCCTTAGCAGGTTGAGTCAACTCTTTGAGGGTTGACCCTCTTTCTATATAGAAAGGGTTGTTTTCCTTATGAAAACAATCGTGTTCAAACTCAATACAAGTTACCAACTACTGGTTTACCCAACACCGCGTACTGAGACCCTTATATCAACAAGCACAAATCTTTAGCCCTAATATCTGAGGCATCTCAGATCAGGATGTAACACTTTGAACACTCTTATGATATAAGAATGACAATCAGTGCGCAGAAGTCAGCTTCAACAAGTTAAGTCAACCTTCAAGGTCTTCAGCAAATGATCGATGTACTCAAGGTATCGGCACTCAATGCATTCACAGACAAGAGAGGGAAGCTGCAAGCCTTCTTGATCAAGCTTGAGTTATATATTGGATTCAATCAAGCGAAGTTCAGGTTTGAGATGGACAAAGGTCTGTTTATTATATCGTACCTCAAAGATGCAGCATTCAATTGAGTTGACCTCAAACTGCATGAGTTTCTTGACAAGACATCAAAGAAATGAATGAACAATAAGAAATTCATATTCAGCAACTATAAGAAGTTCAAGAATGAGCTTCAGAAAGCCTTCAAGGTAGTTGACGAGAAATGAGCAGCAGAAAGACGACTTCATATTCTAAAGATGAATAAGTCAGCAGCCAAATATGCGGCAGAGTTTCAGCGAATCACAGCCCTAATGAATTGAAATGATGACGCTTTAGTATTGCAATACTACTGAGGACTCAATGAGACTATCAAAGATGAAATAGTCAGAATGAATCAACCTGAGGAGCTTCAGAATATGATTAATATCTTCATCAACATCAACAGTTGTCAATGAGAATGATGAATGAAGCATACAGAGCACTACACATCAAAGATGTGAAAAAGATGTTATATTCTCAGAAGAGGTGACTCTATGAACCTTGACGCAATTGAGAAGCACTGTGAGCAGCAACCACAAGTGAAGCAAGAACAGCACATGAGCAAGCTCTATAAGTCTCAACTCTGATGAGCAGAGACTTGTGAATGTTATAACTGTGAAAAGCTCAAAAACCTTGCAAGGACCTGCAAGAAACCTCAATGAAAGAGAAAGAAAGTTGCAGCAACAAATACACGCATAGTGCATGACGCTTTGAGCTGAACAGTCTGCTATGATGACATGTGCTGAACACATATGAGCAGCAAAGACAGAGTCAGATGATACCCACAGAAACTCAAGAAGAAACAAAACAGTTATGACACAACAGGTCAATCAAAGAGATTAACTATTCTAGAAAAAGCTGAGATCAAAGGAACCAATACTCACGGAACTCAGGTAGAAGAAGACTACAGTGATAGCATCTGAATAGCCCTGAATTTGAACGCGAACTCAGAAGATGTCAACAACTGAGAAGTTGACATGAGACTCAAAACAAGATATGAGCACCCTGAGAATCAGCGCTGAAAGATGCGTCAACAACTGCTAAAAAGACAGCAGAAAGAGCTCAAGAAGAAAGTTGATGACCTTAAGAAACAACAAGAAGAAACAGAAGAAGCAAAAGCATGCTTAAAACTCAACAAGTTGATGAAAGAAGTATGAACAGTGACCAACTCAGTACTGAAACAACTTGTGTGAAAAACTAAGAGCCACAAAATCAAGATCCGTTTATTCACAGAGTATCTGACATCAGGTGATGGTCAATGAACCTTTTCAGAAGGCTACATGCCACCTGAGTTTCTGGGTAAAGTGAAAGCACTTCAGATTCAGATTCAGTGAGAATATGATCAGTACAAACTGCGCCTACACTCAGAACAGTATATCAAGAAAGACAGTGATGAATACATACAACTGATCACACAAGGGGTAGAGCCTAAGTGGTTTCAGAACCTCTGAAGAAGAGCAAGCAATGCAGTACAGTTAAAAAACTGCAAGCTCCCTCAAAGAGACTAGAGAACAAGAAGCTTTTAATGTCTTAGAAGAACAGCAAAGACCATAAGATATGAGTTGACGTTCAGGTTGAGCGGGATAGACTTCTTAAAGCAATGATAGACTCAGAAGCAACTGACAACTATATTTTGCAACAAGCGATAAGAATGCTAGAACTAACGCTGCAGTGAGCGCTGAAGCCTATGCAGGTATATATGATCAACAGAGAATTCAAGTGGGTAACAGACCAGGTTCACATCAAAGCCATAATACTAGAAGATTCACAAGAGTTGATGTTTAATGTCGTTGATTCAATCAAGTATGACGCCATACTAGGGATGCCCTGATTACGCAAAAAGAACTCAAGAATTGATTGAATCAGCAAAGAATTATACGTCACAGAAGATGTGTATGAGATCTCTGAACAATCAGAAATGAGCTTATTGAAGCATAAGCCATGAGATCACAAAATACCACTATTGAATGACAAGCAGCCAAAGTGAATGCCGCTATACTCAATGAGTGAGGATCAACTCAAGAAAGTTAGAACTTACCTTGATGAGAATCTCAAAAGAGGATTCATCAGATCATCAAAGTCACTGACAAGATACTCAATCCTGTTTGTATCAAAGAAGAATGACACAAAGTGACTATGTGTCAACTACAGACAACTCAACAAGATAACTAAACAAGACAGTTATCTCTTACCGTTGATTGAAGAGTTACAAGACTGATTAAGCAGAGTCAAGTGGTTCACAAGTCTAGACTTGAAAGAAGCCTACTATCAAGTACAAATGAAGGAAGGCAAAGAATGAAAAACGACGTTCTGAACAAGATACAGACACTACAAATACACTGTTATGCTGTTTGAGCTCAAGAACGCCCCCGCCACCTTTCAAAGGCTAATCAATGACACATTGAGAGAATACCTTGATGATTTTGCAATCACATACCTCAATGACATCCTGATATACTCAAATGACCTTGAGATGCACTGCAGTCACGTGCACAAGGTACTGAAAAAGCTCAATAAAAGGACTTTGTATGTGAAGAAGTCAAAAAGCAAGTTTGAAGCAAAGGAAATCAAATTCCTTGACTATATTATTCAACCTGAACAAATCAAGAAAAACTCAAAAAAGATGAATGCAGTCAGAAACTGACCTCCGTCAAGACAAGTCAAGGAAGTACAAGCCTTTTTAAAGTTAATGAACTATTATCAAAAGTTCATATCTAATTATGCAAAAATTGCAGAACCCCTCACACAACTGATGCATAAGAACAAGAAATGACATTGAGACAAGAAGCAGAAGAATGTGTTTCACACACTAAAGAAAAGCCTTAACGAAACAGCACACCTGAGAATACTCAATTTAACATGTGAGAAGATACTGAAAACCAACGCATCAGATTTCACAGTGGGCGCATGCTTGTACCAGATCAAGAATGAGCAACAGAAACCCATAGCCTATCAGTCAAGAAAACTATCAGAACCTGAGAAAAGGTATGAGGTTCATGACAAAGAACTTCTTGTGATAGTGAAAGCACTGCAAAATTGAAGACCTTATCTTGCAGATACTGAGAAGCCTATTCAGATCTACACAGATCATAAGAATCTGAGAAACTTTGCAACAACAAAACAGTTGAATCAATGACAGGTTCACTGAGCCAAACAGTTAGCCAATTATGAATTCCAGATCCATTACAAAAAGAGTAATGAGAATGATGAAGCAGACACTTTGAGTAGACAGCCTGATCACAAAGAAGTGAAAAAGATTCACATCAAAATTCTGAGTGAAGATGACAAAGAAATTCTCACAAAAGGCTTAGCAGCAACATACAAGATGAAGCAGACTCTCTTGACAGATGAAGAACTAATACAAG
>JAABUP010003394.1_pt1 | contig 28196 bp, 35 predicted proteins | sample 5559201 | NCBI WGS metagenome assembly JAABUP01 (sample SAMN10711887, study PRJNA513373) | rock metagenome | isolation source: Antarctica rocks | place: Antarctica | reverse complement strand
GGTACGGGGAGAGTCGAGGAGAGGCAATCAAGTTGAGGATAGGGGGGAGAGGGGCGGTACGGATGGATAGTGAAGAGGTGGACATACAGACTGGACCCGCTTGACTAGAAATAAAGAATGAGGCTGAGTATTGAGGACAAGGAAGAGGCGAGGAGCTCACAGCATGAGCTCCCATACCAGCGCGTCCGTACATCGCTCGTCGAGGTTTCCCTACAGGAGGATCTGAGCATCGCCGCCCATGCCACAGCTGCCAGGAAGCAAGAGCTGACAGCTTTACAACAGAGCGATACTCACCAGGTAGACCGTCGCCTCTTGATTCCTGTCCTGCTCGGGCTTGTTCTGCATCGTGCCTAGCTACTGAACTGCAAAAGCGAAACAGTCTGGATGAGGGACTTCTATGGCTCAGACGATTGCCACCCTTTCGGTGATACCTCGATATAGCCGGGAGTCTCTCATTCTCGCGCCCTCCTCGCTGTCCCTAATGTTTAATCCACATTCTCCCATTCCCCCTTTTACTTGCTTGTCTTATATTGTTACGACTCAATTGGCTGCAGTCAATGTCAGGAGCTCATCACCTATCACCGACCCGTTTTCTTTCGCTTGAGAACCTTCCTGCGTCTTCCCCATGACTGCCCGTTAAACTTCGCTCAAAAGTGGAGGTGATTCACTATGGATATTGATCCTCCTCGCCTATCTTCCAGATCTGCGAATCACTCCAACCTTCAAGATACTTCTCCTTCGAGTCTCGCCTCCCATCCGACTTCATTCCATGGTTCGGATGGCGCCAATCAATCAGCCTCGTCGCGGTCTCGTTTACTTCGCACCCGGCCATCGGACCCCTTACCCGGTCCTCCTACTGTCGCGAAGCATACAAGTCCGGTCGCCAGCATCCGCAAACCTTTGCAGAAGGAGCTGAACAATATCCACCGTCGCTTGGACTCCGAATGGGTGAAATCACGGCGTGAAGAGCTATTGAGGGAGAAGGAGAGGCATTTGAAGCGAGTGGTGGACGGCCATGATGATGCTGTGAGGGAGAAGTTCCACCTGGAGAAGTTTGTTAGCTTGCTGGAAGGCTGGGACCCTGGGGTGAGCTTCGATCTCTCTTGGGAGGACGGCTGCGCTAGCTGTCGTACCAATTGAGCAGTACAGCTGATCAGTTTTGCAGGAAGCGAAGAATGATAATTCGCCCGTCTTTCAAGAGGTGGGTCTTCAATCCCGTCGAAAGACTGGGCTCTCACATCCGTACAGTACAGGCGTTCTAGTCATCATGATCTCCTCGATCTCGTGCCGTCTCCGCCCATGGCCTCATCATCTGCCGTGGCTGGCCCGTCGCGACCGAGAGGCTCTCTACCCGCCCGGACTACCCGTCGACAGGCTCATGAGCAGTCTGAGCTACTCGCGAATGTGATCACACCGATGGCCGGGAACGGACACTCCACTCTCAAACGATCTTTTCCTCTCGAGGACATCAAGGCACCTGCCTCCTCGTTACCGACATCCACGAAAGACAAGACTCGTCTAGTAGAGGATGGTCAGCGGCAGGTGTCAAATGGTCGCACCCCTTTGAAGATACGACTTTCGATGGGTAGCAAACCACTTTCGCCCGCGACGGATATGCCACCGCCCCCACTGCCATCGAGCTTCGATTCAGCAGCTAAGCGGAGCCGTCGAGCTACAACGCAAGGGGTGGCCTTATCACCGCTTGATGAGCCTGAGACTGAGGAACCCATGAGCAAGGGCAAGAAGCGGGCTCGGATATCGTTACCTAATCTTTTGGCAGCGAAAAAACTGCGAGGCGCAACAGACCTTGTCGTCGAAGCACAGGGGAGCTCGTCATCTCTCATCGAAGTACCGGTCCAATCCCAAGAACCTTCTCCAGCTCTTACTTCGCTTCCCTCCTTTGCCTATTTCTCCTTCCCTCCGCCACCCCTCCGTCAACGTGAGCGTTCTGCCGGTCTGCGACAAGTGTCCTATACAGATCCAACGCAACGTCTTCCGCCAAACACGCAATACTCCGGAGAGATAGCGCCTATCATGTCTTCCTACATCCATATCGAAGATACAGGTCCTCCTCCCGATCTTCGGGCTCTGGAGCTCCGCGCAGCCCGAGAAGCTTACTACCGCAACCGGGTAAATTACCTGCAACAGAAAGGTCGACTCCTCCGGCTCCTTGATGGTGCCCTGGACGACCCGAAGTCCGCCAATAAGAGCCACCACAAGGTCATTACCGGGCCGCCGTTACGGCAATCTGACCACCAAGACGCCATGACGTCCCAAATGTTACAGGTGCGCAATGCGATCGTCAACGAGGCGAGGATGAAGCCTCAAGTTTGCAAGCGGGTCTCCCGAATGGTTCAGACGTACTGGGAGCATATTGAGGGCAAGGAGGACCGAGAGAGAAGTGCGGAGGAAAAGGAGAAGAGGCGGAAGGCGAGAGATGTCGCTAGGGCCATGAAAAAGCGGTGGGGTCTTGCTGTGAAGGTAAACTTTCCCCCATTGTCAAAAAATTGATGAAGCGTTCTGATCTTTGTGATCAGGTTGTGCGTGCGAAGGTGTTGGCTGCACAGAAGCTGGAGCAAGATCGGTTAGGCAAGGAGCACCTGCAGAACATGTTGCAGCGGAGTACCGGATTGCTTGAAGCGCAAAGAGACGATATCGCCGGTCCGGGAATCGAGGCCGAAGATGAGGAAGAGGACGAGTCCGACAGCATTTCAGACGTTTCGGCTGCGAATGAGGGTGATCTCGACGAAGGACCTGCCAATGAGGAGGGAGAGGACCACTTTGACGACGGTCTCATTCCGACATCGGATGTAGTTGATTCTGTCGACCCGGGCATGGCCAACGAGGAGGAGGAGGGTGATGGAATAAGCCAAAGTGAGAAGAATGAGGAGAACGAGGGGGAACACTCTGAAGGAGAGGAAGAAGGAGAGGATGAGGGACGGGAGGAGGAAGATGAGGACGGAGAGGGGGAAGAAGACTTTGAGGAAGACGACGACAGCAGCAATGTTCTCGATCTTCGCGCGCTCATTGCCGACGATATCGAGATGCCCGATGACGTCGAGGCAGCGGTCTCTTCCGCCATGAGGGCTTCCGTCGAGGCGACTGAGCCGGACCGACTCCAATTCCCCGTAAAGTTGGATGTCATCCCGGCATCTACCGTCGATGATCAGCGATTCAACCAGCTATCCGATAACGTTCCTGATCAGTCGATCACGTCTGTCGGTATCGAATCAATGCCAGCGATGTCTGTGGGCGTTGATGTGGGGTCTACTCTTGGCGTCATAGCTGAGCAGGCCTCACCACTCACTACACTAGATCCCTTCAACGCGAGTTCATCCACTCATCACACAATTGCAAACGGTCATACGGACAAGGTCAATTCCGTCACTGACTCCGGTGACCCTCTCGCCACTTCTATATCGAATGATCGCATTCAACTCCATCCTGACTCAACCGCGCCCTTTAAGTCCATATTGTCCGACCGATCTCGCCGATCTCGCAAGCATGTTTCCATTGCGCCTGCTACAGCGTCCGAGGATCCTGATGTCAATGATGCCGAGTTTGAGGACGCGACAAGCGATATCGACGAGCAAGACTACGACCTTGACGTGACTATGGAGGTGGAGGACGACTTCACAACGGCAGACAGCGAGGACGAAGGGTTATTGGCAGATGCGGATGTGCCGATCGACGAACTGCTGAAACGATATGGCTATTCGATACCCTCGGAACCGGCAGACATCAAGATCGTCTCTCCGGAAGACGAACCACGTAGGGAGCTCGTTCTGGACGAAAAATCCCTGCTCAATAACGCATTCCCGGCAACACAGATCTCGCCAGCCCTGGTCGTCGAAGGCAAGCGGCAGCGTCGTGTACGTGCTGTATGGACGCCTGAGGATAATCCGCCACCAGCTCTGAAGAAGCATTCAGTAGCGAATGAGGACGAGGAGATCGAGGATATATCACCAGAGCTGTCCAGCGAAGCGGAAGACGAAGATGAATCGGAAGAGGGATCAGTTGCGTCCGTACCTGCGGAAGATGACGGTCGAGTTCGACCGCCGTTCCTGCTTCGAGGAACGCTTCGGCCCTATCAGCAAGGTGGCCTCGAGTGGCTTGCCAGCCTTTACGCGAACAGGATGAACGGGATCTTGGCGGATGAAATGGGACTTGGGTATGTTATTTCGAATGTTACCTCGATCCCCGCTGATATTCATCCAGCAAGACGATCCAGACCATAGCCCTGCTCGGCCATCTCGCATGCGACAAAGGCATCTGGGGACAGCACCTGATTATCGTCCCTACGTCTGTCATCTTGAACTGGGAGATGGAGTTCAAGAAGTTCTTTCCAGGCATGAAGGTCCTGACATACTATGGCAACCAGAAGGAACGGAAAGACAAGCGTGTTGGGTGGCACACCGAGAACGCCTGGCAGGTCTGCATCACATCTTATCAAATCGTCCTTGCCGACCAGCACATATTTCGGCGGAAGAGTTGGGTTTACATGATCCTGGACGAGGCGCATAACATCAAGAACTTCCGATCGCAGCGATGGCAAACTTTACTTGGGTTCAAAGCGGAGCGTCGACTGCTTCTCACTGGGACGCCTCTCCAGAACAATTTGATGGAGCTATGGAGTCTGCTGTACTTCCTTATGCCAAACGGAATAGGGGCAGATGCAACGGCGATTGTGGGATTTGTGAATCACAAGGAGTTCCTGGAATGGTTCTCAAGTAGGTCATCTATATGGAATCTAGGCTGATAGTCAGATCCCATGGACAAGGCGGTCGACTCCGGAGACACCCTCGATGAAGACACTCTGGAAACCGTTTCCAAGCTGCACACTCTACTCCGCCCTTTCATCCTTCGACGCCTCAAATCCGAGGTTGAGACGCAGCTACCTGGGAAGTTCGAGCACGTCGTCTATTGCAGATTATCGAAACGCCAGCGGTTTCTGTATGACGAGTTCATGTCGCGTTCTTCGACCAAGGAAGCCCTTTCGTCTGGTGGATATCTCGGCGTGGTCAACTCCCTCATGCAGCTGCGCAAGGTGTGCAATCACCCGGACCTGTTCGAAGTCCGACCGGTGCGGACGAGTTTTGCGATGGAGCGATCGATACTGGCGGATTTTGAGCCATCCGAGTTGCTAGTGCGGAAAAGACTATTGCAGCGGGAAGACGAGAAGGTCTCGGAAGCGCTGAATCTCCATATCACCGGACGGGAGGACGCATCGGCTTGGGCATGCGCTGCTAGAAGACGTCTTGATGGGAGCTCCCTTCTACCTCATGCCATCGAGCCGATTCGTCGTGGTCGATTACCGAATCAGCCCAAGATGGACGTCCGCACGGTCGACGGTTGGCTCAAGTACCGCTCGCATGTCGAGCAAGAAGCAAGCGTGAGCCGGTGGCGATCGATCCGGGACATCAATCGATTGCGATGTGCCGGCTTCCCTATCTATGGCTCGACCTTCCTCGGATTCCTCTCCGATGTTCCGAACCCACTCGTAAATCAACGCCGCCCCGACCTATACGGCGATCACGTCCCTCCCGCTACTCGTCTGGTTCACTCGTTCATCGACCGGGCCAAGCAGGTCTCGCCGCTCCTTGACCAGTTTGCCGTCATCCCTCCCAATGCGGTTGCGCGAGACGTTGCGAGTTATTCGTTGTCCGGCCTCACCCCGTCATCTCATTCGAGCCTCCTAAATCTCGAGTTTGACTTTCTGCATCAAGCTGCCGTCAAGTTGCAAATCGCCTTCCCCGACGCCAGTCTTCTTCAGTATGACTGCGGCAAGCTGCAAAAGCTGTACGAGATGCTTCGCAATCTCAAAGCCGAAGGGCATCGTGTCCTTATCTTCACCCAAATGACCCGCGTCCTTGACATCCTCGAGATGTTCCTCAGCTACAACGGTCACCGCTACCTCCGCTTGGACGGTTCTACGAAGATTGAGGACCGACAGATCATCACCGAGCGGTTCAACTCGGACGCCCGAGTTTTCTGCTTCATCGCTAGTAGCCGATCAGGCGGTGTCGGTATCAACCTGACCGGTGCGGATACGGTGTTCTTCTATGATTCCGATTGGAACCCTTCGATGGATCGGCAATGTATGGATCGAGCGCATCGTATCGGTCAGACGAGAGAGGTGCATATTTACCGATTCGTGTCAAGTCATACGGTCGAGGAGAACATGCTCAAGAAGGCGAACCAGAAGAGGCTTCTCGATCGGGTCGTCATCCAAGAAGGCGACTTCACAACCGAGTTCTTCGGCCGGATGGATTGGCGCGACATGCTGGATGCGGATACGACGAAAAAGGACGAGGCAGAGGACAAGGTCGTGGATGTGGTTGTCGATGTCGAGGGGACGCCGGAAGCGGTAGATGCGGAAGCGACAACACCGCTATTGAGGGAAGAAGGGGATTATGCGAAGGTGCTGGCTGAGGTGGAGGATGAGGAGGACGCTGCGGCTGCGATGGTGGCGCAGGGCGAGAGGGAAATGGATCTCGCCGAATTCGCAGAGAGGAGTGGCACGACGAGGCCGAAGCAGGCTCTGGTCTCCGAGCCTGTAGCGGACTCGGAACCAAGGCCAGACGGCGAGGGTGGAGCAGGAGATCACGGAGTGATGAACGGTGAAGAAGAAGCAGAAGGCGAAGGGGAGGAGGAGCCAGGAGCGGTGGATGAATATATGCTGAGGATGGTGGAGTGGGATTGGGAATGGTTTACTGGGTTCTAGGCAGGATGATGCATCGAGATGCACTGAGCTTCCCAAACAAAGCACTTGTGCTACCGATCTTTTAAGCGAAAGATCAATGCGAGGTGCTGATTCCGGTCAGTGAGTTGCCGGCATCAGGATGGGACATACAAGGAGAGCGTCCATGGCGGTCGCGGCGAAGGTTGTGTAAAAGACCCTGGTTCGACATAAGTGACAACCGGAGATGGTGACACACGATGTTGAGACGGGCCTTTCCGCTCGCGGCGGATCCAACAATTCGCGCATGTGTATGCCTGTCAAAACTAGCCTCATCCGTTACTGATGGACAAGAGGACGGCTTGGACATACTGCAGGACCCAGACGCCAGAATCACCACCACCACCAGCTGCGACTGCTTCTCGACGGCGGAGAGGCGATCACCGAGAGGACGAGGAGAACGACATGGAGGACGATTGCGGAGATGCACATGGCGAAGGAACGAGAAGCGATCGAGGAGAATGAAAGGGTATTTTGAAGTAAACGGACGGTGCGTACGCGTCAACTCATCGTCTGGCTAGTGCACCTGGCAAGTCTCAATACCCCGAGGTCTATCACCTGAAAACGCGTCAAGGTCTCACCATCAGATCCATACTATGACTCTGAGATCAGTGACAATCAGAGATGACGGGACATCCAGGCGCAGATCTGACATTGATCTCTGTGATCAGCATCATCATCGTCGATACTCATGAGATGGAACAGGATTGTTCCACCATCGCACCGGCAAAGAAAGGGTGCTAGGGAAATATGAAACAAATGAGAGCGGATGAAGGAGGCTTTTGACCGCAGCAATCTGACAGATCAGGAAACGGGTCTTCTCCCGGATCGATGGAGTTCGGCCTCACAACAAGGCCTTCAGGTTGTTTGGTCCCGTCGAGCAAGAGCTTGTCAGCCTTCAATCAGTATGGAAGGCGCTCGAAAGGGTCATTGGAGAATTGTGGCCAAGATCGTCGGAGTTCCAGTAATCTCCGTCAACAGTATTTTGTCATAGCAAAGCCTGATGAGCTAGATTTCTCCCGTTTCAGTTAACTTTGGTCGTGAATGTCTGGTGCCGCCAGTATCTTGCGCTATGATGTGGACTTCAAAAAAGTCGCGGGGACCATCACGCTCACGTCGACGACCATTGCGTGGAACCCCAAGCTGGCCGGTACCATGGACCGACAACGACAGGCCATGAACCGCGCCGTCAGTATGCTTACTCCCACTTGATGTTCTGAGCGCGGACTGAAGATCTGCCCAGATTTGCTGGCGAGTAAAGCTGGATCCGAGAGAATCAGTCTCAAGATCTTGTTCCGCGACGACACACCCGCCAACGGTCTCATGTTCACCTTCACCGACCCCTCTTCCCGCGAAGAAGACCGTCGAGCCGTCCAAGACACCCTCATCCCATTCGTCTCCGCCAATCGTGCGGGTCCGTCAACTCCCGCCGTGGCTAGTCCAGCTCCGGCGGGATCAACACCGGGAACTGCCACTGGAGCGGCGATCGCGTTGAAGGGGAAGCGGAAAGCAAAGCATGTGTCGCCTGAAGTGAGCGGAGCCAGTGGAGGAAAGGTGGAAGGGCCGGCGAGTTATAAGGCGAGATTGAGGGTGTTGAGCAAGAACCCGAATTTGAAGATCTTGTATCGGGAGTTGGTGGTGGGGAAACAAATCACCGAGGAGGAGTTCTGGGAGGGTCGAGAGGCGAGTATACGTACTCATTTCCCGCTCTCAGGCTTGGCTGCACACACTCCCCCCGAGCTGATGTCGTCCAGGCTCTGCTCCAAGCCGAAGAGATGGCCTACGCACAACGCCCCGGGCGCGCTTCCCGCCTTCTAGACGATCGCTTCGACCTCGACGTCAACCGTAAATCCCAAGGCATGGTCGGCGGAACCGGAGTGGGCGTGAAGAGCAAAGCGGAAACCGGTCCGATTGTGCTCAACCTCTCCAAGGAGTTGACGAGGGAGATCTTCGAGGAGTTTCCGGTCGTTCAGGACGCTTACGCAAAATTCGTGCCCGGAGTGCGCGAGACTCATCAAGTGGTGAAGCAGTGCTGATTTTGGGACAGATAAACGAAACGGAGTTCTGGTCGCGGTATTTCACGTCGCAGCTTTGGGAAAGACATCGGGCTTCGGTCAGGCAGTCGGCGAATGATGAATTTACGAGGAAGAGGGATGATATCTTTGATCAGTATCTGGAGGAGCCGGACTGGAGTGGGTGATCAACCCCTTCGTCCCATCTCAGCCGGCTGATGATGGACAGATCTACAGCCGCGAAGAGCTCAGCCGGACGATGTGGAGAGGTTCTTGGACCTGGCTGCGACGGAGGAAGATCATGGTGAGGTGGGTATGGGCCATCTGCCAATGCATCGGCGCTGACCTGCTGAAGGCAATCACCGTGCGAGATCATACAATGCAAGCCGGAAGAGAGAGGAGCGCTTTGCCGTTGATACGGCGATTCAACGATCATTCGAACAAGCTTCTGCGCGGCGGAGGGTATCTATCGGGATCAATAGACGCAACCAGCGCTGATCTGACAAGTCATAAGGATGTCGCCGGTCACTATGGAAATAGCCTGTCAAATACCGCTATGCCTGAGGTAGGCGCTGCTTTTACATCTCCATCTAGCTGACTTATCTCCCTCAGGGCATGGATATCTACGATGAGATCGAGTACGACGAGCTCCGCGGTCCCGAAGCGCCTTCCACTATCCCGCTTGACGTCCAGGATGATCAAGACATGATCGACGGGAGCGATGAGGACAACGTTGTTCGAGGTATCATGCCCGGCAAATCCGAGGAGGTACGCCAAGCCGCCAGCTCAATTCTTTAGTTCTACCGCTGACAAGACCTGCAGGAACTCCTGTCCATCGCCGCTGAACAGCATGGCCGGATCAAGAGCTGGCACGTGGACTTCTTGGAGGTTGCCCTCCCTACGCCGCCTGGTGGATGGGAGAAGAATCGGCTCGAATCTGGCAACTCGGCCGACCAGACTCGGGCATACGAGCGGTTCCAACTGCAAAAAGACGCTCAAGCGGCGGCGATGCAGGTGGTCAAGGAGCTGCATCTCGCTTCCAATGCAGAGCACGCTGTCAATGGCACGTCACCTCATCGACCCAGTGGCCGAACGCATCTGACGATCGCAGAACCTTTCCCCGAATCATTGCTGGAGCAGATGCGTTCCTGCCATAATGCGGCCACCGAGTTCCTCCGACAGTACTGGTCGGCCATCCTCCCCACTCCTACCGGTGCAGTCAGTTCTGCCGCGGCAATTAAGACGGCTCGAGCCGGCAAGATGGCGGACTACCTCCGGAGGACAGAGGGAAAGGTCGAGGCTGTGATACATACGGCCACGATCGTCGGTGTGGATCCGGCAAGAGTGCGGGCGGTGAGTCGGATGAATTGGGCGATGCGGGGGACGTGCTGATGAGGGATGTGGGTAGGCTTTGGCACCGACGATGGGAGCGGTAAATATTGCGCTGAACAGGGATAAGCGGCTGGTGGGGAATGGGGTTGCATAGCTTGCAGATGGATTCGTGGGATCAAATGTCGGCTCGGTGATACGGTTAAGATTCACTGCGGATCTTCAGACTGTCATCGGACACTGTTGAAACTGTAGGAAGCGTTTGGATCTGGCCTCGGTCATACCCTGAGCCAAGATCAAATGGCGAGCACTGGGAGTCGAGTGGTATTCCTGCCCCATCAATCTCTCCTCGAGTAATAGCTATGGCACAGTCTCATGCCCATCCATCGCATCTCTCGTTGATAGCCCACCTTCACTGCCCACTCTCCACCTCCTTCCTCGACTTCCCACCCTCCATAGTGGCCTCCATCTTCTTCACCGAATCCTGCGTCCCACCGAATCAGTTCCCCCGAGACAATTCCTCTAGGATAGGAAAAAAAAGCATACCTGAGCGCTCTGTAATGATGCCATCAGTACCAGAGTCTAGGAGATTGGATGAGAAGCGAGGACCAACCGTTATAGCATCTCCCGCCGGTCCTTGCTTCTGCCCTGGGGTCTCGGGCGCTTCTTTTCCAGAGATACCTAGATAGCGAGGGAGTTAAGCATCATCAAAATGGCAGGGCAAAGCAAGAACAGCGATGGAATATGCTTTAGATTCAACAAGGAAGCCTCGGGCGAGGCAGCAAAACCCGAACGACCCTACTCACCAGGACGTTGCTCCGCATCGGTATGCTGCTTCGGCGCTCCCTCATCCAACCCCGCCCGGCCAATCATTGGATCTGGTTTGTCGTGCGCGGGAGAGTTCGCCATGGCGGACGCTATGTGCTGCTGCTGCTCAATATAATCCTCAGTCAGGTTAGGTTTCAGTCAACGGGGGAAATGCGCTTTTTGAAAGAGCGGTCAAATATCTATTCAGGTGGCCCGGTTGTCGCCCCCTTTCCCCTTCGAGACTGAATTTGAGTCATCCTATCCTTTCTTTCACCTTCCGTTCGTGACTCCCATCATCCTCATCATCGCGCATAGGACTTGATTCGACCACCACCCGCTTCTATCAGTCACCATATCCCTCGCAGTCTCGTTTCTCCACACCACCGGCCTCCTTCTCGGCTACTTGTCGTCAAACGTCGGAGCCTTCTGTTCAGGCTATGGCTTCCTCCATATCTCGCCACCGCACAGTGGGTCTTGCTTCTCATCTTTGGTAAGCCTCGCTAATTCAAGGTCGTGCTAGCCTACCATTGGTGGGCGAACATCGTCGGTTGCGTGCTGTTCCTGCTTGTGCTGCTGGTACAAATCTTTCTGTGCGTCCACTTCAATGACATCGAGAGGGAGCTGATGAGCAGTACGGGTTGTTGGCTCTCCGGTGAGTAGACCCGAATTCGAGGAAGTAGCTTACTTATTCGTCTGAGAAGTGTGTACCAGGATATCGAGCTGAAGCTGTTGGTACTTCCTCGAGCTGATACGGTTCCATCACCAGCGCCTCACTGACTCCGGATCACCCTGAAGACGTACATCAACTGATGGCGCAAGAAGCAATTCTCATTACGAGCATAAGGTCTATAGAAACGGGCATTGAGGAGGGTGATCACGCAAGATCTACGTGCGTTTGCTTTACCTTCGCGTTTCTCCGGCGAATTTGATGGATGGTGGGACACGCTTGTTCGAAGTGATCTTATCCGCAAGCGTCGGGGACTTGATTTTGGTGAGTACTCCAGCGACCCCCTCTAGTGGTGTTTGCTGACCTCGAACAGCATTCATCTTCATGTGTCACCCTGACCGGGGGACCAGTGCCGTCTCGGCAGTTGTTCACACCCTCGATACCCCCGTACGGCTTCCATCTCGCTCGACGCGATCGAACAAGCAGAGCTCGGCGCCCCTATAACCGGGATCCAAGAGGAAGATGCAGGAGAACAAGGTCGAAGCGCCACGCTGAGTTTCGGCGAGGATGAGGCGAGCCCGTGTCACATTTAACCTTGGAGAGCTTGAGCTCGGTCTCGAAGACCCTAGAGAGTCGACGCAGACGGCAGGGTCGAGTCAGTCCGGGAATGACAATGGATCACACCGAGGAAGGGGATCGGGCGAATGATGTATTGATGTCGGGAAAACGTCTATCCAAGGGGAGCAGGGGCGAACCATGAGGCGGTGTCTGTAGAACAGGTGGAGCGATACATGTTGAACAAGACCTGTAGAAGAACAGCCCGTCGTTATACTTTGACGCAAGAACGCAATTGGGGAAAGCCTGCGCTCGCTGTCAGGACGCATCGCTGGACTGGCGCTATGTCTCATCGTGCATTTACGGGATGCGCTCGGCTTTTCATTGGGGTCGCAAAGTCGCAAAGTATGCAGGGTTTCATACATCATCCATCGAGCACCAGACCTGAAGTTCGGGCAGTATCGTGAGACACACCGGAATTTGCCACCGCTGTCGATCCCCTGAGAGCTCGTACATTTCCTCCTCATACGCCTGTCACAACGAGACCATCGTTCGCCAACCTGATGACATGCTGATCCGCAGAAGACCAAGGCAGCTGAGCGATGTTTTCCCCTGACATCCTCCTGACAAGAGTGTGCGGCTTCTCCATGTGCTCCCGCCTGCGACCGGTCATCCGCAATGTCTCGTTTCAAGCGGAGAACAGCAGGGCCCCTCAACTTCGATCAAACAAAAATCCAGATGGGAAGCTGATCCCTCAGACTGATCAGATTGATTTTTGTTTCTACTGTTGGCTGGACAAGAAGAACAGCTTTCTTCTGACAGTGGTCATTCTTAGGGTATCTCATTCTACAGGAAAGCTTTGAAGTTACCAGCCAGACACACACCGTCTCAAGAGCGGTCCAATATTGGACCTTTACTTTCTGCATAACACATTGACAAAACATACATGGACATACATGACAGCTCATCACACAGATACAGTCTCCTAGGCAAACCTTACGGTGACATCCAAGACATTCTGCACCTTTGGGAACTTAACTTGTGGGCTTTGCGTATGGAAGACAGTGCTTGGCTGACAATAAATAATATAGGTGTCGGTGTGTCATGCTCAGATTGTGTTTTGGCTGCGTCAAAAGGCCTCTTTGCTGGCAAATCCCCTGTTCTTGGGTTGCTCAAGTGTATCCACACTTTGGGAGAAGCTTCTGGACCTTCTTGTTCTACCAGCTCCATTCAAGTTCATCGAAGTAGCTCGATGAGCCCAATCTTGTTGCTTCTTGGACAATTCCGATGAGCTACATCATGCCGAGGATCAGAAGTCCCGCATGTCCTCCAGTCTCAGCTTCATCGGTTCCACGTCTTGACCCCGTCACCACGTCGACGCGAGAGCGACCAAACGCGGACACCCACCCCTCAGTCGCCCCGTCTCGGAATACGCTACATTGTCATGCATCTCCAACATGCAACATGCCATTGAATACGTATCAAATGCGATCAATCTTGCCATGGATGCCCCGACCCTCCTCAATGACTTCCTTGGCCTACCTCACTTGCCCGCCCCCCCTCCAGACCAAGCTTACTCCGACTCCTCGTCCTCCCCGGCCCATCCTTCCCTCCCTGACCCGGCGCACTACTCGGGATCGAGACACCCTCCACTTCCGCACGCATCCGCTTCACGCTCGGTCGCTTCGTCAAGCCCGTCGGACCGTGAATCATCATTCCGTCATCACCGCCTGGTCGGAGATCGGTGGGCGAGGCTCGGCGCTTGACGTGGCTCTCATCGTCGGTCCCTTGGATGCTGGAGGGGTTCGTGGATGCCATGGTGAGCGGGGCGGTGGAGCTTCGCGAGCCTGATTCGGCGCCGGCTTCCGATTCGATGGACTCGGATTTGGCGCGTCGGCGATAGCGATCGCGGTCTTCATCGACCATGCCGAGGTAGCTCTGTATGATGGCTGGTCGTCGTGAGCTAAAGGGCCACACGATCGACAAGGAAGACTCACCTCGATGGACGAAGAGATACTGCCGGAGACTCTGCACAAGGGACATGCGCTGCACCCTCATCCCCTCGAGAACAGACGCAATCGGGTTCTCCATCTCGCTGATCGCCGTTGGAGTACGAGGACGGGCTGGAGATTCCGTGATCGATGCGAGACTGGAATTCCGGTGAATTCTAGGGACAGGACCCCATCAGCTTCCCACTACTCGGTCATGGAAAAGGTCGGCTTACGCATCCCCGCTGAGCTTCTCCGAGCTATTGAATGCGCTCGTCAAACTCGGCCGTCTCGTCCATCCTTCCTCGCTCTCGATACTTGCCGCAATGCTTCCTCGATGCTTGGTGAACCGATCATCGACTTCCCGGCTGCCAGGGATATCCCTCATCACTCCCTCACTCAGCTCGGCCGGTGGGTCGAGCTCCATGCTGTTCTCCCGTTGGTCATGGTCGGCGGACCCCCTCGTAGCTTTCGCGTCTAGGTATGACGAGGCTGAAGGATTGCTGGATCCAGGCATGGGCGTAGTGAGCGCTTCGGGAAAGGTGGACATCGCCGCAGGTGAAGTGGAAAAGATAGCAGTCAGGGACTCGGCGGACTTTTGCGATGGGAAGGGACTGAGGAAGGAGACGGATTTGGTGGATTCGCCGGATCCGCTGGGTTTTCGACCTGAACTGATGCTGGATGGGCTGGAGCGACGAGATCGGGGCGCGAGGATTGATCTGCCCGGCGAGGAAGGGAATGATGTGGAAGATCCAGGGATCGACTTTCGCATCTCCTGACGCATATTGTCGACAATCGCATCGACGATAATGAAGCTGCCTGTGCGACCCACACCAGCAGAACCTACGATTATAAGCATTTGCTTTGTCTAAGGTCGAGCACTCACAATGCACAAGGACTGGCGGGTGGTCCGGTTGATCGTCGGCCTCTCCCCCGCAGAGCTCCTCTGTTGCCCCATCCACATCCCTTATCAAGTTCAGCAAGATCTCCGGAGAATCAGGAACATCGAAATCGGGCCAGGCCGTACACTGTATCTGCACGACCTTCCTCCCAGGCCCCGGATGATGATTGTGCGATAGCAGGAATACTCGTCGAATATTGTCGACCTTCTCAGCGTCGGTTGTATGAGGGGGTAGAGCAGCGGCGCCAAAGTTGAATCCGGTCGTGGCTTGCTGCTGCTGCTTGTCATCGCCACCGGTATGCGAAAGGAGCTTGAGATGGAGATGCCCGTAATTTTGATCTTCCCAGTAATTGCCACATTTCGGCAGACCGCCTTCAAACTGCTTTGTCAACCTGTTCAAAATCCAATCAACCTGTCGTGCGATGTATGGGATGTATGTATGCTCACATGGCGATGACTCGCACGTCCTGTTCCCACACCAAAGTCCAGAAGTCACGATATGTCGCGTCCAATGGACCTTGCGTCGCGATGTACCGCCTCGCTGTCCCACGCGGGTATACGAAAGAAGCATTGATGTAATCCGATTCATCATCGCAGAGACTCGTAAGCCGGACCCGGGAGAAGTCATATGGCCAGATATTCTTGTACCTAAGGACCTGGTGAGACATGACCCTCTCATGAGGCAGCAGACGTAAGACGTACCTGTTCTTACTTCCACGCTCGACACCTGCGGTGATCGAAAACGGAAAGTCGTTATCCCGCACGGCGTTGGTGCCCGCTCCCCAAGCAGCAAGCCTCTCTACCTCTGCCACATCTGCAGCCCTTTCCTCGAGCCAAGAATGACGACAATGTGCTTCCGGGTCATGTCCGGCTTTCTCCGCCCACGTCGCTCCTGACCCCTTTGAATGGAAGTCCATAACCGCTTGTAACCGTTTCTGTTCCCCCAGCTCGATGCGGAAGAACTGATCTGCGAGACGGTCCGAGCATTCTTTGTCTGACATTCTGACGAGATCACTCAGGAACGAAGGTAATTCGGCCGCGCGGTGGACGACCTCGGGTCCCAAGGCGAGTGGTATACGCTCGGTGATCCCACCATGCGAGAGCTCGAGGTTCTGTCTAATGTTGTCGAAGAAAGGGTTGGCGGGTTGCAGCTTGATGGCCGGGGAGATCGAGCCATTTGAGGATACCGCAATGGGTCTTGCCCCAATCGAGAGATCAGACATAGGGTTGACCGTGCGGATGGTGGTGGACATGGTGGAAGATGCAGCGAACGGGTCGGCTCGAAACGCAAGACCTGGCGTGGCGGCGAGATTCAGCTTCATCCCGGGTTTGCTCTTCCGCCCGCTGCCCGTAGAGTCTACATGATTGTCAGAACGGGCCAAGGTTCAGGTGAGAGGCAACGCACCGTGGAGGAAAGCGAGTTTACCCAATCGTCCCGCCATCATTCCGCTTGGTGCCGATGTCACCGTGGGCGTCGCTTCATTCTCCTCCGCCCCCTCTCCATCTTCAGACGATAAGTTCATCCCGCTCATTGACTGGACAGCCTTTTGTCCACCCTTGACGAACCAGACACGACCGGTGAAGCCCTCTCGTTCGAATTTGCTAGCTAGGCCTTCTAGTACGCTACCATCCGGCGCTGCAGTGCTATCGAGATCGAGGAGAACGACGTCCTTCTTCTCCCTCCATTTCGCCACTTCCTCGTTGAAGGGCGGAGTGAGCATCCGTGTGAGTTTTTGGAGGGTAAAAGCCGGACGTCGCAAGAGGGTTGACGGGATCGGAAGTGAATGTGACGAGGGAAGGTGGGATGCATGAAAGGCGGAAGGCGGACGGAGATCGAGTATGAGGGTGGATGACTTCGGGATGAGTGAGCGTAATGTGAGTGTGGATAGGGGTTGGAGTTTGGCCGGACCGGGTGAAGGTGTCGATGCGCTCGAGCTGGAAGCAAGTGGACTTGGCGATTTCGCGCTATGCGCTTGAGTTGGACTGAGAGCATTGAGCGAGTTCTTCGGTAGCGAGGCTCTCCTTCGTGCCAAATCCCCGGGAACCTGTATATGCGAGCTTGGCGAAGCAAACGACGTCCTGATCGACTCTACGCCTTCCATGGCGAATCCCTCCTCCCTCTTATGGCTGCCTTTTGGCGAGGACGTCTTGCCCGCCACCGCCCGGTACTTTGCTACGGTCTCCAAACTCAAACCTCCAGACATCGGATGGCTCGTGACTTTCGGACTACCCTTGCTCGGACTCGTTCCTGCATTCTGGCCATGCGTCCCTTCGAGCGAGCCAAGCGAACTTCGCCTGCCCTGTCCACCTTCAGCCCACAAGTTTGCGCCGCTCCAGCTTCCACCGATGTTAAGTCGCTCGAAAGGGTATCCCAAGTGCGGACTACTGTTCCGACCGATCGACGGCTCACTTTCGATCGATGGTGTGGGTGCACCAGAAGTCGCCGCCAGAGTATGCCAGGGAGAAGATACGGCTGCATTGACGGGACCGAAAGGCTGAGGAAGAGCGATTGGGAGGAAAGGCTGTCGAGTTTGAGGAGGAGTAGCTGGTGATCGGAAAGGCGAAAGAGGAGCTATCGAGCGTGATGGCGACAAGGTGAAGGGAGTCTGGGAAGGTGGGTTGCGAGCTTCGTTGGAGGAAGGGAAGTTTGGGATGGTTGAAGGCGCTACTGCTCGCCGGCGAGTCGGCGCGGTATTGCCGCTACCGCTGGGGAACGATGCAGAGGGGAAGGTGAAGGTGAATGGAGTAGAAGGACTTGAATCGCCAAGCGACTGCCGATGCCCAGACTCCTCCTCTGCCGCCCGGTCCTTCCCCTCAGGAGAAAGAGGGTCGGAAACCTCCTTTCTGCCCGAATCCTCTATATCCATCTTCCACCCTGCATGGGGGTATGCGGGCTGATGAGAATGGTCCGTGTCGATTCCCTCGGACCTGCCCATGTCGCGCATACCTCTAGTATCTATCGAGAGACTATCCGAGTCCGATCTGAATTGCTCATGTCGGTCGAAGGGTGAGAGAAAGTGGTGGTGCATGTAATGCGGGGCCAATCGAGAGGAGTTGAATATTTCATGCCATGACGTGCGTGATGACGTGAGTCGAGCCGACTGTTTTCCTAGAGTCGGACTGCAATGAGGAGTTTCTCTTTGTGATGTATATGGGGGAATCGACCAAAGATCCGGCAGTGGAATGAAGGGTACAGAAGAGCAGGAATCCAAAGACAGGGAGAGTCGACGACGTGCAAAGATCTTGATGAAAAGTTCTGGAATGCGGTTTGTAGAGTGGAGCCCTTCAGGAACAACCAGGTTTTAATTTAGCGTGATTCACAGAATTCCTGCAAATCCCACTTTGGTCGAGACTTCTAGATCATATCTGAATGCACTCTTGAAAATGTACCTTCTCATGAATCTTTCTAGCGTACCCTCTAGCTACAATAACCTGGGGCGGTAATCCTGGTGGGTTCGAACGGCGAGTTCCCCCTTGTACTGGGTGATAACGCAATCCTGCCCCTGTCGCTCGAGTTGATGTCATGCAAAGTGTCACGTGTCTGCGAGAAATGTTGAGTTTTCATAAGAAGGTCCGTGAAGATGGGGAAGCTACCAACTAGGCCTGCTAGCTAGCTAGATAGGCGGTGTACTTGACACGCCTTTCGACAAGAAACACACTTTACAACACGTCGACTGCTTGCCACTCCATCTGTCGGGCTACGCCCGCTCGCGCAATCATGAAGTTTATCGAGCCAATGTGGTTCTCGTCAACAACAACACGATGAGATAGAGGCAATGGCGTGGCTCGAACAGCTGTCTCCGCAATCGCGGCGTTTCTAATCATAGTCGATGCATTCGGTGGAGACAACATGGATTAGGCGTGGGGCTGATGGCGCTGTGTCCTGATGAGATACTGTGCCTATGCTTGCCTTGATCAATGGAGAACCAGTCTCTTTTCCGTCCATGATCATCGAAGTTTGCGCGGAGATCATTATGTTCATCATTTTCAGGGGGAGATCCGGCGGATATCTCTAAAAATCATGGCCAAAGCTATCGATCCATAGAAATTCCGGCAGGGACTTTACCGGGGCCGATTTACCGGCTCGCCGCTCTTACCTCCACAACCTCTGATTCCGTTTGAATTACTGCTCTACTAGAACAGCCCCTCGTTGAGGATCGAGAACAGCCGGTACAGCTCACCAGATCAAGAATGGCCGGTAAGCAAGTGGATGGTGCGGAGGTGGCCAAGCATAGCAATCGGGATAATGTATGTGCCTTTCTCATTCTCGCGCCTTTCATTCCCAAATTACAGATGGCAACGCTGACCCGTGCATTTTCAGGGTGTTTGGATTGTCGTTCATGGTAGGACAAATGTTCTTCCAGCTCGGTCTAGCTGATGAGTGAATAGGCAAGGTATACGATGTGACCGACTTTCTCGATGAGCATCCAGGTTGGTCCTGATCTCGCTTCGAGAGGAATACGTGCTCTCGCTGACCTACCACTGCAGGCGGTGCAGCCATAATCGAGTACGCCGAGCTCGAAGCATCCTGGTGTATTTATGCTGACGGAATGTCCAGGCGGTATGGAGGCATGGATGCGACCGAGGAGTACGAGGTGAATATCCGTTAATACCTGTCAAGTCCGATTCCGCTGACACCAGGAATATAGCCAATACATCCACCTGATGCCATTACAGACAACCTCGGTCCGCCTCTCCTTCTCCTCTGCCTTTCCACTACTTACTCGTATCAGACCCCTCAAAACACCTCGGCACCCTAATCGCCAACTCCCTCCCCAAACCCCAAGCCGTGTCTCCCGCACCTCCACCGGCGGCCGTCCACGTCCCTCAGAGGATGACGGGCGGGAGCAACGAGTCGGAAGCTGAGGAGTACGTCAAGCCGGATATCGAGGAGATCTTGAGTTTGCATGACTTCGAAGCTGTGGCGAGGAGGACTATGAATCGGAGGGGGTGGAACTATTATAGCTCGTACGTGGCATCGCTCATTCTTCCTCCATCGGAATTGACGAGGGTTAGGGGGGCGGATGATGAGATCACTATGGTAAGGCGGGATGCGGTTTCTGGTCAGACTTGCGCTCACAATTGACTTAGCGGGAAAATCACAACGCATACCACCGGTGCGTTCCCAAGCCCTTCCGGCGCAATCGAGACGACTGACGATTCGCAGAGTCTGGTTCCGACCCCGAATCTTGCGGGATGTGTCCAGTATCGATTACTCCACCTCCATCCTCGGCTTCAAGACTAGCATGCCAGTATACATCACCGCGACAGCTCTGGGCGAGTGCAACCTTTACCTTCATATACTAAGCTTACTTCGAAACAGGCAAGCTAGGCCATCCCGAGGGGGAGGTCGCCCTGACCCGTGCCGCTGGGACGCACAACATCATCCAAATGGTGAGTCGCCTCTACCTGCCAATCCAAGCCGGGCTCAGAATCTCCCAGATTCCCACACTGGCATCTTGCTCATTCGACGAGATGGTCGATGCCGCTATTCCAGGTCAGATTCAGTTCATGCAGCTGTCGGTTTACCTCATTTCGCTACGCTGCGATATTGCTGAGACGGCCAAACAGCTACGTCAACTCAGATCGAGCGCGTACAAAGAAGATAGTTGGTCATGCTGCAGACCGAGGCGTGAAGGCGCTCTTCATTACCGTGGACGCTCCCCAACTTGGACGACGGGAAAAGGTGCGCGTTTCCGCTCCCCTAACTATTGACCAAGCTGACGACTCGACAGGACATGCGGACGAAGTTCGAAGGGGCAGCTTCAGCACAGCAGACTCAAGGCAAAGACACTGTCCGGCGGGATCAGGGCGCCGCACGAGCCATCTCGTCCTTCATCGACCCGAGCCTGAACTGGTCGGATCTGAAGGAGTTGATGCAGGCTGCGAAGGGGATGAAAGTGATCTTGAAAGGAGTGCAGTGCTGGGAGGTGCGCTAGGCGGTTTCAGGCAGGATAATTTGCTCATCAAATCTGCAGGACGCGGTCATGGCTGCCGAAGCGGGGTGCGATGGCGTCGTACTCAGGTGAGATAAGCGGGATTGCGGAAAGGTAGCGCTGACGAAGTGTGGTGTAGCAATCATGGTGGACGCCAGCTGGTACGCTGAGCGACTCCATAGTGAATATCGAGGCTGATCTCAACCCCCAGGACTATGCCCCATCACCGCTGGCTCTGCTCCCAGCTGTGGTGTCTGCCCTCACACAGCATGGGTACATGAACAATCCGAGACGTCCCAAGTTCCAAGTATTCGTCGATGGCGGTGTCCGACGAGCTACGGATGTGCTCAAAGCTGTAGCTCTGGGTGCGACTGCCGTGGGCATCGGAAGGCCGATGATCTATGCAATGTCGACGTATGGTGAGGAAGGGGTGTCTCGCCTGCTGCAGATCTTGAAAGTGCGCACATCGCTTTGTACTCGATGCGGGGCTTACGAGGATAGGACGAGTTCGATATGAACATGCGATTGCTGGGCGCGACCACCATCGCGGACGTGGTGCCGAGTATGGTGGACACTTCGGCTCTGGGGTACAGTAACGGGGGATTGACGTTGTATGACGCGAACTGTGAGTGAAACTCCGCTGGATCTGACCACGCTGATTCATGGTCGCAGACGAGCGGATGACTCCGGTTGGCGTGAAGGCGAAGCTGTAAATTTCAGCATCCATAGGATCACTCATCTAGGTATATGCATCGTATACAATCATGCCAAGACCCTCAGCGGATCGTCAGTATCAACTTCACTCCAACATCGGAGAATCGTCCGAGAATCACGTTGTCGTCTGAAGGTCACCATTATCAGAATTCATCCTTTCATCTAACTCCGACTTCCTCCGTTATATAGGTATCAATCCTTTCGCGTACGGCGTCTCCATCGACACTCGCGTCGGTCGTCAATGTCGAACAAGTACTGTCTGCCCGTCTTGCCCCCCGTTTGCCCCCCGTTTGCCCCCCGATCCTCTCCTATCTCTTCCGCCTCACCCATCGGCTCCGACCCCTCATCCATCCCCCCATCGTCTCCAAGCGCAATCTCCTTAACACGCATAAACAAACGTCGTCCCCGTCCCATATACCCCTCGGACTCATCATCCAGCGCCCTCTGACTAAACCTATAAAGCACCCCGATCCTCTTCTCCACCTGCTCGCTCCCATTCTCCATACCCTCAAACAAGGGCAAATCCTTCAGACACGGTTCCATGTAGTCCCGGATGATACTCGTCAGCTGTATCCCTAGGTCCCGCAGTGCTTGGGCATACTGTCGGGACCGCCTCTCAGGTGGTCCACTACGGTCCAAGTTACCCCTCATTTCCTTGTACGTGAGAAGCTCTTCAAAAGCCCTAGATACAATCTCCTTTTGTCAAGGCAGCAGGTGTCATGTCCACCACGCACACCGAATGACACGTCATGGCGCAGTATCACGGATACTCGTCGTCGACGTCCATTTCCACCACTCGTTCCGCTTTGTTGGTTGAACGTCCACTCGCTCCGTTTCGTTGGTTGAACGTCTACGGAGAAGGAGTATATAGCACAGCTAGCCTCGTCTTGTAGGAGGTTTCCCAGTGATCCTCGATTGAGTCTCATTGTCCCATTCCACGTCCAAGACGATCTCGTCCTGTTCTCCGATCTCGTCTACGCGGCTACACTCATTTGTCCTCGCTTAGACCCACGTCCCGCCTGTCTTGACGACTTTAGTCGATTCTCCACGTCCTCGTTGAGTACCTTCCTGTCTGTTCGTTGTGTGATCGGGCTACTTGATCGGAGACCGATCGGAGCTTCGTGACAGCAGGATTGATATCGGACTCGGCTCATAACGCAAGGATACGGATCGCCTCCTCATCTTTAGAGGGGAGGAAGTCTGTCATTGCACCAATCTTTATAGCCACCTCAGCAGCGGATTTCGCAAGGAGGGTGAGTCGTGCATGACTGGTTGAGAGGAGAGGATAGCAAGAGAAGAGCAGATAGATGTGGTATCGTACTAGCCGAGCCGTGTTTGTGGGAGGATGCAAATAGGGGTACTGTCACGGTGCTACGTCGACCAGCAAATAGGCCCGACGCTCAGCTCCTGTATTCGGCGACGGTCGTCTGAGCTTCGGCAAAGTTGGGCTACCGTGGTCGAACGTAGCTGGAATAACTCGAGGACACGCGTGGGTGTAGCCGAGTTAAGTGCCGGTCGAGTAGCGTGGGCTAGAGATGCAGAGGCTATGAGTAGGCTAGGTAACTATAGTGACTCTAAATGACTTTCAGTGACTTTTACTTTAATCTCGAATCGCTGGTTCTCCCCGACTCTCAAGTCCATCACTTTTATACATCGTCTTCCAGGCCTATCTTCGGTCCTTCTCGTTTCGAGTTCAATGGTGTTTCGTCGTCGGCGAGGGGAAGCGTAGCGAGGACAATAGAGGCGAGCAGGGACAATAGGCGTTGGAATACTGACAGTGATAGCCTCGTTTCGTAGTACAATGAACAAGGTTGCACCCCGTTTCAGAGTACAATGCCGGAGATAAGCACTGGTAGCTTATTGTCGATGTTCGTCGATATTATGCGAGCTTCAATTCACGATCGTGACAGTTGATCACTGACTCCCAGCTTTTCAGCCAGGCCATACAAGCTCATTAGACCAGTGTTGGAATTGGTCTACCAACAATTGGTAGATTTCCTGCTTTGGAGACCCTGAGATGATCTGTGTGAATAAGGCCCCTCCTGTAGAGGCCGTGGCATGGATCCCAGAGCTTCATGAAAGGAGACTGTCTAGCCTGGAAGTCATGGCATAAAGAAGCTGATTGAAGCCACGTGTGTGAGAAGAGCTGGAAGTGAGGTTTAGAAAGCCAGGTTTTACTTGTTGATCTGATCAAAAGCAGGGACAAATGCAGGAAGGTCGTTCTTGAGTATATATTTTTGAACTCATCCTTCAGAAGCTTGAGCTCTTAACGGTAGAAGAGTAGGAGCAATTCAACGTCGCCTTCCCATTTGTTGTAGTCTTAGCAACACTCATTAAAGGAGATCATACGCATGGCCAATCCTTTCGTTCTCGCAGAAATCAGCAAGTATATGCAAGATCGGAATAAAGGAGTTCAGCCGGTAGTCAAACACGGTCAGATTGATGACGACAAGAGCTCGAAATTTGTTCCCCCTAAGTCTCGTTGAAGCATAAACTGGCTGTTGTATTCAACGGTGCATATCATCACTGAGCCGTGGCAAGATGCGTCGAAGCCGTCATCATTCCTGTACTCATCGCCTCGTTTCGGGATCTGCGCTTGATCACCTGAGAACAGGGAAAGAGGTCTGTGATCCCGAGTTTCACTTTTGGTTGAGGGAGATTCCATCATCTTTCACGATGTTTGATCTGCTTCATAAATGAAGTCCTTCGTCCCTCGTTTCCATCTCCCTCGAAGCTCGTGTTACAGGTGTCCGATCTTCAATTCACCCTCTTTGCATACTTCACGATGCGCACGGTCGCCCTCCTTGCTTTTCTCCCCATCACCTTGGCGGTGAGTCCTCCCGTCCTCCGTCCTTCCGCTACCTTCTCGCTGGCGCGTCAGCCCTACTGTGCACGAGCCTCTTTGACCGGGAACTCAACTCTCCTTTCCGAGCTTCTAAGCCAAGGTGACTGATGTACATAGCACATGCACCCTTTGGCGCACCTCCGTCGCCAAAACTCCTCCGTCCCATCATGCGCGACCTCGTGCCTCAAATCTGTTCAGGAGAAGCCCGTACGCCCCCTCCCCCTCCCTACCACGATACTTTCGAACACCGCTGACGTCGACCAGGGCTCGTGCGCGATCACCGACTTCGCGTGCTTGTGCTCCGACCCGAACGTGACCGGTTTCCTGGGATCATGCCTCGAGGCCGAATGTGATGTACGCCTTCGCTCGACCTCCCATGCCTCGCTGATGATGATGGTGGGCCAGGAAAGTGATCTGGAGATCGCAATTCAGTATGGCGAGGCTTTCTGCGCCTCCGCAGGTGTCTCCATGTCTATGACCTCGTCTGCGACCTTGTCGAGTTCGAGTTCGAGTTCGGCCAGTCAGAGTACCGGCAGCTCGAATTCGTCTGGCTCGGTCACTGTGTCCACGACGACTTACTCCCATAGCGACGGGAAGGCCGCGTCGACGGTTTTAGACGCCGCCACCTCGTCCGTTCCCATCATGTTCTTCGACGCAGTGTGTGATGCTGATTTGAGCGCCAGTAGCTCCTCGTCCTCGGCCAAATCCCCCGTCGATGACACGATGTCGTCTTCGACCACCAGCGAGTGAGGCTCTTTCCTTTCTGACCTGGACGAACCTGACGAATCCCGAAGTACTGTCACCACCACTTCGACCGTCTCTTCCACGCCAGGGGCTCCCCCTACCACCCTTTCATCCCAAGCTGCCGCAATCACGTCCACATCTTCTTCTCAATCGGCCGGAGCCGCCAACCTCCAGGTCTCCGCGACATCTTCAGGCTCGACCGCGAGCCTCACTAGTAACCCCACCAGCAGCTCGACCGCGAGTTCGGATGCCGCTGTTTCGAGCGGGGTAGGACTAAAGAGGATGATAGGCGTCGTAATGGCTGTCGGTGGTATTGTGGTAGTGATCTAAGAGATCAAGAGCTGTATCACGTCGTTCAAGGGACTTTGGAGTAGATGACGCTGGACGTCGGAATCGAGCTGCTGGACAATGTCGATCAAATTCGTGTACCATACGGCGATTTTCGCATTTCGAAGTCGACGACAACGAATTTGCAGGTCAGAAAGTAGCCATCAGTCCCTTAGGACGCCCACCAGCAATCCGTATGGATGACCAGAAGTTGGATGATCGTCTCCCCTTCCTTGGCGTTGAACCATACAATGATGACCGAATGGGCCAACCCCTGAAACTCACCGTACCTTAATTCCCGCTCGGACCGTTTCAGGGTTTCTACCCGCCTGCCTTTGCTCCACCCCAAGAAAGACTCAATCCTCCCTTCACGTCTCAATCCTTTTTCGTCTCCCTCTTAACCCCTCTACTTCACTTTCCACCACCCTTCATATCCCTTTTATCTCTTGAAATGCTGCCTTGTATCATACTGGCCCTCTTATCTGTCGCAGCGGCGGTACGTAACAATCATCACCTTCAAAGGATGGAAGCTGAAGCTGACGGAGGATCAGACCCGACTCCCTTTCGACAATTATCGCAGGCAGAGCCCGCCTGATTGCTTGCAGACTTGTCTCAAGAGCTCAACAACCGGATCTGTGAGTCTTAGGGTGATCCAGTCTTGCAATCTCATCTTCGCCCCTTTCTCACTGGACGACTTTGGGCAGCTTCATATGGGCAGCCTGGCGTAGCTACCCTGGTCTTCACTGTGCTTGATGCCATCCTTTCTTGCCTCTGTCTTGGCTTGGCCTGTCATCGTGAACGAGTTTGAGAGGCTGACGCCCGCTGCAGGCTTGTTCAGCCACCAACACCACCTGCCTCTGCTCAGACCCCGTCATCACCGGCGAGCTGCAATCATGCGTCGAAGCGTCTTGTACTGTCAGTGATAGCATGAGTGATCGGAAGAGACCGCTCACTTGAGCAGACTTCCGAGCTCCAAGCAGCCTTGCAGTACTACGAGTCCCTCTGCGGTGTGACTGTCCCCGGGGCATCCTCATCTGCGGCCAGTGCGACATCCACCCTGTCCTCCAACGCGAGCTCTTCTGCTTCCTCAGTGGCCGCAACAAACAAGTCTTCATCGGCTGCTTCTTCGGCGAGCGCGACATCAACAGCGAGTACTTCGACATCTGCGGCGGTAGTTGCGGGTGGAGCTCCTTCCTCCGCCTCGACATCGGTGATCAGGTTTGTCCCCCTCATGTATCTCCATCACCCCCGTCTGGACTGATGTCCTCCCTCAGCTCCTCGTCATCCTCATCATCCTCCGCACCATCTACATCCACAGCTTCGTCAGCGACCAGCACTGCCGGGACCACTACAAGCGTCGCAGCAGCAGGAGCCGCCACGTCATCCGCGACTACGTCCGCTGCAGCCTCCAGCCCGTCCTCGTCGGCATCCGTGGTGATCGCGACATTGACGAGTACAGCGAGTGCAGCATCGTCGGCTTCTGCGGCAGCGGCGGCGGCGACTACACCTAGCACGGCTTGGGCTCTCCCGACAGCATATGTGGGGTGGATTCAGATCATGGGGCTGGCGGCGGGATTCGGAGGGTTGATGGCGCTGTTATGATCTGAGCAGTATTTAGGGTATTTGATTTCTGGCCTGGAAGAAGCATTTTGTGATCAGCTTGGTCAGGGTGCTATCATATACGATTTTATATTGGCGATGATCTGTTGCATGCTGCATGGCATCGATGGAATTCCAACTGGCTGGAAACAACACGGCCAATGCTGTTCAACATACTTTTCACCTTGACGGATGAAGCGAGCAGAGTTTGATTGACAAACTCAGCACTATCTGTGAACCGATGGTCCACGGAGAACGGTCTCTACACGGAGGACGGGAAATCCATACGCTCTCGAGCCCGCGCTCCGCCCTTTCCTCCCTAGTGTCCCCGCTTCTTTCGCCACCAATCTCTGCAATTCATCTGAAAGGAAGCGACATCTTGACCGATCTGTAAGCTGATACGTAGGCCTGACTATCTTTTTCTGGACAGGATTCTACTATGCTATACTTGACCTAGCTCGATTTAGAGATGGGACGTCCAAAGAGCCCTCACCTTTGATGAGGTCTGCGATATCAAAGGAGACTTGGGACCAAGTGCACATCATGAGGCAGCAAAGAAGACCCCCGAACGGATGTGGCGTCTCTGAGGTGAACGGACTGGCAAGACCATCTTGTAGATCAAGGGATGGCCTCAGAAGGCTCCTTTGACGAATACACGTTTATATTGTGATCCTCCCCACATTGTTTTGCTGTTTTGATCAAAAAAGCCAGTTTGACCAACAAGCCGTTCATCCATTCTTTGATCTCTAGATCTTCCCCATGATTGCGGTAGACAGCATGTCTACTCACACGCCCTCAATCACCAACGGCAATCCAGCTGGCTCAGTACCAAGTGAGCTGCCAAACTCCTCATGACATACTACTATTAAAATTGTATTGATGTGCTGTAATCCAATGCTAATTCAGGTGTCAGGGTGCTACGCCGACCAGTGATAAGGCCCGACGTCCAACTCCTACGACTAGCGATCGTGGCCGAAGGTGGCGATTGATAGGCAAAGAGGGTCCAGCGTCAAAGGTACTGTCGGGGACGTAT